>Ga0197143_1000387_pt1 | contig 50510 bp, 39 predicted proteins | sample GBS70_MetaG_FD_148603 | JGI IMG/M metagenome (GOLD analysis project Ga0197143, IMG submission 148603) | Sediment microbial communities from Great Boiling Springs, Gerlach, Nevada, United States - GBS 70_MetaG | ecosystem: Environmental > Aquatic > Thermal springs > Hot (42-90C) > Sediment... | reverse complement strand
GACGGAGATACTCTTCCACCACTCGCCGCAGTTCTTGGGTCTTGGCCTCCTCCCCGGCCCTTTCGGCCTCCAGGGCCAGGCGGATGAGCTCGTCCAGCTCCTCCAGCTCCTCCCGCAGCTCCTCCGGCGTTTGGGCGGCGGTGATCCCCTCCAGCCGTTCCTGGAAGCTCTCCCACTCCCCCGCGGTCATCTCCGCCAGGTCTTGCTGGGCCTCCTCGTCCCACTCCGGTAGCTCCTCTTCCTGCAGGCGGCGTTCCCACTCCCGGAGGAGGATCTGCAGCTTCGCCCTGCGGCGGCGCAACGACTCCCGCACGGCGAAGAGACTGGAGGACAGGCGGCGCTGGAGGACGGTGAGGGCGAGGGCCACGTTGCGGCTGCGCCGGTCGGTCTTGCCGGAGACGGCGGCATACCAGCGGCGCACGTAGGCGGTGACCGCCTCATACAAGCGCCTCTCCGCGTCGGTGAGCGAGACGCCGATGCTTTGGACCTCCCGCCGGCGGAAGAGGGGTCTTCCTTCCAGATCGGTGACCTGCTCTTTGGTGCGGCGCAGCACGAAGGGAAGCCCTTCGGACCGGGCGGCCTGCTTGAGCTGCTCCGGATCGGCGAAGAGGCGGGGCTCCAGGAGGCTCAAAAGCAGGAAGTAGGCGTGGTCATCGCCTTTATGGGGCGTGGCGGTGAGGAAGAGCAGGTGGGTGGTCCGGGGAGCCAGGGCCTCGCCCAGCTGGTAGCGCTTGGTCTTGTAGAGCTTCTGCCCGTAGCGGGTGGCGGAGAACTTGTGCGCCTCATCCACGATCACCAGGTCCCAGAGCTGACGGGCCAGGACCTCCCGGACGTCCTCCCGTCGGGCCAAGTCCATAGAGATCAGCACCTGGGGGTTGCGGTGGAAAAAGTCGGTGGAGTAGAGGCTGTTCAGGATATCGCGGCGCAGGGGGACGAAGTCCTCGCGGAACCAATCATTCATCTCCCGTTGCCACTGATCCTGCAGGTGGGCGGGCACGACCAGGAGGGTGCGGCGGACCACCCCGCGGGCCTTCAGCTCTTTAAGCACGAGGCCCGCCATGATGGTCTTGCCCAGGCCAGGGTCGTCCGCCAGGAGGAAGCGAATGCGGGGCATGGGGAGGATGTAGCGATAAACGGCGTCTACCTGGTGGGGCAGGAGGTCCACCTGGGTGACGCTGACGGCGTAGTGGGGATCGAAGGTATGGGCCAAGCGCATCCGTAGGGCATCGACAAAGAGCACAAAGGGGTCTCGGACTCGAAGGGCTTCCTGGGAGAAGCCTTCCCAAGGGGACGGGAGCCGATGTACCCTGCGGGCAAATTCCTCAGGAGAGAGGACAAAGCGTTGAGCTCTCTGAGAAGGGAGGAAGATGACGCCCAGCGTGATCTGGTCGCCCGTCTGGCGAATCTCGAAGACTTCCGCCTCCTCCGGGAAGGGTTCGATCCGGATCCGGTCACCTATATTCACATCCATTGCCTGCCCTCCGGATGATTCGAAATCATGAGGGTGATGGTCGATTGCCCTATTGCCGTAATACCGAGACGTCTTCATCCCAGCCAGCGACCGCTGTCCATCCACAGGACCTGCCCCGTCATGGCGCCCCCGCCTTCGAGGATGAGGTCTACGGCCCGTAGGAGAGCCGCCAGGGAGGCCGGCTCGCCCCGGGCGATGCGGGAGAGGACAGGCTCCGAGGACTCGTCTTCCCGCCGGATCCAGTAGGGCGCGATGGCGTGGACGGTGATCCACGGAGATAAGACTCTGGCCAGTAGGCGGGTCCAGTGCACCATGACGGCCTTTGAGGCCGTATAGGCCGCATAGGCCGGGTAGCCCTGTTCGATGCCGGCATCGGCCATGAAGATGATCCGGGCCGGTGGCTCCATTTTTTCGTACAACTTTTGAACGATCCGGATGGGCGCCCAGCCGTGCAGGACCATCATGTGGAGGAAGTCCCGCCACTTCATTTGGGCCCAGGGCGTCTTGTAAAAGTCGGCGGCGTTGAAGAAGAGGACGCCCACGCGGTCGACCTGGCGGCGTACCCGGGCGATCCACCGGTCCAACGTCCGGGGATCGGCTAGGTCTGCCTGGGTGACTTGGACGGAGACGTCCAGGCCCTCTCGCCGGAGGCGTTCGATCAGTTGCACGACGGGACGCCGGTGAGTCCGACAGTGGAGGACTCCCCGCATCCCGTGGATGCTGATCAAGTGGGCCGCCACGGCGAGTCCGACGGGACTCGAGGCTCCCGTGATGACAGCCCACCGGTCCCGAAACGGTCCGGTGGAGCTCTCCCGATGGCTGACCGACATGAGACCCTCCACGAGAGTAGGGGTTCATCCGTCATGGGTCCTCGACGGTCCGGTGAGAAGGAAGGCCCGTACTCATTTTGCCCCTTTCATCCTCTCCTTTCCACGATGGGTCTGGTCGAGACGGACTCATTTGCTCGGGGGGCGGGTCTCTGGTAGGATGGTCCGAAAGAAGACTCTCTGAGGAGGCACAGATGTTTCGACGTTATCGGTGGATCGGCGGGGTGCTCAGCACGGTCGGCCTCGGCCTGCTGACGGCCTCGCTGTTGACGGCTCAACAAAAGTCGCCTTTGGATACCGAAGCCCTTCAGGCCAGAGTCGTGACTTACATCAAGACGATGTACCCCAAGGCCCAAGACCTGAAGGTGAAGGCCTTCACCGAAGAAAAAGGAGCCCCGTTTTATCGCGTCACCCTGACTTACACGGACCAAAACCGCCAACAGCGGGAAGGTACGGTGTTTGTCAGCCGGGACGGAAACTTCCTGATCCTCTGCCAGGACTGTATCTACGACCTCCGGATGGCCCCTCAGAAGGCCCTGTGGGCCAAGGTCTCCGCGGGCGCCGAGGAGCGGATGAAAAGGATCAAGCTCGACGGCCGACCCTTTAAGGGGAATCCGAACGCCAAGGTCGTCATCGTCGAATATTCGGACTACCAGTGCCCCTACTGTCGGCAGGCCTTTGAGCAGATCGAGCCTCAACTGATGCAACAGTATGGGGATAAGGTGAAATTCGTTTACAAGCAGCTCCCCTTGCCTATGCACCCGTGGGCCTTTAAGGCTTCTATCGCCGCCCTGTGCGTGCACAAGTATCATCCGAAGGCTTACTGGGACATCCACAGCCGCCTGTTCCAGGGCCAGAACGAGATTCGCGTCGAGAACCTGCGCGACCGTTTCCAAGCGATGACCCGGGAGCTGAACCTGGACACGAACCGGCTCATGGCCTGCTTCGATAAGGAGGAAACCCGCCCCGAGGTCGAGGCCGACATGAACGAAGCCCTGGCCCTGGGCGTGAATTCGACACCGACCTTTATCATCAATGGGGCCGTCGTCGCAGGAGCCATTCCCTTCGATCAGTTCAAGCTGTACGTCGACATGGCTCTGGCAAACGTTAAGTAGGGCCCGTCCCGTCGGCCCTGGGGAATCGCAGGCCTCCAGGCCTGCTTGTGAACTGTCTCCATGCGGCTTATTGCCCGTGTCACGCTCCTGGCGGCAGGGGTTTTCCTATTCCTGCTTGGATTCTCTCATTCACCCCGTCTGGCCCGATGGGTCCGGCTCGTCGTCCAGCGGACCCTTCAGTCTTCGTGGGGCTGGTTCGTCACGTGGCGGGACTTCCGGGCGAGCCCCTTCTGGACGCGCGTCACCCTAGAGGGCCTCCTCGTCGGGACGGATTCTAAGACGCCGCCCTTCGTGGCCGTCGAGCGGGTGGACCTCGTTTTTCGATGGTGGCGGCTCCGCCAGCCCCTGAGCCGTATCGAGGTCTTCGCCCCGAGTCTGCGAGTCGTCCGCACGGCCCCGGACCGATGGAACGTCCCGCCCCTCCGCGGCGGCGGTACCTGGGTCCACCCCTTCCCGACCCTCGTCGTCCACGCCGGTCGGTTCGCCGCCCGGGACCCCTGGCGGACGTGGACGGTCGAGCTTTGGTCCGTCCGGATGGACGGCGCCCCCGTCGCCATGGCGGGCGGCACAGGATACCGGTTTTCCACCCGCATCCAGGGGACTCTTCGATGGCGGGCGACGGCGTGGACCCCCGTCGTCCTTACGGCGGACGTGCAGATTGACCCCCGGATGGATGCCGCTTTCGAGGCAAACTTCCGATATGACGCCCCGGACGGCCGCGGTTGGACCGTCTACGGAGTCGGCCGATATCACCTGCTCACGGGCACTTGGCGAGTCCGAATGGACGGGCGCTTCTTCTGGCCACCTTCGGTCAGCATAGAACGGTGGGCCACCTGGGAAGCCTACACGGGCATCCCCCTCCGGAACCTCTGGGCCCGCCGGTGGACCTTTCACGTGAGCGCTTCCGACGGACCCCTGATTTCCGTCGAAGCGGACCTCCAGCCGGACGGGGCCGTCTGGCAGGTCCGAGCGGACTGTCGGGTCGGGTCGGCGGAGTCCCAATGCCGGGCCCGTTTGGAATCTCCGACGGGGTCGCCCGTGCAAGTCGAGGCCTCCGTCCAGGGCGGAGTCGACCGCCGGTGGCGGCTTTCGGCCCGATGGGACGCCTCCTGGCCTGGCGTCGGCAGTCGGTGGCCCGAGCGGTGGCGGCAACGACCCCGGCTGTCGGGCGAACTTGCCCTGGAAGGCACGGGCGCGACGCCGTTTCCCACAGGCGGTCGCGCCCGCTGGGAGGTCGTTTGGCCGACGGCGACAGCCCTGTGGCGTCATCTCGGGGAGCTGACGGTCCCCATGCCGGACCGGTGGCTCCTTCGGGCCCGCTTAGACCGTTCCGACGCTTCCGGGACCGGGCGTCCGGATGAACTTATCCGGGCTCAGGCGTCCGTCGACAGGGGGACGGCCACGTGGCGGCTTCAGGCGACGGGTCGAGACTGGAATGAAGGGGCCGTTCGAGAACTCCTGGACTGGTTTTCTTCCTACCGGCTTCCGCCGGGCCTGGCTTGGAAGCTCCGGCCATGGCGCATCGAGGCGGAGGGTAGTACGGACGGTCAGCACTGGCAGGCCCGATGGTCGGCCGATGGGACCCTGGCCTACGAGCCTTGGTTCCCGGGTATGGACGTCCGCCACGAGGGCCAACTTCGACAAAAGGGCCGCCGGCTCCTGGGTCAGGCTCGCCTCGAGACGGGTCCGGCCGCTGGTCCGTATCAAAGTACGTGGGACCTGACCCTGACCGGCTTCGCTGGCATGCCGCTCCGGTGGACCCTGAAGGGACGTCTCCGAGATTGGCCCATCCCAGGGCCGTTCCGCCCGTCCCTCGAAGGGGCCGTCGCCGGGGCTCGGGTGGACTTGCAGGGTATCGGCTCCCGGGTAGGGCCTTCCCAAGTCGTCTTTCGGACAACGCCCCTTCGGTATCGGGGCTCCGAGCCCGGACCGGGGCCGACGATCGGCGTCCTCGAAGCCCGCGTGGAACGGGCCGGGGCACCCGTCTGGCGGTTTTATGCCCACGTCCGGGACGGCCTCGTGGCGGCCGAAGGAACCGGCCAGTGGGACGAGCGTCGGCAGACCTTGGATTGGGTCCTCACGGGCCGGACGTCGGTCCACGTCTGGTGGGCCGACGCCCGTCTCCGGGACGGGGGCCTGGATTGGAAACTGCAAGGGATGGGCCGTCTGGACGTCCCGCACCTCTGGGGAGAACTCCACTGGCGGGATGTCCGCTGGAACGGCCAAACCCTGGGAGACTGGACGCTCCGTATCGAGACGCCCCAGGCCCGGGACTATCGTCTGCGGGTGGACAATCCGGTCCTGGGCTTGCGGGCCGAGGCCCGCTGGCAGGGTCTGCCGGCCGGACCCGCTCGGTGGGACCTAACGGCTGAGCTCCGCCGGGACGGTCTCCCGTGGGAACCCCATCGGTGGAGCTACGACGCCCGCTTGCACGTTACCGGGGGCTGGCCCCTTCGGCCGGACCGGCCCGTGGAGGTCCTCGAGGTCCGTCTCAAACGCCTCGAATGGCAGTTGGAGGGAAAACTGCTCCTGACGCTGACTCAGCCGGTCGGGATCTCTCTCGACGGGGAACGCATCCGAAGGGTCGAGTCGGGTACCTGGTCCGGTCGGCTGGGAGACGGGGGGATCGGGAGTGGACCGGATGGCCTGGTCGTCACGCACCGGGTCCGCCTTTCGGAGTTGGCGGCCTTCTGGCCCCAGGCGACCGGCTGGACGGGCGAGATCGCTGGCTCGGTCCACCTGCCCGAGCGATGGCGTTCCGGGCCTTCCGGATGGACTCTGGCCGTCACAGACCTGCGAGGTCCCCACGGTTACACGATGGCCACGTGCACGCTCCGGGGTTCGTGGGCCGCGGTGGTCCCCGAGGGCGGTCCGTGTCGGCTGACCCGCGGCGAAGAGGTCTGGGAGCTAGAGGCGGACGGCGAGGAGGTCCGCCTGCGACTGCAAAATGGCGAGCCCGGTACGTGGCTGACATGGTGGCAACCCGAGCAGTTGCTGGCGCCGGGTCGGCTGGACCTGACGTGGGTCTATCGCCATCGGCCCGGACCCCGGTGGAGCCTCGAGATTCGGGCCCTGGAACTCACTTATGCGGCGACGGTCTTGGGTCTGGCGGCGCCCCTGCGGGTCGAATGGACGCCAAACCGGCTATCAGCAGACCTGACGCCCCTGACGGTCAACCAGCAGGCCGTCCGTCTGCGCTTCGAGGTCGTCCCCCCGGGTGAGAAGAGTCCAGCGGCATGGCTTCGACCCCAAGCCTGGCGGGACTGGGCCGTGCAGGCGACGTGGGAGGGCCCCTTAGACCTGGCCTTCATGCGGCCGTGGTTCGGATGGCCCATCGCCGGAACACTCCAGGGAAGCTTTCAAGTATCGGGTCCCCTGGCGCATCCCCTCGTCGTCGGCGAGGTCCAGATGGACGACGGTGAGGGATACCTGCCCGAATGGGGCCTTCGCTTCCATCCGGTCCGTCTCCAGGCGCAGGTCCGGGGTTTGGAGGACGTCCGCGGATTCTTGGAAGCGGCGAGTTTCCGGGGTCACTGGCGTCTGGAGTGGCAGGGCGGGTGGCGAGGGGACCGACGGCGGTGGGAATGGGCGGTCGCCCGGTGGACGGCCGAGGACCTGCTGATCCTCGGAGCGGGCGGGGGGTCCCTCACCCTGAGCGGTCGGCTGGACCTGGACACCCACGTGACGCCGTGGGTCCTCTACGGGGACATCCGGGTCCGGGAAGGCGTGTTTACGCTCCCCATCCGGCTCCCCATGCTCCTTACCCGCTCTGAGGCTGTCCCAGAGACACCCGCACGGCCGACCGCTGTCCCGGTTCACCTGAACGTGCGTCTCCGGGTCGAGCGCTGGGACATCCGGAACAACCTAGCCGTCCTCCGGTCTTCGGGGGAGTGGACCGTGCGGGGCCCCGTCACGGACCCCGTCGTGGACGGCGAATGGGTTGCCGAACCGGGCGGCACCGTCACGTTCCAGCAAAGGACGTACCGACTGACGCAGGCCCGCCTTCTATGGAGCCATGCGGTCCCCTGGGAGCCCCGGGTGGAAGTTCAGATGGAAACGACGGTACCCCCGTCGGAGACAACCCGGGAGCCTTACCGGATTCAGGTCGGCATCACGGGGACCCTTACCGACCCGGTGGTCCGGCTGAGTTCAGACCCACCGCTTCCGGAGGCGGAAATCCTGGCCCTCGTCACGGGGGGCGGGGCCGTGCCGACGCCTCGGGAGAAGGTTCTGGCCGGCGAGGAAGGCACGGCCGCTTCCGTTCGAGCCGTGGGCCAGGCGATGGTGATGTCCCTGGGGGGTCAGGCGGCGGTCGGTCTCCTGCAACCCGTCACGCGCTTGCTCGGCATCGAGGCGATCACCGTCGGGGCACCGGGCACCGAGGTCCAGTCGGTCCAGGCCCTGACGGGCGGGACGGAGGTCGACCCCACGGCCCGGATCACCGTCCAACGGTCGTTTCTCCCATGGCTCCATACGCTGTTTTCCATTGATGCCCGAAACACGAGTCGTCAGACCTGGATCGTCTCGGCTCAGCCGTGGCCTTGGTTTCAACTCCGGGTCGCCCGTAACGACGATGCATCGTGGGTCCTCGGGGTCCTGCCCCAGTTTGTGTATCCTTGGACAGCCGCGTCCGGGTGGGCGACCGGACGGGGTCCGGCAAAGGCGGAGCGGGCCGTCATCGCTGAGGTCCGCATTGCCGGTGACGGCCCTTGGTCCGGACCGCAGACGGAACGACTGCTGGGGGTCCGGACAGGTCAGTCCCTGGACGTCGGGCGCATCCAGACGCGGGCCCGACAGTTGGAGGAGGTCCTCCGGCGGATGGGTTATTGGGGGGCTCAGGTCCTGTGGTTTTTAGAGCCTCAACCCGGTACGGCGTCCGCATATCGGCTCCACGTGCAGGTCCGACGGGGCCCCCGGTTCGAGTGGGTCCGGACCGGATGGCCAGCGGACGTGACGTCCCCGCCGCCGACCCGGTGGGCATACCCGTGCTGGCAGGGTCACACCCTTATCGTCTGGGGACAGGCCTGCATGGAGGCGGCCCTGGCGACGTGGGCCCGATGGGCCGGGTGGGACCCGACACCCGTTCGGGTCGGAGTCCAGCAGGAGGCGGACCGTATCGTCGTCGAGACGGCTTGGACGGGTGAGACGGTGCGCCGTGTGCCCGACGTCCGTTGGGTCTGGCGGATTACCGACGGGACCGACCTGGCCGAGGACGTCGTCCGAGCGATCCAGGACCCCAGAGCGTGGGCCGAAGCTTGCCCGGGGACGTCGGCTCCGGCCAGTGCCCCCTACTGGTGGTGGCTGAAGCACCGACCGGCGGTGTGCGAGCAAGCGTGGCGGGCGTGGGCTGAGGAACGAGGGTGGTCCCTCGTGGCCGTCGAGCGGGACTTTGACCCCCAGGGAAGCCGGGGAACCGTCACCGTTACCCTACATCCCCGGGTCATCCGACGGGTCGAGGTCGAGGGCCTCCCGCCCGAAGCGGCGTCCGTCGAGTCGGTCCTGACGCCCTTGACCCGTCGGCTTTACACAGACGGCGAGGTCCGGTCCTTTGCGGAGGAAGTCCGTCGTCGGCTCGTACGGATGGGATACCCGGAGGCTCAGTTGCGCTGGACATGGCGGCCCGAGGAGGGTCGCCTCCAAATCCATGTCGAGGCAGGGCCTGTCGACCGCCTCGAGACGGTCGAGGCCGTGGGCCGAGGAGCCGTCCGTCCGTCGTGGCTGGCACGGCTGAGCGGCCTACGGCCGGGCCAGCGGATTCGGCCCGACGACCTCGAGCAGGCTCGCCGTCGGGTCGCGGCCTTAGGCGTCTTTCAACAGGTGCGGGCCTATGAGGACCTGGACAGCCCGCCGGACCGTCGGCGGGTCTATATCGAGGGGGTACCCCGGCCGCTCGTCCAGGTCGGCGGCGGACTTCGATACGCCTTCGTGAGTCGCGGCGGGTCCCCGGCCTTTCAGGGAGAACTCAGCGGCCAGGTCCGGGATCCCCTGGGCCTGGGACTGCAAGCCCTCGGGAGCCTGCGCCTCGGACGGACCGGTCGCACGGAGGAGGACGTGCTATTCGGCGAGCCGGCCCGAGTCGAGACGACCCTGCGCCAGTGGCGACTCGGCCTTGGATGGGGCCATTTCTTGGGGTGGCCAGTCCAGACGAACCTGTTCTATTTGAACGACCGGGTCGAGGAGTCCCGGACGGGCCTGGAGACCGGTTTGCATCGGACGGCGCAGACGGTCGAGCAGACATGGTCGGTCGAGCAGGCTGTCCCCCTCCGCCCCGGATGGCTTCTTCGATACCGCTATCAGGATAAAGACATTCGGGAAATTCCCCTGGACTTCCGGATCCACCTGCGTCGGCTGGCGGTCGGCTTGCAGTGGGACACCCGAGACGCCCCCTGGCTTCCCGGCCGAGGCCACTTCCTGTCGATGGACGTCGAGTACGCCCCCGCCTGGCTGAAGAGCGACACGCCGTACGTGAAGCTCTTCTTCCAGGGTCAGCGGTACTGGTCCTGGGACGACCGGACCTGGACGGCCGTGAGCGGCCTCCGCCTCGGCCTTGCCTATCCCCTGACGGAGCCGCTCCTGATCCCGACCGAGCGCTTCTTTGCCGGTGGACCGACGTCCTTCCGAGGTCTGCCGACCGACGCTTTGGGACCGCGGGACATCCTGGGCGCCCCCGACGGCGGTGAGGCCCTTGTCTTAGTCAACCTCGAGGTGACCCGACGCCTGCATCGGTACGTCGGCATCGCCGGCTTCCTGGACGTGGGGAACGTGTTTGCCAAGCCGTCGGACATCCGCCTCCGTTTGGGGGCCTTCCGGGAAGCGGCCGGCATAGGCCTGCGGCTGTACAGCCCCGTCGGCTTGATTCGCCTCGACTGGGCCTATCTTTTGGACGCCCAGCCGGGAGAACGCCGAACCCGATGGTCCCTGGCCCTGGGTCCGATCCTGTAGGATGGATGCGGGATGCAAGATAGAAACGGGCAGGATGGCGAAGCCTCATCCTGTATCATGCAAATTGCATGCCCCATGGGCGTGTTTTTCGAAGCATGAGCGGGAATTCAAGCCTGGGTCCCCGCCTTCCATTCCGATGCCGAAGGCCGAATACTGCGCCCGGGGACCGGGTACTGGAAAACGCACCCATCAAGCTTGCATCCTGCATTTTAACTTGCTGGCTGGCAAATGCGCTCCAGACAGGTATAATGAGTCCGAGCTCATCGGGGCGGGAGAATGGCCGCATGGTAAAGGTAAAGGGCTCTGGGCCGGTGGCCATCCACGGGCCGGAAGCCGTCCAGCGGGTCGTCGGGAATATGCCCTTCCTGCGCTGGCTGGGGGTTCAGGTCGTCGACCTCCAACCGGGCCACAGTCAGGTCCGGCTCCCCGTGCGTTCCGAGATGCTCCAGGTCGCCGGTCTCCTCCACGGCGGGATCGTGGCCAGTCTCATCGACGTAGCCGGTGCCCTGGCCGTCTTCAGTGCCCTGGCCGCATGGACCGAAATCCGCACGCTCGAGATGAAGGTCAACTACTTCCGGCCCGTCCGGGGCGGAGAAATCCGGGCCCACGCTCGCGTAGCCCACCTGGGGAAACGGACGGCGGTCACGCTGTGCCACGTCTGGGGAGAGGGAGACACGCTGTGCGCCCTCGGGGTCGTGACCTTCCTGCGGCTGGGGGACTCGACCGTCGATGACTCCCCGATGTCCCGATGACCCCCGATTGCTGCACTGCCGAATCCTCGGAGGAGGGATCTTCCATGACGACTCCTTATGAACCGACAGAAGGGGCTATCCCCTGGGAGGCACCCGGGGTGTCCCCGGTCCAGGGCTGGCTGGATTCAGTGAAGCTCCTCGTGACGGCGGCGACCGACTTTTTCCGACGCATGGCTCCGACGACGGGCAACTACTTGAAGCCCTTTCTGTTCGCCTTAGTCTGTGCGTACATCGGGGCCCTGTTCGGGTGGATCTACAACATGGTCTTTCAGGTCTCGCTGGGAGCCCTGTTCGGCTCGCGTGATGCCGGAATGCTTTCAGGCCTCGTCGGTGGCGGGATGGGTCTGATCGGCGTCATCTTCTTTACACCGATCGGGCTGGTCTTGGGTCTGATCGTCGGCACGTTGGTCTTCCACCTCCTGCTGGTCCTCCTGAAGGCGGCAACCCAGCCGTGGGAGGCGACCTTTCGGGTCCTGGCCTATGCCAGCGTGAACAACCTGGCCCAGGTCGTCCCCGTGTTAGGATGGCTGATCGGCTTCCTGTGGTGGATCTACCTGGCGATCGTAGGCTTTCGGGAAGCCCACCGCACGACGACGGGCAAAGCAGCCCTGGCCGTCTTGATCCCCGTCGGGGTCTTGTGTCTCTGTATCGGGACCTTGGCCGCCCTGGGCGGTTTGGCCCTGCTGGGAGCCCTTAGGAGGATAGAGTAGTCCCCGCCGGCGACGGGGCGACGGCGTTTCATAGCAACCCGGGCGGACCGTGGACTATAATGCTTCCACGCGCACCGCGTGGGGGGAAGGTGTCTATGACCCGTCGCCTCGTCTGGACCCTTGGAGTAGCGGTCGGACTGCTGGCCGCGGCCTGCGCGTATCCGTCTCGGCTTGAGCGAGAAGCCGACCGGGCTTTCCGTCGTCAAGCCTGGGACGAGGCCGTCGCCCTCTACAGCCGCCTGGTCCAGCAGTTCCCGGAGCGACTGGAGTTCCAGACCCGCTACTGGTGGGTCCGTCTCCGGGCCGCCCAGGCCCATCTTCTGCGGGCCCACCAGGCCGAGCGGGCGGGCGACCTGGAGCGGGCCCTCGTCGAGCTGGAGACGGCCGCCGACCTGGACCCGACGAATGCCGAGATCCAGCAGTACTTGCAGGACCTCCGTCAGCGACTGAAGCCTGCCCCCTCCCCGGCCCCGACGCCGATCCCGACCCCGCAGTTTACGGTCTCGCCGGAGACCGTCTTGCGCCAACCCATTACCCACATGAACTTCTCGGCGGCCCCCTTGCCGGTCGTCCTGAAGAGCCTGGCTCAGGTCCTGCACCTGCAGTTGGTCATAGACCCGGACGTCCCCTCGACCCCCGTCACCCTGCAGTTTACGGACACGACCCTCGAACAAGCCCTGGCCCAGCTGGCCCGGAACTACGGCCTGTTCTTTCGATTCCTGGACGCCCACACGCTGGTCGTCGCTCCCGACACGCCGGAGAAGCGCCAGCAGTACCGGGACTACTGGATGTATACGTTTCGCATCGAGTACACGCGCGCCGCCAACGTCCTGCAGATCCTCCGGCAGACCCTGCGCCTCGATTACGTCGCCACCGACCCCCAGCAAGAGACGATCACGGTCGTCGGCGCCCGGGACCAGGTCGAGGCGGCCGCCCGGTTGATCGCCCAGGTCGACGTGGCGCCGGCGGAGGTCTTGATTCACATGGACATCCTGGAGATCAACCGCTCTCTGCTCCAGCAGTATGGCCTCCAGGTCGCTTCCCCGGGTGTCCCCGGCGTCGAGTCGGCCCTCCAGCCGGAGCCCAAGATTCAACTCGACCCGGGCCCCATCCTGAGCCGGTCCGACTTTGCGCTGGTCAACCTGCCGTCGCTGGTCGCCCGTCTGCTCAAGCAGTCGGCTCATGCCCGTCTTCTCCAGAGCGTCCCCGTCCGGACCGTCGAGGGAGTTCCCGGTCGAATCCGCTTCGGCAGTGAGATCCCCGTGCCCCAGACGACCTTCGTCCCCTTTGCCACGGGCGGTCCCGCGACCCAACCCATCACGTCCTTCATCTACCGGGTCATCGGCTTGAACATCGACCTGACACCCAAGGTCCATGAAAACGGGGACATCACCATTCAGGTCGTCGTCGAAAGTAGTTCCGTGGCCGGTCAGGGTTTTGGGGGAGCCCCCGTCTTCTCGACGAGTCGGATCGAGAAGACGATTCGCCTGCGTCCGAACGAGACGAGCCTCATCGCCGGCTTAATCCGGGAGCAAATGCGAGACGTCGTCGAGGGCCTGCCGGGTCTTGAGTCCATCCCCATCCTGGGGAACCTCCTGAGCCGTCATTCTCGGGAACGGGAGGAAAACGAGATCATCGTCTTGCTGACGCCCTACCTGGTCCGTCCTCGACCCCCCGTCCAGTATCAGGCCATCGAGGTCCCGGCCCCCAGCGGGACGGCTCCGATGGCACCGCCGTCGGTCTTTCCCCTTCCCCCGCCGCCGACTCCGTCGGGAGAACGGGAAAAGCCGCCTCGATGAGGTCTCGGTCATGAGCGGTCGCCTGTTCCGATGGACGGTGGGTTGGTTCAGCCTGGGTTGGGTCGGTCTCGGCATGGGAGCCTATGGGGGAGAGAGGGGGGTCCCCCTTTGCACTTCCCCTGACAGCGTTCGCTGGCTGGTCCCGCTCGCCCGGACGTGGCTCCCGGAGGGATGGCCCGAGTGGTCTGGCGAGACGTGGGAAATCCATATCCGGGGTTGGTCGGTCCGACAGGCCTGGGAACCCCTCCAGGCGGCCGCTTATGCCCTGACCCTCTGTGGGGCCGAGAGCCTGGCCCGACAGGCTTGGACGGCCGGCTTCCGGGCCTATCTACAAAAGGGAGGTATCCCCGTTTACGCCCAGGCACCTGAAGCCTTCCCCTGGTGGCGCTTGTGGGAAGCCGAATACGCCCACCGGGGTGTCACCCTGAGTCTGGCCGAGCGTTTCCTTCAGGCGTCTCCTTGGACCCCGAACCTCTGGGACCGAAGCGTGCGGAGCGGTCTCTTGGCCGAAACCCTCCGCCGACAGGGGGCCATCGACGGGGCCCTCCGGATTCGGGAGGCAGAACGGGCCCTGGCTCGGGACGTAGCGGCCTACCGCGTGGCGCCCCTGGAGTGGCGGGCTCGCGTGACACTCCTCGAATCGGCTACGCGGATCTGGGGGTGGGTCATCGCTGCCGGCTTGGGCCTCGGCATGGCCTTGGGGGGCTTCCGGAGGTCGGGCCGGCCGGTTCGGACGTGGGCCGGGTTTCTCGGAGGCGCCGCCGTTTTCGCCGGTCTCTTGTTTGTCGCCCAAGCCTGGTACGCCAGCGCCCTCTCGACTTGGCAAGTTTTGCGGGACTCGCTCCTGCGGGACGGCTTTCTCCGGCGTCCCCCACCCCCCTGGGATACCCTGTTTGAAGCACCGACCCAGCCGAGAGACCTACCCCGCTCCTTACGGGACCTGCCGACCCGATGGCAGGCCTACGTGCTCCGCTCGCCGGAACTCTGGTCTCGCGTTCGCGGTGACAATCCCGTCCTGGAATACGACCGGTCTCTGCTGGCCCGAGACCTCGACCGTGTCGACGACGTCCGTCGGACGGCACCCTATCTCATTGGGCCCTGGCGGGACCTGGCACCGGACCGCCTGATCCCGCCGGTCCCGACGTGGCCGGAACTCCACACATTATCGGCCTCGGCCCGGTGGAGCGCCGTCCTGAACAACGCCGCCTACTCGATGGCTACGTGGGCCGTCCGGGAGGCCCCCCGGTGGGGTCTTGGGTGGGGAGTCTTACTTTTGGTCGGCTGGAGCTTGAGGTATCTTTCCGACCGGCTCAGACCGATCGGCCGTTGGGTCGCCTGGGGCCTGAGCCTGCTGATCCCGGGGTCTTCCCGCTTGCGGCGGGGTCATCCGGTCCAGGGATTACTCCTTTTCAGCACGGCGGCGCTTTCGGCGGGACTCGTCTATGCGATGGACCGGACGCCGCCGGCCCAGGTCTGGACCGGTCTTCTATCACCGGACTGGTTGGCCCGTATCGAAGCGACCGACCAGGTCCGTCTATTCCTCTGGGGCGGTCTATACCTGACGATGTGGGGCCTGACCCTATTTGCCTGGACCGTCCATGCCATGGTCTTCTGGCTGGACCTGGCGGCCCAGGCCCGGGAGGAGCGGCATCCGGAGAAGGGCAGTAGGGCGGGAAGGCAGTCAGGCAGTGAGGCAATCAGGTAATAGGGCAATCAGGCTCCAAAAATATACTCGATGGGCGCGTTTTCCGGTCCCCGGCTCGGTCTTTCGGCTATGGGGGCATGAGGGGTGAGGGGAGATGCGACCTTCCCTCACCCCTCGTCCAGGCCGGGGACCGAAGGCCGGACACCGATTCATCGGGAAACGATGCGCCGAGCCTTGGAAATCCGGGAGATGTTCGACATCATCGCCGCCCGCTACGACCGGGCCAACCGCTGGCTGAGCCTGGGATTGGACCTCCGGTGGCGCCGGACGATGGCCCAAAGTCTGCCCCTGGGTCCGGAGGCCGTCGTCCTGGACGTGGCCACGGGAAGCGGGGATGCCATCTTGTGCTTTCGGAGACCCCTGCGGCTTCGGGTCGGCCTCGATTTCAGCCGACCGATGTTACGTCTCGCTCAGGCCAAAGCCCGACGGCAGGGTGTGGCCGTCGCCTGGGTCGAGGCCGACGCTCTACGACTTCCCTTCCGGGCCGAAGCCTTGGACGCCCTGACGATCGCCTTCGGCTTGCGAAATCTGGCAGACCCCCTGGAGGGGCTTCGGGAGTTCTTTCGGGTCCTGCGGCCGGGTGGATGGCTCGCCGTCCTGGAGTTTACCCTTCCCCGGTGGCGTCCCTGGCGATGGGCCTTTGGCTTTTACCTAAACCGAATCTTGCCCGTTCTGGGGGGATGGATCACGGGCCACCGGGCTCCCTACGAGTATTTACGGGAGAGCATCCCGGCCTTTCCCCACTATGAGGCTCTTCAGGCGTGGCTCACGCAGGCCGGCTTCCAGCCCATGGCCCTTCGACTCCTGGCTGGGGGGGTGGCGACTCTGTACCTGGCCCGCAAGCCATCCGCCTCGGGGTTTCCGACAGCCTAAGGCGGGTGGGGAACATCTGCGGGTCCGGCCGGGCCGGACCCGCAGATGGAGAACGGGGAGGGTGGGTTTAGTACTCCGGCGCGGCCGCCTCTTCAGCCTCCTCCTTCTTTTCGGGGACCTCGCTGACGAGGGCATCCGTCGTCAGAAGGAGGCTGGCGACACTCGCCGCATTCTGGATGGCCACGCGGCAGACCTTCGCCGGGTCGATGACGCCCGCCTCGACGAGGTCCTCAAACTGCTCGGTCAAGGCGTTGAATCCGTAATTGGGATTGTCGGCCGCCTTAACCTTCTCGACGACGATGGAGCCCTCCCAGCCGGCGTTACTGGCGATCTGCCGGAGGGGCTCCTCGAGGGCTCGCTTCAGGATCTGGACGCCGATCTGCTGGTCGCCTTCTAGGTTCAGCCGGTCCAAGGCAAAGGACGCCCGCAGGTAGGCGACCCCGCCGCCGGGGACGATGCCCTCCTCGACAGCCGCCTTGGTGGCATGCATGGCGTCCTCGATGCGGGCCTTCTTCTCCTTCATCTCAGCCTCGGTGGCGGCACCCACGCGGATGACGGCGACACCGCCGACGAGCTTGGCAAGACGCTCCTGGAGCTTCTCCCGGTCATAGTCAGAGGTCGCTTCCTCGATCTGCTTGCGGATCTGCTTAACACGGGCCTCAATGTCCTCGGGCTTGCCGTAGCCCTCGATAATCGTCGTGTTGTCCTTGTCGACGACGATCTTCTTGGCCCGACCGAGGTCATCCAGACGGACGTTCTCGAGCTTGATGCCCAAGTCCTCGGAAATGACCTTACCACCCGTCAGGATGGCGATGTCCCGGAGCATCTCCTTGCGCCGCTCACCGAAGCCGGGGGCCTTCACGGCACAGCAGTTCAGGACACCCCGGAGCTTGTTGACGACCAGCGTCGCCAGGGCCTCGCCCTCGACGTCCTCGGCAATGACCAGCAGGGGCTTACCGGAACGGGCGACTTGCTCCAGGACGGGCAACAGCTCCTTGATGGCACTGATCTTCTTTTCATGGATCAGGATGTAGGCGTCCTCCAGGACACACTCCATCCGCTCGGGGTCCGTGATGAAATAGGGGGACAGGTAGCCGCGGTCAAACTGCATCCCTTCGACGACCTCCAGGGTCGTCTCGAGGCCCTTCGCCTCTTCGACGGTAATGACGCCGTCTTTGCCGACCTTCTCCATCGCCTGGGCGATGATCTCCCCGATTTCCATGTCGTTGTTGGCGGCAATGGCACCGACCTGGGCGATGGCCTGACCCTTCACGGGCGTCGCCATCTTCTTAATTTCCTCGACGACGACCTCGACGCCCTTCTGAATACCCCGCAGGATCTCCATCGGGTTGGCACCGGCGGCGACATGCCGGAGGCCTTCCCGGAAGATGGCCTGGGCCAGGACCGTCGCCGTCGTCGTCCCGTCACCGGCGACGTCGCTGGTCTTGCTGGCGACCTCCCGGACCATTTGGGCCCCCATGTTCTCCCAGGGGTCCTTTAGCTCGATCTCTTTGGCAACGGTCACGCCGTCCTTGGTGACGACGGGAGAACCAAATTTCTTCTCGAGGATCACGTTACGACCCTTCGGGCCCAGCGTGACCTTCACGGCGTTCGCCAGCTTGTTGACGCCCCGAAGGATCGCCTGCCGGGCATCATCTCCGTAGCGAATGTCCTTCGCCATGCCCATCCTCCTTCAATGGCGACATGTTTATAATATCAAAATGTATCGGAATATTAGGGGTTCGGTCTCCACTGCCCCGAAGTCCGAACCCCGGAAGTCTCGGTCACCCTGGAGACTCTGGGCGGCTGGACCGCCCCTTCCCCAAACGGGAGTCGGGGCCCGGGTCATTCCTCCACGACGATGCCCAGGATCTCGTCCTCCCGCAAGATCACATACTCGACGCCGTCGATCTTTACTTCCGAACCGGCATACTTGCCGATCAGGACCTTTTGACCGGGCTGGACGTCCAGGGGAAGGACCTTCCCGTTCTCCAAGACCCGGCCCGTCCCGACGGCGACGACTTCCGCCAGCATCGGCTTCTCCCGGGCCACGTCGGGGATGATGATCCCGCCCCGCACCTCCTCCTTCGGCTCGACGCGTCGGACGACGACCCGGTCATAGAGAGGACGCAGTTGCCATGCCATGGACCACCTCCCGCGTGACATTGAGTAGGGGAGACTCAAGAAGGTTTAGCCTTAAAATATAAAGCTGGGCGAGCCGTCTGTCAACCCCTGTCCCCCGACGGGCCCTGGGCCAGACCTGAATGCCCAAGGGCACCCATCAGAAATGCCTCAGCCATTCGGGGTCGCCGGAAAGTCCGCCGCCAGACCCGGCGGCACGTCTCATACATGCAGAAGCACTCCAGCGCAAAGGGTCCAAAGCCCAGGAAGCCCAGCAGAGGCATCTCGAAGATACGGAAGACGGTCGGAAACGGAATCGTGTAGACCCAACGGGTCTCGGCCCACGAGTTCCAGTACTCCCAGAGAAACCCGCAGACGTAGCCGGCCGCCAGGAGCGTCCCGATCCACTGGAAATTCCGGGCCTTCGCCTGGGCCAGGAGGGATACTCCCCCGAGCCGTTCGTTGACGGGGTCGAGCAGGAAGATGAAGCCCAGCCATACGGGAGCAAACAGGTAGGGTCGGTACCGGGCCGGGGCGACCAGCGGCCCCAGGAGCATGGCCAGGCCGACGGCCATCGAGAGCCATCGGGCTCGGACCGAGAGGGGTCGGGCTGTCGTCTGAAGGGGCAGACCCAGGAGCTGAGCGAGGACCGAGGCCGTCCCGAATATGCCCGGAAAGATGGTCGCATACGCAAAGAAGGAGCCGATCCACTCTTCGACGAGGCTCTCTGGAAGATTCTGATAGACCCAATTCCGCAAAAGCAGGTTGTAGTCCTCGAAGATGAGCCAGCAGACGTTGGAGGCAATGAGCATGAAGATAAACTCACCAGGATAATTCTGAAGGAAAGACCGGCGGGTGCGGCGGGCCAGCCAGGCGTCCAGAAACAGGATATAGCCCCACCAGACGATGGGCGTGAACCACGTGGCGACCCACCGGTGGAGGGCTGGCAGGATGCCGTAGTGAAGACCGGCCCACCGGACGGCCTTGGCCAAGGCGATGAGAGTCAGACCCGCCCATCCGTACCACGCCATGGAACAGCACTCCGGAGCCCTATTACATCAGAGGGCCCGCGGGGATGCCAAATGGAAGTCCCCGTCCGGGGAGGGGGACTCTGTCCACCGGGCTGGACGATCTGTCCACCGGACTGGACACGGCGAGGAGATTCCTTCGACGGGGCGTCCGGGTCACATCCCCGTGGGGAGCCGTCCGGGGACTCACCGGCACGGACCTTGCTGGCAGGCCGGTGCCGTCGAATCTCCCGACGACGGGTACGGAAAGAGGGGAAAGCAGGCCACTCGGCTATCGGAGAGAGTCTCCATGGACTGGCCCGAGACGGTCCTCCACCAGGTCTGGCTCTGGCAGTGGCGTCTGCCCGAAGACCTCCGTACGACCGACGGCCGGTCCCTGCGGGTCTTCCAACCCGGATGGTGGAATTACGGACCGGGTCCCGACTTCCAGAAGGCCATCCTCCAAATCGACGGGGCCGTGCGGACCGGTGACGTCGAGGTCCACCGCATGACGACCGAGTGGACCCTCCACGGGCATGACCGGGACTCCCGTTATGGCCGGGTCGTCTTGCACGTCGTCTACGAATCCACGGGCGTTCCCGTCTATCACCGAGACACCTTGGAAGTCATTCCCGAAATCGCCCTTCGGACCTATATCCTCCCGGAGGACCTCGTAGAGTTCCCGACGGACGTCGTATGTCCCCGCCGACCGACGACCCCGATGTGCTTGACTTACCTGCCTGCGTGGGACGCCGCCCGACTCCCGAGGCTGGTCGAACGGATGGGCCGCCTCTATCTCATCGAGCGGGCCCGGACGTCGGCCCGGTCCATCGCCGCCGGCGAGCCCCCGGCTCAAACGTTGTACCGAAGCATCGCCCGCGGCCTCGGTTACGCCCAGGCCAAGCACGTCCTGGAAGCCCTGGCCGACGCCGTTCCGTGGCCCGTCGCTCGAGACGTCGCCCTCCGGAATGGCCCGACAGACCTCTTGCTTCGAGGGTGGGGGGTTCATCTCGGGGGAAATCATCCGCCCTGGCCGGGGCCCCATCGGCCGGCCCAGGACCCCTGGCGGCGCTTGGCCTGGCTTGCGGTCCTGTGCGGACTCCCGACGGACCCGATGGGTCACCTCCTGCGGGTCGCCGAGGCGGGCCTCCGATACGGAATGTCCGACCCCGCGGCGTGGCGGCGACTGTGGCGGAGTATCACGGAGGGTTATACGGGCTTGACGTTCCCGGCATCCGACCTGCATTTGCCGGACGGTCGGACGCTCGTCCTCCGGGGCCGTCTGGTCGGCCCGGGCCGGTGGACGACGTTGTGGTGGAACGCCGTCCTGCCGGTCGCAATGGCCCTGTGGAGGCAGACGTATCGGGACTGGCCGTCCCTGGAGGCCCTCCGGGCGATGCGAACCGGTCCCATCGAAGACGACGCCATTCAGCGGGCCGTCCGAGCGCGCTTCGGCTTCTGGCAGACGTACCTACCCCGGCGGGCACCCCTGGTCCAACTCGGTCTGCACGGCCTTTACAGCCTGGTCTGCAACGAACCCGTCCGCTCCTGTCCCCGCTGTCCCCTGCGGGACGATCGGGACGGGTAGGAGCGGCGCAGAGTGGCCGTTCCGGGGCTCGCGCCCTGTCCCGGATTGCGGAAGGAAAACCGATTCTGCCAAAATGAAATCGCACCGAATGACGGGGGAGTGAACGACCCGGAGGCGCAGGCGCTCATCCAGCCGGAGGGAGCCTTTGAGCCAATGCGCGGCGCCGTCTCCTTCCCCTTCCAGCGGGGGAATAGGGAAATGGAGCACGCCATGCGGATCGTATCGATGGTCCCCAGCGGGACCGAAATCGTATGCGCCCTCGGCCTGACGGACGCCCTGGTCGGCGTCACCTACGAATGCGACTACCCGCCGGAAGTCCGGGGACGGACGGTCGTCGTCGAGAGTACCCTCCCGCCGGGCCTCCCGCCGGCCGAAATTCATCGCCTCGTCAGCGAGGCCTATCGGGCGGGACGGAATTACTTCCGCATCCGTACGGACCGCCTCGCCGAACTCCGGCCGGATCTTGTCATCACGCAGGGCGTCTGCAGTGTGTGTGCCGTGGCGCCTGGACAGATCGATACGGTCCTGCATTGGCATCCGCCCTTTCGGAATCTTGCCCTGCAGGCTGGGACCATCGAGGGGATCTGGGAAGACATCCGGCGGGTCGGCGAGGCGACGGGCCGGACGGCCGAGGCCGAGGCTTTGGTCGGCCGTCTGCAGACTCGTCTGAAGGAACTCCAGGCCCGGGTTCCCCGGGCGGCAGTCCGGCCCCGGGTGCTTCTACTGGAGTGGTTGGATCCTCCGATGGTCGCCGGTCACTGGGTACCCGAGATGGTCGAGTGGGCCGGGGTTATTCCCGTCCTGAACGAGGCCGGCCAGCCCTCTCGGACGATCCCGTGGTCGGACGTCGAGGCCGCCGACCCGGACGCCATCTTCCTGGTTCCCTGTGGGTATCGGCTGGCCGACGTCTTAGAGGAGCTCCGGAGACTCCGTCCCCCCGAGGGGTGGTTCCGGCTCCGGGCCGTCCGGCGGCAGGCCGTGTGGGCCGCTGACGCCAGCGCTTACTTTTCCCGCCCGGGTCCCCGCTTCGTTCACGGTGTGGAAATCCTCATGGAAGCCCTGTGGGGTCTTCCGGTCTTTTCGGACGTTACGAACCCGGGGGCCTGGGCGCCAGCCGAGGCGTGGTTGGTAGATAGGAGCGGATAGGGATGAGGGCGCTGGGCCGGGCACCGACCTACTTTCCCACGGGGTTGCCCCCGCAGTATCATCGGCGCTGGCGGGCTTAGCTTCCGTGTTCGGAATGGGAACGGGCGTTTCCCCGCCGCTATGGGCACCCGACCCATCAATTGGAGTGACGAAGTGATAAAGTAACGAAGTGACGAAATCACACACAGATAAAGAAGGCTACTTACCCGAAACGGCGACATCTGAGTCCAGGACAGCCTATGGGAAAACGCCTTAGAAGTTGAGGTCAAGTCACTCGGCCGATTAGTACCGGTCAGCTTCACCCCTTACGGGGCTTCCACACCCGGCCTATCAACCCGGTCATCTCCCGGGGGCCTTACCCCGTCCGGTTGCCCAGACGGGAGGGAGACCTCATCTTGGGGCGCGCTTCGCGCTTAGATGCTTTCAGCGCTTATCGCTTACCAGCATGGCTACCGGGCACTGCGGCTGGCGCCACAACCCGGACACCAGAGGCTGGCCCGTTCCGGTCCTCTCGTACTAGGAACGGCCCCCCTCAAGTCTCCAGCGCCCGCGGCAGACAGGGACCGAACTGTCTCGCGACGTTCTGAACCCAGCTCACGTACCGCTTTAACGGGCGAACAGCCCGACCCTTGGGACCGGCTTCAGCCCCAGGATGCGATGAGCCGACATCGAGGTGCCAAACCCCGCCGTCGATGTGGACTCTTGGGCGGGATCAGCCTGTTATCCCCGGAGTACCTTTTATCCGTTGAGCGATGGCCCTTCCACACGGGACCACCGGATCACTAGGCCCGGCTTTCGCCTCTGCTCGGCCCGTCGGCCTCGCAGTCAACCCCCCTTGTGCCCTTGCACTCCACGGCGGATTTCCAAACCGCCTGAGGGGAGCTTTGGGCGCCTCCGTTACTGTTTAGGAGGCTTCCGCCCCAGACAAACTACCCACCTACCCCGGTCCCGTCCCCGGGTGTACGGGGTCCGGTTAGGGTTTCGAAGCGTCAAGGGTGGTATCTCACCGGCGCCTCCACGCCCCCCGAAAGGAGCGCTTCTCAGGCTCCCACCTATCCTGCGCATGACGCTCCCAAACCCAAGGATAGGCTGCAGTGAAGGTTCACGGGGTCTTTCCGTCTGGCCGCGGGTAGACCGCATCTTCACGGCCAATTCAATTTCGCCGGGCGCCCCGCTGAGACAGTGCCCCAGTCGTTACGCCTTTCATGCAGGTCGGAACTTACCCGACAAGGAATTTCGCTACCTTAGGACCGTTATAGTTACGGCCGCCGTTTACCGGGGCTTCGGTTCCGAGCCTCGCCAGCACCCGAGGGCACTGGCTAACCCGTCCCCTTAACCTTCCGGCACCGGGCAGGCGTCAGGCCCTATACCGCCTCTTGCGAGTTGGCAGAGCCTTGTGTTTTTGATAAACAGTCGCCAGGGCCCTTTCACTGCGACCTCCTCGGGCTCGGGTCGCGAGGACCCTCACCCTACGCGAGGCACCCCTTCTCCCGAAGTTACGGGGTCAATTTGCCGAGTTCCTTAGCGGGGTTTCACCCGTGCGCCTGAGGATTCTCACCCCACCGACCTGTGTCGGATTCCGGTACGGTCACCCCGGGCACGGAGCAACGAGGCTTTTCCTGGCAGTGTGGGTTCGGCCGGTTCAGTTTGGCCCGAAGGCCGCCCCGCCTCGCGAGCCTGGCGGCCGGACTCGAAGTCCCAGCCCCCGGATTTGCCTGGGGGCACCGCTACACCCGCGACCGCCCCATTCCGTCGGGACGGACGGCCTACCCTCCTGCGTCCCCCCTTTGCCCATGCACCCGAGGTGGGGTGGGAATGTTGACCCACTGCCCTTCGGCTACGCCTTTCGGCCTCACCTTAGGACCGCCTAACCCTGGGCGGACTGACCTTCCCCAGGAAACCTTCGGTTTTCGGCGGGGTGGGTTTCCACCACCCTTATCGCTACTCATGCCGGCAGAGTCACTTCCCAGCCGTCCATGGCTATAACCGGGTCGAACCCGCGCTCACGCGGCCACTTCGACCGACTGGGAACGCTCCCCTACCGCGCGCCCCGACCGAAGTCGGGACGCACCCGCCGCTTCGGCACCAGGCTTGAGCCCCGTTATATTTTCGGCGCCGGGCCGCTCGACCAGTGAGCTATTACGCTTTCTTTAAAGGGTGGCTGCTTCTAAGCCTACCTCCTGGCTGTCTTCGCGACCCGACCTCCTTCTCCACTAAGCCTGGGTTTCGGGGCCTTAGCGGGCGGTCTGGGCTATTCCCCTCTCGACCACGGAGCTTATCCCCCGCGGTCTGACTCCCCCGGTCCGGCGTCCCGGCATTCGGAGTTTGGTTGGACATGAGAGGCCTTTCGGCCCCCTGGCCCATCCAGTGCTCTACCGCCGAGACCCACGCCGGGAGGCTCGCCTGAAAGCGATTTCGGGGAGAACGAGCTATCACCGAGCTTGATTAGCCTTTCACTCCTATCCCCACCTCATCCGAGGAGTTTTCCTCCTCCACCGGTTCGGGCCTCCATCCGGTGTTAGCCGGACTTCACCCTGGGCAGGGATAGATCGCTCGGCTTCGCGTCTACGGCCCGCAACTGAACGCCCTGTTCGGACTCGCTTTCGCTTCGGCTCCCCTCGGGGGTTCGCCTCGCTGCGGACCGTAACTAGCCGGCTCATTTTGCAAAAGGCACGCGGTCAGCGGGACCGAGTCCCGCCTTCCACTGCTTGTAGGTGTGCGGTTTCAGGTTCTCTTTCACTCCCCTCGCCGGGGTTCTTTTCACCTTTCCCTCACGGTACTGGTGCGCTATCGGTCGCGGGCGAGTATTTAGCCTTGGGAGGTGGTCCTCCCGGCTTCCCGCAGGATTCCCCGTGTCCCGCGGTACTCGGGCACCCAGTCCCGGGAGACGGTCGCCCTTTCGCCTACGGGGCTATCACCCTCTGTGGCGGGCCTTTCCAGACCACTTCGGCTAAGGCACCGTTTGGTAACTCCCTGGCGGAGGCAGGGCTCCGCCCGACTGGGCCCCCCGACCCCGCCCCGGCAACGCCCCTGCGCTTGGACACCGGGACGGTTTAGGCTGAGCCCCGTTCGCTCGCCGCTACTAAGGGCATCGCGGTTGCTTTCTCTTCCTCGGGGTACTGAGATGGTTCACTTCCCCCGGTTCGCCTCCCGGGCCTATGGATTCAACCCGGGATGATGGCCCATTCCGGCCATCGGGTTTCCCCATTCGGGAATCCCGGGATCAACGCCTGCAGGCGGCTCCCCCGGGCTTATCGCAGCCTGCCACGCCCTTCATCGCCTGCCCGCGCCCAGGCATCCACCGCACACCCTTTCTTCCTTGACCTCAACGTTCCAAGGCGCACGGCTGTCCTGGACCCAGTTGTCAAAGAACGCCGGTGGAGGTAAGCGGATTCGAACCGCCGACCTTCGGCTTGCAAAGCCGACGCTCTCCCCGCTGAGCTATACCCCCACTTGGGTGGGCCTAAGTGGATTTGAACCACTGACCTCCCGCTTATCAGGCGGACGCTCTGACCGGGCTGAGCTATAGGCCCCCACGGGTTCGCTGAAAATTGGGCCCTGAGGTCCTCGCCGGGATTCCGTAAAGGAGGTGATCCAGCCACAGGTTCCCCTACGGCTACCTTGTTACGACTTCGCCCCAATCACCGGTCCTACCCTCGGCCCCTGCGTCCCCGGGCGGGGTTCGCGGTCGGGGACTTCAAGTAGAACCGGCTTTCGTGGCGTGACGGGCGGTGTGTACAAGGCCCGGAGACGTATTCACCGCGGCCCCTTCTGATCCGCGGTTACTAGCGATTCCGGCTTCATGCAGGCGAGTTGCAGCCTGCAATCCGAACTGAGGCGGGCTTTCTGGGATTGGCTCCCCCTCGCGGGTTCGCGACCCTCTGTACCCGCCATTGTAGCACGTGTGTAGCCCTGGGCATCTAGGCCATGCTGACTTGACGTCGTCCCCACCTTCCTCCGGGTTACCCCGGCAGTCCCCTTAGAGTGCCCAACTGAATGGTGGCAACTAAGGGCGAGGGTTGCGCTCGTTGCGGGACTTAACCCGACACCTCACGGCACGAGCTGACGACAGCCATGCAGCACCTCGGCCGGCCGTCCGGGCTCATCACCCGGAAGGGCCCATCTCTGGACCGGTCGTCCGGCCGTTCGAACCCAGGTAAGGTTCTTCGCGTTGCATCGAATTGAACCACGTGCTCCACCGCTTGTGCGGGCCCCCGTCAATTCCTTTGAGTTTCACCCTTGCGGGCGTACTCCCCAGGCGGGGCACTTCACGCGTTAGCTTCGACCCAGAAGCCCAACGCCCCCAGGTCTAGTGCCCATCGTTTACAGCCAGGACTACCCGGGTCTCTAATCCGGTTCGCTCCCCTGGCTTTCGTGCCTCAGCGTCGGGCTCGGTCTAGCCAGCCGCCTTCGCCTCCGGTGTTCCTCCCGATATCTGCGCATTTCACCGCTACACCGGGAATTCCGCTGGCCTCTCCCGGCCCCAAGGACCGCAGTTTCGGACGCCCTTCCCCGGGTGAGCCGGGGGCTTTAACGCCCGACTTACGGTCCCGCCTACGCACCCTTTACGCCCAGTGAATCCGAGTAACGCTCGCCCCCTCCGTATTACCGCGGCTGCTGGCACGGAGTTAGCCGGGGCTGATTCCACCGGTACCGTCAGACCCGGAGATTCTTCACCCCCGAGCCGTTCGTCCCGGTGAAAAGGGGTTTACGACCCTTTCGGGCCTTCGTCCCCCACGCGGCGTCGCTCGGTCAGGCTTGCGCCCATTGCCAAAGATTCCCTGCTGCTGCCTCCCGTAGGAGTCTGGGCCGTGTCTCAGTCCCAGTGTGGCCGACCACCCTCTCAGGCCGGCTACCCGTCGTCGCCTTGGTAGGCCGTTACCCCACCAACTAGCTGATGGGCCGCGCGCCCCTCCGCCGGCGGTAGCATGGCCGAAACCAGAGGCCACCTTTCCTCCCAGCGCCATGCGGCCCCGGGAGCGTACGGGGTATTAGCCCCCCTTTCGGGGGGTTATCCCCCTCCGGCGGGTAGGTTACGCACGTGTTACTCACCCGTTCGCCACGCTACTCGGCCCCGAAGGACCTTTCGCGTACGACTTGCATGCATTAGGCACGCCGCCAGCGTTCACTCTGAGCCAGGATCAAACCCTCCGAACGCAATTCGGAGCGACCTCACGGCTCAGGCCGCGAGGGCGAAACTCTCAGGCGAGAGACCTCAGTGACCCAATTTTCAAAGAACGTGCGGGAAGGCAAGCTTAAATATAACCACCCCTCGGCCCGATGTCAAGCGGGGCATCGGACCGACCGCCGACCCCCAACAGGCGTCGGCACCCTAATATATAGGCCCCTTCCCCCGCCCCTGTCAAGTCCCCGACCGACCCGCCGGGCCGTCCACTCCTGCTCCCCGGCCGTCGGCCCCTCCAGGACCTGCACCCGACCCCGGATCGTGTCCCCGACGACTTGACCCTCCCATTCGACGGGAACCGCCGCCTCCCCGACGTTCAACCGGGTCCGAAACCGCAGTCGGTCGCCAGTCACCCGGCCCTCGGAAACCTCCGCCGGCGGGCTACCCGCCAGTCGAATGCTTCCCTGAAGTTTCTGGAACTGCTGGCGGAACGCCGCCGTGAAAGCCCGCTCGCCCGACGCCGTCTTCATCGACCCCCGCCAGGTCCCCTCGACCGAGGCCGGGACGACCCAGTAGTACAGTGTGTGCTGATAGGTCGGCCCCGGGAGTTTCACGACGTCGTCGGGCTCCCATTCCCCCATGTCGTAATCGTGGGACACGATGCGAGTCCCGGGCCGGAGTTCCCGAAGGAGCTTCGGACGGAGCCGCAGGTTCACATCCGGCAGGAGGTACAGCGTCACGACCGTCGCCTCCCGGATGTCGACCTCAAAGAGGTCGCCCTCGATGAAGCGGACCCGGTCCGTCACGCCGGCCTTCTCGGCATTGGCCTGGCTCTCCTGAATACGACGCGGGTCGATGTCGACGCCGACGCCCCGGGCTCCATACTTCTGAGCCGCCGTGATGACGATCCGGCCGTCCCCGCATCCCAGGTCGTACACGACGTCCTCCGGGCCGACCTTGGCCATCTTCAGCATCTCTTCGACGACCTCGTAAGGGGTCGGCACATAGGGGACGTCCGGGGCACGCTGTCCGACGGTCTCCCAGGGGCGGAGCCCGGCGAGGGCGAAAAACAAGGTCAGGACTGTCCATCGAACCCAGGACTTCGACTCCCTCATGGCTGGCCTCCTCTGAGGATTTTTTCCGGACTGCCCGATTCAGGGCAGGGGGTCGGACGGCCGCCGGCGGGCCAAGACCAGGACGGGAATCCCCGTCAGGAGGACGAGGACGCCGGCCAGGGCCCCGGTCCCCGCATAGGCCAGGCTGGCATGGAGCATGTAGAGGCAGACGGTGCAAAAGACGAGGGGCGTGACCGGGTACAGCGGGACCCGAAACGGCCGAGGGACGTCCGGCTCCCGATGCCGTAGGACGAACAGGGCCAGACCCGTCAGGAGGAAGAAAAACCAGAAAACGGGCGCCGTATAGGCGACCATCGTCTCGAATCCCCGCCGGGTCCAGGCCCCGAATACGACGAGAGCGAGAGCGATGGCACCCTGCACCCCCAGGGCCGCCGTCGGAGTCTCAAGACGGGCGTGCCAGCGGCCCAAGAAGGCCAGGGCTGAGAAGTCCCGCCCCAGGGCATAATTCGTCCGGGCACCGGTCCAGACGGTCCCGTTGACGCCCCCCAGGGCGGCGACGGCGATGAGGAGGCTGACGAAGGCGGCACCGGGCGGACCCAAGACCCGCCGAAGCAGGTCGGCGGCCACGACGTCCGAGGCTCGGACGCCTGCCAAGCCCAAACCCCACAGGTAAGCCATGTTCGTGAGGACATACAGGGCCGTGATCAGACCGACGCCGACGACGAGGGCTCGGACCATGTTTCGACGGACGTCCCGGAGCTCGGCCGACAGGTAAGCGGCCTCATTCCATCCGCCGTAGGTGTAAAGGACAAAGACGAGGGCCAGGCCGAGGGCACCGTCGGCGGGGCGGACGTCCGGGACTCCCGAGGGGCTCTGACCGAGGAGGGCGGTCCCGGCCAGGACGACCGCCAGGAGCCCGCCGATTTTGGCCGCCGTCAAGACGTTTTGGGTCCAGGCACCGGGCCGAACCCCCAAGACGTTTACGAGGGTCAGGCCCAGGACGGCCGAGGCGGCGTATAGGGCCGCGGGATGGCTTCCCAGGGGAAGGAGGGAAGCCATGTAGTCGCCGAAGACATACGCCAGCGAGGCGATGGAGCCGGTCTGGATGACCGTCATCCGGGCCCATCCGAAGAGAAAGGCGATGTCGGGTCCGAAGGCCCGTCGCAGGTAGTGGTAGTCCCCGCCGGCATGGGGATACGCCGTCGCCAACTCCGCATAGCAGAGGGCCCCGACCAGGGAGACGAGCCCGCCGAGGAACCACAGGAGGAGGAAGACGCCGGGGTCGGACACGTGGGCGGCGATGGCCGAAGGGGTCCGAAAGATACCTGCCCCGATGACGATGCCCACGATCAGGGCGACGGCGTCTACGACCGAAAGGGTCGGCCGGGGGGCGGCGGCCGCCTCAGGACCACGGGCTGGGACGGACATCGGACGCCTCGCTCATCGGTGGAAGGCCATCAGGCCCGTCCGGGCGACCAACTCCCGGTAGCGCTCGCGAAACCGCTTCCAGAGGCTTTTCATGTTCTTGTAAGACTGGAGCCAGTCCAAGAGGAGGAGGTCGGTGACCGTACTCTCGATCCAGTCCACGTCTTTCTTATAGCCCAGGACCATCGAAACGCCCGTAGCGTTCATGAAGTTCCGAATGCGATAGCGCTCGACGTCGATGGTCGAGCAACTCCCGAAATGGACGACCCAATCGACGAAGCCCCGACCCATGAAGGCCGCCAGGGTCTCCAGGTCGACGGACGACTCGTCCAGGAGAAGGACGCCGGGCTTCCCGTGGAAGGCAAGGTACAGGATGCCGTATCCCCGGAGGTTCTTGAGTTTTTCCAGATTGTACTTCATTTCTTCACGGGTATTGCACGTTAAATACGTAAATTTCACGTTATTCATCATAGAAGCCAGCTTCAGAATCGGACGCACGCTCAGCCGATTCTCGATGTCCGCGTCCCAGAGCGACTCCAGGCAGGCAATATTTTTCTGGTAAGTCGGTAGCCGTGCCATGGGGGACTCCTCGGACAGTCCCGGCGGGTATATTATAGTCCCCGGGTCCAGGGGAAGGGTCCGACGGCGCATTCGGGACAGGGCGGGGCCGACGGGCCTCGCCGTCCGTTGTCAGACCGGGCACGGGTGGGTCCGTGAAGGGGATAGGTGTGCGGGTCCTCGGGGTCGGAGTCCTCAGCCTGTGGGTGGCCGGGGCCACCGAGTTGGGTCTTATCATCGGGCACCCTTGGGTGCTTCCGGTCCTGCAGACCCTGCCCGTTTACGGCTGGATGGTCTGGCTCCTCCGGCGGGGGGCCTGGCGGGCGGCCATCGGTTGGATGTGGCTATGGGCCGTCGCCCTCGGGGTCGTCGGGACCCTGTGGGTCTATCGGCAAGGACCGGCCGCGGCGTCCCTCGTTTTGCACGGGGAGGCCTATCGCCGACAGATGTTCGACTGGCTCCGGACGGGTCGGGGGGAGGAGTCCGACCCCCGCCGGTTTTTGCCCCGGCATGCCGTCGAACTCGGGGCTTTCACGATCGCCTCGCTGGCCACGGCGAGTCTGGTCTCCATGCACGGGGGGACGGTCCTCATGAACTTCATGAGTTACTACGTCGGTTCCTTGATGCGCCATAGCGACGCTCCCCTCTGCACGTTCCTGATGGCCTGGCCGGTCTACGCCGTCCTGCGGGTCCTGGCCTACGTCGTCCTGGGAGTTCTGCTGGCCGAGCCCCTGCTGTACCGTCTGGATCCCCGTTTGCGATCGTCTTATCGCTTCCGAGACCGCCGGCTTTGGCTGGGCCTTGCCCTGGCGGGGCTCGTCGCCGACGTCCTCCTCAAGACGTGGCTGGCCCCTCACTATCGCCACTGGATTTTGGCCCACGTCCGGCTCCCGTGACTCCCCGACGCCGACCGGCTTCCATCAGGACGTAACCCCGAGGGGTCGCGATCAGCCGAAATTCCCCAGGCCGGACCTCGACCGGGACCGAGACGAGAACCCGAGCCCGGCACAGGCCGGTCCGTCGGAGAAGGCGAAACGCGCCGTCCAGGAACGGCTCACTCATCCGCTCGACGTCCCGGGAAAGGAGGAAGGCGTCGGGCCGTCGCTGAAAGCCTATCCAGAGCGGCCGATGAAGGGAGGGAAGTAAAAGCCATCGGACGACCCGAGGGCAATCCACGAAGGCCCCGACGACAAACCACCGTCGCCCCTGCCCGGATTGCTGAATGGAGGCTAAGCTCGGGACCTCCGGCTCAAACCGGACGACCCATGTCCCACCGCCACCGGGCCGAACCCAGACGGTTCCGGCCGTCTGGGCGTTCCGGCCGTCGAGGCGTTGATAGCGCGTCACCCACGGCCACGTCAGGGCACCGGCCGCTCCGGCCCCCAGCAGGAGCCCCAAGGCCCAACGACCGGCCTTCCGGACTCGGACCGGGACCGTCCGGCCCGGCCAGTCGGGGTAACGCCGACGTCGATGCCATCCCCGCACGGCCCCTACGACGGCATAGACGCTCAAGCCGACTCCGAACGCCGCCGCCGTCCCGGCGATCAGGGCCAGCCGGATGCCCGTCCATTGGGCCAGCCAGAATCGGAGCGTTTCATCGGACATCCGCCGAACCACCGATTCAAAAACATGGGGAGGGGAGTTGGGCAATAGGGCAATACGGCAGAAGGGTAATGAGGTACCGGGTTCCGGGTGTCAGATACCGGATACCGGGTACCGAGAACCGGAGAACGCGCACATCGGGTATGCATCCTGTATCCTGTCGTGGAGAATTTCCCGTCGGGCGTCACCCGGCCGGCTCTGAGAAACCGCTTCGGGCCCGCCAATAGGCCCGACAGGCCCGAATGAAGTAGCGGCGGAGCCGGGCATCCGGGATCGAGCGGGCCATCGTCTCGATCAGGGATTCCAGCTCGGGAGCCAGGCGGGCCGCCTGAAGCGGGGGAGACACCCGCTGGGGGCGCTCCCGACGGGCCGGCCGGACCTCCAGGTGAATGTCGACGACGTCGCACCAGGGGCACCGTGCCCGGATGTTCTGCAGGAGCATGTCGACATGCGCACGAAGTTCGGCCAGCCACACGGGATGAACGACTTGAACGGTCAGGATTCGGTCCTGCAGACGGACGGGTGTCGACACTCGAGCCAGCGTCTCTCCGACGACGTCTGGCCACATCCACACGAGGCCGACCCACTGCCAGGCTGGATGGCTGGCGGCGTTCCGGGCCAGCCAGGCCGTCAGGACATCGGAGACCGTCTGCAGGGCCATCGCTACCGTCCCTGAAACCGGGGTTCCCGCTTCTCCAAGAAGGCCCGCGTGCCCTCCCGCATGTCTTCCGTGGCCGTCGTCAGAGCAAAGAGGCTTGCCTCGTGGAGGAGACCCATCTCCAGGGGCATCTCGAGTCCCTCCTGGACGGCCCGGAGGGCCAGCCGGACGGCGACGGGGCCGTTCGCCAAGATCTGGCGAGCCAGGGCCTTCGCCTCGTCGAGGAGGCGCTCCCGAGGGACGATGCGGTTGACGAGACCGATCCGGTAAGCCTCCTCGGCCGTATAGTGGGCCCCCGTCAGGATCCATTCGAGGGCCCGCCCCTTCCCGATGATGCGGGGCAAGCGTTGGGTCCCGCCGTAGCCCGGGATGATGCCGAGCCGGACCTCCGGCTGGCCGAAGCGGGCTTCCGGGCAGGCCAACCGGATGTGACAGGCCAGGGCCAGCTCACAGCCGCCCCCGAGGGCGTAGCCGTTGACGGCGGCGATGACCGGCACGGGGAGTGCCTCCAGGGCATTGAGGACGGCCTGCCCCTGGCGGGTGTATTCGTAACCCTCGACGGGCGTCAGACGGGACAGTTCCTCGATGTCGGCCCCCGAGACGAAGGCTTTGTCGCCGGACCCCGTGATGATGAGGGCCCGGATCGAGGCCCCAACGCCCTCCCGACGGGCAATGGCCTCGACGACCTGGCCCATCTCCCGGACCGTCTGATGACTCAGGGCATTCCGCCGTTCAGGCCGGTTCACCGTCAGGACGGCCACACCGTCGGGTTCGACTTCCAGACGGATGTGCTGAAACTCCATCGGTCGCCCTCCTCCCCGCGGATCGTCTCATCCGGCCTTACCACCCTCTTCCTTCTCCTTCTTCGTATAGTCGTAGAAGCCCCGGCCCGTCTTGCGGCCATGGAAGCCGGCCAGGACCATACGTTTGAGGAGGGGCGGCGGCGCGTAGCGGGGGTCCTTGAACTCATCGTACATCGCCTGGGCGATGTAGTACGTCGTATCGAGACCGACGAAGTCAAGGAGCGTAAAGGGTCCCATCGGATGGCCACAGCCGAGAACCATGGCCTGGTCGATCTCCTCCGGCGTCGCCAGGCCCTCCTCGAGGCACCGGACGGCATCCAGGAGGTAGGGGACCAGCAGACGATTGACGATAAAGCCCGGCCGGTCCGGCGCCCGGATGGGTGTCTTGCCCAAGGTCTGCACGAACCCGAGGACCGTCTCGACCGTTTCCGGGGCCGTCAAGTCGGTCCGGATGATCTCGACAAGCTTCATGACCGGGACGGGATTGAAGAAGTGGAGACCCAAAAACCGGGCTGGCCGCTTCGTGACGACGGCCATCTCGGTGATGCACAGCGACGACGTATTGCTGGCCAAAATGGCCTCTGGCTTGCAGATCTTGTCCAGCTCCCGGAAGAGTTGCTTCTTCATGTCCATGTTTTCGGTAATGGCCTCGATGACGAGGTCGCAGTCGGCCAGGGGCGAGAGTTCGGTCGTAAACTGAATGCGGGCGACCAAGGCCTGGCCCTCCTCTTCTGTCATCTGGCCCTTCCGGACAGACCAGCGTTGGATGGAATTCCGCACGTTCTCTCGGCCCTTCTCCAGGAGCTCCGGTGAGACCTCTCGGACGACGACGGAATAGCCCGCCTGGGCCGTCACGTGGGCGATGCCCGACCCCATCAGACCGCACCCGACGACGCCGACTTTTCGGATGGAACCGGCCATGACCTGCCTCTCCCTGTAAGGGATGTAGGACTTACGCAGTGCTAAGACATGGATGCAGGATACAGGATGCATGATAGAAATGGCTCGGATTCCAGTTACCTGGTACCTGGCACCCATGCCCCATTTCCCTACCTCGTTCCAAGTGCGTAGCTTCTACAGCTTACAGGATGCCAGCTCCGGGATGCAAACCCCCGGAAATCTCCATCGGGAAGCCGAAGTTCGCGAGACTCGGCCTCAGCCCTCGGTTTTCGGTATCGGCTTCCAGATGCCGAGGACCGATATCCGGTACCCGGTGCCGAGTACCTGGTACCCCGGCCGGGGCCTTCGTTTGACAATCGGCGGGGCTTGAGGTACCATACATCCAAGCGGCTTGCAGGGGGCTTTCGGATTCAGACGGTCGGACCCATGAGAGAGTTCTGTTTTCCCAGGAAGCCCGAAGACGACATAGATGCTGTCTTTACGGGGCGCAGGGACTTTGTCCCGATAAGTCGGGAGGGTGAGACGTCGAAGGGATAGGGGACGGCCATCCTGCCAAATCTCGTCAAGGAGGACGCCCATGGCCAGCAAACTCATGGTCGGCGAGGCTCTGGTCGGCGACGGCAACGAGGTCGCCCACATCGACCTCATCATCGGTCCGAAGGATGGGCCAGTCGGACAGGCCTTCGCCAACGCCTTCGTGAGCCAGCGGGCAGGTCACACGGCCCTGCTGGCGGTCGTCGCCCCGAACCTGCCTGCTAAGCCCGACGTCGTGATCGTCAACAAAGTCACGATCAAAGGGGAGAAGCAGGCGGTTCAGATGTTCGGCCCGGCGCAGGAGGCCGTGGCCCGGGCGGTCGTCGACTCGGTCAAGGAGGGTGTCATCCCGAAGGATCAGGTCGACGACCTGTGCCTGGTCGTCGGGGTGTTCATCCACTGGGAGGCTCAAGACAACAAGAAGATTTATGACTTTAATTATCAGGCCACGAAGCTGGCCATCGCTCGGGCCCTAAAGGGCGAGCCGAAAGCCGACTACGTGATCCAGCAGGCGGCTACGACGACCCATCCCTTCCGGGGCTTTTAGGGGGTAAACTTTCAGAACGGGTTCAGGACCCACAAGATGCAAGCCCACTGAGGAGGCAAGAAGGCAGAGGAGGAAGGTCCTGGTTCGGTCGTACTTGCTATACACCCCTTACCTTCTTGCCTCCTGTCCTCCTCGCCTGCCGAGACCGTCATGACGACCGGTCGTCTGGCGGGCCTGAAGGCCGTCGTCACGGGTGGAAGTAGTGGCATCGGTCGGGCCATCGCCGAGACCTTCGCCCGAGAGGGGGCGACCGTCCTCCTGACGTATCGGGTCTCGGCCGACGCCGCCCAGGAAGTCGTCCGGGGTATTCAGGAGCGGGGGGGCAAGGCCCTTGCCCTGCAGGCCGACCTCAGTACGCGGACGGCTTGCGAAGCCTTGGTCCAGGAAGCCTATGCTCGGCTCGGCCGATTGGACGTCTGGGTCAACAACGCCGGGGCCGACGTCTTGACGACCGAGGCGGCCGCTTGGGACTGGGAGCGGAAGTTGGACCTTCTCCTGGCCGTCGACCTGAAGGGGACGATGGCCTGTTGTTACGCCGTCGCGCCCATCATGCAGGCCCAGGCCGAGGGGGGCGTCATCCTCAACATGAGTTGGGACCACGTCCTATTCGGCATGGCGGGCGAGAATCCCCAGTTGTTCGCGGCCGTCAAGGGGGGCGTCTGGGCCTTTAGCAAGAGCCTGGCCCGGGCCCTGGCCCCGAAGGTCCGGGTCAACGTCTTGGCACCCGGATGGATCGAGACCCGCTTTGGGGCAACCGTCGACCCGAAGTTTCACCGGGCCGTCGCCGACAGCATTCCCCTCCGGCGCTGGGGACGGCCCGAGGACGTCGCCGCCGTCGCCGTCTTTTTGGCCTCCCCGGAGGCGGCCTACCTGACGGGTCAGGCGATCCTCATCAACGGGGGTGTGATATAATAGGGGTGATGATGGTAGGGCTTACGCAGTAGGGTAATGAGACAGTAAGGCAGTAGGGCTATACGGCTACGATCCGGGTACAGGCCCCCGCGGAGCCGGCCAATCCGCCCATACGAGTCACGGGTCGGTGAAACAGGAAGAGAGTGCCCTTTATTTTCCAGGAATAATCGGATTTTCTGCCGACCGCCCCGGCTTCCCGGCTTGGATCGGGAAGCGGCTGAAAGCAAGGTCCCGTGCAGGAGGGCGGTCATGGCACGACCCCAACTGAAGGTTTACTCGGAAGAGGAAATTCAAGTTAAACTCAAGGAAATGGGCCTCGACGAGTGGTACTACGAGGACGGCTGGCTCCGTCGAAAGTACAATACGGACGGCTGGCCGACGACCCTGATGCTCGTCAACGCCATCGGGTACCTCGCCGAGGCGGCCTGGCATCACCCGGACCTGTCGGTCACGTGGGGGAAACTGTGGGTCAAACTCCGCACGCATCACGCCAACGGGATCACCGACAAGGACTTCGAGCTGGCCCGGAAGATCGAAGACGTCGTCCTGTGGCGTCCGGGTCCGGAGAGTGCCCTCGAGGGCACGCCGAATAAGTTTGTCTTCAGCAAGAAGTGATTTGCAGGGCTCGAGATCTGGGGGCGAGGCGGCGGCTTGTTCCCATATCTATCGGTCCGGCGGGACCCGTGGGAGAGAAGTATTTATTTGTGACGGGAAAATTGGCGGCACCGGCCTTACAAGCGACGCTGGCCCAGGCCCATCTTCCCTTTGATTATGAGATTGTCGTCATGAACATCACCGTCGCGGCCCTGATGACGCCGGAGTGGATCGCCCGCTTTTTAGAAGTCCCGCCGGACGTCACCCGCATCATGATCCCCGGCCTCTGTAAGGGCGACCCCCAGGTCCTGACGCAGAAATTCGGGGTTCCGGCCGAAAAGGGGCCGCCCGACCTGAAGCAGATCCCCAGTTACTTTGGTCGGCCGGGGGTCCGGGCAGACTACGGGGCCTATAACATCCGCATCTTCGCCGAGATCAACGATGTCCAGCACCGGACCCTCGATGAGATCGTGGCGATGGCCGAGTACTACCGAGCCAGCGGGGCCGACGTCATCGACCTGGGTTTGGCCCTGGACCGGCCGTGGGACGAGGGCCCGACCGTCATCGCCGAACTGAAGGCCCGGGGTTTTACGCTCAGCATCGACACAATGGACCCCGACGAGATCCTGCGGGCCGATGCCGCCGGCGTCGACTACGTCCTCAGCCTGAACGGGACAAACCTCCACTTGGCCGAACGCATCCGGGCGACGCCCGTGTTGATCCCCGACCGTCCGGGCGACCTGGCGAGCCTGGAGCGGTCGATGGCCGTCCTGGAGCGCCTCGGTCGACCCTACCTGGTGGACCCCATCCTGGAGCCCATCAACTTCGGATTTGCCGAGAGCCTCGCCCGCTACGTCGAGGTCCGCCGCCGCTACCCCGACGTCGAGATCCTGATGGGGATCGGCAACGTCACGGAGCTGACGGAAGCCGACACGACGGGCATGACGGCTCTCCTGATCGGCTTCTGTCAGGAACTGGAGATCCACCACGTCCTGACGACGGAGGTCATCCCCTGGGCCCGGGGCGTCGTCCGGGAGACGGCCATCGCCCGTCAGTTAATGTACTACGCCAAACAGCACGGCATCCTGCCCAAGCATATCGACAGTCGCCTTCTGACGGTCAAAGACCCCGATTTCACGCCGTATACGGAGGCCGAACTCCGCCAGCTTCAGGCCCAGGTCACGGACCCCAACTACCGAATTTTCGCGGACGCCGACTGGATTTACGTGTTTAATGCCGACCGCTTTGTCAAGGGTGTGGACATCAACGAAATCTTCGACCAGCTCGAAGTCGACGAAGCGACTCACGCCTTCTACCTGGGCAAGGAGCTGATGAAGGCTTACATCGCCCGCTCCCTGCGCAAAAACTACCGTCAGGAGAATCCCCTCACCTGGGGTTACCTGACCTTCGACGAGCCCCGCCGGGAGCACGTCCGGCTGACCCAACGGCGTAAGGCCCGGCGGGGGGTCGCGACGTAGGGACTTGGGTAACGTCCAAGCTATAGCGGACGCGGGGGCGGAACTGTTTGATGGACCTTTGTGTGGTCAAAGTGCGTGGGGATCTGTTCGCGGTTACCCATGATAAAAGTGACGGAGTGACGAAGGGACGAGGGACAGGGTGACGAAGGGGCGGAGTGACGGTGAGGAGATCGGATGCCAGGGGTGAGTTCTACCGTATAGTGTAGGGGTGCCAGGTACCAGGTAACCGGAAGCGGGGCCCTTTCTATCCTGCATCATGCATCCTGTATCCGGCATCCATATCTTAACAGAGCGCTATCCATTCCTTCAGAGAGGTGCATCATGAAAAAAATTCTCATCCAGCTGGACACGGACAAGCATCCGAGCACCTTCGACCGCATCGTCGCCTACGACGCGGGGGTCGACGAAGTCCTCAGCTACGGCGGCATTACGCCGAGCGACGTACGGGGGCTCGTCCTGAGCGCCGTCTTCACGAGGGGAATACCCGACCTGAAGACTATCGCCGTCTGGATCGGGGGCTTTAACGTCGCCCTGGGAGAGCAAGTCTTGGCCGAAGTCCAGCGGTCCTTCTTCGGACCCTTCCGGGTGTCCGTCATGCTGGACTCCAACGGGTGCAATACGACGGCGGCAACGGCCATCGCCAAGCTGGTCAAGGTCTATGACCTGAAGGGCAGGAAGGCTGTCGTGATCGGCCTGGGGCCCGTCGGCCTGCGATCGGCCATGCTCCTCCAGCAGGAGGGCTGTTCGGTCACCGTCACGTCCATTCCTCCAGAGCTCCTGGGCGCCCGGTACAATCCGGACATCGCCCGACAGAGCCTGGAAATGGCCCGTCAGGTGCCGAATCTCACGGTCGAGGACGTCCCGGACCGAACGGCCCTGGAACGATGCCTGGAGGGAGCCGAAATCGCCATCGCCGCCGGACCGGCCGGCGTCCAACTCCTGCGCTACGACTTCTGGTCGAAGCATCCGACGCTTCGGTGGCTGGTCGATTTCAACCTGACCGAGCCCCTGGGCATCGAGGGCATCAAGGCGTCCGACGATCTGACCGAGCGGGACGGAAAGATCGTCTTGGGCCCCTTGGCCATCGGCAACCCCAAGATGAAGGTCCACAAGGCCTGCGTCGCCAAGCTCTTCGAGCGCAATGACCTGGTCCTGAACATCGAGGGCGTTTACGCCGTCGCCCGGGAGACGGTGTGACCCCGAGCCCCGGGTCTGCCGGCGGGGGGATCGGCCCAAGACCCCGGGAAAGGACCCCGCACGGGCGTGCGGGGCTTCCAAATCAGCGTGGCGGAGTAACCCATGCCCGGGGGTGGACCATGCGCGTCCTCGGGATTGACCCAGGTACGGTCTCCTTGGACGTATGCGGCCTGGAAGACGGCCAGGTGTTCTTGGACCTTCAGGTCGCCTCGCTGGACGTAGCGGAGGACCCATCACCCCTGGTAGAGACCCTGAGGGCGTGTGGTCCGGTCGACTTGGTCGTGGGTCCGTCCGGTTACGGCCTGCCCCTTACGCCTGGGGACCGGCTCGGGGCACGGGAGCTGGCCCTCATGGTCTTGGTCCGGGCTGACGACCCCGAGGGGGGCGGAATCCGGGGCCTGCGGCGTCTCGTCCGGGCTCTGGTCGACGCGGGCCTGCCGGTCCTGTTCGTACCAGGGGTCATTCACCTTCCGACGGTCCCGGCCTACCGGAAGGCCAATCGCATCGACATGGGCACGGCCGATAAGGTCTGCAGTGCCGCTCTGGGGATTTATGATCAGGCCCGACGCTACGGTATCCCATACGCGGAGACGTCCTTCATCCTGCTGGAGCTGGGTAGGGCCTTTACGGCGGCCTTGGCCGTGGACGGGGGTCGGATCGTTGACGGCCTTGGCGGCTCTTCGGGCCCCATCGGCCTGCGGGGCGGCGGGGCCATGGACGCAGAAGTCGCCTACCTCATCGGCGGCGCCCTCTCGAAGAGGGCGGTCTTCAGCGGCGGCGCTATGGACATCGCCGGGACCGACGAGGGGACGGACGTCGAGGTATGGCCCGACGACCCCCTCTATCGGCCGGCCTGGCTCGCGTGGATCGAGGGCGCCGTCAAGGCCGTCCGGGCTCTGACGACCGTCCTGCCCCGACCCCGCGAAATCCTACTGTCGGGACCGATGAGCGCCCTTCGACGGGTCCAGACCGAGTTGGCCGACCGCCTTTCGGACATCGCACCCGTCCGGCGGGTCAGCGGCCTACTCCGGCCCGATGGGACACCGGTCCGGGCCAAAGAGGCGGCCCAGGGAGCGGCGCTCCTGGCCGACGGGCTTGCCGGGGGCTCCTTGGCGGGCCTTGTCGAAGTCCTGGAACTCCGTCGGGCCTCGGGGACCGCCTTGGATCATCTGTACCTCCGGGGCGCCGAGACGATCCGCCTGCGCGAATAAGGCAGTAGGGCAATGAGCCGGGTGCGGACCCCGTGAATTCACCGAATCCATCAATCCCGATGTGCGCGTTTTCCAGTGGGCGGGCTCGGGCGTTGATCCGGTACCGGGTCCCAGGTGGAATGCCCGTCTCATGCTTTGAAAAACCCGCCCACCAGGATAGGAAGGACCCGGATTCTGGTTACCTGGTACCTGGCACCCCTGCACCATCCCCTTACATTTTACTATAAAAAACGGATGCAGAATGAGCCGGAACCCGATACCTGGTACCCGAGCCCCCTAATCGTCACTCCCTCTTGGAAAGAGCGGCATCCCGCCGGGAACGGACCCAATGGGCCCGGTATCGGAGCCGCCGGAGGCACGATGCGGGGGAGGGTCCGACCGCATGAAGTGTACAGACCGGCCGACCCTCCAAGATCGACTCGCCCGGGTGAGGCACGTCCCGAATCCCCCGACGGATCCAGTCGCTCGTATCCCCGACGGTCAGAGTCTCCGTCGCATAAAGGACGGCCTTACCGGCCGCCGGCACTCGCCGCTCGGCGTGGGTCAAGTCGAAGGCCGGCAGGTCCCCGTCAAAGGCCCGTACGTGGAAGTCGAAGGTCCGGTACCCGTAGACCTTCTCCAGGGGTTCCAAGGAAGCCGGCGGGCGGGGGTTGACCTCGATCGTCCAGAGCCGTCCCTCGGACCAGACGAAATCGATGCCGTTCACGCCCCGAAGCCCGAAGGCCTCGGTCAAGACGGCGGCGACGGCCCGAGCCTCGTCGATGAGAGCGGCCAGCTCGTCCGGTGCCCGGCGAGGCGGAACGAGATTCCCGCAGTATCGGAAGTCCCGAGCCCCGAAGGCCCGGCGGCCGATGAGCTGTTCGGTCACGCCGAGCAGGACCGCCCGTCGGCCGTCGGCGACGAAGACGGCCGAGCCGACCATACCGGGACGGTAGGCCTGCAGGACCGTCCCGACCGGGACGGCGCCGCCCGTCCAGAACCGGACGGCGTGTCCACCCCCGCTTCGTAAGGGCTTCAGGATCCATCGCTCCCCCGGACGGGGCCGGTCGACCGGGACTGCCGGGAGCGTCTCGGGAAAGGCCCGTCCAGCCGATCGCAGGACGTCCCCGACACGGAAGGGATCTCGGACATCCCGCAGGGTCGCCGGCGCGTTCCCCAAGAGACGGCGACCCCGGGCCAGCCGGGCGACCAGGTCCGGGTGATTTTCCAAGTTAGCTCCATACACGACGGCCGGATGATCCAGGGCGGCGGCGATGCGGACCAGGGTCTTCGGGTCGTAGGGTCGGTCGCCGAAGTCGTGCCGGAGCGACAGGCCGGGGCATAAGGCCCGCAGGTCAGCGTCGCCGAAGTAATCCAGGGCAAATACGTCGTAGCCGGCTCGGACGGCCAGCTCGGCGATCATACGGACGCTATAACCGACGAGGAGGATCGCCATGGATGCCAGGATTCAGGATGCAAGATGCAGGCTACACGATGCGGACCCGATGTGCGCGCTTCCCGGTGCCCGACTCGGCCCTCGGCGTCGATCCGGTACCGGGTACCCGGGACGCGGTAGGGCAATCGGGCAATAAGGCGGAATGCCTGGCTTGCGCTTCGAAAAACCTGCACTCGGACCCTTCCGTCACACGGCGAGTTTCCAGCGGAGCCAGAACAGGAGGGTCCCCACGAGGACAGCGAGGACGGTCCGGTGCTCTCGATGGGCCCGTACGCGGGCCCAAGACCACGAGGCCGACGGTCCGGCCCTTTCTACCGACCTTCTTAGGGGAAGCCACCGGGGTGTCCGGGCGGCATAGGACGCGTAGGCTGTCCCGAAGCGCTCCCGGAGGTCGGCCTCCTCTTGGCGAACGGTCCAGCCGTACACGACGGCGTAATACCCCAGGAATACCGCCCAGAACCAAAGCCACCCGACCATGGCGGCCCATCCGACGCCCAGCCAGAACGTCCCCCAGTAGAGGGGATGTCGGTGGAGTCGGTAGGGGCCCGCCGTCGTGACAGCGGTGCCCTTCTCGATATAGCCCGAGGCCCAGAGGCGCCAGAGGAGCCCGTACCCGACACACACCGTACCCACGAGGAGCCCGAGGCCCGTGGGGCGTGCCATAGCGAGGCCGATGACGGCGAGCCCGATGCCCGACCATACCCGTACCGCCGGGGGAATCCTCCGTCGAGTCTCCATCTCGGTCTCTACATCAGGAGGTACAGGCCCGTGCGGTCGTCCTTTTGACGAACCATCGGGTGAGGCAGGGGAAGGACGACGAACTCACCGGCACCCCCGACCCGGGCTTCAAAGAGGTGGCCTCCGCGGGTCTGGCCCTCCCGGTCGCTCAGAACGACGTGCAAGTGCCAGAAGGGCTCACCCTCCCGGGTCGAGAGGTTCCCGTGGCAGGCGACGAGTTCCCAGTCGCCGGTCAGTTTCATTTGGATGTAACGCTTCTCCCCGACGATATAGTAGCCGATCAGGGGATCCCGGAGGGCCCCGATGCCCCAGACGACAGCGGCCGTCCACTCGTGCTGGCGGGCGACTTCCAAGAGTCCGTCGACGACCGACTCGCTGGGTTCCATGGAGACGACCCATACGGGGCCCTGCGCATAAACTTTCATGACGCGCCTCTCGGACACAGAGAATAGGGGTGCAGGGTACAGGATGCAGGATGCAAGATGCAAGATGCAGGATATAGGGGGGAGGGATGCGACCTGAAGCGGTTCGGGCTTCGCTGGCCTGGCGGTGGGTCCCCTTGGTCGTGACCTTGGCCGCCGTCGGTGCCCTGTGGTGGGGGTTTCCCGAGACCCGGGAGGTGTGGGAGGCGCCCCGGATTCCGTGGGCGACGGTCGGGCTGTTTGCCGTCTGCTACGTCTTGTGGACGGGCCTGCGGGGCCTGCGCTACTGGCTCCTCCTGGACGGGCCGACGGCCGTCGCTCCGCCGGTCGTCGCCGTCGCCTACGTCCACCATGCGGCCATCGACTTCCTCCCGTTTCGGTCCGGCGTCCTGACGTATCCCGTCCTGACCCGCTTCCTGACGGGCCTGCGGTGGCGTCGCATCCTGGCGAGTATGGTCGGGGCGAGCCTCGGCGATGCCCTGGCGACGGCCGTGTACCTGACGTGGGTCCTCCCTCCAGAGGTCGGCTTGGCCGTAGGGCTCCTGGTCGTTCTGCTGGTCGGGATCGGCGTCGGGTCGTGTCGAGTCGTCCGGGCGTCGTTTCGGCGGCGTCACCGGATAGGGCGGGCTCGGTTTCGCCTCGGCTGGTGGGTCGGGCTCGGATTGTCTCTCGTCTTTCCCCGACGGGACTTCCGCCGCTGGTGCCTGTGGGCTGCCCTGTCGCTCGCCCTCGTGACCCTGAAGTATGTCGGCCTGACGCTCCTATACCACGGCTGGGTCGAGGTGTATGGGGAAAAGCCCCTTGCGCTTCCCCGGCTGTTCCAGGCCCTCGTCGTGGCCGAACTGAGCCGGGAACTCCCCCTCCACAGTTGGCTCCACCTCGGCACCTGGGAACTCGCCTGGCTGGCCGTGGCGGGCTCAGGTGCCCAGGCCTCGGTCGCTCTCGTCACGCACGTCACGTATGAGGCCGTCGTCCTCCTGAGCGCCGTCCCAGCGGCCCTCTATCTGACCCGGGTACGGGCGGAACGCCGTAGCCTCTTTTCGGGGGTTCGAATTGCCTCGGCTTCGGGAGGACGCTAACTTAGCGGGATGTGGGCCGAGTCCCAGCTTCGGTACTCGGCATTCCGAGGGAGACCGATGGAAGACGTGCGGCTGACCCAGTTGTGCGCCGCCGGCGGTTGAGCCGCCAAACTGGGTCCGGCGGACCTGGCGGCGATTCTCGAACGTCTGCACGTCGAACCGTCTGCGCGTCGGTGGCCGGGGACGGCCCCGATGGACGACGCCGGGGGGGTCTACCTGCCCGACGGGAACTTGCTGTTTCAGTCGGTGGACGTCATCGCCCCGCCGTGCGAAGACCCCTACCTGTACGGACGGATCGCCGCCGCTAATGCCCTAAGTGACCTGTACGCCCGGGGTGCGGCCCCCCTGTGTGCTCTACATGTCCTGGCCCTGCCGCCCTCGCAGGTTCCGGCCGACGTGGCGGCCCGTATCCTCCAGGGCGGCCTGGATGCTCTGGCCGAGGCCGGTGCCGTCTCCCTGGGAGGCCACACGTTGAAAGAGGCTAACGTGTTTTACGGCCTCGCCGTCACGGGCTATGCCCGACCGGACCAAGTCGTTTCTATGGGGGGCGCTCGACCCGGCGACGTCCTCGTCCTGACAAAGCCCATCGGGACGGGCATCGTCATCGAACAGTTGAAAAGCGGCAATGTCTCGGAATCGGAGGCCCGGCCCGTGTTCGAGGGGATGGCCCGTCTGAATGCCAGTGCCGCCCGTCACATGGTCCGTCTGGGGGCCCATGCGGCGACGGACGTGACGGGATTCGGCCTTGGGGGTCACGCCTGGCAGTTGGCCCAGGCCAGCGGGGTCGATTTGGTCCTGCAGTGGTCGGACGTGCCCGTCTATGACCTGGCGGCCCGTCTGTGGGCCCAGGGCCTCTGGACGGGCGCCAGCCGGGCAAACCTCCGTTACTACGCCCCCCGTATCGTGTGGGACCCTCCGGAGGCGGCCGAGCGGTGGGAGCGGGCCCTCTTCGACCCCCAGACGTCGGGGGGCTTGCTCATCGCCCTGCCGCCGGCGGCGGTCGAAGACTTCTGCACGGCCCTGGAGGCCGAGGGATTCCCGGTCTGGGTCATCGGGACCGTCCGGCCGATGACACAGGCGACGGCTCAGGTCATCGTACGGCAATAAGGCAATACGGCAGTGGGCCATTGCCCTTTTCCCTGTACTCGGCTACAGGGATTGCCGATAGTATCCAAGCCCCGCACGCCAGTGCGGGTTACTTGCCTCCGTGCTGGGTAGTGTTCCCCTTGAGCCCAGTCATGACTGTAGCCGAGTAGTACTCGGCTATAATCATTTTACTTCGTCACTTTATAAGCAATCCCGCTCTTACGAGCGGGGCTTGGATAAGGTGGAAAACCTCTCTGGTCGAGTAGGAGTGCTCAAGTCATTGTGGACAGTAAACCCCTCCCGCGAATCCACGGAGTCAAGCACCCGGATCATCGCCGTACTGCCGAATTGCCCTACTGCCCTATTGCCGTATTCACATATACAGCCCGCCCGACACGTTGAGGACCGTCCCCGTGATATAGCGGGACGCCGAAGACAACAAGAAGAGGGCGGCCTGCGCCACGTCGTCCGGTGTGCCCAAAAAGCCCATCGGGATGGCCTTCTGATACTCCGCCCGAAGCGCCTCGCTCAGCCGGGCTGTCATTTCCGTCTCGATATATCCGGGCGCGATGGCGTTGACCCGGATGCCCCGGGAGGCCAGCTCACGGGCCAGCGACTTCGTAAAACCGATCAGCCCCGCCTTGGCCGCCGCATAGGCCGTCTGACCCGGATTTCCCGTCAGGCCCACGACGGAGCTGATATTGACGATACTCCCCCGCCGGACCTTTAACATGTCTCGAAGGACCGCCCGCGTGACCCAATAGACCCCTGTCAGGTTCACGGCCAGGACGGTATGCCAGTCCTCCGGTTTTAAGCCCAGCAGGAGTTGGTCTCGCGTAATGCCCGCATTGTTGACCAGCAGGGTGACGGGGCCGACTTCTCGGATGAATTCCTGGACGACGGCCTGGACGGCCTCCCCCTGGGCGACGTCGGCGACCAAGGGAAAGCCGCGGCCACCGTCGGCCCGGATGGCCTCGGCTACGGCCTCCAGTTTATCTTGAGAACGGGCCATCAGGCCCACCCAGGCACCCTGCCGGCCCAGAGCCCGGGCGATGGCCGCCCCGATTCCCTGGGATGCCCCCGTGACGAGGGCGACTTGACCCTTCAGGTCTGGGTACACCGGCCAATCCATGGGACGACTCCGTTAAGAAATGGATGCAGGATACAGGATGCATGATGCAGGATAGGGCCGAAGGGGGCCAGAGTCCCATCTTGTATCTTATTATTAGGAGTTATGCATTCGCAGGGGGTAAAAGGAGTGAATTTGCGTAGTATGGTAACCAGTTTCATAGCTGTATTGCGGTACTGCCCTATTGACGTATTGCCGTACTGCCGTGAAACAGCCCCCAAAGACCGGGCTACCGGGACCATCGGTTGAGAGCCGCCTCGAGGGTCTTCAGGTCGCTGACGTTCACGCATTCGGCGCCCGGTACGCTACGCTGGATCAGACCCGTCAAGACCCGGCCCGGCCCGACCTCGACGAATACCCGCACGCCCAAGTCCCACAGACGCCGGACCAGACGGGTCCACAGGACCGGGGCCGTGATCTGGCGCTTGAGGATTTCTCGGGCGGCCGCGCCGTCCGTGATGGGTTCGGCGTTCACGTTGTTCAGCCAGGGAATCGAGAGGTCCCGCCATGGGACCTGGTCCAGCCGCTCGGCCATCCGGTCCTCCGCTGGCTTCATGAGGACACAGTGGAAAGGTGCCGAGACCTGCAAGAACACGATACGCCGAGCGCCCCGGCGTCGTAACTCCTCGGCAGCCGCCTCGACGGCCGTCCGATGACCGGCAATGACGACCTGGTCAGGGGCATTGAAGTTGGCCGGCGCGACGACGGCGTCCGGTCGGTTGAGGCGATGGCACACGTCGACGACGACCTCCTCCGGAAGTCCGAGGACGGCCGCCATCGCCCCGACCCCGACGGGGACGGCTTCCTGCATGAAGCGGCCCCGATCGTAGACCAGGCGGACCGTGTCCGAAAAGGAGAGGGCGCCGGCGGCGGCCAGGGCGGTATATTCCCCCAAAGAATGGCCGGCCACGTAGTCCGGCCGGAGTGAGCCGAAGCGGGTCAGGAGAGTCCATAGGGCGTAACTGACGGTCACGACGGCAGGCTGAGCGTGATACGTCACCGTCAGATCCTCGGCCGGCCCCTCCCAGCAAAGGCGGTGGAGGGGGAAACCCAGAGCCCGGTCGGCCTCTTCAAAGACGGCTCGGGCCTCGGGATACCGTTCGGCGACGTCCCGCCCCATGCCGACCGTCTGAACGCCCTGGCCCGGGAAGACGACGGCCAATCCCATAAGTACCCCCAATCCGTCCTCTTCGGTCATACGGCGACCGCCGGCGGCCTCTCCGTCACATCGATCACGACGGCGGCGACCAAGTCGCCCGTCACGTTCAAGACCGTTCGGCCCATGTCGAGGATGCGGTCGATGCCCAGGATGATGCCGATACCCTCCGGCGGGACCCCGACCGTTGCCAGGACCATGGCGACAAAGGGAAGCGACCCGGCCGGCACGCCCGCCGTACCGACGCCCCCCAGGATGGCCAGGAGCAAGACCATCAGCTGATCATTCCAGGGGAGCGAATGACCCAAAAAGAGTTGGCTCAGGAAGAGGACCGTGACGCCCTCATAGAGGGCCGTCCCGTTCTGATTCGCCGTAGCCCCCAGGGTCAGGACGAATCGGGCGACCTCGGGCCGAAGGTGAAGCTCATTTTCGGCGACCCGCAGAGCCGTCGGCAGGGTCGCATTGCTGGAACTCGTCGAAAAGGCCGTCAGCATGACTTCCCGGACCTGCCGAAAGAACCGAATCGGATGGGTCCGGGCCAAGAACCACAGGGCCAGGCTGTATGTCCCAAACTGGTGGAGGGCCAGTCCGGCCAGCACGATGAAGACGTAAAGGCCCAGGGAAGTCAATAGGGAGAAACCCAGGCGGGCCGTGGCTGTAAACAGGAGGGCGGCCACGCCGATGGGGGCCAGCCGCATCGCCAGGTCGACCATCTTCATGGCGACCTCGAAGACGCCCTCCAAGAAGTCCACGACCGGCTGAGTCTTGGAGGCCGGCGTCATCGATAGGGCCACGCCGAATACGAGGGCAAAGAACATGACGGCCAGCATGTCGTTTTCGGCCATCGCCCGAAGCGGGTTGTCCGGGACGATCCGGACGATGGACTCGACGCCCGTCGCCCGGGACGGGACGGAGAAGGTCGTCCTCCCCCGGACTTGTTCCAGAAGCGCCTGCCGGTGGTCGGGCGACAGCCGGAGGCCGGGACGGACGGTATTGGCCAGCGTGAAGCCGATCAAGACGGCCATGGCGCTGACGGTCACCGTATAGGCCAGAGTCTTGAGCCCAATTCGACCCACCCGTCGGATGTCCCCAAGTCCGGCCACACCCAGGACCAGGGCCGAGAATACGAGGGGGATCACGATCATCAGGAGCAGACGGAGGAAGATCCGTCCGATGGGGTCGGCAACCCGGTCGACCAACCAGGCCCGCGTCGTCGAATCCGGCCCGGCCCAATGCACCATCAGACCCAGGACCGTTCCGACCAGGAATCCCACCAGAATCCACCGATGCCGCATAGAGGCCTTCGATGTCCAAGATACGGGGCTTCATCATACCGACTGGGCGACCCCCTGACAAGTTCGGGCACAGGCCGTTTCTCTTTACACATGAGGAGTCCTTATCCCAGAGGGTGCACTCTACCCGCCGAAATTCACGGATGCCTGTTCTGGCCCCCTGGCGATTCTCCGATGCCCTTTTCACGAAGACGCATGGGAAGGGTGGAAATCAACGGAAGGGAGGTTGGCTATGGCCCAACTCCGACTTCGGCCGGAAAAAGAAGAGGCCGCCTCGAAGCCGTCCCCCAAGGTCCACCCCATAGACCTGGGGGTCCTACTGTTCCTCGTCGTCGGCTTTCCGGTCTCACTGGTCTTCCTGCCCAGTCCCGTTAGTCTGGTCCTGCTTCTGGCCGTCGTCGTCGGATGGATCGCCTGGAAACGAACGCAATAACCGGCCGGAGCGGAACGGGGGCCTTGTGGACGTCCCCGTTCCGTCTCGATTCCCACCATCACTTACCGTCGGCCCCGGAGCCGGAGCCCGAGTCACCCGTTTCGGCCGACTGGTCCGAGGCAGAACCCTTCCGGGCGTAATCCGTGACGTACCACCCGGTTCCCTTAAACTGCAGGCCGGGCGGGAACAAGACCTTTTCGAAAGACCCCCCGCACCGCTCACAAGTCGTCAGGGGCGGGTCGGAAAACCGTTGCAAACGCTCGACCTCATGGCCGCAGGTGTCGCATCGGTACACGTACAACGGCATGGCTCCACCTCCTGACAAGTCGGCGATTCGTGAACCCCGTGTTGTCAAGCCAACATCGGGATAGTAGGGAAGTGACAGATGGACGATTAGGGTAGCATTCACGTCGTACGGACGCAGTAGGCAGGAAGTCCTACCCTCATCCGTAACGACTCGAGCCATACCCAACTCTCTACTCTTCTCCCTCTCGCGACCCTAAAGCCCACGAGGGAGGAGGAATGGGACTGGGCCCCCGGAGGCCGTCCGCCGCCGGGTAGGACCCCAGGGCCATCGGCAGGCCCAGCATGTTGAAGATCATACCCATCCCGGATGCCACCAGGGACACGATGAAGCCCTGCTCGGGTAGCATCCCAAAGAAAGGGGCCGCCTGAAAAAATACGGCCTCTCGAACGCCCAAACCCCACAGACTGATGGGAACCAGACTGGCCACCTGCACCAGCGGGACCAGCACGGCAAACTCAGGGAGAGACGTCGGCACCCGAAAGGCTCGACCGACCAACCAATAGTACAAGACTACGTCCAGCTGGATGAGAAGCGACCATCCCAAAGCCCAGACCATCGTCGGCCGGTCCCGGCGATACGTCATCAGGGCCTCGTGAACCGTCTGGAGCTTGCGGAACAGACGGTTCCACAGAGCATAGTGGCGGTGCCAACGTTGAACGAGCTTGTAGACGGCCGCGTAGCCGACGACGGGGAGCGCCACCGAGGCCAACGAGAGGAGGAAAATCGGCAGAATGATAGGGCCGATGGCCGAAAAGAG
>Ga0197143_1000386_pt1 | contig 50550 bp, 45 predicted proteins | sample GBS70_MetaG_FD_148603 | JGI IMG/M metagenome (GOLD analysis project Ga0197143, IMG submission 148603) | Sediment microbial communities from Great Boiling Springs, Gerlach, Nevada, United States - GBS 70_MetaG | ecosystem: Environmental > Aquatic > Thermal springs > Hot (42-90C) > Sediment... | reverse complement strand
AAACTCATCCGACTCCAAAGCAACAATCAAAAAATCACCACAAGCTTTTGCTTTTTTTAAAAACTGAAAATGGCCATAATGAAAAATATCAAAACAACCACCAACAAGAACTATTTTTTTATTTTTTAAACCTTTTAATTTAGAAGAAATTTTAGATAAAGAAATAATTTTTGAATTATCTTTCACGAAAGAAATTATACCAAAAAATAGTAGAATAAAAAAGATATGCGATGGGAAATAAAAATTTTAGAAGAACAACCTAGGATTTTAATTGTTACTAAGGAAAAATTTTTCTTTATTAATCTTTTAAAGAAAAAATTGGAAGATCTTGGGGGAAAGGTTTTTGTAAGTCAAAATAACACTTTTTTAGTAAAAAAATTTGACTACATCTTTTTTATTAATCCTTCTTTTTACAAAGAAGAAGCACCAAAAAAAAACATTTTTTTTATTTTTTTTAATAAAAAACTACCAGCAATAACAAGTAACAAAAAAACTGTTCATCTTTTGGGTGATAAAGTTGATGAAAAAACTATTGAGCAAATCCTTTGGTTTTTTTTCTCCGAAACATCTCAAAAATTTCTTTTACTTAACCTGCCAAAAATAGCAAAGAAAAAAATAACTTTACCAAAACCTTGGTTTTATTTTCCTTTTTCATTTTTCAATAAAAAAAATATTTTTATCCTGTTCTTTTTTTTTTTTTTTCTCTTTCATTTTCTTTTTATTCCGCCACTTTTTTTAAGTGGTTATTTTTTTTATAAAACAGGGAACTATCTTAAAAAAGAAGAGATTAAAAAGGCAAGAAACTTTTTTATTACAGCAAAAAACTATTTTTTTTTAGCAAAAAAACTTTATTTTTTATCAAGACCGATTTATCTTCTTTTTTCAATCGCCTCTTTGCCTGATGACTTAATCACTTTCGGTGAAAAATTAGTACTGATAGGAGACAATGGCTTTGCCGCTTACGATAACGGAAAAACTCTTTTGGTTTTTCTTTTTAAAAAAAATAAAACAGAAGAGGAAAAAAAATTGTTCGCCTTAAGACTAAAAAATTTATCTTCTCAATTAAAAACCATAAATGAAAATCTTTCCTTAATGACTCAAAAACTATCTCAATTGAATTTATTAAAGGAAAAAAAGACAATTTTTTCTTCTTTCAATCAATCCCTAACCAAATTTATAAAATTTTATCCTCATTTAGAGAAAATTATAAAAAATAAAACTAACCAAAAGTTTATTATCTTTTTTGCCAATAATATGGAGCTTCGACCGGGTGGTGGATTTATTGGTTCTTTAGGAATATTACAAATAAAAGACTACACCTTTGAAGGGATTGAAGTTTATGATGTTTATGATATTGATGGACGACTCTCTATTCATGTTGATCCACCAGAACCGATTAAAAAATATCTTAATCTTAATCATTGGTTTTTGCGAGACTCAAATTTTTCTCCTGATTTTTTGGAAAACTATCAACAAGCAAAATTTTTCTTAGAAAAGTCCGTTGGCTGGAAAGATTTTTCTGGCGGTATTATTATTACCACAACCACCGTTCAAAAAATTTTAGAAGCTTTTCCACCGATTTACTTGGTTGATCTTAAAGAAAAAATCACCAAGGATAATTTTTACTTAAAAACCCAATTTTATGTGGAAAAAAACTTTTTCCCTGGTTCAATTCAAAAAAAAAGTTTCTTAAACTCAATTGTTCGCGGCTTACTCATAAATATCGAAAATGCCTCACTAAAACAACTTTTACTAAATATTTCTCAACTTCTGGAAGAAAAACACATAGTTCTTGCTTTTGAAGAAGAAGAAAAGCAAAAAATTATCGAGGAGTTAGGTTGGGGTGGTAGATTAGCAAAACCTATCTGTCTTTCTTCTAACAATAAAAACTGTATTATCAATTTTTTATTTCCTTATGAAGCTAATTTAGGAGTTAATAAAGCTAATTTTTTTATCAATCGTCATTATAGTTTAAAAATCGTGGTCGATTCTTCTGGAAGAATTACTAATTATTTTACCATTCTTTTTAAAAATGAAGCCAAAGATGACATTTTCCCAGGAAGTAATTATCGAAACTTTTTTCAACTTCTTCTTCCAAAAACTGTTACCATTAAAGAAATAAAAAAAAATGGAATATTAGTTGATTATGTTTCTTTTGAAGACAATGAAGAATTTAAAAAAATAGGTATTTTTCTAGAAATCCCTCAAAAAAAGACGGTTATTTTAGAAATCATATATCAAAATGAAAAGTCAATTATAGATGAATTTTCAGTAATTCAAATAATAATTCAAAAACAGATTGGAATATCAAATAGTGATTTTACTTTAAAAGTAAATCTTTCCAAAAATATCACTGTTATCAATCAAAATTTTTTTCCTCTTGTTAAAAATCAAGAAATGATTTATAATACTTTTTTATCGACGGATAAAATATTTTTTATTCAGTTAAAAAAAGCCTATGACTAAAAAAGAAAAAATAATTCTTAAAGCCGAAGTCCGTCAAGTTTTTGGTAAAAAAGTAAAAAAATTAAGAAAAGAGGGACTTGTTCCAGCTAATGTCTTTGGCAAAAACTTTAAATCCCAAGCTGTTACCATCAATCTTAAAGATTTTAAAAAAGTCTATAAAAAAGTTAAGGAAACTGGTCTTTTATATCTTGAAATAGGTAAAGAAAATTTACCGGTTCTTATAACTTCGGTCCAAAAAGATCCAGTAACCTCTAAAATCCTTCATGTAGATTTTAAAAAAGTTGACTTAACCCAAAAAACCCAAGCAGAAGTTCCTATTGAACTCGTTGGTCAATCACCGGCAGTTTTGGAAAAGGGAGGTGTTCTTTTAACATTAACCTCAAGTCTTTTGGTTGAAGCTTTGCCGCAGGAAATTCCACAATCAATCAAAATCGATATTTCAACTCTTAAAGACATTGGTCAAGAAATAAAAGTGGCTGACTTGTCACCTTCTTCAACTTATCAAATTCTAACTGAAAAAGGGAAAGTGATTGTTTCGATCGTCGCTCATAAAGAAGAAAGTATCACTCCAGAAACTCAACCAACAACCACCCCAGAAATAATCACTGAGAAAAAAGAAGGCGAAAAAGAGAAAAAAGAAGAAGCAAAGACTCAAACCCAAACTTCTTAAAAAAAGAAATTGATACAAAAGAATAAATCAAAACTAAAAAACTCCTTAAAGTTTTAAAAATCAATTTTTTATTTTTTTTATTTTAGTAAAAATTTTTTCGGTAAAATATAGCTTGGAAGGGTGCCGGAGTGGTTTAACGGCCAGGTCTCGAAAACCTTGGTTCGACGATGAGTCGAAACGCGGGTTCGAATCCCGCCCCTTCCGCAATCATCATCTAACACCAACCGCCAACCACCTAACACCAATCACCTAACCCCAAACACCTAACTTCTAACACCTAACATCTAACTTCTAACTTATAACATCTAACATCAAATATCTTATAAAACGTATAACTTATAACGTGTAACGTGTAACGTTTAATAATTAAAAAAACATTTTAACAACCTTTATACTACTTTTTACCCAATGTTTACCCTTTATTATTTTTTTTTAATGTTTAATGTTTAAAGTTTAACTTCTTTCTCATTTATCTAAAATCTTACAAGCTTTTTTTCTCAATCGGGAAGCTTAAGAAGAAGAGGAAAAACTGGGGTTAAATTTATCTTAAGCCTTTACTGCTTATCATCGCCTGAATAATATTTTGAGGTACTTCTTCATAGTGAGATGGTTCCATATAAAAGAAGCATCGACCCTCAGTTAATGAACGCAGCGTTGTTGCATATCCTGAAAGTTCAGCTAAAGGAACATAAGCTTTAATCACAACTGCTTTATGTTTTTTTTCGGTTCCTAATATCTTTCCTCTTTTTGAAGAAATATCACCAATTACGGGTCCCATAAATTCTTCCGGAACCGTAACCTCAAGCTTCATAATCGGCTCAATAAGAGTAAGACCTGCTTTTTTTGCTGCCTCTTGTAAAGCAATTGAACCAGCAATTTTAAAAGCAATATCAGAAGAATCCACCTCATGATAAGAACCATCATACAAAGTAACAGCAATATCAGTGATGGGAAATCCTAAAAGCACTCCTTTCTCCATCGCTTCCAAAACTCCTTTCTCAACCGCTGGAATAAACTCTGCCGGAATCACCCCGCCTTTTATTTTATTAATAAACTTAAATCCTTCACCTCTTGGTAAAGGTTCAACTTTTATTAAGCAATGTCCATATTGACCATGACCACCAGTTTGACGAATATACTTTCCTTCAGCTTCGGCAGCTTTTATTACTGTTTCTTTATAGGCCACTTGGGGTTTCCCCACCTTAACCTCCATTCCCATCTCTCTTTTCATTCGATCAACAATTACTTCAAGATGAAGCTCTCCCATACCAGAAATGATTGTTTGACCAGTTTCATGGTCAATTTTTACTTTAAAAGTTGGGTCTTCTTCAGAAAGTCTTTGAAGGTTATAAGAAAGTTTTTCTTGATCAGCTTTTGTTTTTGGTTCAATTGCCAAAGAAATTACCGGTTCTGGGAAAGTTATTTTTTCCAAAAGAATTGGATGTTCTTGAGAAGATAAAGTATCACCGGTTCGTGTTTCTTTTGGCCCAACCAAAGCCACAATTTCCCCAGCATAGGCCTTGTCAATTTCCTCTCGTTGATTAGCATGCATTAAAAGAAGACGACTAACTCTTTCTTTTTTATCTCGACTGACATTGTAAACATACGATCCTGATTCTAAAACACCAGAATAAATTCGAGTATAAGTTAATTTTCCAACATGAGGATCGAGTTGAATTTTAAAAGCCAAGGCGGTAAATTTTTCTTCAGGAACAAGCAGTCGTTCTTCTTTTTTATTGGTTTTGGGATTGATGCCTTCGATTTTTTTCAAATCTAACGGCGATGGTAGATAGTCCACAATTGCGTCCAATAGCGGTTGCACCCCTTTGTTTCTTAACGAAGAACCGCAGTAGGTGGGCACAAGTTTATAGGAAATGGTTGCTTTTCGTAAGACCGTTTTTAATTCAGACACAGAAATATTTTCTCCATTTAAGTAACGATGAAGAAGATTGTCGTCGGTTTCAACAATTTGTTCAATTAATCGAGCATGGAAAAACTCAACTTTTTTTTTCAAATCTTCAGGAATACTTTCAATTACGGAGTACTCTGTCCCTTCCTCATCCTTATCCCAAATTAAACTTTTTTTTTCTAAAATATCAACTACACCCTTAAATTCATGTTCTTTGCCAATAGGATAAGTCATCACTGCTACCTTTACCCCCAGTCTTTCTTCAATCTCTTTAACCGTACCTTCAAAATCTGCTCCTAATTTATCCATTTTATTAATGAAACAAACTCTTGGAACTTTGTATTTATCTGCTTGTCGCCAAACGGTTTCTGATTGACTTTGAACTCCCTCCTCCGCATCAAAAATCACTACTCCGCCATCCAAAACTCTAAGCGATCGTTCAACTTCGGCCGTAAAGTCAATGTGTCCCGGGGTATCTATTATATTAATTCTTACTCCCCGCCAAAAAGTAGTAGTTGCCGCCGATACAATAGTAATTCCTCTTTCTTTCTCCTGTGGCATCCAGTCCATTTGGGTTGTTCCTTCATCAATATCTCCTAATTTATATGTCCTTCCGGTATAAAAAAGAATTCGTTCAGTAGTGGTAGTTTTTCCAGAATCAATATGAGCAATAATCCCAATATTACGGATTTTTTCTAAAGGAACAACTCGATTTTTAGTAATTACCGACTGAGCCGCCATATATTGAAAAATTAAAAAATTTAAAATTTAGGATTTACTTTTTACCATCGCAAATGAGCAAAAGCCTTATTAGCTTCAGCTAATCTTTCCACTTGTTGTTTTTTTGCTACTGCTTGACCGAGATTTCTAGAAGCATCTAAGATTTCAGTATAAAGCTTATCAACAAAAGTATGATACTGTTTATTTGGACGACTCTTGGCCGCTTCAATAATCCAATTTAAGGCCAAAAAAAGTTTTCTTTCCTTTCTTACCTCAAACGGCACCATGTAAGAAGCACCACCTAGTCTTCTAGGACGAACTTCGTAATTGGGAGCGGTATTTTTAATAGCTTCGTCTAAAGTAGCCAAAGGGTCAAGTCCCTGTTTTTTTATTCTTTCTAAAACTGAATAAACAATTTTCTTAGCAACCGATTTCTTTCCATCAACCATTACATAATTAATTAGTTTAGCCACTACAAAACTATTATATAAAGGATCAGGAGAAATTAATCTTTTTTTATAAGGACGTCTTGGCATACTAAAAAAATTAAACTTTAAAACTAACTTGTTTTTTCGGTTGGGGTTTTTGTCCCATATTTGCTTCGAGATGTTTTTCTTCCCTCAACTCCAGCCGCATCGTACTTTCCCCGAACAATATGATACTTAACTCCCGGTAAATCTTTAACTCTTCCGCCACGGACTAAAACTATAGAGTGTTCGGCTAAATTATGGCCAATACCTTGAATATATGCAGTTACTTCTATCTTGTTAGAAAGTCTAACCCGCGCTACTTTTCTCAAAGCAGAATTTGGTTTTTTAGGTGTCATTGTTCTTACCACTGTACACACACCCCGTTTAAAGGGACTTTCTAAAACCGTATATCGCCTTTTTATGGCATTAAAACTTAGCTTCAAGGCAGCTGACCTTGATTTTTTAAGCTTTTTTTCCCGCTTCCTCTTTACGAGTTGGTTGATAGTAGGCATAGCGCCTTAAAAACTTTTGATAATATTTTTTAATCAATTCACTATTTACAGGAATTAATCTTCCAATTATAACATTTTCTTTTAATCCAAGCAAATAATCTACTTGACCTTTAAGAGCCGCTTGGGATAAAACATTGGTAGTCTGTTCAAAAGAAGCAGCTGACAACCAAGAATCACTTGCTGTTGCTGCTTTACTTATGCCAAGAATTGCTACTTTTCCAACCGCTGGTTGTCCTCCTTGGGATAAAACTCTTTTATTTTCTTCACGAAAACGAATTCGAGAAACAATCTCATTTTTAACAAACTCAGTATCACCTTCATCTTCAATAATTACCTTATCGCTCATTTTTTTAATAATTACTTCAAAATGTTTATCATTAATACTTATCCCTTGCGATCGATAAACCTTTTGAATTTCTTCTAAAAGATAAAGTTGAGCTTCTTTAATCCCTTTTACTGCCACCAAATCATTGATATTTAATCCTCCCTCAGCCAAAGGTGTCCCCACACCAATTAACTCGCCATCTTTTACCTTAAGTTTCTGGCCCAAGGGAATAATAAATTCCTCTTCTTTAGTCGTCCTTCCATCTTTACCAACTGAAGTAATTTTTACATAATAAACTTCCTTTTCTCTATCTTCTCTGATCGAAACTTTACCAGAAATCTCACTAATTGGAGTAACAATTTTTGGTGTTCTTGCTTCAAAAAGTTCTTCTACTCGAGGCAGTCCTTGAGTAACATCAGAAATCACAATCCCACCAAAATGACGGATTCTCATTGTCAACTGAGTCCCAGGTTCACCAATTGATTGAGCCGCAATTATTCCAACCGGACAACCAATAGTCACCACTTGGTTATTACTCAAATCAACCCCATAACATTTCTGACAAACACCATAAGACGCTTGACAAGTAAGGGGTGACCTAATAACCACCGTTTCAACTTTTTCTTTTTCAAAAAGACTAAAAAGTTGCTCCTGTATTAATTGATTTTCTTTGGCAATGACTTTTCCTTCCTTATTTCTTACCTCTTTAGCTAAAAATCTTCCCATTAATTTTTCTTTAAATCTTCCATCATCAACCCCTTCTTTTTTTATCTCCAAACCATCTTGGGTTTGACAATCTTCTTCCCAAACAATCATGTCGTGAGCCACATCAACTAATCTTCTTGTTAAATACCCAGCATCGGCGGTTTTTAAAGCAGAATCGATCAAGCCCTTTCTTGCTCCTCGAGCCGAAATCACATATTCAAAAACCGATAATCCCTGACGATAGTTAGATTTCGTTGGCACTTCAATAATCTTTCCCAAAGGATCAACTACTAAACCTTTCATGGCTGAAATTTGCTTTAGCTGTTCTTTTGTTGCTCTTGCCCCTCCTGAATTAATTATCATTTTTACTGGATTCTCTTCATTAAGATTTGCCCATGTCTCATTGGCTAGTTTTTCAGTAACATCAATCCAAAGTTTATTTGATAAACGTTTTTTTTCCTCAAGAGTTAAAAGACCTTGCTCATAGCTTTTTTCAATTTTTTTTACTTCCTCCTCAGTGAATTGAATGTATTTTTCCTTTCCTGGTAAAATATCACAGTCGGTAAAAGAAACGGAAAGACCAGAGGCCATAGTGGCTCCAAAAAATCCTATATCCTTAAGTTCATCGATTAAATTACCCACTTTTTTTGAGTCAAACATTTTTATTGCTTGAGCAACAATTTTTTTAAGATCAGAAGCTTTCACTTCTTTATTAATAAATCTTAACTCCTCTGGTAACGCCTGGTTAAAGTAAATCCGACCAACGGTTGTTTTTAAAAGTTGACCGTTAACTTTTACCCAAACTGGATGACGAAGAGAAATTCTTCCCATAAGATAATTATTTATTGCTTCATTCTCATCACAAAAATATGGTAATTCTTCATCTTTTAATTTTAGGTTTTTATCAATAGTAGTTAAATAATAACATCCCAAAGCCATCTCTTTATTAGGAACAATAATCGGGGAACCATCAGCTGGTTTTAGAAGATTGTAATAAGGAAGCATTTGTTGCTTTACCTCTTCAATCACTTTTTTAGAAAGAGGCAAAAATATCCCCATCGCATCACCATCAAAGTCAGCGTTATAACCAGCACAAACCGCAGGATGAAGGCTTATAGCTAAATTATCGGTTAAAACCGGATAAAAAGCTAAAATGGAAAGTTTATGAAGAGTGGGAGCACGATTTAAAAGAACCGGATGATTTTTCGTTATTTCTTCTAAAATATCATAAACAACTGGGTTTTTTTCTTCGAGTAAATTTTTGGCGTTTTTAATGTTTGCGGCAAAACCACGAATAATAAGCTCATGAAGAAGAAATGGTTTAAAAAGTTCAAGGGCCATTTCCTTTGGTAAACCACATTGATCAAGTCTTAATTCAGGACCCACAATAATTGTTGAACGACCAGAATAATCCACTCTCTTTCCCAAAAGATTTTGTCTAAATCTTCCTTGTTTTCCTCTTAAAATATCGGATAAAGATTTTTGAACTTTTGAGGCAGCACCAGTAGTTCTTGTTCTGCCTTTCGATTTTTGAAGATCAATTAAGGCATCCACTGCTTCCTGAAGCATCCTTTTTTCATTGCGAAGAATAATATCAGGCGCTCCTAAATCAATCAATTGTTTTAGTCGATTGTTGCGATTAATAACTCTTCGATAAAAATCGTTTAAATCAGAAGTGGCCACTTTCCCTCCAGGAAGTTGCACCACTGGCCGCAAACCAGGAGGAATCACCGGCAAAACTGTTAAAATCATCCACACCGGTTTGATCCCTGCTTTTAAAAACGACTCAATAATCTTTGTTTTTTTAAGGACTTTGTTTCTTTTTTCACCCTTGGCTTCATTAAGTTCTTTTAAGCACTCTTCATACTCTTTTTGAAGATCTAAATTATTTAAAAACTCATACAAAACTTCTGCTCCCATGCCAACTTCTACCATTTCTGAAAGGCCTTTTTCCTTTAAATATAAATAATCTTCTTCTTCTAAGGTATCAAAAGGCTTTAAATTTCTTATCGTTTTTATTAATCTTTCAAAAAAAGCTGTTTTTTGACTTTTTTCCTCAATGTACTCATCGGAAATAATCTTTAGTTGATTTCTTTTTTTAAAATCCAACTCTTCAGAAATAATCATTTTTTGTTCTTGACTGCTTATTTTCTTAAAGGCTAATTCCTTTTCTTCAGCTATCTTTTTTTCCACCTCCTCTTTTTTTAATTCATACTTTTTCTCTATTTCCTCTTCTTCTTTTTTTTGAATTTCTTTTAAAACTTTTACTACTTCTTTTTGCTTGTTTCCATCAACATTCTTTACTAAATATAAAGCATAATAAATAATTCTCTCCAACGCTTGAGGAGAAATACCCGTTAAAATTGATAAGGGAGAGCTTGTTCCTTTAAAGTACCAAATATGAGCAATTGGTGTTGCCAACTTTATATGCCCCATCCTTTCGCGTCTAACCGCTGATGTCGTTACCTCAACACCACATCGATCACAAATAATTCCTTTGTAACGATAACGCTTATATTTACCACAATAACACTCATAATCTTTGGTTGGTCCAAAGATTTTCTCATCAAAAAGTCCGTCTTTTTCCGCTCTAAATGTTCGATAATTAATCGTTTCTGGCTTAGTAACTTCACCATAAGACCATTTTAAAATATCCTCAGGCGAGGCCAATCTTATTTTCAATCCTGAAAAATCAATCATTGAAAATTCTTGCGTCTGAGATTGAGTGTTTTTAGCTGAAAGATTGGTGTTTTCCATATTTATTTAATAAAATCAATCGCTAACCCTAAACTATTAAGTTCTTTTAACAAAACATTAAATGATTCGGGAACGGTCGACTGAGGAATATCCATTCCTTTAACAATCGCCTCAAAAGCCTTCATTCGTCCTTTAACATCGTCACTTTTAATAGTTAGCATTTCCTGAAGTGTATAAGGAACGCGATGAGCCTCAAGCGCCCAAACTTCCATCTCACCAAAACGCTGACCACCCATTTGTGATTTACCACTTAAAGGCTGTTGACTGACTAAAGAATAAGGTCCAACGGCTCGGGCATGATATTTATCTTCCACCATATGAATTAACTTCATGATATAACCCACCCCCACCAATGCTTTTTTCTCATAGGGTCTGCCGGTTTGACCATCATATAAGGTAACTTTTCCATCAACTGGCCAACCTAAGCGTTTAAGTTCTTCAATAATAAACTCTTCTTTAATTCTTTCAAAGACTGGGGCGTTAATTATCACTTTCTTCTTTTTGGCAATGAGACCAAAAACAACCTCAAAAAGTTGACCTAAATTCATTCGCGAAAGCACCGACAAAGGCGAAAGAATCACATCAACCGGTGTTCCATCTTCTAAATAAGGCATATCCCATTCTGGTAGAATTCTAGCAATGACTCCTTTATTCCCGTGACGGCCAGCTAACTTATCACCAACAACTACTTTTCTTAATTGAGCGGTAGTAACAATAATTCTTTTAATAATTCCTGGCTCTAACTCATTTGGATCTTTTTTGGCATCAATGACTTCAATATCAACAACTGTTCCTCGTTTACCATAGGGAACGCGTAAACTAGTGTCTTTAACATCTTTGGCTTTTTCGCCAAAAATGACTCTAAGAAGTCTCTCTTCGGCCGTTAACTCTCGTTCACCTTTTGGTGCTACTTTTCCAACCAAAATATCACCGGCTTTAACTTCAGTTCCAATAATCACCAAACCATTTTTATCAAGATTTTGAAGAACTTCTTCTCTCACATTGGGAATGTCACGAGTTAACTCTTCTGGTCCTAATTTTGTATCAACTAAATCGGCAATAAATTCTTCCATCGAAATTGAAGTAAAAATATCTTCTTTTACTAAACGCTCTGAAATAACAAACCCATCCTCATACCCCAAGCCATTCAAAGATGAATAAGCAATAACAAGATTTTGTCCTAAAGCTAATCGCCCATCTTCTGTGGCTGGACCATCAATTAAAAGATCACCTTTTTTAATTTTTTGATTGGGACTGACTTTTGGTCGTTGATCAAAAGCCACATCTTTGTTAGTACGGCGATATCTTTCTAAATTATATTGATATACTTTTCCACTTTTTCCTTTAAATATTAACTTCTCGCCATCAACATACTCAACCATTCCATCCTCAGGTGCATAAACTGTACGCCCCATCGCTGAAGCAATTTTTCTGGTGAGCCCCGTATCGACTAATGGCGCTTGGGGTTTAACTAACGGGACCGCTTGACACTGCATATGACTTCCCATCAAGGCCCGTGAAGCATCATCGTTTTGAAGAAAAGGAATTAAAGAAGCAGAAACGCCAACAATCTGTTGATGAGAAACATCAACAAAATCTACTTTTTCAACTGACACCTCAATAATTTCGCCACCATATCTTACGGTAACCATCTCATCTTCAATTATATTATTTTCATTGATTTTTAAGTCTCGAGAAGCAATATAATAATTTTCTTCATCATCAGGTGGTAAATAAATAATTTCATCAGTTAATTTTACTAAAGTTCTATTACCTTTTTTTTCTTTTACTACTTTTTGATAGGGTGTTTCTAAAAATCCATATTCATTTACTTTAGCATATAAAGAAAGATAGGTCACCACCCCAATATTTGGTCCTTCTGGTGAACGAATGGGGCAGATTCTACCGTATTGAGAAGAAGAAATATCACGCAAAGAAAATGAAGCTCTTTCTTTTTCTATCCCTCCTGGTCCACCAACAGTTACCCTTCTTAAATTGTCTAATTCTGACAAAGGATTAACTTGATCAACAATGGTTGAAAGTTGACTGGTTCTAAAAAAGGAATTAATCGCCACAATTAACGGTTTTGAATTAACCACTAAAGAAGGAGAAATGTTGGAATCGTTACTTACTAGACTCATCCTTTCTTTGATCTCCCGCTCCACTCTTACCATTCCCACTCTTATTCCATACATTCCCACCAATTCTCCGCAAGTTCGAAGTCTTCGATTACCCAAATGATCAATATCATCAAACTTTCCTTTCCCCAAAGTTAAGTTTAATAAATACTTAATGGTGGCGATAATGTCTTCTTTTTTAATTAAAAAATTTTCCTTATCGATCTTAAAATTTAATCCTAATTTTTTATTGATTTTATATCGTCCGGGAGCAGCTAATGAATAACGACGAGGGTCGAAAAATAAATTTTCTAACACTTTATAGGCATTTTCCAAAACCAACGGTTCACCCGGTCTTACTTTCTTATAAATCTCCAAAACCGCTTCATCTTTATCTCTTGTGTGATCTTTTTTTAACGTTGGCACAAGATATTTTTCCAAAAGTGATTGATCTAAATCAGAAAAATAGGAAAGAATTTGTGAGTCGTTTTCTCCATCAAAGACTTTGATAAAAGTAGTTGCTAGAAACTTTCGTTTTTTATTAATCTTCATTTCAATTAAATTATTTTTATTTAAAGTTAAATCAATCCATGCCCCAATATAAGGTCGAATCTCAGCATTATATAAAGTTACCCCCGTAATTTTGTTAACCTCGGCTGTAAAGTATACACCAGGTGAGCGTACCAGCTGATTAATAATTGCTCTTTCAATTCCGTTAATAATAAATGTTCCTCTATCTGTCATCTTTGGCAAATTAAAAAAATAAACATCTTGTTCTTTTTTTTCACCGGTTTTTTTATTAATTAGTCGAAGACGCAGATAAACGGGGACATCGTAGGTAAGTTTTTTTTTCAAACAAAGATCTAAAGAATAACGTGGTTCACCAAAAAAAAGATCAATGAATTCTAAAATAAACCGTTTTTCAGTGTAATCATAGATGGGGAAAAATTCAGAAATAATTTCTTTTAAATCAAAATCAATAAACTTTTGCCAAGACTTTTTTTGAATTTCAATCAAATCCAACTTATCCAATCTTACATCAAGTTCCCCTAAAAATATTTCTTCAGGGAGTCTAGTTTTTGATTGATTTTTAATCATTAGTTTTTAAATTTTTTAGAATGAAAGCTTTTAACAATAAAGATCCCCCACTACCACTTTTTGTGGCTTATGGGGAAAATAGCAAAATTAATCTTAAAAAAAATATTATAACTCCTCTCCTTTAAAAAATCAAGAGGTTTTCTCAACTATTCTTCCTTCTTTAACAAAGAATTTTTTCGTTTGTTTTTTTACTGGATGAGCTAAATACTTTATTCGATCAACAATTTCTGAAAAACCTAAACTCAATTTTTTTTCTTGATGGTTATTTTTTTTATCATTCTGCAACTCTTCTTTCAATAAAAATTTAACCTCCTCTAAAAAATGACGAAAACTTTCTTCATAATTCTCAGAATATTGCAAAAAGTTTTTTAAAATTTTTCTTCCTTTTTTTGTTCCAAACAAAAAAGCAAAAAACGCACTAAACAAAATTCCTAAACTAAAACCAAACCAAAAATTACTTACCTTCTCCCTTTTTTCCATTTTTTTTATCAAAAAGATCAAAAATTTTTAAAAGAACTTTAACACCAGAAAAAAAACCTAAAACTTCATCAAAACTATGCTCAAGGGAAGTCCCTACTTTTTCAAAGCTTTCAATTATTTGATTAATCTTTTTTAATATTTTTCTTAAATCGATTAAGATAAAAATCAACTGCAAACCAATAATCACCAAAAGAATGGTTGTTAAACTTAAAATTACGGTTAATAAAAGTTGAGTTGTCTCCATTATTTATATGATCTTTTTAAAAATTTCTAAAGCAGGTGAGTTATTCTTTTTTGCCCAGTAAAGATTGGCCAAAAGTAAAGTATCAAAAGTCCCAGCATCTAACCAAAAACCTTTAAGTTCCGTCCATTGGAGTTTACCCGCTTGAAGATAAAAGTTGTTAACCTGAGTAATCTCTAACTCTCCCCTTCCTGCATAGTTGGGATCGCATTGTCTTATATAATCGAAAACTTTATTATCATAAATATACAACCCCGTGACCGCATATTCAGAAGGAGCAATCTTAGGTTTTTCCACAATTTCCACAATTTTTTTAGGATCTTTTTTATCAAACCGAGGGACACCAAAGCGACTAGGATCAGGGACTTTTTTTAAAAAAATCATTGCGCCGTCTTTAAAATTTTTAACCGCCAAAGAAATATTAGCATCTGTTGTATTGTCACCTAAAATTACGGTGATTGGTCCACTCTCGCTAAAATCCTCAGCCAAAGACAAAGCATCAGCAATACCCCCCTTTGGATTTTCTTGATAGGCAAATTCTAAATGCTCTAACCCAAATTCTTTACCATTTTTTAAAACTTGAATAAAATGACCCGCATGAGGTCCAGAAACAATCACTAATACATCAGTAATTCCTGCCTTTACCAAAGTTTGAATCGGATAATAAATCATTGGTTTATCGTAAACAGGCAAAAGATGCTTGTTAGTGGCAAAAGTTAATGGATAAAGACGAGTCGCCAACCCCCCTGCTAAAATTACTCCTTTCATAACTTTTTAAGGTAAAATAATAATTTTTAAAAGAAAAAGAAGAATAAAACCAATCATAACATATTCTAACACAATCTTAAAGTGAAAATAATTGTGAATTATGTGATGATAAACCCCCCAAATAATATAAAAACTAACAAATGCTAAAAGAATAATAAATTCTAAAAGTCTCTCGCCACGAAACAAATTTAAAGCTAAAATAAAAAAAATTCCTCCTGTTAAAAGAATTAGATAATCAAAAGTGTGTTTTTTTAGTTCTTTTTTTAGGGAATCAATCATAAGATTACTCCTCGACTAATAATAAAAAGACCAATGGCTAAAAATCCCAAAAAAATAAAATGAGCTAAATTTTTTCCAGTAAGACGCAGTTTTAAAATCCCCATTTTACTAGCAAAATAAAAATCAAGAATCAAAGTCAACATTAAAATACTGATAAAACCTAAATTAAAATTAAACAAAAACTTCGCGATATTAATTTTTGGTTTGCGTTCGTTATTGGCTAAAACTTGGAATTTTAAAAAGGAGGGTAAATTGGAAGTTGTCACTTGTTTTTCTACTAAATTTTTAGCCAAATTGGTGGAGGCGGGTTTACCAAACATTTGAACGACTAAAGTGGTTGGCTCACCATTTAAAGTTCCATTAACAACGGCAAAGCCGATATCGGTATACTCTTTTCTTAAAATATTTTCTCGATGAGTTCTTGAGTTCATCCAAGCCGAAACTACGTTTTCTGAAAAAAGAAAATTTTTTGCTAAATTCTCACCGGCATACTCATACTCGTAACCGGCGTTTAAAATAAACTGCCAAGGTGTTTCTCCATTGGGACCAAAATGGGCCCAGTAATTTTTATTAAACATATCTAAAGCTTTTTGATAAGCTGCCTTTGAAAGTTTTTCACTGTAATTTAGGGGAGGTAAATTGTATTTCTGTCTTTCTTGATTGGTAAGTTGATAAAGTTTTTGAATAGTGATGTCGGTGGCATAACCTAAAATATTAGAAAAAGTTGTGGTTCTAACCAAAAACGTAAAAAACAAAACCAAAAGAAGATAATAACTCAAAAAATCTAAATGAAGTAATCTTGACCGAAAGTTATTCTCTTCTTTGGGGGAAAAAAGATGGTGAAAAAATTTTTTTATTCGGGAAAAATTCATAAAAAAATGATAATTAATTTTTTAAAAAAAGGCAAGAATTTTAAGAAAAATCTTTAAAAGTTTTCAAAATCACTCCTACAGCCGACAAAATAGAATAAGAAAATGAAACTAAAAACAATGATAAAAATCTGTGTTTTCTTTTTTTAGAAACACCTAAAATATTAATTTTTTTATTAATTAAAGTCAAATCATTTAGTTCATCTTTCTTAAAAGTTGGAGTAATTTGAAAATAATTTTTATAATAATAAGGATTTTGATTAACTTTTTTATTAATAGCTTTATTAATAGGAAAAACACTTTTAGTAGGCGAAATAATACTTGAAGAAGGAGTGAAAGTGATTAAACTTTCGGTTGAGATTGTTTCTTTAGTCAATGCGAGATTAAAACAGAGATTGTTTTTTTGATTTTTACTTGGCTCTTGTAAACAAAATTCATCAGTTTCAAAACTTACCCTCCCAAAACTTTTTCCTTTTTGAGAATCTTTGTACTCAAAACTATCCTTTTCTTTTTTTTCAAAATCTAAAAGTCGAACCGCATCGCCATCGTTATTAAACATTGCCGTTGACAAATCAACACTGCCATAACTTTTTGGTTCAATAGTTAAAGAAAATTTTTTAGGAGAGGAACCACCATCTTCAATATCATCAATATGCCAATTATTTAAATTAACAATAAAATCATTATCATTATAAATTTCTACCCATTCTTTCTCACCAGTTTGTGGGTTGGGGTAAACCTCAGAAAGATAAATGTTTTGATAAGAGACTAAGGCCAAAGTTGGTGTTGGAGTGGGATTGGAAGTTGGTGATAAAGATAATGTTGGAGAAATTGTTGGAGTTGGTGATTGAAATATCGTTGGTGTTTGGGTTGGAAAAAAAGAAGGAGTTGGGGTAATTATACAAGAGGTTAAAGAACTGTTAAAAAGTCCTAAACTTGCAGATTGAGTTGACCAACTATTTTCTCCATCAGGAATTCTTTGGTAAGAAATCCCTTGCCCAAAGCTTAGTCGATATGAAAATGAATCAATTAAATTATTTTGATTATCAAATAAACGAATGGTGTCTGCTGATCTTGTGTTTAAATAAAAATTTCCAGAAAAAACAAGACAACTGTTAGGATAAATTATTGTATTTTCTGGAATTATAAATGTAGTTGATGACCCACCATCGTCATCAATAACCCAACCCGAAATATTAGCACTTTCTGTTCCGATATTGATAATCTCTGCTTGTTGGGGTGTTGGTTCAATAAGAAATTCATTAATTAAAACTTTTGCCTCAATAGATTTTAAGAAAAATAAAAAGAATAAAAAAATAATTAAAAAAATAAGATTTTTTTGCATTTTTATTTTCTTGCTGGCCTCTTTATAACAATAATCATCAAAGACCAATTATTAAAGTAATTCCCATTGATATTTGCTTCCCACATTTATATCAGAAAGTCTTTCATTTTTTTTATTTCTAATTTTTTATTTCTAATTACTAATTTAGTCTTAATTGCTAGTACATAAACTTAAGAAAAAAATATATATTTTTCCTATGATTGGTTTTTTGAAGTAAAAAGAAAAGTTGCCACAGCAACAAAAAAATAACCCACTGTAAATTTATTAAAAAATCCGGTAATAAAATTAACCATTTAATCATATTAATCATAAATTTAATTTATTTTTTTCTTAAAATTTCTGTCAATAGCCTAAAAACCACAAAAATAAAGATTTAGAAGATTTAATAAACGTAAGCTGAACAAATAGTAGAATAATAGTCATAAAAATTTTTATCAGGCCCGTAAATTGGGTCATGCATTTTGTAACCATTTGCTTCTTTTTTTGTTAAAACAACAAAATGATCACCTCCATAATTACAACTAGTCCGATAAATACCAACAATAACATATTGATCAGAACTAAGATAGTTGTCTATTTCTCCAATTGATATTGGTCTTCTATATTTTCCCCCAAGATTAGGTCTATTTAAATTAAGATAAGCAGTTGTTCCTAAATAAAAATTTTCTGGGTTACTAGCAATGTCAGAAGGTAAAATATTTAATCCCATTTTCTTAGCCACCATAGCAGCCGATGTAATTAAACAACCAACATTTAATATGTTTTCTGATGAATATCCAATTGTTTGATAAGCCCAACGTTCATCTCTTTGTGAATAATAATTGCCATCTGAACCAGTACCAAAACCATTAGCAGGAATTACTGAAGCAGCTCCTGATTGTTGTACAAAAGATTTAAAAGCTGACAATTGCCTTCGAGCTTGATTGAGTATCTGTTGATAAATAACCTCACTATTTTGAGTATCAATTAAAATTTTTCTTTTAACATTTTGTTGATTTAATAACTCACCTTTTTGTCTTGCAAGAAGAATTTTTAAGTTGTCCAACTGAGCTTTTTTTTCTTCTCTTAGTTTTTTTTGTTCTTCAAAGTTAATTTTGGCATTTTGGACTTGAATAATTAGTTTTTGATTATTCTCGCGAGTAGTTTTTATATATTTAATTCGATTAACCAAATCATCAATTCTATCCGATTCAAGAATGATCGATAATAAAGAGATTCTCTTATTTTTATAATCAGCAACAATTTTTTTTAATAAAAGTTTTGAAAGTTGATTTAATGATTCATCAAGTCCCTCAATTCGTTCAGTTAATAGGTCAATTTCTTTTTCAGTTTGTTCAATTTTCTTTTCGGTTTCGGTAATTTTTAAGTTAGTTAAATAGATTTGGGTATCAATATACCTTATTTCTGATGATAAAGTATTTCTTTGTTTGGCTAGTTGAGAGAGTTTTTCTTCACATTTATTTTTTATTTCTTGAAGTTCCTCTTTAGAGCGACCGCTTAAATTCATTCCCACCTCACACTCAATTGCTTTCAATTTTTTTTTAACAAAGAAGAAAAAAACGAAAAAAATAAGAATCAACAAAAAAAACTTTTTTCTCATAAACTAATTATAAAAAAACCTCAAAGATATTTGTTTGTTGCCAAAAAGGTCGAAAAAAGGGAAATCACAATTCCAAAAAATGAGGTTAAGAAAAAAATCACCAAAAGAAAAAACCAGTTTATCGGCCAAACATTAAAACTAAGACCTAAAACATTAACGGAAAGGCTGGTAATTCCTTGAAGATAAGAATCTAAAAAAGGTTGAAAATAAAATAAAAACAAAAAGGTAACCCCAAACGAAAAAACTGAGGTTAAAAAAGCCATCAAAAATGATTCTTTTAAAAATGGTTTTCTAATGTAAAAAGAAGAAGCTCCCAAAAGAGATAAAAGTTCAATCTCTTTTTTCTTCAAAGCCAGTTTAAAATGGGAAAGAGCAATTAAAACAACGGTGGTCATTAAAAATAAATAACCAAAAAAAGAAAAAGAAACTTTACGCAAAATCGAAGTTAAAGTCAAAAGTCGATCTAAAATATCTTTTTGAAACTGAACTTCATCAATACCGGGTTGTTTTTTTAAATACTCGGCAATTTGGGGTAGAAAAATTGGTTTTTTGGCATATATTTCCAATGAAGGGGGTAAAATATCCGGAGAAACCATTTCTAAAAGGAGAGGATTATCTTGATTCATTTTTTTATAATTTTCAAAAGCCTCCTTTTGATTAGTATACTTTATCGACAAAACCTTACCAGAACTTACCAACTCATCCCGAATCTTAAATATCTCATTCTCGTTAGTTTTTGGTTGAAAATAGGCAATAATCTGAGGTCGAGTTTCTAAATAAGCCAAAATCCCTTCAAAAAAAGCCAAAGAAAAAAGAAGAAAAAAAGTTAAAAACAAAGAAAAAAAAAGAATTAAAAAAGAAGCCGCCGATTGAAAAGGGGCTCTTTTTATAGAAATTAAAAAATCTCTCATAAGATATTTTTAAAACTCATATTTGCCCTTTCGTAAATCCTTTATTATTTTTCCATTTTTTAACACCAAAACTCGCCTTTGAAAGCTGTTAACAATATCCACATTATGGGTAGCAAAAAGAATTGTTTTTTCTTTTTCTATCTTTTTAAAAATCTTCATTATTTCCCAGGCAGTTTTTGGATCCAAATTACCTGTTGGTTCATCGGCTAAAATGATCTTTCTTTCACCAACAATCGCTCGCGCAATTGCTACTCTCTGTAATTCTCCTGCAGAAAGTTGAATGGGAAAATTTTTTTCTTTATCCGCTAAACCCACAATCGAAAGCGCTCTTCTTACTTTTTCCTTAATCTCCAAAAAACTATATTTCTCAACCACCTGTAAGCTTAAAGCCACATTTTCAAAAACATTTTTATCATAAAGAATCTTAAAGTCTTGGAAGACAACCCCTAAATTTCTTCGTAAAGTCAAAATCTTTGAAAAACTTTTGTCGGTGATATCCATATCATCAATAAAAATCGACCCAGAAGTTGGAATAAGTTCTTTAAGAATAAGTTTTAATATAGTTGTTTTTCCCGCCCCCGATGGACCAACCAAAAAAACAAACTCGCCTTCCTCAATAGAAAAAGAAACGTCTTCTAAAGCAACGTTTCCCAAGGGAAATTTTTTGGTAACTTTTTCAAAAACAATCATTTTTACTCTAAAACTTCAATATAACCAACATCCATAAGCCAACCGGCTTTTTGTCCAGCAAATGTCTGACCATAAACTCGGACTTTTTTTCCTACATATAAAGATAAATCAACCGTTGATGATGTTAGATAAACATTTTGTGATGGACCACCTGGACGTTCTAAATGAAAATTTCCTTCCCCATCAATTCCTCCTTCTTTTAAAATCCCTTCGGCTTTGTCTTTAAAAATTTTTTTATCTATGATGCCTGCCGCTTTTTTTTCTGTTCTAACCTCATTTTTTTCTTTTGGCCAAATTTTAAAAGGAATTTTGTTTAATAAAAAACCGGTTGCTGTTCCCAAAAAAATAGCTAAACATAAATAAGAAAAAAAATAAAAAAAAGAAACTTTTTCCTCCTTATTTTTTTCTTGTTTTTCATAATCTTCTAATGATCTAATTAAACTTTTTTTTTGCTCTTCCATAAAAATTAGAATAACAATTTTTTAAAAGAAAAGCAAGTTTTTCAAAAAGTATTATTTTGTCATTTTTAAATACGCCTCAATAAATCCATCAATCTCTCCATCTAATACCGCCTCCACGTTTGTTTCCTCATAATCAGTTCGCAAGTCCTTTATCAATTTATAAGGATGAAGAACATAGGAACGAATCTGCCAACCCCAAGAAGCAATCTTTCCTGTTTTTAAACTTTGAATTTCTTTATTTTTCTTTTCTTCCTCCATTTGCCAAATTTTTGCCCGAAGAATTTTTAAAGCATTTTCCCGATTTTGTCCCTGATAACGCTCCTTTTGACAAGTTACAACAATTCCTGTTGGTTTATGACGAAGCCGGACCGCTGTGGATACTTTATTCACATTTTGCCCTCCATGACCAGCTGAACGAAAAAACTCCCATTCTAAATCATCTTCTTTTATTTCAATATTTTTTTCTTCAATTATTGGCAAAACCTCAACTAGAGCAAAAGAAGTTTGTCTTAATTTATCGGCATTAAAAGGCGATTGACGAACTAAACGATGAACTCCAGCTTCACCTTTTAATAAACCATAAGAAAAAAGACCATAAACATTTAAAACTATACTCTTTATCCCTGCCTCCTCGCCATCAACTTGATCAACTACCTCCCATTGCCAACCTTTTTTATCAAAAAAGCGAGTGTACATTCGAAAAAGCATCGCCGCCCAGTCCATTGCCTCAGTTCCCCCTTGTCCGGCATAAATGGAAAAAATCGTATCTCCCCGATCATAATGACCAGACAAAAAAAGATTTATCTCATATTGACTAATCAATTTTTCCGCTTCCAAAAAATTTTCTTCAATAAGAAGAGGTAAAATCTCCAAATCATCAATCTCTTTCTTAAGCTGGGCGATTCTTTTCATGACTGCCGAAGCATGATTTGGATCCTGCCAAAAAGAAGAGTTATATGTTTTTTCTTCTAATTTTTTCAATTCCTCTTTTTTTTGAGAAAGATTAATTTTTTTAAAAATAAGACTCAACCGTTTTTGAAGTTCTTTTTTTTTGCTTTCCATGATTTTTACTTAAAGTCTTTGCCAATAACAATGACGATATCTGAAGCTTCTTTTTCAGAAAGCGTTCCTATTTTAAAAGAAGAAACATATTTTTTTAAATCTTCCTCAATTACCGAAATTAAATAAGTTTTTTCTTTTTTGACAGACAATTCTGTTTTTTCATAATCAAAATTATCGGCGTTACCAGTTAAAATCTCCTGATAACCTTTTTCTTTCAAAATATCCTTAACCGCTGAGGCTTTCCCCGAAACTCCTGAGCCATTGAGAACTTTAATACGCACTTTTTGCTTATCAACTAAAATCCTTGGTGTTACTGTTGGTGAAGGAGAAATTACAATAGTTGGTGAAGGCAAAAGTTTTTGGGTTTTCACCAATAAATAAGGAAAGGTAAGATTGGGTTTGATCGTTGAAAGAAAAATAAAAAATAAAATTGAAGAAATAAAAGAAATAAAAAATATGACTAAATCCTTTTTTGGTAAAAAAAGCGGTTCTTTTTTTATGTTTTTTTGTGATAAATAAAAATTAGTTTTTTTTAAAAAAGAAAAATCCTTATTTTCTTTAGAAAAAACAAAAGCCCCAAAACAGGCATCTAAACTTAAAATTGGCAAAACATTTTTTTCTTCAGTTAACAAAAGTTTTAAATATTTATCATAAAAATTCGTAATAATTTTCTTTAATGGATTAGTCCAAATACCAACCGCTTTGGTGAAAGTATCTTGGCGAATATTTTCTGAAGAAGAGCCAGAAATAATTAAACGATTGGGCTTATAACCCAATTTTTCCAATATTTCCTTTTCTTTTTTAATAACCCCTTCGAGGGAATCCTTTTGGTTTACTTCAACTCTCCACTTTTCACTTTTTAATAAACCAAGGTTATCATATAAGTAACCAAAAGCAAAATCTTGGTTATAGTGAACATAGAAAATAACCTCATTCTTTTCTTTTCTTAAAGTTTTTTCAAAAAGTTTAAAGTAAGCAAGAGTTTCGGGAATAATATTTAAGATTTTTAAATTTAAGAGAGAAAAAACTTCTCCAAATCTTGAAGTTTTTTTTGAGCCAAACCAAAAAAATTAACCACTTTTTTCTGGGTTGCTTGATAAGTTAACATAGCACTTAATAAAAATTCATTTTCAATCTTAAATTTATTTTTTACCTTGTCAAAAACATAACTTTCAATTGCCGAAGAAGAAAGATCCAATGGGACTTCTGTTCGCAAAAAAATAAAAAAATCTTGAGGGAGAATAAGAAAAACCTCTTTTTCTCCCTCACTTTTTTTAGTCAAAGTCAACCCTTCCTTAATCGCCGAAGCTAAAATATCAAAGTTTACTATTTCACCATCTTTCAAAAGCTGAGTTTGGTGGGTTTTTTCAAAATAATCAACTTCATAATGAGAAAAAATGTTTTTTTTAAAAACCAAGAGTTTAATTTGATGGTTTTTCAATGAAAGAAATATCATACTAAATATATAGTATAACATTAAATTAAAAGTTTACAATTAGGAAAAATTTTCTTTTTTAAAGAATGATAAAATAATAACAAATGGAAAACACTCTTGAAGAAATTAAAAAAAGAGTTGATATTGTTGAATTTATTGGTAGTTTTATTTCTTTAAAAAAAACCGGTCGTAATTTTAAAGCGCTTTGTCCTTTTCATCAAGAAAAAACACCATCTTTTATTGTTTCTCCAGAAAGACAAATCTGGCGGTGTTTTGGTGCCTGCAACGAAGGAGGCGATATTGTTAAATTTTTAATGAAATGGGAAAACCTTACCTTCTTTGAAGCCTTAAAAGAACTGGCAAAAATGGCAGGTATTACAATAAAAAAAATAGATTTTGAAGATAAAGCCTGGCAAAAGAAAAAACGTTTTTTAGAAATGAATAAACTTGCAACTGAATTTTTTCAATATGTCTTATGGAAAACTAACTTTGGCAAAAAAGCCCTTGATTATCTTTACCAAAGAAAAATCAAAAACGAAACAATAAAAAAATTCGGTCTTGGGTATGCCCCTTTTTCTTGGGAATCTCTTCTTCTTTTTTTAAAAAAGAAAAAATATGAAGAAGAAGAAATGTTTGAAAATGGCCTGGTGTTTAAAAACGATAAAGGTCGTTTTTGTGATTATTTTCGTGGCCGGTTAATTTTTCCCATTCGCGATCAGCACGGCAATATCATCGCTTTTTCTGGAAGAACCCTAAAAGAAGAAGAAAAAGAGGCAAAGTATATCAACACTAAAGAAACAATTCTATATCACAAACGGGAAACCCTTTTTGGAATCGATTTGGCCAAGGAAAGTATTAAAAAAGAAAACAACGTCTATATCGTTGAAGGCGAGTTCGATGTTATTTCTCCATACCAAGCCGGCTTTAGCAATTTTGTTGCCATAAAAGGCTCAGCTTTAACCAAAGAACAACTAATGTTTCTTAAACGCTATACAGAAAGAATTACTCTTACCTTAGACAATGATGCTTCTGGTGAAGAAGCAGCCAAAAGAGCAATAGAAGAAGCAGAGAAATTTGATTTTGATATTAACGTTGTTACTTTTAACTTTGCTAAAGATCCTGATGAGGCGGTAAAAAAAGATATTAATTTATTTAAAAAAACTATCAAAAACCCTGTGGGAATTTATGATTTTTTAATTGAAAAAATCTTTAAGAAGTATCCAGAAAAAAACGCCTTTGCCAAGAAAAAAATTAGCAACGAAATTATTCCTTATATCTCTGAGATTAAAAATGCTGTTGTTCAATCGCATTATGTTAAAAAATTAGCCACTTTATTGGAGGTTGATGAACAAAGTATCCAAAATCTAATTAAAAAAAATATTCTTATTAAAAAAAGAAAACTTCAATTTCTTCCAAAAACTAAAAAAAGTAATGATTCTCATATGATTTTAGCCGAAAAATATATCTTGAGTCTTATTTTTCAGTCGGAATCACCATTTTCTTTGGCCGATTCAGTTTTTTCTATTCTTTCTCCAAAGGATTTTCAACTGCCAGCTTTAGAAAAAATTACCACTTTTTTTTTAGAGTATAAGTTAAAGAATAAAAAATTTATTTTAGAAAATTTTCTTAAAACTCTCCCCTCCGAACTAAAAGCAGTATTTGACGAAATTTTTCTTCTTGCTTCTGGTGATTTTGAACTAAGAAAAGAAAAAATAGAAAAATTAGCTTATCAAATAAAAAAATACTCCTTAAAAAAACAAATAAAAAGCCTTCTTTTAGAAAACGAAAAAAAAGTTAAAAATGAAGAACTAAGAAACCTAAATCGTCAATTAAAAGAAGTAGAAAAAAAATTAATTTCGTTATAAAATTAATTGTCATGACAAAAACAAAAATTCCCAAAAATATTACCGATCTTATAAAACAAGGAGAAGAAGATGGATTTCTTGTTCAAGATGATATTCTTTTAGTCTATCCTGAACCAGAAAAACATATTGAAGAAATTGATGATTTTTTTGACAAAGCTTTTAAAAAAGGCATTGATATTTTTGAGACTATTTCTTCTCGTGAAGAAGAAGAGGCAAAAAAAAGTATTGAGGAACTTGAAAAGGAATTGGAACAACTAGAAATTTTAAAACATGGCGAATCACTTGATCCAATAAAACTTTATCTTAAAGAAATTGGACAAACGCCACTTTTGGCAGCTGAAGAAGAAATTCAATTGGCTAAACGCTATGAAAAAGGAGACCAAAAGGCCAAAGAAAAATTAATCAAAGCTAATTTAAGACTGGTTGTTTCGGTAGCAAAAAAATATCTAGGAAGACGGCTTTCTTTTTTAGATCTTATTCAAGAAGGAAATAAAGGTTTAATTCGCGCTGTTGAAAAATATGATTGGCGACGAGGATATAAATTTTCAACCTATGCTACTTGGTGGATTCGTCAAGCAATAACCAGGGCCATTGCCGACCAGTCAAGAACGATAAGAATTCCCGTCCATATGGTCGATCAAATCAACCGCTTTTACAAAATTCAAAGAAAACTCGCTCAAAAATTAGGTCGTGAACCAAAGATGAAAGAAATTGCCAAAGAAATGCAACTTTCAGTTGAGGAAGTAGAACATATCAAAAAAATCTCTCAACAACCACGCTCTTTATCAACCCCTATCGGTGACGATAAAGAAACAACATTAGAGCAATTTGTTTCCGATATTAATGAACCCTCGTTATATGACAAAATATCACGTGAGTTTTTAAAAGATGCCTTAAACAACGTTTTAAATACCCTTTCACCACGAGAACGAAAAGTTCTGTCAATGCGCTTTGGTCTAGAAGATGGAAAACCAAAAACTTTGGAAGAAGTTGGAGCTTATTTTAAAGTCACTCGAGAAAGAATCCGTCAAATTGAAGTCAAAGCTATAAGAAAATTAAAACATCCCACCCGTGCCAGAAAATTAAGAGATTTTCTCGATTAATTAAATTATTATGAAAAAAAATATACCCCATTCTCAAAAAGTTCTTAATCTTTGGGGAATTATTTTAATTATTTGGGCTTTTTATCGTTTAAAAATTAAAATGCCAGAGTGGTTTGATGAATTAATTGCTAAACCGATTATTTTCGTTTTACCAATATATTATTTTATTTCAAAAATTGAAAAAAAAATTTTTTTTTCTTCACTAAATCTTTCTTTTAAATCTATAAGAAAAGATTTTTTAATTTCCTTTCTTATTAGTTTAATATTTTTGAGCACAATTATTTTTGCCAAATGGATTAATAATAAAGAAATAATCTCTTTAAAACAAGGAATAAACCAAACAATTTTTTTTTATATAGTAGTTATTTCTTTAGCTGGAGCGATCTCTGAGCAAATTTTATCCACTGGTTTTGTTTTTAAAAGATTATTTGAAGAATCAAAAAACTTTTACCAAACAGCTTTTTTTAACGCTATACTTTTCTTTTTTCTACATGTTCCTATTAGATTTACAATTCCTGGTTTAATTGGTAATCAACTAATTTTTTTAATGTTAAATGATATTTTTTTAAGTATTTTAAGCTCTTATTTTTTTGCCTCCTATAAAAGTCTTAATATACCTATTTTTATCCATGCTTTTTACAATATTATTATTGCCCTAATCGCTTAAAATTTCTTTAATATAAAATAAAGGTTCATTTTGAAAGATAATTTTTTTTAAATTTTTTTCTTCAGAAAAATCATGTGGACGACCAATTATAGCAATATTTTTTTCTTCTTTAGAATTATAATCTAAATTAAAAATAAATTTATCAAATTTTTCTGCTTGAGAAAAACCATACTCATCTATTGGACCACTATTAGCTTGTTTTTGATAATCAGTTGGTGAATATTTTAAAAAGAAAAGTAAAAATATATAAGAAGGACCGCCTTCTTTGGTGATATAAAATTTATCAAATTTTTGATAATTATTTTTTACATAATCGCTTAGTTCTTTATATCCACATTGCCAATTATGAACAACAATTGCCTTTTTTGGATAATGATTTAAATAAAAATTCCAAGTGTAAAATAGAAAAAAAAGATAACTAAAAATAATCATCGATAAAATTAAAAAATATTTTTGACTTTTGATATTTTCAATAAAATTTATAAAACCATAAGCACTAATGATTAAAATTGGGATAATAATAAAAAAAGTTCTAGGAAGCGAAGGATCATCCCAGGTTAAACTCCCAGCTATAGGACTAACCATCATCAAAGTTAAAAGATAATAACGATTTTTTTCTTTGTTTTTAAAAAGATAATAAAGACCAATAAAAAAGAATAAGTATTCAATAGGAGTTACGATCGATAAAAATTGGGGAAACCCAAATCGATAATTTTCATCACCATTTATCACTAAAAATTGAGGAGAAAAATACTTTAAATATTCAAAAAATCTTTCTTTTAAGCCAACGGTTAATTTGTTATAAATAATCTTTGATCCGCCTTCTCCTCTTAATTCATTAATTTTTAAAGAAAGACCAGAATTGTTTAAAAAAAATAGATTTATAACTCGGCCGGGTTTATAAATTAAATCAGTTATTAAAAATAAAAATAAGATCAAGATTGTCCCCAAAACTAATTTCTTATCTAATTTTTTTTTAAGATGATAAAAAACTACTAAAAATAAAAACATTAAACCAAAAATCCGACTTGATTGGTAGGAAAAAAGGGATAATAAAAGAAAAATTAAAAACGCAACTTGATATTTAGTCTTTTTTTTATCCTTGGCTAAAACAAAAAAGTAGGAAGACAAAGTAATTAAAAAAGAAGTCAAAAATGCTTCATGAAGTTGTCTTGTCATTGACTGAATTCCCCACGATAAAATAAAAAGTAAAGATGAAAGAATTCCAATTATCTTATTTCTAAAAAGAAAAAAAGTAAAAAAATAAATTAAACTGGGAAAAACAAAAAGAATAAAAGCATTAATAAACTTAATCGACCATTCATTTAAACCAAAAAAATAAATAAAAGGAACGTTTAAATAAAAAAGAAGAGGCATTTTATAATCAGAAAACGATTTAAATCTTATTGGCAAAAATTGACCAAACTCATCTTTCCCGGTTTTTAAAATAGAATAACTATTATAAGCAAACGCAGCTTCGTCGGCATTAATGCAAGGAGGCGACTTATCAAGTTTGTAAAAATGTAAAAAAATACCTAAAAAAGTGATTAAAATTAAAACAAAAAAAGTTTTTTTATCCATCTTTAAAAATAAAAATAATCTTTTTATCGCTGATTTTGTAAATTTTTATTACCGATATTTTTTTAATTATAATTAATGGAATTTTTAATATAAAAGCGATCATTGCTTTTAAATAAATAAAATCAAAAATCATTATCGCTTTAATTAATCTTTTAAAAAAGAAAAAAATAAATTTAGCCATTAAATCCAAATCGGTTATGTTTTTTAAATTAAATATTAATTGATTACGATAAGCAATAGTTTTAATCTTATTTTTATCAAAATATTTACCAATCGTTGATTCATGATAATGTTTAACTAAAATTTTTGGATCAAATAAAATTTGAAAACCTGCTTTCCAAGCGCGATATGATAAATCAACATCTTCCCAGTAAAAAGGAGAGTAAAGATTATCAAACCCACCTAAATAATTAAATTTTTTCTTATCAATCAAACATGAACCACCTTCAGCCCAAGCATTGAAACCAAAATTTAAATTATCAGATTTTTGATGACAAAATAAACCATCTTTAAAATATATAATATTTTTTCCAACAATTTTATTATTTCTTTCTATTTGAGCAAAAGAGACAGCAAAAAGGTTAGGGTTATTATTAAAATGTTTTAAAGCACAAAAATAACTTTTATTATTTAAAACAACATCTGTATTCAAAAGTAATAAATAATCTCCTCTTGCATATTTCACTCCAATATTAACTGATTGACCAAAACCTAAATTTTTTTTATTTTCAATTAAAAAAATATTTTTTTGCTTAAATGAATCAATTTCTTTTTTAATACTCTTTTTAGGATCGTCGTTTATTATTAATATTTCAACATTCTCTAAAAACTTCAGATTTCGTTTAAGATTTTTCAAAAAAAAATCAGTGTTTTTGTATACAGGAATAATAACTGAAATCATAACTCTAGTTATTAATTAATTTTTTTACTTTATTTATTAATTAATTTTTTTACTTTTTGTTTAAAAGCTTCATAAGAAAAGTTATTAAAAACAAATTCATAAGCATTTTTTTTAATTTTTAATTGATTTTCTTTGTCTAAAATAATTTCTTCCATCTTCTTAATCAAATCTTCTTGACTATAAAATAAAAAACCGTTTTCTTTATCTTTAATTAAAAGTTTTGGCCCGCCAGCAGCATAACAAAAAGTTAAACAACCCGCAGCCATTGCTTCTAAAGGAGTAATTCCTAGATGTTCAACTTTGTCAGGATATTTGTCTTCATCAACTCCATATCCAGTAAAATGCCAAAAAAAAGTCGCTTTTTGATAGAGATTATAAATTTCTTTATAAGAAACATTTGTTTTAAAAATAATTGATCGATCACTACCAGCAATTTTTTTAAGATTATTGAAATAGCTTTTATCTTCTTCTTTTAATCCCCCAGCCAAAATCAGTTTAAAATTTTTAAACAAAGAGTTATTTTGTTTAATTTTTTTGAACGTTTTTATAATAATATCTTGTTTTTTTGAATGCAAATGACTAAAAAAACGACCGACCGAAAGAATAATCTTTTCTTTTTTTTGGTTGTTAAACTTAAATAACCTCTCATCAATATAAGGATATATAAACCAAGCATTAATTCCCCATTTTTTAAGCCAAAAAGAAGTGAAAGAAGAATTAGCTATAAACTGCCAATTTAAAAGTTTTAATCGATTAAAAAAATTTAATCGATAGAGATTTTTATCAGGAACCATAGCAAAGACAAAATTTTTTTTTGCTAAAGAAAAAAAATAACTACCATCGGTAACATAAAAAAAATAATCAAATTTTTTAAGAATAAATAAATTTTTAAACAAAGAAAGGATAGATTTTTTTTTAAAAATATTAGGTAAAAAAAATAAATTTTTAAAATTTAAACCTAAACGAGACTCTATTTCTTTTTTTAAATTTTTGTCCCAAAAGATATAAGGAGTAAAACCAAAATCTTCAAAAACTTTAATTATTGAAAGAATATGTTTTTCTCCCCCTCCTAAAACATCAAGATAAGGCGTGTAAAGAGAAACTTTTTTTGTTGAGTAAATATTTTTCATACAAAAAAACATAAGTAATTGTTTTAGAAAAAGCTTGATAGATCACTTCAATTATACCAATATTTCCATCCAAAAATCCAAAGTTTTTAAAAAGCCGTCGCCAAATCTCGCCCAGAAATTTTTTAAAAAATATCACAGAGTTTACCGATCTATTGGCTTGATAAAGAAGATTAGCCTCAATCTCTTCAAAAATAACAGTTTTTCTTACCATTAATTCTAAATTACCATGAAATAAATGAATTAATGGATTTTTAAAATAACCACCTTTTCCTTTAACCTTTGGGGTAGAATGAATTTGTTTTGGCCAATCAATAAAATATTTTTTATTAATTAATCTTAATTGATAATCAGGCCACCAACCACCATGTTTTAACCAACGATCAATAAAAATATTCTTTCTTGGAATATAGTAATGAGAAAATTTATTTTCTTCAATATTTTCACGAACTTCAAAAATTAATTCATTAGTTGCTCTTTCATCAGCATCCAAAATTAATACCCATTCAGTTTTTGCTTTATTAATACCAAAACTTCTAGCTGGTTCAACATATGAATGGTAAGGAAATGAATAAAATTTTATTTTTTCTTTTTTTAAAATATTAATTGTTTTATCATCACTTTGACTATCAATAACAATTATATTTTCAGTTAAATTCTTAGCTGATAAAATACATTGCTTAATATTTTTTTCTTCATTGTGAGTAAAAATTAAAACGGTTAATTTATCTTTCATTTTAAAGACTAAAATAAATAATTAATTAACAAGTGAATTTTTGTTTTAAAAGGTGCATATTTTAACCCAAAAATCAATCGACTTTTTCGTTGATATTTTTGGTGAATGATTGAGCCCACTCCCCCAGTTGATTGAGCATTTTTATGCCAAATTATAATTTTAGGATTATAATAAAGTTTAAAACCTTTATTTTTTGCACGAATAGAATAATCTGCGTCCTCAAAATATAAAAAATATCTTTCATCCCATAAACCAACTTTTTCTACTACTTTTTTATTAAAACAAAATAAGCAACCGGTAATAAATTCTGTTTCCTCAAAGTTATTATACTGGCCTTTATCAACTTCATCAACTCCTCGATGAAAAGTTAAGGCATGATCCCAGTCAACCCCCCCACCAGCATACCATAAAACTCTACCTAAATCTTTTTTTTGATAGCGTTTTTTATGATACTCAAAACCTTTAGCATAATAAATTTTTCCTCCAAAAATATCTGCTTTTTTAAAAGTTTTTTCAACTTCAATTAAAAAATCTTGATCGAAAATAATATCGTTATTAACAACACAAAATTTTTCTACTCCTTTGCTTATAAAGAATCTTATTCCCAAATTGACCCCAAAAGAATACCCTTTATTTTCTTTTTCCTCAATTTCCACTGGAAATTGATATTTTTGAGTGTTAATTGATTTTTTTTCAGAAGACACATCAACAATATAAACCCAGGCATTTTTTGCTTTTTTAACCAAATTTAAAGACTCAAAAAACTCTTGAGTTATTTGATATTGATTGTAGTTTATAGTAATAAGACCAATCATTTAATTGTTTTATCATTTTGTTAACAATTTATGACTTTTTTTTGAAACAATTAATAACTTTTATCATTCAATTTTACCAATTTTTATTGTTTTTTTTATTTTCTAAAAAATCCCCTTCTTTTTTTAATATTTTTCTGATAAAATAAAAAATATGACCGTTGTTAAAACTGAATTTGCTTTAGCTTTAAATCAGGTAGCCACCGAAAGGGGAATTCCGGTAGAAGAAGTTTTAAAATCAATTGAGGTAGCCGTTCTGGCAGCCTACAAAAAAGAATACCCAAAGGAAGATATCTCAAAACTCAAGGCTTTGATTAATTCTCAAACTGGTGAAGTAAAAATTTTAAAAGAAGAAAAAGATGTTACCCCGCCTGGTTTTGGTCGAATTGCTGCTCAAACCGCCAAACAAGTCATAATTCAAAAAATTCGTGAAGCAGAAAAAAGAACTATTATTTCCCAATATTTTTCTCAAAAAGGAGAATTAATTCGTGGCCGCGTGGTAAGAATCGATGGCCGGGGGAATGTTTATGTTGATATAGGAAAAACCGATGCTTTTTTACCTAAAGAAGAACAAATTCCCAACGAAAAATACACTACCAACCAATCCCTTATTTTTCTTCTCAAAGAAATTATCACTGATAAATCAAATAACTCAAGAATAATTCTTTCCCGGACGAATCCTCTTCTTCTCGCTAAGCTTTTCAAACGCGAAATCCCAGAAGTCGCCAACAATACGGTAAAGATAATTAAAGTAGTTCGCCAACCTGGTGAAAGAGCCAAAGTAGCGGTTTATACCGAACAAAAAGGGGTTGATCCAGTTGGGGCTTGTGTTGGACAAAAAGGAATAAGAATCCAAACCATTACTGAAGAATTAGGCGGGAAAGAAAGAATTGATATTATTCAATGGAATAAAGATCCAAAAATTTTTCTTGTCAGCGCTCTTTCTCCAGCAAAAATCACTAAAGTAGAAATTGACGAAAAAGCAAAAAAAGCAAAAGTTTATGTCACTGAAGATCAAGCGCCATTGGCTATTGGCAAAGGAGGAGTAAATGTCAACTTAGCCTCTCAACTTACTAATTTTGAAATCGATATCATTCAAGAAAAAAATCAGCCTAATTCTTCAGTCAATGAAGAAATAAATAAAGAAAATAAATAAATAAATAAAGAAAATATAAATAAAAATTAATATAAATTTAAATCAACTCGTTTTCAAATTCTATGAAGCCAAGACCACCAGTGGTTACTATTTTAGGACATGTTGATCACGGAAAAACCACCCTTTTAGATTACATAAGAAAAAGTAGTCTTGCCGAAAAAGAAATTGGTGGTATCACTCAAAGAATTGGTGCTTATGAGATTGATACTAAAATCAAAGGCTATCCCAATTCAAAAATTACTTTTATTGATACACCGGGTCACGAAGCCTTTGCTAAACTACGATCGCGTGGTGCTAATATCGCCGACATTGCTCTTCTTTTAATTGACGGTAAAGACGGGATAATGACTCAAAGTATTGAGTCAATTTATCATATAAAAAATGCCAAAATTCCCTACATTGTTGTTATTAATAAAATTGATCTTCCTGAAGCACAACCGGAAAAAATAAAAAACGAACTTATAAAGTATGATGTTTTGGTTGAAGAAAAAGGTGGAAAAATACCTTGTGTGTTAGTTTCAGCAAAAACTGGACAAGGGGTTGCGGATCTTTTGGAAACAATTCTTCTTCTTGCTTCAGAAAAAAATTTAACTTTTGACGAAAAGGTTAAACCAGAGGTCTACTTGATTGAAACAAAAAAAGAAAAAAGAGGTGTTGTAGTTTCGGCCATTATCAAAAATGGTCATTTAAAAGTTGGTGATGTTTTTTTTGAAGGAGAAAAATCAAAAAAAATAAGAGCAATGTTTAATGATTTGGGAAAACCCATAAAAGAAGTCTATCCCTCAACCCCTTTCACTTTTTTAGGCTATGAATCCCTGCCTGAAGTAGGCACCCTTCTTTCCTTTAATCCCCAATCCTCTCCAAAAAAAGAAGAAAAATCTTCAAAAAAAACCATTGACAAAACATTACTTTTAAAACCTCAAGAAGAAAAAAAGCTTTTTCTTATTTTAAAAGCTGATTCTTTTGGTTCACTGGAGGCAATAGAAAATGCCCTTGCTAAAATTGAGAACTGTGAAGTCGTTTTAAAAAGCGTTGGCGATATTACTCGATCTGATATATTTTTAGCCAAAACCGTCAAAGGAATTGTTATTGGCTTTGCTGTCAGCGTCCCTGCTGATGTTGTCAATTTGGCAAAACAAGAAAAAGTAATTATTAAAAACTATCAAATTATTTATGAGCTTTTAGAAGAATTAAAAGAAGTAAGCAAAATTTTAAAAGAAAAAGAACAAAAAGAAAAAAGTATTAAAGGAGAAGCAAAAATTTTGGCCACATTTCTCATTGAAGGCGAAAAAGTTTATGGCGTTTCGGTAACTAAAGGAAAAATCAATCTAGGTGATCCAATGGAAGTTTATCGTAATGAAAAGCTTATTGGTAAAACTAAACTAGTTTCTTTAAAAATAAGAGCCAAAAGAGTTTTAGAAGTTAAAAAAGGTGAAGAAGCAGGAATGATTTTCTCTCCTCCTCTTGACATTACTATAGGTGATATGGTAAAATCTATCTTATAGTATGGATAACAGCCACCAAACAACTCTTTCAAGAATCAGTCAAGTAATTTCTCAAAAAACAAACGGAGCGATTGTCGTTCCTCAAAATCCCTCAGTTGATGCTGTGGCTTCGGCCTGTGCTTTATATCTTTCGTTAGTTAAATTAGGGAAAAATATTTCCTTAGCCTGCGCCACTAAAGTAGAGTACGATTTAACAGCAGCTGATAAATTTCAAAAAAACCTAAGTGTCACTGGTAATAGTATTATGATTTCTTTTCCCTATGTTGATGGCTCAATTGATAAAATCGATTATCGAATTGAGGGTGATAGTTTTAATCTAATCATTACGCCTCGAGAAGGATTCCCAAAACTAGATCCTCAAAAAATCTCCTACTCCTATACTGGTGGGAAAATTGACTTTATTTTCGTCATCGACGCACCAACTCTTTCTTCTTTAGGAGAAATCTATACTAATAACCAAAACCAGTTTCAAGGAGTTGAGATTATAAACATTGATCGTCATTTAACTAACGCTAATTTTGGTACAATCAATTTTGTTAATAAAACTACCTCTTCTTTATCGGAAATGGTTTTTCAAGTAATAAAAAGTTTAAATGTGGAAATCGATAAAGAAATTGTTACTAATCTTTATGCAGGATTAACAGCTGCCACTAATAGTTTTTCTTCTTATTCCGTAAACGCCCAAACCTTTGAAACCGCTGCTTCTTTATTAAAACTTGGAGCAATTAAAAAAACCATTAAAAAACCAGCTTCTTCTTTTAAATCAAGTTTTTCTTCCTTTACGCCTCCAATAACTTCTTCGCCAGCGCCCCAAAAATTTGAGCCAACCCAAATCGAACAAGTAGAAAAAGAACCAATGCCAAAAAAATCAATCGAAACTCCCTCAGACTGGCTAAAACCAAAAATATTTAAAGGAGGAGGGCTAATTTAATAATAAAACCCTATATTTTTATATTATAGATTCGTCATCTTAAGAAAAATATTCATCAGTCATCTAACACCAAACACCTAATATCTAATACATAACAATAAGCTTCTAACTTCTAACACCTAACATCAAATACCTTATAAAACGTGTAACGTGTAACATTAAACATTAAACGTTAAACATTTTAAATATTAAAAAAAACATTTAGACTACTTTTTTTACAAATTTTTTTACAAAATTTTTAGATAATTTTTAAACGTTATCCAATCAATACACATTTTTTTATGTGTTACCCCTTCTTTCTTTTGATTTTTCTGGTTTTTCTTATTATTATTTGCATGATTTTTAACCTTTATATAATCTTTACCCTGTGTTTACACCATATTTATACTATCTTTATACTATAATTTCATTATATGAATCTTTTAACCTTCGTTTTTATTTTTGGTTTCTTTTATTTAGGATTGTTTTTATATTTCTTTTTAAAAAGAATTGAAGAAAAAACAAAAATATCAGAAGAATTGATCGAATGGTTAAAAAACTCCACCCAAATTACTGATCAAAAACTTACTCAACAAATGAGTGCTTTTAACCAGCGCTTAGATAAGGCAGCCTTTGTAATTTCTCAACTGCAAAAAAATGTTGGTGAACTTTCCGAAATTGGTCGAGGTATCAAAGAGCTTCAACAATTTCTTTCTTCGCCAAAAATAAGAGGTAATCTTGGCGAACAAATTCTAAAAGATTTTTTAAAACAATACTTTCCTAAAGATAGTTTTAGGCTTCAATATCAATTTAAAAATGGAGAAAAAGTTGATGCCGCTATTTTTACCTCTTCAGGAATTATTCCAATTGATTCTAAATTTCCCTTGGAAAACTTTAAAAAATATATTTCATCTCAAAATGAAGAAGAAAAAAATAAATTTAAAAAGGAGTTTATTGTCGATGTAAAAAAACATATCCAGACAATCTCTAAAAAATACATTCTCCCTGAAGAAAAAACTGTCGATTACGCTTTAATGTATATCCCATCAGAAAAAATTTATTACGAAGTAATAAGTAACGATGAAATTTTTGAATACGCCGGACAAAAGATGGTTTTACCCGTCTCACCTTTAAGTCTTTATGCCTATGTTAAAGCCATTCTTCTTTCTTTAGAAGGTCAAAAAATTGAGGAAAAAGCAAAAAAAATTGTTAGTCTTTTAGCGGCTATTAAAAAAGACTACCAAAAAATTGAGGAAGATTTTTTAGTTCTTAACAAACACTTAAACAACGCCTATAATCAATCAACTAATGTTGAAAAACTAATCCAAAATTTAGGACAAAAATTATTTTCTTTTAACTTAATCGAAGAAGAAAATAAAAAATTACCGTAAAAAAATTATGAAAATTAAATTCTTCCTTGAAATTAAAGAAGAAGATAAAATCAGTAATTACCAACTTCTTGATCTTATCTTAAAGAATCGAAAAATAGAAAATGTTGAGGAATTTTTAAAGCCAAAAAATCCTTTAAATATTTCTCTTTCTGATTTTAACTCCTCATTTAAAAATGAACTTCAAAAATCTTTAGAAATATTAAAAACAGTCAAAGAAAAAAATCAAATGGTGGTTGTTTACACTGATTATGATGCCGATGGAATCACTGGTGGAGCAATTTTGTGGGAAACTTTATATTACCTTGGTTTTAAAGTTATGCCTTATGTTCCCAATCGAAAAACTGAAGGCTATGGTTTTTCTATTTTTGGAATTGATAATGTCATCAAAAAATTCAATCCAGCTTTAATCATCAGCGTTGATCACGGAATCACCAAAATTAAAGAGGTTGATTATGCCAAAAAAAAAGGAATAAAAATTATTATTACTGATCACCATCTAAAAGGAGAAACTCTCCCAAAAGCCGATGCAATTTTTCATATCCCTGCTTTATCGGGGGCTGGTGTTTCTTATTTTTTTAGTAAAGAAATATTTAAAAATTTTGAAAAAACAGTAAAAAATAAACATGATTTTTTAGTTCTTAAAAATAATTTTTTGCATGATTTTTTAGCTTTGGCCTCAATTGGAACAGTGGCTGATTTAGTCCCGCTTATTGGTCCGTCAAGATCGATAGTCAAGTACGGTCTTGAAAATTTTTCAAAAACCCGTCGCCTCGGAATTAAACATATATTAAAAGAGGCTGGTATTGAGGGTAAAAAAATTAGTCCTTTTGAAATTAGTTTCATTATTGCTCCTCGAATTAACGCAGTTGGTCGATTAAAAGACGCCATCGATGCCTTAAGACTTTTGTGTACCAAAAAAGAAGAAAGGGCAAAAAATTTAGCCTCATACGTGGGACAAAAAAATAAACAAAGACAAAATTTGGTAGAAAAAGCAGTTTTGGAAGCAAAAAAAATTTTGGCTTTTGAAACAAAAAATTTTTCTTTTTTACCCAGGATAATTATTCTTCATTCAGAAGAATGGGAGGAAGGAATTATCGGCTTGGTTGCGGCAAAAATGGTTGAGGAGTTTTACCGACCAACGATAGTTCTTACTAAAAGTGATGGGTTTTATAAAGGCTCAGCCAGATCTATCCCAGTTTTTCACATCACCAATTTTTTAAGAAATTTAAAAAAATTTCTTCTTGACGTTGGTGGTCATTCACAAGCAGCGGGTTTTACCATTGAGGAAAAAAAACTTCATCAATTTAAAAAAGAGGTGGAAAAACTTTCTAAAAAAGTTATAAAAGAGACTGATTTAGAAAAAGAAATAGTTGTTGACTTGAAAATTCCCATTTCTAAAATTAATCTCAAATGGGTAAAAATTTTAGAACAACTTCAGCCTTTTGGAATAGGTAATCCTCAGCCGCTTTTTTATAGCGAAGGAAGAATTTTTGATATTAAGTTTTTGGGGAAAGAAAATAAACATTTAAAAATATATCTTAGTAACGAAAACGAAAAATCAATCTTAGAAGTGATTGCTTTCAATCAAGCAGATAATTTTAAAAATCTTTTTCGTAATCAAAAAATTAAAGTGGTCTATAGTTTAGAAATCGACCGTTGGGGTAGTAAAGAAAAGGTTGTAGGAAAATTAATTCACCTTTTTGGGTGACTGACGGGACTCGAACCCGCAACCCTCTGCTCCACAGGCAGATGCTCTAACCAATTAAGCTACAGTCACCTCTTTTTCAATTATACCACAAAATCAATAATCGTCTAACTTCTAACATTAAACATATAACGTATAACATTAAAAATTTAAAAAAGAAATAATATAAAATAAGGATTATCCTTTAAAAAGGATAATTTTCAAAAAAAACTGTATAATTTTCGAAAGGTTGTAGAATAGCTCTTTTAAAATTATACGTTTTAATCTCTGTTGTTAGGTGTTGGTGGGTGATGTTGTTGGAGTTTGTAAAATTGGTGTTGGAGTAAAAGTTGGGGTTAACCTTCTTAAACAGCTAAAATAATCTTGAGTTGTACATCCTTTGCCTAGTTTTTCTTTAATTTTTACACAATCAGTTTCATTGCAAGAAAACATCATTGTTGGAGTATTGGTTAGTTTTGTTTTAATCTCTAGACTTTGAATTGGAGTTGGGGTAGCGCCAGTTTGTAATTGAGATTGGGAAAAAGATGTTGGGGTAACAGTTGGTAAAGTTGCTGATTGTTGAGTCTCTGTACCTTTAGTAGTAAAAGTCCAAGGAACACCACCATTATCGTATTTTTTATCCCCAATTCTTATCTGAAAATAATAAGTAGTTTGTGGAGAAAGAAGAGTTAACTCAACTAAATGATTTTTTGTTCTTGTCGCTTCTGGGGCAAAAAAGTTTAAAGCAGTGGGTGTTGTCCCATATTCTATCACTCCTTGGGTTTCAATACCGGTTGTCCAAGAAACCTTAGCCGTATTTTGGGAAATATCAAAAATTACTACATCTCTTGGTTCCATATCTGAAGCTCGAGTAAAAACACCACCCATATTCAAAGCCATTATTCCCAAAATTACTGCAACTACAATTCCAATAACAACCGAGCTTATTTTAGTAATTTTAGAACCCAAATTTAACATAATTTATTATTTTAATATAAATAATTTTAGTCCTCCACCGATTAAAAACAAAATTACTCCAGGAATAGCAAAGTTAATTAAATTATCAAAAACACCGCTTTTGGGTAAAGTTCCTTCTTGAATGGTAGGTGTGGGATTGATATCCGATGAACCACCCGAACCCACAGAGACTACTACTCTATCACTTGAAGAACATTGTAAAATATTGGTTGCATCTATATCACTTTTTACAATTTTTGAATTATTACAATCAAATGAAATTGTTACCAAACCATCTTTCAATCCTTTAAAAGTAATTGTTGCCACAGTACCTGACCCGGTCTTTGAAGAAGCCGGATCATCAACCATACCTGCAATATATACTCTTCCCGGATTAATATCATTAGTTACGGTGGGAAAAAAATTACCATTATTGACTTCTTGGACTTCAATTAAATTAGCATCATAGGTAATATAAATATCAGTAGAACTAATCTCCTCACTGCCTGCGTCGATGATAACACTCAAAAAAAAAGTCTCCCCCACATTGATTGAAGCCGATGTTTTATCGAATTTAAGCGAGGCAGCCGATGCTTGACAAAAAACTTTTGGCAACAACAAAATATAAAAAATCATTAAACAAAAAAAAATTATTTTTTTCATTCATTAATATAAACTTTTAAACTATTCAACTCGGGATAAAAAACCTGACTATTAATATCTACCATCTGCGTCTTTTCTTTGTTGCTTGATGATAAGATTGAAAAATCGAACTGACCGACCTTTTTAGGCACAAAAACCAACTCTATTAACTGACTATTGTTTAATATTGTCGGGTGATTAACTTCAAGTTTTTTATTACCTGTCAAGATTAATACATCCTCGCCTTGAAAAGTTTGTAAATCAAAATCAGAACTAAGAGAAACTGCCTTATTAAAAGAAAAAGCCGTCTTATCATAAGTAAGGATAAAATCAAAACCAGTAATATTTTTTCCATTAGAATCAGCTAAAATAACCAAATTCATTGGTTGATTAATATTAAAACGATCAGTTTTGTTCTTAACAATTAAGTGAACCTTTCCTTTTTTTTGTTGGAAAAAAGAAACTTCGGATTTATCCGAAACTTTTAAAGCAGAAACAGTTTTTTTTTGAATAATTTTATTTTTTTGAATAACTTTTCGTTTATTAACCATTAATAAAACAATAATTGAAACGAAAATAATAATTAATAAAAAGACAAGGAAAGGAATTTTTTGTTTTAAAAAAAAATTGTCTTTCATAATATATTTAATTGTAACTAATAATAAAAAAAAAACAATATTATTTATTATAGCTCATCAAACCTATTAAAGCCGAATAATTAGATTTTCTTCATATATAACTTCAATTAAACTGATAAAATTCATAAATTAATCATAAACCATTGATACCATCCACTTTAAAGATAAATTCTTTTTTAATTATCTTTAGACAGAGAAACTTTTTAAAACTATCCTTTTGCCTTTCTATCTTTAAATTCGCTTATTTAATAATGGTTTTGTTAGTTTTAAATATTTCATTAGTTTTAAATATTTCAAAAGTTAAGAGAATATTACTATAACTCTTTGACTGATTGCGTAAAGAAAAACTAATAAAGCTAACTAAACTTATTGCCTGATTATAATTCAAGTCGATTCATCTCGCAAAAAAATCGTTGGTAGCTCTATAACCATCTGGAATAACAGTTAAGGATGTGTTAATGTTGAAGTTTTTATGGTTATTGGAGTAGAAACGTTAGCGGAAATACCCAGTAGTTGTTCCAATAGGCTCACCTTCATCAGTACGAATTGATAAAGCAGCGATAATTAAAGAATAGTCTTGCGTATCAACAATGCCGTCAAGATTAATATCGGCCAAACTAAGAACGGAGGTATTGGTTTTTCCCAAGTTATTACGCACCAATGAAATATCGTAAGAATTAACTATTCCATCCTGTTCGGGAAGATCGCCGGCTAAAAGAATAATTTTTGAAAAATCTAAGTTATTATTGCCAGGTTTTAAAGTGATTTTACCTTGGTTACAGTGATAGGTACCGGGATATGTTTCAGTAGGATTGTTGTCGCAAATCTTTTTCTGAATATGTTTACTGCCTTTAACTAATATATAATAACCGGTATCAGGTGGAATTTTATTAAAAACTATAGAAGTATTTGAAGTCCAGATGCCACTATCGTTAGCAGTAAAGATAATGTTGCTAAGAGTTTGTTTATTGTTATTTTTAACAATGGTAACTTTAACACTTATTTTATTTAAATCATCTGCCGGTTTTCTTAATATTCCTTGAAATTTAAGTTTTAGATTTAAACTGACTAAACCAGATGGTTGAGTTGGGGTTTGGGTAGGAATAGTGGTAAGAACGGGGGTATTGGTAGGATTAGCACAGGCTTGGGACTCACAACCGTTTTGCCAATTACCGTCACAGTCATAATAACCAGAGTTACAAACACAGCTATTATTTTGACAAGAAGCATTATTACCACAGTCAGAATCTCTCTCACAAGAAGCGGCAACAGAAAAAGAAAGAGTATTTTTATTAATAGTTGTGATCGCAGCTGATGCATTGTTAACAATCTGAACGTCGCTAATGGTAATTTGACCGTTATTAACAGTTGATTTTCCTCTAAATTTTAATTTAGCAATAGTAAAACTAGTACTAGTAGATGGGCCTGCGCCAGCAGACAGTGCTCCTAACTCTATAATTATCTGCCCACTGCTATTAGCCGCCACGGGTCCATCAACCCTAATCTGACGATCTAAACCAGAAGTTGAAGTATCAATATAACCAGCTAGTTCTAATTTATCTTTAGGAAAATTTAAAATTACTTTTAAATAATCAATTTTTTCATTGCTACTTCCATCTTGAAACTGTAAAAGAAGTTGAATCTCTGGTGAAGCTTGACCAATATTTAAAGATAAATTATTTGGAAGAAACAACAAAGTAGCCGATGAAGCACCAGCCTTTGATCGATAAAGATATTGATTTAAATAATAAACTAAAAAAACCGAAGATAATAAGAAAACTAACCCAAGTAAAAAAACTTTAACAATTCTGTAAGCAAAAAATTTTTTAGTCATTAATTAAAATCATTAAGGTTAAATTTTTAAATTACTGACGATTATTAAACCAGATAGAATAGTCATCGTCATTAACTTTATTATCTCCATTAAAATCTGCTTTTAGATTTTCATTAGCACAACCACTATTACACTGACGATTTAACCACATTGAGTAATCAACACCATTAATATTCCCATCACAATTAGCATCACCTTGGGGTCTTTGCGAACAGTTTAGGGTGGACGTTGGGGTTCTTGTTGGGATTGGAGTTGGGGTGTTAGTTGGTTGACCAGGAGCTAAAGTAGCGGTTGGAGTAGGTGTTCTTTTTGTGGTTGGAATTGGGGGTTTTGTTAGAGTTGGGGTAGGTATTCTTAGTGTAATTGGAATTGGGGGTTTTGTTAGAGTTGGAATCGAATTTCTTATACAAGTACAACTCCCATATAATAAACCGCACGTCCCGTAATCACATGAACCTCTACAACCACCATCACCATCAGATCTACATGTATTAGCCGCTCTAGATTTATAAAGATAATTATTTATATAACGCCACATCAAAATCCCGGAAATCAAAATAATAAAAAAAATAAACGTAACTTTTAAAAAATTTTTTTTATTAAAAAATTTATTCATAATATATTTAATTTATAACGCAAAATACTAAAAATCAATGCCAAATATTTTACAAACTGCAATACTTGAATTTGGCCCTAAAACATAACCTAAATAAAAATAATCATCAAAAAATTTATACTCTAAGAAAAATTTTTTTCTTATTTCTGAAAATAAATTTATCTCTTTAATTAAATTAAATTTATCATCATAAATGCTCATCCTATTATTGAGGGTATCAAATTTAAAATAAAAATCAAGGTTTTGATTTAATTCATCAATCTTAAATTTTGTAAGAGGTTGAGGATTATTTATCTTAATATCAATTATTAAATTATTCTCTTCATCATAAAAAATGGAAAGAGATCTTTCTCCAATCCACCAATTTTTATCATCTTTTCCGTGGGAAGCAATCAACTGGATTCCGCCCACGCCTTTTAGTTTTTTAAAATTCATTTTTAATATAAATGAATCGCCAATTTTAATTGGAAAAAAACCATCATTATCAGCAGTCCACAAAGTGGTTTTATTTTCAAAAACTAAACAATTATTTTTATTAACTTTTTTGGGATAATTCAAAGAAGCAAAAATCTTTAATAAATCAACAACTTTATATTCTTTATTCTTTATTTTTTGATTAATTTCTTTATCTTTAAGATTATTACTAAAACCTATTTTTTCTAAATGCGCTGTTTTTTTAAAATAATTGGTTGGTAAATCGATACACGATGATTTTAAATTTAAATTACTTAATAAATAAAAAAAATATACTACTAAACCAAGAATTAAAAAAAAATAAGCTAAATTATCTTTAATTATTTTATTTATCATTTTTTTATTTTGATAAAATATACCAATGAAAAAAATATCAAATCTTCACATTATTCTATTTTTATTTTATCTTATTCTCTTTTTTATAAATCCATCAAACAAATTAGCTATTGTTTTTTTCTTCATATTCTATTTGACGCTTTTTCTTATGTTAAAAGAAACAAAAATTAGCGCAATTATTCTCTATCTCACCTCCTCATTAATTCCTATGGGAAAAACTTATATTTATAAACTTTTAGATTTAAGTTTTCTTTTTGGAAGATTCCCCCATCTTCGCAAAGAATATCCTCTTGGATTGGTTCGAGTTATTCAAATTAGTATAAACGATATAATATTTATCTTCATAATTTTATACTTTCTCTTTTTAATAAAAGAAAATCGTAAACAATTTATGAAACTAATAAAAAAACTTGATTTAATTGATATCATTCTTTTTTGTTTTTTTGGTTGGAATTTTATTTCAAATTTTATTGTTTCAAAAAATCCTTTTTTTTCTTTTTATTTTCAAAAAGAATTATTAAAGACTATTTTTATTTATTTTTTTATAAAAATTGTTTTATTATTGAATAAAAATTACTATCAATCGGTATTTTTAGTATTGATAAAATTTTTTATCGCGGCAGTTGCATTTGAATCTTTATTATCATTGTATCAATTTTTTAATCAAAGTCCTTTCGGAAAAAATATTGAAGCTACTCATGGTATCGAACTCTTTGGAAAAGCAGCTGATGAAATAACTTTCTACTTTAGACCGGTTGGTACTTTTACTCATGCTAATTTTTTGGCTATGTGGCTCTCTACTTTAATATTTTTTTTAATCTATCTGTTTCGATTAAAAAATTTTAAAAATCTTTCTTTATTAATTTTAATATTTTTTTCATTATTAATCATTATTTTAACTTTAAGTAGAAGTGCTTGGTTTTCCTTATTTATATGTCTTTTATTTTTATCTTTTTACTTTGAGTATTATAAAAAGAAAGTTTTTTTTCCAATAAAATATTTAATTTATCTTCCTATATTTTTTCTTCCATTTATATCAATCATATTAGACCGTCTTTTGAAAACTATTTTTATCTTAAATGAAGGAGGATTGATCTTGAGATTAAAACAGATAGAAGAAATTTCAAAACTAATAAAAATTTCGCCATTTTTTGGCTGGGGGACCGGACAAACTGTTGTTAGTGCAATAAAGATTAATCCCTACGGAATATTTGCCTCCCAACCTTTTGAAGTACATAATTTTTATCTTATAATAACCGCAGAAAATGGTATAATTTATCTTATATTATTTTTTATATTTTTATTTTTAGTTTTTAAAAAAACAATTTTCTTAAAAGATGATTTTTCAGTATTTTATCTATCAATGTTAACTAATTTATTAATCATTGGCTTATTTCAACCGTATATTTTTATGGATCTAATTTTATATTTTATCCCCTTTTTAAATTTTAATCCAAGCAAAAATGAGGCAATTAAAAAATATATTTAAAAAATTTACAAAGATAAAGCTTTTTGATTTTTTATTAATCTCTTTTATCATCTTTGTTTTAATTAGCGCGGTTCTAGTTCTATCAAGAAAGCAACAGTGGATAACAATTGTTTTAAAAATATATCGGGAAGAATGGTTTGCTAATCTTCTTCATCCGGGAATGAAAGAAAAAAATGTGCTTGGCCAAACGATGGCTGAAATTAAAAAAATAAATATTTATCCGGCCCCTGACACAAAAAAAATAATTCATCTAACGATAAAATTAAAAACGATTTTTTCTAAAGCTAACCAAAAGTACACTTATAAAGGAAACGATATTATAATTGGGTCTTATATCGATAATTTACAATTTAATAACTTATTAATAGATGGTTTAATCATTGATATAAATGATCAAAATAATTTTTCAAAAAAAAGAAAAAAAATCTACGCTAAAGCTCAACTAATTGATATTAACCCTGCTTTTCCTTATACGGAAGGGGTTTTTTCATTTGTGGCTAATTCAATAAAAGAAGGGGATGTGATGTATGACTCTCTTAATCAACCGACAATAATAATAAAAAAGAAAATGATGCATCCAGCAAGAATAATTATCCCTAATTTTTCAGGCAATTTATATCTTCAAGAAAATCCTTTACGCTTTGATGTTTTTTTAGATTTGGAAATTTATGCTCACAAAATTGGACAATGGTATTATCTTTTCGGTGATGAAAACTACCCAATAATTATTGGAAATGCAATCCCTTTTTCAAGCAAAAACAACTGGGTTTTTTTAACTATTACGGAAATAAAATAATGAAAGCGAATAAAAAACATCAAAATATTTTTAAGTCAAATATAAGTATTATTATTCCTCTTCATCTTACATTAAGATATCCCTGTGATTATATCGACCAAACAGCAAAAGTTTTATCGAAAAACTATCAAGTAATTTTTTATGATTATTATAATCCAATTTCCTGGAAAAAATTTTTTAAAAAAATTCAGATTAAGAAGTTTTTTTTAAATCTTAAAAAAATAAAAGAAAATCGAAAAAACGACATAATTTTAATCAAGTGGCCGGCTTTTTTCCCTTTAGCCAGATTTCCCCAAATTACTGAAATTAATAAAAAGCTTAGTTTTTTTTTATTTTTATTTTTTTTATTTTTATTAAGAAAGAAAATTTTCATCTGGGAGTTTTATCCTTTAATTACTAAAAAAAATATTTTTACTAAATTTCTTATTTATGACTGCGTTGATTATTTGGATAAAAAAATTTATGGGGATGAAATTATTGAAAAAGAAAACAAATTAATCAAAAACTGTGACTTTATCGCTTTTAATTCAAAAGCTTTATATGAAAAAAAAATAAGTGATAATCCTTTCATAAAAGACAAATCAATTAATACTTTTTGTGGCTGTGATTTTAATCTTTTTAACATTGAAAGAAAAATAAAAAAAGAAAAAAAAATAAAAATTATTTTTTATGGAGTTCTTGATTATAGAATTAACTTACCATTGTTAAAATATATAATTTATAAAAACAAAAATTACCACTTTTTAATTATTGGACCTATCGAAAAAGATGTTCCTTCTAATTTTTTTTCTATTCTCAAAGAAAAGAATGTTTCTTACATAAAAAAACTCCCTAAAAATAAACTGATTGACTATCTTAAAATATCATCATTAGGAATAATTCCTTATAACACTTCCTATGATTTTGTAAAATACTCTAATCCAATGAAAATTTACGAGTATTTAGCAACAGGAATTCCTGTTGTGTCAACAAAAATATTGGCTCTTAAAAATTATCCAAAAGATATTGTTTATACAACTAATGATAAAAAAAAGTTCTCTTTAGCAATGAAAAGATTAATTTATAATTGGAACGAAGAAAAAATAAAAATTGCCAAAAAAATTGCTCAAGAAAATAGTTGGGAAAATAAAATAAACTTAATATTAAAATTTATTTTTAAAAATGAAGAATAAAATAAAAATCGGTCTTATTACCTCCAAAGGCGGTCATCTTTTTCAACTGATTCAGTTAAAATTGCTTTGGGAAAAATACGATAGATTTTGGGTAACTGATAAAGAAGTTGATGTTGATTTTTTTTTAAAAAAAGAAAAAGTTTATTACGGTTTTTTTCCTGATTCTCGAAATATAATAAATGCTTTTAAAAATTTTTTTTTAGCCCTTAAAATATTAAAGGTAGAAAGACCCAATTTTTTATTAAGTTCCGGCGCTGGAATTGCTATTCCATTTTTTATTGCCGGAAAAATTTTTTTTAAAACAAGGCTTATTTTTATTGAACCATATGATTTTGTAGCATATCCTAGTTTAACTGGAAAAATTCTTTATCATTTTGTTGATCTTTTTTTAGTTCAACATAGGTGTCAAAAAAAATGGTATCCAAAGGCAAGGTATTGGGGAAGTGTATTTGACTTTTATCAATAATATCCACAAATTTTAAATCTTTCGTCTTTAAACTGATTCGGTAATCAGTCTTTAACTTTTGAAATAGTTCCAATAACAACTTTCGAATCTAATCATATGAACTAAATTAAAAAACACTAAAGATAACCAAAAAAAATTATTATTTTATGTAAAAAAAAATATCAAGTAATTAAAAAAATATTAAAAAACAGTTCTGTAATAGGAAAAATATAGTATAAATAGAAAAATAAGGTATTATAATAAATAATACTAAAACAAGATAAGAAGTTAATAAATTTTTGCTTTGCTTTTTGTTAAAAAAAAATAATATCAATAAAATTAAAAAATTCTGTATTATGGCAAAAATTCTAGAAGCAAGATAAATATCCTTGAATATTTTATAAATTAAATTTAATAAATAAAAATGAAAAGGTTGTCATATTCCATATTGAGGAATAAAATTTCTTCCTACCATCATAATACGAACATAAGCATCGTCCATTCCTTGTCTAACCGCAATCATAGGTAGTGATAAATTAAAAAAAGATTTCGCAAAAAAAGAGAAATATGAAAACAATTAATTCATAGTTATTTCTCATAAAATATTTATATCATGAAAATTATTATTACTATAGGAACAACACCTTTTGAATTTAAAAGAGTTAATAAATTAATTCCTATTTTGTCAAAAAAAAAAGATATAAATAAAATAATTTTCCAAACCACTATTAATAATAATTTTTATATTAAAAATAAAAATTTTAAAATCGCCAACAACTTATCTCCTAAAAATTTAATAAATTATATAAAAATAGCTGATAAAATTATTGCTCATGGTGGGCCAGCAACTATTTTTCTTTTAACAAAATATGCAAAAGTTATGCCATTAATTATTCCACGATTAGCTAAATATAAAGAACACGTCGATGATCATCAGTTGTATTTCGTAAAATTTTTAAGAAAAAAACTTCCTAAAAAATTGAAAAAATATTTCGTTATAAAGGAAGATATAAAAAATATATTTGAAAATTATTTAATAGAAAAAAAAGTTGAAAATCGATTAAAGGATTTTTTATTTTTAAATAATAAAAGAAAAATTCTAATAAAAAAAATGGAAAGATGGATAGAAAATTATTTGTTCCCTAAATCTTCTATATTTTATTATACAACATAAAATCCACCCAAATAAAATTGGACAAAATAAAAAAACCACGTAGTCACAAAAGATACATAAAAAACTTAAAAAAGGTAAAGGTATATTTTTACTGTGAGTTAATGACTCCTCCCCGCACTAAAGTGGGGGGTTCCTTTTAAAATATTTTTACTTTTAAAATATTTTTAGTTGGTAATAGGTTTTAATATTTTGGCGTTTTCCCTGCTGTTTAATATATTTTCTAACTGCTTCTTCATTGGTTTTGTGACCAACGGTTGATATATAATAGCCTACACCCTACAATGAGTCGGTATAGGTTTGATCTACCAAATTGGGAAACTCTTGTTTTAAAACTCTGGCAGAAATGCCCTTAAACAACTTAATCACCATTGATGGTTTTATATCAGGATATGCTTAACAGAAAAGATGTAAATGATCTTCATCGCATCCAATTTCTTCAACAAACAACTCATTATCATCTCCGATTTGTTTTAAAATTTCTACTAATCGCTGTATTGCTTCTTTGTTCATCAAAAGTTGTCTTCTTCGTTTGACAATCCAAACAATATGGTATTTGATGTAAAATCGACAATGGGCAGAAACTTCATATTTTCTATCAGGCATTTCTGCCTTTATTTTATCAACTTTTTTCTTCTAAATGTCTTGTTAA
>Ga0197143_1000385_pt1 | contig 50579 bp, 48 predicted proteins | sample GBS70_MetaG_FD_148603 | JGI IMG/M metagenome (GOLD analysis project Ga0197143, IMG submission 148603) | Sediment microbial communities from Great Boiling Springs, Gerlach, Nevada, United States - GBS 70_MetaG | ecosystem: Environmental > Aquatic > Thermal springs > Hot (42-90C) > Sediment... | reverse complement strand
AGAATCTGGAAAGGTTTATACATACTTTATAATAAAATCCAATATTCCAAATGATAATATTTCCCAAGTCACAATAAAATTCAAGGTACCAAAGAACTGGGTAAAAGAAAACAATTTAGATCCTAATTCAATATTCTTGGGAAGATATACTACAGAATGGACAAAGCTTTCTACAATATTAGTAAGAGAAGATAATGATTATTATTACTACGAATCCACATCTACAGGATTTTCTGTGTTTGCAATATTTGGAGAAGCTGAAAAAATAACCACAATACCAACAACAATTCAGATAACAACAATTCCAACCACAATTCAAATAACCACAATACCAACAACACTCACAACAACCATTCCTATAACAACCACAACAACAATTCCAAAAATAGATAAAATGGAAATTATAAAGAATACAATAATCATTCTTTTAGTTATAGGGGTAATAATAGGAATAATCCTAAGTTATTTAAAGATTTATAAGAAACCAAAAGCTTCATAAAAGTTGTTTTTTAAAATTTTTGAAAAATAGCAAATATTTTTAAAAATTTAATACTTACAAACACTTCTTAAATCAGTGAATAGAATGTCAATTTTATTAAAGTTTTTAGGATATGATTAAGAAGGAAGATAATGATTTAGAAATAAGATAGAAGATTTTTCTTTAGTGGAAGAAGAGAAGGAAAAAAATTAATATAAAAGAGTCAAATCTTCCAAAAAATATTTATTCATCTATTTACTCAGTAATTATTGAAAACATAGGCTAACCATATTTATACATATTCAGAAGTTTAAAGACCAAAAATATAACAAAAGAGGTATACTTCGGAGAAGACGGAAAATTAATATTATTTAGCAAAATCTCAAGAGACAGTGGAATATTTATCCGAAATATTATGGACTTATATGAGGTTTTTGATATAACAAAATTAAATCCTATAGAATATAAAAAGGCAAAAAGAATTTTTACACAAATAGGTTCAGACATCTTAATACTTCTAAAATATACAAAAAAGATTTAGAAGAAGAAACATCGAAATAGTTTTTTGGAGTTTTTGTAAATTCTAGAAAATCATGTCAACTTCATTTTTCTTTAATTAAAAAATTTAAACAAGGAAGATTTTAAGAGATTTTTAAAGAAATGAAAAGAAATTAAAATTATGAAAAAGAAGCTTTCAATAACAATTGATGAAGAAATTTTGAAATATATCGATTCTTTAATAGATAATAAAAATATAAAAAATAGATCTCAAGCAATTGAGAACTTGCTTAGAAAAAGCTTCGAAGAAGAAAAAAAGGCAATAATACTTGCCGGCGGTAAATTGAACAGCTTAAAATATAAAGGTATATACAAACCTCTTGTGAAAATAAATGGCGAAGAGATAATAAAACATACAATAAAAACATTAGCGAAATATGGAGTTAATGAAATAATAATATTAACACCGATTGCAAAATATTTTATACCTATTCTAAGTGATATTCAAAATATAAAAATCTCTTATATTGATGATAAGGCAGCAGGAACAGCCGGAGCTATAAAACTATGTGAAAAATTTATAACCTCAGATTTTTTTGTTGTTTCCGGAGATGTTTATTTTAATTTTGATTTAAATAAAATGTTTTTGTTTCACAAATCTTCAGGAGCAATAGTTACAATAGCAGTAACCACAACAAAATTAAATGAAAGTAAGGATCAAATAGAAATAGAAGGAACAAAGGTAATGAAGTTTGATTATGCATCAAGAGAAAGAACATTTTATATAAATGCAGGAGTATATGTAATGAGCTTTGAGATATTCAAATTTTTACCAAAAAAAGGATCTTTGGAAAAGGATGTTTTTTCAAAATTAGCAAAAGAAGGAAAGATAAATGCATACAATTTCTTAGGAAAGTGGGCTCATATCAAGTAAAAATTCCCAAAAAGCTTTAATATTTAATTCTTTAATAATAAGTAGTATAAAGTAGGATACGGTAGGATAATATCAGAAAATTTACAAAGACAAAAACAAAGGTGAAAAAATGAAATACAGGGCAGCATTTTTTGATGTTGATGGTGTATTAAAAATTCCCGGCCCTCAAGAAGACCCTATTAAATTTGATAAAGAAGCATTGGGTGGTTTATATTCTTTAAAAGAAAAGGGGTTGAGAATAGGTTATATATCAGGAAAAAGCGCTGAATATGTGAGAGAATGCGCAAAGCTTTCCGGTATTTATGATAAGAATGATATATATGCAGGAGAGAATGGTGGTGTGATAATAATTTCTGATTTTATATTTGAATACAATAAGCAAAAAGAAGATATTGAAAAAGCTAGAAAAAAACTCGAGAAAAATAAAATGAATGGAATTTATGAAATAAAGTTAAACGGTTATAATATTCCTCTTAAAGAAGAGGATAAGAAAGCAAGCATAACACTTCTTTTCGATCCGGAAATTAGTAGAATGTATAAAGATTTTCAGGATGAGTTTAGAAGATATTTCAAAGATTTGGAAAGATCCTTAGATTTTGTTTTCGGAGATGGATATGTTGACATAATACAAAAGGGTTGTAACAAGGGTTATGCTACCTTATATATATGCGAAAGTTTAGGATTAAATTCAGACGAAGTAATTGCTGTTGGAGATGGAGAAAATGACATTCCGATGTTATATATAGCAGGATTTCCAGCATGCCCTTCGAATTCTAAGGACGATGTTAAAGCCATTGTTATAAATAGAAAAGGCTATGTTGCAAGAAATCCTGTGGGAAAGGGAACAAGAGAAATATGTGAATACATTTTAGAAAATCGATAAAAGATTAAAAATCAGATTTTTAAAAAATTGAAAAATATTTTAAATTTGATTGAAAATGCAAGATATTTTGGCAATAGGAGAGCTTCTCATAGATTTTATAGGGGGAGATAAATCTTTAGAAGAAACAGAAGATTTTAAAAAATGCTTTGGCGGCGCTCCAGGAAATTTTGCAATTGCATGTTCAAGGCTTGGATTGAAAACCTCAATAATAAGTAGAGTTGGAAACGATGCTTTTGGAAGATTTTTGATAGATGTTTTAAATAAAGAAGGAGTTGATACAAAATATATTCAAATAGATGAAATTAATAATACTGGCTTAGCATTTGTTTCTCATATAAAAGAAAGACAATTCCTTTTTTATAAAGGTTCTGAAATGTTTATAGAAGAGCCAAGTAAAATAGAGGATGTAAAATATATTTGCTTTGGTTCTATTCCATTGATATATCAAAAATCAAGAAACACTATCTTCAAAATTATAAACAAAAAAAGAAAGAAGGCAAAGATATGCTTTGATCCTAATATAAGATTAAATCTATGGAAAGAGGATACAAAAAAATGGGTAGAAAAGGTTTTGAGATATGTTGATATTCTTCTTTTAACAGAAGATGAGGCAAAATTTATTTTTGAAGACAATGATTTAGAAAAGATAATAGAAGATATTAGAGAAAGATTTGATATTATTGGAATAAAGATGGGAAAGAAAGGTTGTATGATCATTAAAGAGAATATGAAAATAAAGTTACCAGCATTAAAGGTTAAGGTTGTAGATACAACAGGAGCAGGTGATGCATGGAATGCTGGATTTTTATATGGAATAATAAAAGGTTTTGATATAATTACAACAGGAAAAATTGCAAATATATGCGGAGCTTTTTGTGTAAGCAAGAAAGGTGCTATTACTGCTTTGCCAAAAGAAAAGGATGTTTTGAAAATTTTGAAAAAGGTTTAGGTGTTTGAGGATTTATTCTTTTGAAACTCGCAAAACTTACTTATGGGACATTTGTAGCATAAAGGATTTTTCTTTTTGCAATAATTTTTAGCAAGCTCATCTAATAAAGCGTGATATTCTTTATATATTTCAATGTCTTTGGGAATATTTTCCTCAAAAAGATTTTGCAAAGAATCATAATCTAATTTTTTGAAACCTAACCTAGAAAATATTCTTTGAGTATAAGCATCTATTACAAAAACTGGTTTATCATAAGCATATAGCAATATAGCATCGCAAGTCTCTTTTCCAATACCCCAAACTTTTAATAATCTTTCTCTTGTTATTTTTCCTTTAAGCTTTGCTATTTCTTTCAATTTTTTAGCTTTTTGCTTATAATATCCAGAAGGCTTTATAATATCCTCAAGCTTTTCTATGGGCATTTCTAATATTGCTTTTCTTGAAAAGGCATTATTTTTATACAAATTATTTATAGCCTTTTCAACATTTTTCCAAGCAGTATTTTGAGTTAGGATAGCGCCAACGATTATTTCAAACCTTTTATTCTTTTTATTAACAACTGGCCACCAATTCTGTTTTCCAAAATGTTTTAAAAGCAACTCATAAATTTTTATAAGCATTTTTTTATCTTTAATTTCGTTAAGCATATCCATTTATATTTTCTTTTTAAATAAATTTTTAGTGGAATGAGCAATGAAAGAAAAAACAATACAAGGCCTTTCTTCAGCAGAGGCGAACAAAAGGCTTAAGATTTATGGAGAAAATGAGATCAAAAGGGAAAAAAAGGTCTCTGCAATAAAAATATTTCTTTCCCAATTTTCTTCTCCTTTAATTTTGCTTTTAATTGTTGCGGCTTTTATTTCATTAATATTAAATTATCAAACAAAAGAATTTCTTGATACTATATTAATTCTTGCAATAGTTTTTGCTTCTGCTATAGCTGGTTTTATTCAAGATTATAAAGCAGAAAAAGCAGTAGAAAGTTTGAAAAAAATGGCAACTCCAAAAGCAAAGGTTATAAGGGATGGAAAAGAGCAGGAGATTTTATCCACTCACATAGTTCCTGGAGATATAATTATTTTAGAGAGTGGAGACATAATACCTGCAGATGCAGAAATAATAGAAGGCACATTACAAATAGATGAATCAATTCTAACAGGGGAATCAAGAGCAGTAACTAAAAGGAAAAAAGAAAAGATATTTTCTTTCTGTTCTGTATATACAGGAAATGCTATTGCTAAAGTGATAGCTACTGGAATGAATACTGAAATCGGAAAGATTGCAGAAAAGATTCAAGAAATAAAAGAATCAAAAACACCTTTTGAAATACAAATCGAAAAATTTACAAAAAGATTGATATATATTACAATTATAATAATAATTTTCACATTCCTAATAGGATTTCAAAAGTTTGGTTTTTTAAACTCTTTTCTTCTCGCTATTTCTTTGGCAGTAGCTGCAATACCAGAAGGATTACCAGCAACAACCACAATAGCATTATCCTTAGGAGCAAGAGAAATGGCAAAGAAAAATGCTTTGGTTAGAAGGCTTTCAATAATTGAATCCCTAGGATCTTGCAATGTTATATGCGTTGATAAAACAGGAACAATAACAGAAGGTAAAATGAAAGTTATTGATATATTTTCTTTTGGAAAAAAGGATTTAGCTATATATTGCTGCTATTTTTGCAACAATGTAAAAAAAATAATTAAGGATGGAAAGGAAAAGATTGTTGGTGATGAGACAGATGTAGCTTTATTTGAATTCTCTAAGGATAAGATAAAAATAAAAGGAGATAGAATAGAAGAAATACCTTTTTCTTCAGAAAGAAAGATGATGTCTGTGGTTTACAAATTTTCTAATCTAGAAAAAATGCCAAAATATTTAAAAAATCAAATAGTTTTTTCTAAAGGCGCGACAGAATCCATTCTAGAAAAATGTGACAGAGTTTTGGTTAAAAATAAAATTGTAAAATTAGATAACAAACTAAGAAAGATTATAGAAGAAAAAAATTATGAATATGCTTCTCAATCCTATAGGGTAATAGCCCTTGCATTTAAAGAATATAAAAAGCCTATAGAAAAAAATTTGGTATTCTTAGGATTGGCAATACTTCTTGATCCACCAAGAAAAGGTGTTAAAAAGGCTTTGAGTGAATGCTATTCAGCTGGCATAAGAGTTATAATGCTTACAGGCGATAACCAAGAAACAGCAAAAGCTATTGCAAAACAAATAGGATTAAAAACCAATGGAGCAATAACAGGAAAAGAATTGGATAGTATGAGTGAAAAAGATTTGAAAAATACACTGAAAAAAGGAACAAACATATTTGCAAGGATTTCTCCGTTCCATAAGCTTAATATAACCAAAGCTCTGAAAGAAGAAAAAAATATAGTCGCAATGACAGGTGATGGGGTAAATGATACATTAGCATTAAAAGAGGCTGATATTGGAATATCAATGGGAATAAGAGGAAGCGAGGTGGCAAAAGAAACAAGCGATATAATTCTTTTAGATGATAACTTTGCTACAATAAGAAATGCAATAAAAGAAGGTAGAAGAATTTTTGAAAATATAAGAAAGTTCGTTAATTATTTGCTTTCTTGTAATATTGCAGAGGTTTGTGTTATATTTTTAGGTGCTTTATTTTATCCGTTTGTTCTTCTTTATCCTGTACAAATATTATGGATAAATTTGGTAACAGATGGATTACCTGCTATAGCATTATCCTTAGATCTTGCTGGTCCAAAAATTATGAAAGAAAAACCTAAGCAAAATGAAATATTAGATAAGAGACTGATGAAAATGATTATATTCATTGGAGTAGAGATTTCAATTATATTGTTTTTATTATTTTTCTTTTCTTTTGAAAGGTTTGGTTTAGAAAAGGCAAGATCAATATTGTTTACTGGTTTTGTAACTTTTGAGTTTGCTAGAATAGCTGCAATAAAATATTCAGAAGGCATGCTTACAAAAAATTTATTTAAAAATAAGCTTTTATGGTTTGCTGTTCTTGTTTCACTTATTCTCCAACTTTTTATTATTTATTCTCCACTATCAAATTATTTTGGTGTTGTCTCTTTAGATTTTATGGATTGGCTGATATTGATTTTTGCAACATTTATATGCTTTTTAATAAGCATATTAATAACCAAAATGATTTATAAGAGAGATTAAAAAGTATAAAAAACTCAAATTCTATTTAAATTTTTGTTGCCAATAGTTTAGGTAAAATATAAGAGATTGATTTTTATGAAGAATCCTTCAAAAATTAATAAAAAAGAAAAGAATTCAAAAAAATCTGAGAGAATAGTAAAAACATTTGCATTAGCTTCTTTTTTGAATGATATGGGTTCTGATATAATATATCCTATATGGCCAATATTCGTTACAAGTGTTTTAAATGCACCAATGAGTGTATTAGGATTTATAGATGGATTAGGTGAAGCGATAGTTTCAATCTCGCAAGCAATCTCAGGTTATATTTCTGATAGAATAAGAAAAAGAAAAATTTTTGTTTGGACAGGATATTTCTTAGGGTTTTTGTCTAGGATAGGGTATGCATTCTCAACAGCATGGCATCATTTAATTCCATTTAGAATTTTAGATAGATTTGGTAAAATTAGATCTGCTCCAAGGGATGCTATTGTTGCTGACATTTCAAATAAACAAAATAGAGGAAGAAATTTTGGATTGATAAGAACAGCAGACAATTTAGGCGCTTTGTTAGGAATAATAATATGCTTTTTACTTTTAGGAATTCTTGGTTATAGAAATTTATTTCTATTAGCTTCAATACCTTCATTATTAAGTGTTTTGTTGATTTTATTTTTTGTTAAAGAAGGCTATAGAAAAACAAAAAAGATTTATAAAGGGATTTCTTTAAAAGATTTGAGTAAAAATTTTAGGTTGTTTATATTTTTGAGCGCAATATTTGCATTAGGCTCTTTCAGCTATTCCTTTTTGATGATATTTGCTAAGGAATATGGATTTTCAGAATATCATCTTCCATTGCTTTATCTTTTATTTACTTTAATGGCATCAATCTTTTCCTTACCTTTTGGAAAGCTTTCTGATAAAATAGGAAGAAAAAACGTTTTGCTTATTTCATATTTTCTTTGGGTTTTGGTTTGTTTTGCAATGATTAATGCATCTTTTGCAAAAGAACTAATTGTTTTTTCATTCTTTTTATATGGAATGCATAAGGGCTCCCTAGAGCCTTCACAAAAAGCGTTTGTTTCAGAATTGGCTATAAAAAAATATAGAGCAAGCTCTTTAGGATTGTTTCAGATGATTATTGGATTATGTGCTTTACCTTCTTCTCTAATTGCAGGAATTTTATGGGATAAGATTAGTATATTTATGCCGTTTTATTTTTCACTGTGTTTAACTATTTTATCAATCGCAATGTTAATATTTGTAAAGAATAATTAATTAAAAGATAATGCCCCGAAGCTGCCTTTCGCCATTGGAAAGATTGATAAAAACAAAAATATTAATGGTGTTATGATGAAAGATAAAAAAGAAATAGCAAAACTGATTTACGATGAATTGAGAGAGGGAAATATTCAATTGACTTTATCTTTAATTTCAAAAGAACTTGAAAATGAGAAAACGGATAAACTTCAAATTACCAAAACTACTTTACTTAACTCAATAGGACGAGAATTAGGCAAATTGCTATTTAAGGAGAGCTGGAAGTTTGAAAGACTAATGGAATTGTGGAAAGAAGGCAAAAGAGATGAAAAATTGATTGTAATAAATGCCTTAGAAAAAATAAGCAAGAAAGATTATGAAAACTCAAAACAATTTGTTTTAAATGTTGTTAAAGACATCTCCAATTGGGAGATTTGCGATCAATTGGCTTTAAGAGTAATTGTAAATTTAGCGGTTCAGAATCAAAAAGAAATATTTTCTTTAATGGAAAAATGGATAAAGTCTGATGAAAAATGGATTAGGAGGCTAGCAGTAGCAACTATTCCATCTTATATAAGAATAAGACCAAAGGAATCAAAAATTTGCCTGGAATTCCTTAATAGAGCAATGAAAGAAGAAGATAAAAATGTCCAAAATGCTGTAGGCTGGGCTTTGAGAGAAATTACAAAGAAAGATCCAAAATCCACTTTTAAGTTTTTAGAGAGGTGGGCAAAAGTTAAAAATAAAAACACAAAAAGGATTATCAAAGAGGGAATGAAGAAATTATCTAAAGACGAGCAAGAGAAATTGAAAACTCTAATTGGTTAATACGGTAAATAAAATCCAGATAAATAAAAATCTTATAGGTTGTTGTGGGATATATTGCGGTGCCTGTCCATTTTACAGAAGTGATCTTCCCGATCTATCTAAAAAGTTGAAAGAGATCGTGAGGAAAGAGAGATTTGATAAATTCTCAGTTTCCTTTGGTTGGGTAGGTAATTATAAGGAATTCAAAAAACGGGTAAATTTTCTCGCTAGGGCAAAATGTGGCAGATATAGTGGGTGGAGGAAATCCTTTTTTCCCGATAAGAAAATGCTGCAGGAGAATAGACATAAGAAGTTGTGCAGAACTTGACAAGTTCCCCTGCGATAAAAAATATTTTGTTTGGCTATCGGAAAGGTACAGAAAATGGAATATCAAAAACCTTCGGAAGATAAAAGAAATCGGCTATGAAAAATGGCTTCGAGAAATGGAAAAAGAGGTTAAGGCAGGTTTTGTTACAGGCATAATAATTAAAGGGTAAAACATGGTAAATGAGATTCAAGTAAAATCAATTCTGAACAAACATAAAAAGCGGCTGGTTTTTGGATGATTATTCAATAAATCCCTATAAGTCTTGCGCTTTCAATTGTCTTTATTGCTATATTCGAGGGAGCAAATATGGAACGAATATGAAAAAAAGTTTGTCAGCAAAAATAAATGCACCAGAAGTTTTAGAAAAACAATTAAAGCAAAGAGCAATGAAAAATGAGTATGGTATTATTTTTATTTCCTCAGCTACTGAGGCCTGGCAACCAATTGAGGGAAAATTAAATTTGACCAGAAAATTGTTGGAGATAATTTTAAAATATAAATTCCCAATTCATTGCCAAACTAAATCTAATTTGATTTTAAGAGATTTAGATTTGCTAGAGAAAATTGACAAAGTTGCAATTTTGCCAAAAGATTTAAAAAATAAGTTAAAAGGAGGTGTAATAATTTCATTTTCTTTTTCAACTTTGGACGAGAATTTAGCAAAAATTCTTGAGCCTGGAGCACTCGCGCCGAAAGAGAGATTAGAAACAATGCGAAAATGCAGAGAAGATGGATTTTTAACTGGGATTTGCTATATTCCTGTTTTGCCATACTTATCTGATTCTGAAGAAAAGCTTGACGAAATGATAAAAACTGCAAAGGAATATGGAGTAAATTTTGTTTTAGTAGGTGCTTTAACTTTTTTGGCAATAAACCAACAGATTGCAAAACTCTTTATTACAAATTTTTAGAAAAGTATTATCCTGAACTTGTGGCGAAATATAAAAGTTTATTTAGGATTTTCTTTCAACCGTCAAAAGAATACCAAAAAGAACTTGAGGAAAAAGCAAAAAAGTTATGTGAGAAATATGGAATTAAAAATAGGATTATCTAACAGCACCTTTTAGGCGGAACACTTCTCCCCAAATTGCCTTCGGCAACTTCTTTTATCTGCAAGCCGTTGTGGAAATTGCTCAGTGCGGCCTTGAAAACTAAATTTTTTAGTTCAGAATTTTATATTTTAACGAAATTTTTTCTTAAAAGGGTTCCGCTGAGTGGCTTCGCCACATATCGCCTTGCTTCGCAAGAAAATAAAAACATTTAAAAGAAGCTCTATCATATATATTATAGATTATGAGGCGTAAAAAATGAAAAAGTCTATTTATTGTCTTCGGTGATTTTTTTAATAGCATTTTCTCCACTTGTTGCGGCAGGAGGGTTAAAACCGGATTTATACGATATTATTGCTAAAACACCATCAGCTGAAAAAAGTCTATGTAATAATTTTATTTCATGAAAGACCAACACCAGCAGATATTAGCATAATAAAATCTGACGGAGCAAGCATAATATACCATAATAGATGCTGTTGCTGCACAGGTTCCTGCTCATGCAGTAGATAAAATAGCAAAAAGAGCCTTTGTTAAATTAGTTGAACCAGATTATAAAGTAAAACTAGTTCTTGATAAAAGCATTTCACAGATTCAAGCAGACAAAGTTTGGGAAGCCGGCATAACTGAAAGAATATAAATGTTGCAGTTCTCGACACAGGAATTCATAAGGAGCATCCGGCTTTAACAGTTGAAAAGGAAATAGATTATACAGGAGAAGGAACAGATGATTTACATGGGCATGGAACACATGTTGCAGGCATTATAGCAAGCAAAGATTCAACTTACAAAGGAGTAGCTTATGATTCAAATTTATTCAATGTTAAAGTTTTAAACAAAGATGGTTTTGGTTATGGCTCAGATGTTATTAAAGGCATAGAATGGTCTGTTGATAATGGTGCACAAATTATCAGCATGAGTTTAGGTGCTGAGATTGATCCTTGTGATGGAACAGACGCTATTTCACAAGCAGTTGACAAAGCTGTAAGCAAAGGCGTTGTTGTAGTAGTTGCTGCTGGAAACTCTGGCCCAGATGCAGGAACAATAACCTCTCCAGGCTGCTCAAAAAAAGGAATTACAGTTGGCGCAGTTGATGACAATGATAATGTTCCTAGTTGGAGTAGTAGAGGACCAACAGATGATGGAAGAGTAAAACCAGATTTGGTTGCTCCTGGTGTAGGAATAACTTCAACATAGAAAGACAATTCATTCAAATCATTATCAGGAACAAGCATGGCAACGCCACATGTTTCAGGAGTTGTTGCTTTATTATTAGAAACAGATTCTTCATTAAAACCAGATGATGTAAAAAATGTTCTAAAATCAACAGCTCTTGATTTAGTTTTGGATAAAAATACACAAGGAGCAGGTAGAGTTGATGCCTATGAAGCTTATATTTATGTAGCTAATATAACAAAAGAGCCAGAAAATGAAACAGAAGAAAACAAAACTAAAACAATGCCACCGGGGTTTTGAAAAGAGAAAGAAGATAGAACTGCCTCCTGCTTTTGAAAGAGAATTGCCAGCAGTAAGGATAGCCCCAGATTCTTTCTTTTATAGATTTAAAAAATTCTTTGAAGGTGTGGACATATTCTTTACATTTGATGATGTGGCGAAAGCAGAGAAGTATATAAAATATGCAGAATTAAGATTAGCAGAAGCTAAGGAAATGGCTGAAAAAGGAAAGCCAGAATTTGTAGATAAGTTGATTGAAGAAAATGAAGATAATTTAGAAAGAGGAAACGAAATATTAAAAATTGCACGGCAGGTTGGAAAAAATGTTACAAGGTTAACAGAACTTGTTGCTGTTGCAACCTCAATACACGAGGATATTTTGGAAAATGTTTTAGAGAAAGTTCCAGAGCAAGCAAAACCAGCTGTACAAAGAGCTATAGCTTCTTCTGAAAGAGGAAATGAAGAAGCATTAAACTCTTTGGAAAAAGATCAGCCAGAAAAAGCAGCAGAAATTCATTTTAGGATTGCAGAGAAAAGATTAGCAAGGGCGAAAGAAAAAGTTGGCGAAGGTGAAGTAAAAGAGGTTGAAGATTTAATTAAAGAGTATGAAGATAGGATAAACAAATCAAACAAGATTGCAGAAATTGCGAAAGGTTTAGGCAAGAATACCACAAATGTTGAGCAACTTGTTGCAGAAGTAACACCTACACATTTGGAAATTTTATCAGAAATTCATGAAAAAGTTCCTGAACAAGCAAAAACCGCTATCGAAAAAGCAATGGATGTTTCAACTAAAGAAAGGGAAAAGGCAGTTGAAGCATTAAAAGAAAAGGGATCTTTAGGAGAAATACCTGAAAAGGTTCCTATTCCCGAGGAAGTTAAAGAAAAGATACCATCAATTGCTAAATCGAAAATACCTACAACAATTCCAACTTACGGTAGTGAAGAGGGCAAAGGAGAACAATCATCTACTATGGGGAGTAGCGCAAGTTCTGGAAGAAGACCTTAAATTTTTTAATTCTTTTTTTAAATATATTTTTGAGTATATACTTTCGGCAGCAATTCCAAAAAACTACAGCAACAACAAATTTTCGGCAGACTCGCAACTTGGAATTTTTGCCTTCAGCATCGTTGCACTAAAATTTCATCCTGACGAAAAGCATACCAGGAATTTAACGGTTTCGAAACCTCTCAGTTTCTATACCCAAATCACTCCTTTCAGTTGTGACTTCGTTAAATTCCGATGTTCAACGCAATTGCTCAGTTTAGCTAAATGAAGTGCGAAAATAGAAAGGTTTTTATAAGATAACCGTTTATAAATATTATATGATCTCTTGAAATTCTGTTCCAAAATGAATATTTTCAATTCTCCCTTATTGATAGGTAGCATTATATTTGCCCAAATCTTCAATTTTACACTTAAAGAATATGTTAAAAGAATTACCCAAAAAACAAAAAGTGATATCAACAACATTTTATCAATTATCACAAAACATCTCTATATTTTAATCATCTTTATAGGTCTGTGTCTTGCATTGAAATCTTTGTCTGTAATTGCCCCTTACAGTTTATGGATAGACAGGGCATTTTTTGTAATCATTGTATTATAGTATCTTTATTGGTTTCGAAAGTATTTTATTTTTCAATTTTCTTAACACTAATCTCAATAGGAATTTTAGTAATTGTAAAAGCAAAATAATTTTCAAGGAATTTTAAAAGAAAAGAATCTAAAATTTCCAAAAATGGGCCCGGAAGGATTCTCGAATTTTAAGTTTTTAATTCAAAAAATTTCGAACCCTCGACCTGCTGGTCCGAAGCTTCGGCAATTTTTCAGCCGCTCTATCCAGACTGAGCTACGGGCCCATATACAAAATTAAAATTATAAAATCAAAATTAAAATTATGAAGTCAGGTAAAAAAATGAGTATATTCATGCTTATTGGAATTTTGTTAGTTATAATAATATCTTTCTCACTTTCTCATTTAATCACCAAGGATATACTTTTTTCTATTTCTATATCTTTTTTAATTACATCCTTTTTGCTTACAACCTCTAGCCCGGAAATAGCAGGAATGAGAAGTTTTTTGTTGTTTTCAATATTTGCCTTTTTAATTTTAATAACAATAATTTTGTTTGTGTTTAATGCTTTAAGCCTTACTACAATAAGTATCGCTTTTGTTTTAATATCTTTAGTAATTTTTGGTTTTTTGATATTTATATTATCATGAGAAGATTTTTTTATTAGGGTGTTTATATGGTCTGGGCATCAACAAAACTAACAATATGGGATTATATTTATAGGGATGTAAAAACGATGAACTTTTCATATAAAGGAAAGAACCCAGAGCTTCTTTATAAAAAAGTAAAAGAGCTTTTGCAAGATGTTTTTGGAATAGTTCCAGGAGGCTTTCAAGAAAAATCTTATTCAATAAATAAAACTGATAATGGATTGGAATTTGAAGCAGAATGGGAAGCTATTAGACAATTAGATGATTTTAGCTATTTAAAAGTTGATATAACAATAAGAGGATTTTCTTCTGGAGGAATAGGAAAAGTATCAATAAGCTATAGACCAGTTCTAATGACAGAATATCCTCAAGACACATTTTGGCAGCAAAGCATTTTTTATGAGATTTTAAGAAGAATGTGGCATACATTATTTTACAGAAAAAAGAGAAACGAGTATTATGAGCTCGGAAGAGAGCTCAGTGAAAAGTTTGAAAGTGAATTAAAAGAATATATGCAAAAGATTGGTTGAGTATATGCCTTCAATAAGTATTGTAGATGATTTATTATATCCAAGAGATAAGATAGAAATAAAATTTTCTGGAGAGAATGTTGCATCAATATGTAATCTCATAAGACCAATATTAGAAAGGGTTTTGCAGGTTGAAGCAAAAGATACATACGAAAGGTTATTGAAATGGGATAGCACATCAAACCCAAGAAGTTTTTATAATGAATGGACAACAAATAAAGAAGAGGATAAGTGGACAGCTTATTCTTTTAAAATAATTATAAAAGGTAATCAAGACACAAATACAAAAAAAGGAAATGTTAGCATAGAGATATATTCTTGGCTGAGAACGTCTTATGAATATTCTAATTTTATCCAAAGATTTCTTTGGACCTTATATAATCAAATTTTTTATTATAAAAGAAGAAGAGAATATATTGAAAGAGGAAAGTGGCTTACATTTCAATTAAGAGATGAAATAATGAAAGCATTAAATATACCGAAAATAGCTGAAGAGTGATAAAATGGTTTTTGAAAGTCTCAGAAAAAGGTTTAGGAGAGATAGCGGTATAGATGAATATGAGAGAATTAAAGCAGAGATACTTTCTCAAAAAACTGAAGAGAAAAAAGAAGTAGAGAAACCTTTAATAGAGAATTTTAGGACAGGAAGAAGGTTCGGAATTCAAGAAAAAATTCCTACTCATGATCTTATTTTAGGAGAACCTTTAGAAAAAAGAATAGAAGAAAGAGCAGAAACATTTAAAAGAGAGGAGCGAGAAGAATATGAGCCAGGCTTTTTAAGATTTTCTGAAACGAAGCCGATGATAGAAGAAAGTTATGGAAATGCAAGCATCGATCAAAGGCTAAGAATAATAGAAGAACAGCTTTCTGCTATAAAGGCTCAGAATGAATTGATAATAGAGAGGATAAAAAGCTTGGAGAGAAGGTTGGGATATGTTTAGATTTTTGAGGAAATTACTTTTTTAAAGTATGATTTTATTTTCAATAATTTTTTACAAAATTAGCTAATTATACAACAATTAACGAATCTTTTATGATTTTTGTTTTTTCTTCTAAGGAAAATCCAATATTTTTTAGGAATAACTGAACCCTTGTTTTACCTTTTATTTCTAAAATAAAGATTTTTCCAGATCTTGAAATGTTTGAAGATATACCTTGAGATAAGAGAAGATTTTTTACATTTTGTAGATTTTCTAAGGACTTGCTCGCTACCCTTATTATAAACCTTTTCCTGACCCTTTTTTCATCTTTATCTTTTTTTATTTTGACATATCCCTTTATATCAAAATAACCTCTTAGAAAACCTTTTATAAAATCTTCATTTCTATTTTTGAGATATTCATTTTCAAGCCTTTTCTTTATTTCTTCTAATATTAACTTATTGTCGAATTTTATTGTTATTATCGTGAAAAGTTTGTTTTCAACTCTCTTTATCTTTTTGATTTCAAGATTTTGTAGATGAGTGTTAATAATCTCAAAAAGCTCCTTATCTTTTATTCTAATCTTCATAGATCTTTTACCAACACTTCCTCTTTCAAGAAAAATCCCGCATATATACCCAAAACTGTAAATTCTATTTAAATTAAGGTCATTATTTAAATTAAGATCATAATAGTTTTTCACAAAGTTCATTTCATTTTCATTTTCTTTCATATAAAATCCTATTATAGTAATAACACCTGTTTTAAAATTAAAATTTTTATTTTATAGTGGCCCCACCTTTATTTCATGTGAAATTCATATTCTTATTTATGAATTTTGATAAATTAAAATACCTCTTTTAGGTAGTTAAATTAAAAAAATAGAGCCAAAAACAAAAAGTCGAGCCAACTAAAACTTAAAAAACAAAAAAAAGAGCGGGGGCTGGGAATTTCGTTTTTAAAAAGTCGAACCCAGCTGAACCGCTTTCTTCAAACACTGCAGGCGGTCGCATAGCCGCTCTGCCACCCCCGCATATTTAAATCCTCATTTTTATATTTTACCGTGCATATTTTTAAAACTTTGATTTAAGTTTATGGATTTCTTACTTTTTAACCACTTAAATATCTTAAAATATTAATATCAAAAATGAAAAATGCAAAACCAACAACTAAAAAATAATCAAATTTGAAGCTATTTTTCTAAATTTTAAGAGCGAAAATCAGGCTTTAAATTAAAAAACCAAAAATTTATTAAAAATAATTAAAAAGGAAAAATATTGATTTTTAAACTTTTAAAATGATTATTTAACTTTTTTATTAGATTTTGGAAATTAAAAGAACAATTTAAATTTTATAATGAAATTGTTTCAAGTAAATTATATATAAAAGCTTTGAAATAAATAATATTGTTAAATAATTATATAGGCCTCTATATCGTTGATATAGAGGCTTTATTTCACGAGGGATAAAAAGGTGAAAAAATAAATGCAAAGGTTAGGTAAAATCCTAACCGCAGGTGCCTTATCTGCAGTAATGCTAGGAGCAACAGTAGGATTTCCAGCAACGCTAGCTGATTATCCGTCTCCATTCATAGAAGATGGAAGAGTAAATACTTTGGTAGTAGTAGGAGAAAGGGCAGCTACAGCAGATGTGGTGGGTGCTATAAACCTTGCTGCAAGACTTGGTAGTGAGGTTGGAATTGAAGGCACTTGCCCTGCTTGCCCTGCAATTGAAGGCGTCACAACATTAAGAGGAGGAGTGCAAATAGCAAGCGATGCAATGAAGCCTTTCATAAACACAGATTTTGATGATGTAAAGGCAACAATAACATCAACAGATTTGCCTGATTTGCTAGGAGTAAAGACATTTACAGACAAAGACGGAAACTCAATAACATACTATGAGCAAATTCTTCTAGGTAATCAAAAGGTATTGTATGGAAAAGGAACAGACTTTACAAATCCAGACCTCTATGTAAGCTTTACCAGTAGCAATCCATACACACTAAAGATATTATTTATTGGAGGTTTGGATTTAAGCAAGGTTGACACAACAACTAAAATAACACTATTCGGAAAAGAATACACATTCGGTTCAGGAACAAATGCTACAGCTGAAACAATAGAACTTTACTCTGCAACAGGTGCTACCACTTTAACCTTAGATGAAGTTGGTGAAAGCGAGACTGTTACCGTTGGTGACAAAACCCTAACCTTTGAGCTAAAGGGTTGGTCATCTGACGGTACAAAGGCTTTCTTGTATGTAAATGGTGTACCAACTTCTCCATATGGTTGGGAAGAAGGTAGCACTTACACAGTTAGCGGAGTAAAGGTTTATGTAAGTGATGTTTCAGTAGTTAGAACCGGAGCACAAGCAGAATATGGTACAGTAACTCTATTCGTAGGAACAGATAAAATAGTAATGAAAGATAACTACTTCGAAAAGAACGATGAACAACTACCAAATGTTGATGTAACAATTTCATCAACAGGCGGAAAAGTTAATTCCATAGAGATTAGCGTAGCTCCTGATACAGATACATACATGAAAGATGGAGAGACATTTACTGATCCTGTGTTTGGCACATTTAAGTTTAGTTTAAATGGCCTAACACCAGGATTGAAAAGCACAACAAGAGATTTTGTAAAGGTTGAAAAAAGCGGGACAAATAGAGTAAAGTTAACATTCACAAACAAGGAAGGAACAACATATTCATTTAACGTATTCTACAATGATGGAACTTCATGGAGCATGTCACATGATGGAACTCGAAAAGTAATAGCAGCAGATGAAACAACAGCTGTATCTCTTGGTGACTATGTAATATTATCTAATCCATCAACAACAGCAACATATGTTTATAGATTAGCAACTCATTATACAGGAACAAACCCATATGCAACATTTACAGATATAAGCACAGGTTCTTCAATAAAAGTTTATTCATCTGACCCATACATAAGGTTAGGAGAAAACGCGTTCAAGGTAGATGGAATAGGAACAACAATAAATGTAGACCTTAATGGAGATGGAAGTGTTGATGCAAGTGATGCAGTAAACATATTCACAAAAACAGGAGCAGTATTAGATGTTACCTCATCTACTAACAATATAGTTACAATAGCAGAATCTCCAATATATAGCTTGAGCGGAGAGCCAACAGGAACAACTGTAACAGTAACTGCATCATATTCTTCTAATGACGTAAGCTTTAGTTTATCTGGAGTAACAACACATCAATTTGGCTCTGAAAACAGATATGGAGGAGTAACAGACTATGGTACATACTTTGAGCACGATACAGATGCAGATTCAGTAAAGATATACTACCCAGGTAATAGGCCAGCATACGCACTTGTTGGTCTTGGACCAAATCCAGTATGGTCCACAACAGATGCTGCACCAGGAACACCAGAAATAACTTATAAAAAATCTGTACCTGTAACAGTTCCATTAGCAGTATTAGATTCTGAGGTCACAAGTGCCCACAGAACAGAAAAGCATTTGATACTAGTAGGAGGACCTTGTGTTAATAGTTTAGTAGCAGAGCTTGCCGCAGGTGGAAAGCTCTTGTATGAAGGTTCTCCATTAACATGTGAGGCATGGGATGCTAGAACTTATGCAGGCGATACATTTGGCTTATTAAGCTTAATAAACGATGCATTTGCTACAGGTAAAGTAGCATTGGTTGTTGCAGGTTCAAGAGCCGAACAAACAAGATGGGCAACATCAATATTACAAAACTTTGATCAATATAACTTAGCAGGCACCGCGGTTAAGATAACAAGCCCAAACACAATAGAAACAATATAAAAATAATATAAATTTGGGCTAATTTTCAATTTTTTTTATTTTTCTTTTTTCATTATAATTCTGACTTTTAATTAGAAAGTTTTCATAAAATTGGAAATTATGGCAATATTCTGCAAACTTCATAATATGTTATGTCTGATTCTCCATCAACAATAGCCCAAAGCATTCTTGCTCTTATATTATGTGCAAGCCTTACAGCTCTAGATAATTCTTGAAAAGAGCATTTATAATCTTCTGGCACACAATAAACAACCCATTTCGTATGCTCTCTTTGCGTTTTTGGACCTTTCTTTAATTCTACCCCTCTTTCATAACATCTAAAATCACAGCCAAACTTAAATCCAGTTTTTACAAGCAACCCTCTCTCTCTTAAATCTTCATAAACTCTATACCTATAAGGAAATCTTTCATCCTTTTCGCAAGCAATCTTATAAAAATTTTCAAAGTCTAAAGGTTTTTTCCCCTTTTCTTTAAGATAAACCTTTATTCTCCCTTTCTTTATAAGATAAAGGGCTTCAACCAAAGAAAGCTCTAATCTGTTATCCAAAATCTTTCCATAATATCCTGGTAAGTAAACATTTTCAAAATCTTTAAAGCAAAATACCTTACTATCTGAAAGATAGCAAGCTATTGGCTTCTTTTTTTTACTTTCTTTCATTTTTACTTTCTCAGAACTTAAAGCATTCATAATGGGACGGGTGGGATTTGAACCCACGACACCACGGTCTTCAGCCGTGTGCTCTCCCAGGCTGAGCTACCGTCCCTTTTCAATATTTGCAATTTTAGATTTTGTTTTTTAAAAATTTATTTTTCCACTTCAAAATATTTTTCTTATCTCTATAATTTCTTTATAAAGATCTTTCAAAATTTCACTATAATTAGCCTTTCCCTCTTCTATTAAATCCATTAAAGATTCTAATCTTCTTGTTGTTTCTTCAGAGATATAATCCTTAAAATTCTTGCTCAAATAATTATAAACCTTGAAACCCAATTTCGTGTTGATCAATCTATTATTTTTTTCTATAGCATATCTTCTTTCTAAAATTGTAGAAATGATCCTTGCATACGTGCTTGGTCTTCCAATTACTTTTTCTCTCATTAACGCAATTATCTCTCCTTGAGTAAAAGGTATTGCAGCAGGAACTAATAAAATCTTTTTAAAAACTACTTCATACTCACCTTCTTCAATTTTATTAAAGGTTTTTATTGGCAATATTACATTGAAACCTTCTGAAATTATGTCAACCACAATCTCCATATTTACTTCATTTCCATTCAAAACAACCTTAAACTTTTGATAAAGGGCTTTTATATTCTTCATTTGACTTGCAATAAATCTCTTAAATATCAAATCATATAGCTGAAAATGCTCTTGACTTAACCTTTTTGAGAATCGTAGAATTCCCAAGGAAACCAATTTTTTCAATCTTTCAAGATCTATTGGTTTTGTAGGCCTTATGCATTCGTGAGCCCCTTTTGCAAAATATCTTCTCGGTATAAATAGTGATGGATATTTTTCTTTTATGTATTCTTTTGCAATGTTTATACCAAATGTTGAAACCGTGGTTGAATCAGTTCTATGATATGTACATAAACCCACTTCAAACAAATCTTGAGCTAGCATCATCGTTTTTGATGCAGAGAATTTAAGTTTCGAGGAAGCATCCTTAATTAATGTATCTGTTGTGTATGGCGGTAAAGGAGCTATTTCACGCTCTTCATTTTTTAGTTCAACTATCCTTCCTTTTAATTTTTCTTTAAATAAATGAGATAGATTAGGATTTTCAATATAAACCCTCGAACCATTTGAAAGCTTAGCAATCAATATCCTTTTCTTTTTTCTAGATTCTCTTACTCTATCTATTATCCACCCAAGAACAGGTGTTTGTACTCTACCTGCAGAAAGTCTATAATCTTTAAAATGATACCAAAGCTTTCGACTTAGCTCAAAACCTATCCATCTGTCTTCTATTCTTCTAACAAGTTGGGCTTCTACCATCTTTAAATTAATTTTTCTCCTTTCTTTAATCGCTTGGATAAATGCCTTTTTTGTTATTTCATGAAATTCCAATCTCTCTATCTTCTTATTTATTGGATAAAGTGAGCAATAGAGATCATAACCTATTTTCTCACCTTCTGTATCAGGATCTGTAGCAATGAAGATACAGTTAACTTCTAATGCAATTCTTCTAATTGCTTTGATGAAATCTTCTTTTGAATAATATTCTCTACTTTTGCACTTAGGACAGAAATCTAGGCCAGTGAACTGCTCTCCACATTTTTTACATTTTTTTATAAAATCGTAGATAGGTATGAATTTCCCATTTTCAACTTTAATACCATGAAAACCCTCATCTAACACAAGATCATATAAGTGTCCCATACTCGCTACAATATTTAGAAGATACTCCCCTATACTAACTTCAAAGATTGTTATATTTTCAATCTTTCTTTTATAAGGCTTTCCAAAAAATTTTGATATTGTTCTTGCTTTTGTAGGCGATTCAACAATAAGCAAAGCGGTTTTAATAAAATCTTTAATTCTTTTTGAAACTTTCCCTTCATTTATTTCTTTAATTATTTTTCTGTCTTTGTCTATGCATTCAAACCATCTTTTAGCAGATTTTAAGCTAAATTTTATCGGTGAAAAATCGGAAAGCATAAATTCCAATTGCTTTTTAAGAGAATAGAAAGCCTTTTCATCATCTACTATTAAAAAACTTGCACCTCTTGTTATGCCACCAGCAAATAATCTAGAAGCCCTTCCAGAGGCTTGAACATAAGCTATAGGATCAGCAACAATTAAAAAGAATTCTTTGTTCCTTTCTCTTAAAGATATCTCCTTACTTTTAGATATACTTTCCATAACGCTTGGGGTTATAGCTTCTTTAAGAAAGTTTCTAGTTTCAATTACTATGTTTTTTACATATTCTTCAAAACCTTCTAATTTTGTTTTATTTTCTATTGCGTTTTTGATTCTTTCTTCAACCTCTTTCTTAATAGGCACTACCTTTCTAAGAATAGATATTAAATTGCTAGCCTTTTCCTGTAGCTCTGGCTCTAAAAATTCTCTGAGGTTTTTAATAAGCATAAGAAGTTTCGTAGGATTGTATTCATCCCAACTAAGTCTTATCTCAATCCTCGGGACACCTGCAAATATTACATATCTTATCCTTTCAGGAAGATCGATCCCTCTTGCTAGTGGACTTCTGAAGCTAGCAATTCCTATAAGTGCATCATATTCACCATTATAAAATTTTTTAATAACATCCTCTTCAGGTCTCATATAAGCATAGGCTTTAATTCCATTATTATTCAAAAAACTACTAATTTTAATTACTCCTTCCTTTCCAATAACAGAAGGAACAAAAATAAGGCACCCACTACCAAAATTTTTTATTATAGAAAGTATTTCTTCTTCTATTTTTTCTGCTGTTAAATAATAATCTCTAACATTTCTGAGAAATTCTGGTTTATATCCTAGTTGGAAATTTAATATTTCTTCAAAAAGCTTTATTCTTTTAGTTCTTCTTGCTTTTAGTGTTGCACCAGAAACCACAAGCAACCCAATACTATTTTTATTTTTATATTCTTCAATTCTTTTTCTAAGATTTTCTATTTCTGTTAAAATTTTAGCATTATTCATGTCCATTCTTTTTAAGCGATTGGCCTCTCTTTTTAGCTCTATTATTTTAAATGCAGAAGAGATTATTTCATCACTAAATCCTAAAAGTTTTATTATTTTATCTATGTTTTTTGGTGATTTAAGAAAAGAATCGATATCATCAACAAAAACAAAATCAAATTTTATCTTTTCAATAATGCTGAAACGATTAATCAAAAATTTTTCTGTGGTAATCAAGATATCAAAATCATTTTTTACAATCTTTTCTAATGCTTCTTTTCTTTCCGAATTACTCATAGCAGAATGATAAAAAACTATCTTTATTTTGATACCAAAATTTCCAGAAAATTTTCTTATTCTTTCTTCTACTTGTTGAACAAGAAGAGCTGTTGGTACGATAATGTAACTTTTTTTACCTTTAGTTGATAAATATAAAGACGAAAAAGCTCCCAGGACAGTTTTTCCTACTCCGGTTGGTGCAACAATTGAAAAATTATGATTCAAGAGAATTCTTTTAGCCCACGTTTCTTGAAGAGACCACATTCTTTGGCCGACAGCCTTTTTGAATAAAAGAGAAAATTCTTTTAGCTTTTTTCTAAATGAAAAGAATTCTTCTGCAAGATATAGCTTATTCTTATCTTTTAAAGTTTTGATAATTTTTTTCCAATTTTTTATTTTTTCTACATTTTCAATACATCTTTCACAAATCCCTATACCTAAAAGCCTCTCGTCTGATATAGGACCATTACAATTTATACATAATCCATAATAAATTCCATGCATCTTTTCACCCCAAGGAAAAGATAAAAAGCGCCCTTGGCAGGAATTCCGAAAAATTCGAACCTGCGACCTTCTGGTTAACAGCCAGACGCTCTACCTCTGAGCTACAAGGGCTTTTTAATATTTATAAGCATTTATCATATTGATATCATATTTTTTAATTTTATTAATTTACTTTCTCCAATTTATAATCTCTGTTAAAATCTTTTCAGCACCTTCTTTTGTTTTTATATCATCGCTTAGAATATCTATAATTTCACTCAACCTTTCCAAAAATTCATAGTCAAGATATTCAACCTTTTTTTCAATAATGCTCCTGAGAAATTCTGCATTCCATTCATCTGTTTCATAAAATGTTAGCCAACAAAGATTTGCTCTTATCCAACCAATAAAATCCTTTACTTCAATCTTCATCGCTTCATAACATTTTTTATAAAAAACAAGATCAGGATATTTTTTTGCAATCTCTTTATCAATAACAAAATCCTCTATAATTTTCAATATGATCTTTTCATCTTCGTTTTTGGTATAAATTTTTTCGTAATCAAATCCTTTTATTTTGAAAATTAGTTTGTATAAGTTGTGAAGAATTGTTATTTTTATTCCCTTTTCGTCCATAGATTTTATGAAATCGTTATCCCTATCAAAAAAGATTTTTGCATTTTTTTCATCTTCTAATATTACTTTATCTTCTTCACCCATAATTATCTCCATATTTTCCAATCTCCATGGAAAATAAAATGAAGAAAATACTTCGTCAAACAAAATCATGAAATATTTTGACCTCTTATCGGGTTCATATTGTTTTATGAGTTTCATATCAATACCTATAAAATTTTAATCAATTACTTAAATATAAATAGAAAGATAAATATATTGTTATGCCTGACAAAAGAACAGAACTAATAATTCAGGAAATTGTTAGAAGAATAAACAGAACAGATGATAGGCTCAGATTATTAGAACAGAGGGTAAAAACCTTAGATTCCAACATTTCTGGAATAGAAGAGACGAGCATTAAACAAATAAAAGAAATTAAAGATAAGATCATGATATTAGAAGCAAATCTAAAAATGATTTCAGATAAGATGGAGAAGATTGAAAATACTATAGAAAAAATAACAAACAATATGAAAGATTTTGCAAAGAAGAACGACTTGAAAGAAATAGAGGAGATGTTTTCATTATTAAATCCAATAAAAAACGAATTTGTTACAAGAAAAGAACTTATAGAAATGCTTCAAAAATAAAATTAATATATAGGAAAAAAGAAATATTATTAAGGATGATATAGGATGCAACTATTTAAAAAGAAACCAAAAATATCAGGACCTGTACCTTTATCAGAGATTCAAAGTTTAAGAAATGCAGGACTTTCTGATAAAGATATAATAAAGAGGTTAAGGGATAAAGGTTATGATTATAAAGAAATAGAAAGGGCAATGCTCCAAAGCTTAAAAACTCAAGTTTCTCAACCAGAGCCAAAAGAAGAAAAAACTCAGGAACCATTTTCAACCAAATCTTTTTCATCCCAAGAAGAGCTTCCTACTTTCGATGATTTTTTTAAGCCAACAACTCCTATAAGAGAATCGAGAAAAGATTTCGGAGAAACGGAATTTTCACCTATTTTTAGCGAAGAGCAGTCCATGCAAGAAGAAACTGTATCACCAGAGGTTACTATTGAAGAGATTGTTGAAGGAATAATGGAAGAAAAATGGCAGCCAATGCATAAAGAATTGGAGTTAATAACTAATGAGCAAGAAAACATAAGAAAGGAGATTGCGGAATTAAAAGCGCTAATATCAAAAATTCCTGGTGAAGAGACAAAAAGCAACATTTTCGTTAAAGTTCAGGAGATTGAAGAAAAACTCAATGAAATAGAGCCTAAGGTGAATGGTTTGGAGAAAGCTTTTAAGCAATTCTTACCAAGCTTAACAGAAAATATAAGAATGCTTTCTAATCTTGTTGAAAGATTGAAAGAAAGAGGAAAGGAGCATGAAGAGAAATATAGTTTTAAACCAGTCTAATGTTTTATAAAAATTTTTTGAAAACATTTCTCAATTTTTTTGGTTCGTGGTGACCTTTTATTTTATTTGATGCTATGTTTTGCTTAATTATTTTACAATCGCATTTGTCAATAATTATTTTATTTTTTAATTTTACCTTTGAAGAATCTGCTATTAAAAGATCTATTTTAGTTTTTCCATACTTTTCAATTATTTTTATTAACTCAGATGCTTTTTTATAACCACATTCATTTCTTGCAACAAGATTGCAAATATATATCTTTTTCGCCTTTGATTTTGAAATGCTCTCTGGAATCCCATCAACTAGCAATATTTGTATTATAGATGTAAAAATGTCTCCGGGAGAAAATATTATAATATCAGCGCTTTTTATTTCATCTTTCACTTCTTTTAATGCCTTTGCTCTTGGCTCTAACCATGCATCTATTATTTTATTTGACTTGCATTTCTTGTTAAGCAAATCTATAATCCCCTCACCTTTAATAATCTTTTCGTTTTCAAGCCTTACGCAAAGATTTGAATTATCAAGAGAAGGAGGCAATACCTTTCCTTTTGCATTAAATATCTTGCAAGCCATTTTTATCGCTTTTAACTCATTACCAAAAACATTTTTTAATGTTAATAGAAATATGTTTCCAAAAGAATGATTAAAAAAATCGCCTTTATCAAATCTGTATTCCAAAATTTTTTCTATATCGCTTTCGCACAAAGCACCGATGCTTCTTCTTATATCACCAAACCCAATCCCCCCATATTGCTCTCTTATTTTTCCTGTAGAGCCTCCTGAATCAAAACATGCGGTTATTGCTGTGATTTTGAGATTTTTCATACCTTTCAAAGCCTTTAAAACATTTCTACTTCCATTTCCTCCCCCAATCACAACAACTTTCATTTATATCATCTGAAACTATGTTCTTCAATTTTTTTCTTTGGGCTAAAAATTGAATGATATTCGCATTCAACACAAACCCATTCTTTTAATATTCTTTTTAGCCAGCTTCCGCAATTAGGACATTTTTCTGATTTTTTATTTATCTTTTTTGTTCTTTTTTGCATCTTTCTCATTTCGGTCACGCAATTTTTACTTTTTATTTTTTGCTTTTCTTATTATTAACCACATTGCCTTTTATTTAATTCTCATTCATTTCTTCCTTTTTCCACGGTATCTTCAAACCCTTTTCTAAAATATATGGCTCTAAAAACCTCTTTATCTTTTCAAGATTTTCTTTATCCTTTGCTTCGCATCTTATTACAACAATTGGCTGAGTATTAGATGCCCTTATCAAAAACCAACCATTATAAATATAACCTCTTATTCCATCTATGTCGATATATCTATCACATTTTGTTTTCAATTCGTTCACCAAATTTTTCACAACATCAAATTTTTTTTCTTCATCGCATTCAATCCTATATTCTGGAGTGTTTTCATATTTTGGAAGAGATTTATATATCTTGCTTAAATCATGCTTAGAAGCAATTTCCAAAACCTTGCACATTGCATAAACCGCATCATCAAAACAATACCAATTGTCTGTTATCCAATAATGACAACTCATCTCTCCGCATAATAATGCTTTTTCCTCATAAACCTTTTTGTCTAATAATGCATGACCTGTTTTCCAGAATATTGGTATTCCTCCTAATCTTTTTGTTTCTTCATAAACCATTTCAGAATCTTTTAATTCAATTATTACCTTTGCTCCTTTATGTTTTGGTAAAAGCTCTCGTATTAAGATAGTTAATATAACATCTCCTAATAAGATATTTCCTTCCGAATCTACAAATCCTACTCTATCACCATCACCATCAAACATTAATCCTAAGTCAGCACTTTCTTTTATTACAGTTTTTACAAGCTCCTTATAATTTTCAGGATGCGCAGGATCAGGAATATGGTTAGGAAGTTTTGGATCTATATCACAAAACAATTTTATTACATCACAACCTAAATCTTCAAGAAACTTTGGAATGAAAAGAGAAGGAGTAGAGTTTCCGCAATCTACTACAATTTTTAATCTTTTTTCAAGCATTGTTCTTTTTTTCAATTCTTTAAAATAATGAAAAGCAGGATTAACAATCTTTCCATTTCTTTTAATCTTTTTTGAAATTTTGACAATCTTTCCATTACCTTTCAAAAAATCTTCTCTTAAAATCTTTTCCTTAATCTTTTGTATTTCTTCTCCTGTTATTGCATTTAGTCCATGACAAAGTTTAAAACCATTGTATTCCGGGGGATTGTGAGAAGCAGTGACATTAGCAGCACCATCTATATTATAATATTTTCTTGCAAAGTATATGATTGAAGATAAGGTATAACCAATATCTATTGCAATACATCCAGATTCTTTTAATCCTTGCATGAATGAATCTTTATATTCCAAAGAACTTTCTCTTGTATCAGATCCAACCAAAACATCTTTTGTTCCTCTTTCTCTTAAATATGATCCAAAACCTTTCCCTATTAATTTGCAAATCTCTGGGTTCAAATCCTTACCAACAATTCCTCTTATGTCATATTCTCTGAAGATTAAAGGATTTATGTTCATCAAATAAAAATAAATCTTTTAATTTTATAAAATTTTCTGATATTTGAATTAATATTAATTCAGAAATTTACAATTATAAAATTACTACAGAAGATTATATCATTAAATAAATTTTAAGTTTAGAAAAAGCTTTCAAGAGCTTCAGAGTTTTGTTGATTTTGATTGTTCCGATGCGGAAGAAATCTTCTATTTTTCATAACATATAGTATGTCCGACAAAATCACTATATAGAACATTCGGTCCTGATTTTATTTAGCCATTGCAATTATAATTATCAAAAATTATAAACGATTATCTATTAAATTAATCGTTTATTTGAGTTTTTTAAATCAATAAAATTTTAAATAAAAACCAATCCATAAAATTATTAATTTGAAGTCATTGTTTTGAAAATTAAAACAATAAAAAAAGATCAAAATGAAAAAAGCAGTTTCTACATGGATTTGGGTTGTAGGAAGCTTTATAATAGCAATGCTTTTGTTAGGAATAGCAACAAATGTTATAGGAAATATGGCTATGGAAAATCATAAGAGAAATGTTGAAGATGAGTTTTATAAAATGATTGGAATAATAAATTCTTTATGCGACTCAAATGAAGGCCAAAGCTATGAGGCAAATTTAAAATTTCCTGACATTGTTGATAAAATATATTCAAGTAGAAGTTCAGAGTATGTGGAAAAAGAAATAACTTATGGAAATTATCTTTGCATTAATTATACTAGGTTAGAATGTAAAAAACTTGATTGCCTAACAAAGGTTTATGTAATTGGAAAAAAAGAAAATCTTTTAGGAATTGTTGATAAATTAACCGGAAACAGAAATTATTACAATTATTCTGTCAGGTTTACAAGAGTTTCTTCAGGAGTTCTTATAACTTCTGAAGAAACAAAAAACATTTCAAGAAATATTGCAGAAAAATATTTTTGCAACTTTAATCCCCTAGTTAAAATAGGGGAAGATCCGGTAGTGATACTTGATAAAAACTTTTTGTTGTTCCTAGATACAACCCCATTCATAAACAAAGATCCAAATATGGTGAAAATTTTGGAAAATGTTGGAGATTATTTTGGAAAAAAGATCGGAATAATATGGGAAGATACATGCTCATGGAATAGCACAGTTTTAAGCGATGGAAGCATTTTGTGTCCGGATGAAATAATCATTGATAATGATGAAATAATAAAGAATCTTAGGAGTAAGGGATATGACGTAGAAACAATCCTTCATTCAAGAAAATTGACATTAAGCACATTCAATAATTATGATCAAATATGGTTAATTAGACCAGGATGGTGTGAGAAGGTTGAAAAAGATACACCAAGATCAATTCAGCCATATTGTTCAAAATCAATAAAATGGGATAATCTTGAAATTTCGGAAATAAAAAAATATGCTCAAAGCAGAGGAAAGGTTGTTATATTCGCAGATTATTCTAATAGCATGCCAAACAGAGTTGTAAATTCTTTATTAAGCAATTTAAATACAGAGTTTTATATTGTCGATGGAATTTCTAAAAGTGGTAGTATAAGTTTAACATCGCATGACATAACAAAAGGAATTTCTTCATACCCTATAGCAGCTGTAGCTAGAATAGAATGTAAATAAATGTAAAAAATTAACACACAAATTTAATGAGAAATTACATAAAAATATCAAATCAATTCTTAGAAATTATTAAAAAGATAACAAAAATTAGTAATTGAATTAAAAGTGACATATTTTCTGGTTTCGATTTAGGTTACCAATATTCTGTCCATGTTTCTGGAATTCCATCTCCGTTTATATCATCACAGAATCCGTGAGTTAAGTCCATGCAATAACCTTCGCAACAAGTTTCACCATATTTACAATCTCTGTCTGAAGAGCATTTTTCAAGCTTTCCTGTAATCTTTATAGAAGCAATTGAGAAGCTTTCTTTAAATTCCTTTGTAGGCAGACAACCAAGCTTATCTGATCTATATTCAATATCTGCTCTTATTGTTCCAACATCCTGTGCTCTTGCTTTTATAATAATCTCTTTTTCTTCTCCAGGCAACAATTCCTTTGGCTGAAATAGAGTAATATAATTATTTAGGTTTAAGCTTATGTTATCTATTTTAGCAACCATATCCCCAGAATTCTTTAAAATCATTCTTATAAATGTTTTTTCATTTTCTTTTAAAACTGTTGAGGTTATTGTTGATTTCACAATACTTATGTCAGGTCCCAATTCACCTGAAACAGCTTTTACAGTTAATGTGCTATTAACTATAGGCAAAGCTTTCCCTAATTCCATATAACCATAAACATCTTTAAGTTTTGGAAATTCTTCACCAGCTCTAGCTCCATAATAAGTCTTATTTTTTCTATTTACGAAGAATATGCAATCTACAGGGCATGAATAACTTAGTTTAATTTCACCAGGCTCTAATACCTTGAATGTTTGTGTTAAGCTTCCTGAAATTTTTGCATCAGAATTTAATTCACAATTCGCTGAGCATACCAAAGAACCAGAAACAATACATCTCTCAGGACCAGTTGCAGCTTCTTGTACAGCCATCCAACTACAAATATATGCCTCATGTGTCTCAACATTATATTCAAAAGAATTTATTTTTCTTTTAATTTCTTCTAAATCTCTTACCCAAGTTACAGGAGGAGAATCCTGAGGACCACCTTTAGGATACCATTCTCCTAAGAGTGAAAAACCGTCCAAAACTAACTCACTTCCTACGCAACATTCTTCGCCATTTGAAATAACATACCCCCTATCTATGATTCTAGGATTGCTATAAAAGTTTATACCAATATGTCCCGGGCCAATAGGACCTAAAGAAAGTAATGGAGGCTGATCATGAAAACTACTTAATTTCGACAGACTAAGTATACTTATGCTTGCTTTATCTTGATTCCATATATTAGAATTCTTTTTAGAAACAGCAGATATAACAATATTAAAAGTTCCAAAAGCATTAGGAGGCGAAGAAATTAGGATATTAATATTTCTATATGAATTTGGTTGAATAGTTACATTTTTATCATATCTTATTTGATAAGGATAGCTTCCAGAAATAAATATTTCAAATGTATCTTGAAACTCTTGATTATTTGTAATTTTTACAGGAATTGCTACGTTTCTACCTGCTTGCATTATAATGTTTTTGTTAGATATTGCAACGCTAACTTTATCTGACTGAGCAAATGCTATATAAGAAAAAATTAAAAATACAAAAATTATTAACAAAGATATTCCGCGCGTTTTCTTCATTTTTTCAATTTCCATCTTAATGCCACCACAATACATGTTACTATACTTACAATTAATAAAATCCTCATAAGTCCAAGATCAATATTTGTTGGCATTCCTGTAGCATAACCTACAATGAAAGATTTTTCTGATTTTAATTCATATTCTGGAACTATTACTAATATCTTATATTCTCCAGGATTATTTATAGTTAAAGTCTTTCTAAATGTTCCGCGAATATTAACAGGAAAGCTTGTTATAATTTTATCTTCGCTATTAATCGAAACCAAAATATTTCCTTCTAATGGATAGTCACTATCATCTTTGTAAGAGATAGTATATCTTATTTCTTCGCCAGGAGAATATTCATCTTTATCTGTTCTTACCTCAACAAACCTTGGAATGTTCTTAAATTTTGAATAATCATATGTTAAGAATACCTTATCCATTAACTCATTATTTGGCCCATAAAGCTCTGCAGAAAGTGTTATATATTTATAATCCCGAGATCTAAAACTTGTTACAAAACCCATAGGTTTTGGTATTATTTCCTCTTGTATCATATCTTCAAATATTTTGTTTCCATTCTCGTCATAAAGATAAACATTTACTCTTCCATTAAAGCTTGTTGAATAATCTGCTGCATTGGATAAGCAAACAAACAATTTATTTTCTTCATTTGCTTTTAAAGGAAAGTTTGTAATCCCAGTATATAAAAACCTTCCTTTTGCTCCATTAATATAAAATCTCATTTTTAATATAGATTTTTCCTCTCCGGATTGAGCAATAATTTTAACTAAGTAAGCTCCTGTGTTTAAATATGGTATATTGTAAATTATATCTCTTTCAGAATCTAATCTTATTTCTTCAATCTTTGTATATCTTCCTATCGGAACCTCTGTTAAGTCATCCCAATCATAAACCTTCATTGTAACAGTTACATCCTTAGGATAACCTTTGTTTATAAGCTTTGTTCTTATGGTAAAAGAGCCATCTCTTTCAAATCCCGGAAAGGATGTTCCAAAGAGATATTTTTCTTCATTTAGATATGTTTCTTTTTTGCTGAAATATAAATAAGATTCATCAGAGTTTTCAACAAAAAATGTTGTTTGCTCTCCAGGTACGCCAGGAGGTCCATAAGCAATAAAGCTTATACCACCAAGATTAAAAGTATCACCAACAATGAAATAAAGCTTAACTATATATTCACCATTTTTAGCCCCTTTAGGAACTTTCCATCTAAATTCCTTAGGAATAACTTCATTGTACATAATATTAACATCATTTTCAACTAAGAATTCATCAATCATTATTTCACCTTCTTCAGGATCATTATAAAATATTTGTGCTCTTATCTTTCCTTCAACAATAGGAGATTCCATTTTGCTTATTAGTTTATAAGAAATTATCACATCTTCTCCAGGCTTATAAACTATCTTTTCAGGATTTAGAGAATCAAATAATATACCATTCTGAAATCTGTAATATTGAAAGCAATCTGTTTGCTCAAAAGCAAATGCAATGGAAGGTAGAAGCAAAAGTATTAAAAAAAATTTCATAAATTATATTTTTAGTTTAGTTATATATAAAGATTTCGGTGTTGTAAAAATAAACCAATAACAAAATTTCTAATTAAAAAATAAAAATCATAAACAGAGTTTAGTTATTATGCAAAAAGATAGCAAATCAAACAATCCAAGCTGTTTTAAAAATTATGCATGGAAGATAGCAATTCCAATATCAGTCTTGGCTTTTCTTGGCTTAGGAGCTTATGAGAATTATAAAACTATAGAAAGAATGATCCGTTCTCATACGTGTTATGAAAGAATAGAAGAAATAAAAAAATATGCTAAAGAGACAGGAGCTTATTCTAATCCTGAGGTTAGAGAATATATGAGAGAAGCAGAAAAAAGTTGTAGAGAAACCGCGCTAACAGAATTTTACCTTAATAAAGCAATAGAAGAATTGCATAGGTATATAGAAAGATTAGAAAATTCTCTAAAAAGTTCAGAGCAAACTATAGAGATCAACAAATTACTTGACCTGATTTATGATTTGTTTAAAGAAAATTCCTTAGAGAGAGAAAATAAAAAATAAAAAAATTGAAAAAAAATTTAATTTTTAAAAATAGCAAAATTATAAAAATTCTTTTATAAAATTTTAACTCATATGAAACTATTTTTAGCTTCATTATTCACATTGATTTTACTTTCAGGCTTTTTAATAACAATATTCTTGTCTCTTCTATATTTTACAGGAATAATAGAAATTTATTTTCTGATCGGATTAACAATAATCTTCAATTTTTTTCTATGGTTATTAGGTCCAAAAATTTCTGATTTCATGTATAGATTTTTTTATAAGGTAAGATGGATTGATATAGATGAGCTTAAAAAAATTAGCCCGGCTTCTGCTGATATTATTTTAAAAGTATGCAAAAAATACAATTTCAAGATTCCAAAATTGGGTATAATACCAGATAAAAATCCAAATGCTTTTACATATGGCTCAGGAAGATGGAATGCGAGGATTATAGTTACAGAGGGAATATTTAATTATCTTGATGAAAAAGAAAGAGAATCTGTTTTTGCACACGAGCTCGGACATATAAAAAACAGAGATTTTATTATAATGACTATTGCCTCTACTCTATTACAAATTCTTTATGAATTATATGTGATTTCAAGAAGATTATCTAGAAGCAATGGAGATAGAAAAAAATCTTCTAGAGCTTTCTTTTTGTTGATGATCTTTTCATATATATTTTTCTGGATCGGAAGATATGTTGTTCTTTATTTAAGTAGAATAAGAGAATATTATGCAGATGAATTTTCGGCAAAAGAAACAGATCCAAATTTTTTATCATCAGCCTTAATAAAAATTTCATATGGAATTCTTATAAATCCCGATGATGTCAGACTTATCAATTCCACTCGATTCATAGGAATAACAGATTTTAAGCTTTCTAAAAATATTGGTTTGATATATTATAACTGTGCTAATCTAAAAGATTTTAAACCATTACAAAAAGCTTTACTTTTTGATATTAAAAATCCTTGGGCATTTATTATGGAATTAAATTCTACCCATCCATTAACAGGAAAAAGATTGAAAAGGCTTTCCAAAATTTCTGATAAACCATTGTTTGATTTCGAGAATATTGAAAAAGAAATAAATATTGATAACAAAAAACTATATCAAAATTTCTTAAAAGATGTTTTTGTTGTTTTATTACCAACTTTTCTTATTATAGCATTTCCTATTCTTTTTATTCTTATTTTGTATTCAACTTTTTCTTTTATTTCAATTTTTCTATTTTTCTCTTTTTGGTTACTTCTTATTGGTTTTAGTATTTTAATTGCTACTCTCTATAAATATCCTAACAAAAAACCAGAATATTCGAATGTTTTAGAATTGATGTCAGATATATATGCTTCTCCAGTAAGAGGAAGATCTGTAAAACTAAATGGCAAATTAGTTGGAAGAGGAATTCCAGGATTAATTTTCTCTGAAGATATGATGATGCAAGATAAAACAGGCTTAATTTTCTTAAATTATGAGAGTTGGCTTCCAATAATAGGAAATATTTTCTTTGGATTGAAAAAGGTTCCGAAACTAATAAATAAAGATGCAGAAATAACAGGATGGTTTTTGAGAGGTATATATCCTATTATAGATTTGAATACCTTAAAAACAAAAGAAGAAAGTATAAGAGGATTTGTTAAATTAGGAGGAATAATTATTGGATTAGGTCTCATTATTTTAAGTTTGCTCTTATTTTTCGTATTTTTAATTTAAATGGGGCTGCTCGGATTTTCGAAATCAATTCCAAAAATTCGAACCGAGGTCAGCTGGTCTCTTCTCACAGCTCCAGTCTTCTGGAGCCAGCCTTTAGCTCATTGAAATGATGTGCTAACCACTACACCACAGCCCCATGTAATGAGATAATTAAAAAAAGAATTTTAAAAATTTTGATTTTTGTGGTTTTTTATCCAAACCGTCATTCCCTATTACTTAACTTCTGATTTACAATCTTTCCAAAATATTTTGACCTAATATACTTTTCAAATTCCGAAAAAGAACTAAAACTTTTAGAAAGAAAAAATAATAAATGAAAAACAGCGCTTGATAGTATATCTAAAATTTGTATTTATTTTTTAAAAATAATATCAAATCGAACAAAAATGCTAGAAATTATAACCTTAACCCTTTTCATAATTGTTTTGGTTTTAATAGCATTATATGCAAAATCGCTAAAGAAAATAAGAGAATTAGAGTTTGAAAAAAGCAGTATTTTGGTAAAGCATGGTAAAGCTATTGAGCAATTTTTTCCTTTTCTTGAAAATTATCCATATAACAAAAACAATTTTAGGTTTATCGGCTCTCCAATAGATGGAATACAATTCGAAGATGATAAAATAATCTTCATAGAATTTAAAACAAGCAATTCAAAGCTTTCTGAAAATCAAAAAAGAATAAAAGAGATAATTGAAAAGAAAAATGTTTATTTTGAAGAGTTTAGAGCATAAATTTTTAGATTTAGGAAAATAGCAAACTTTTACTAAAAAATATTTTGATTTACTTTTCTAAAACCTTTTATTCTCCCTTAACCCACTTTTTTGATCCAACTATCTCATCAATTTTATCTTCCAACTCGTCCAACTCTTTTGGTGCGCCAAAATAATTTATTACTCTCTTTGTTCTTCCATTAATTGTAATCGAAGTTATTTTTGTTGGTAAATCTGTAACTATTACACATTCAAAACCTTCATCTTTCTCTATAGCTTTCTTTTAATGAAAAGTAATCTATTTTGTAAAATTCGTCCACCAACTCTTTTATTTTATCTTGTGATATTTCAGCTGTTTGTATTCCTGTAACATTCACAAATCTTTTACCTTCATAAATAACTGTACCGTTTCCATAAATTGTTAGTTTATAAACAGGACGAGAACCGTAATATTATTTTCTTTCTAATGTAATAATAACGTTTTCAAAATTTGTTGGTTTGATCATTTGATTTGATTGAGGATAAAAATACATCAAAGAAGCAATCAGCAACAATATAGTACCAATAATGATCAAATTTTTCATAATTATTAACTTTTGTAAAATAAGTTTAAAAATTTGCAAAAAATAAAAATGATAAAAATAAAAAGGACAATAAGCTTTCAAAATAAATCAATTATTGTCTTCCAACCACAACAACATTCAATGGTTGTTCTGTAAAGTATCCATAGCTTGATTCAAATGTTAAAGATACAATGTTATATGTTTGCGGTACATTGGATATTGTGATTGTACAAGGTATTCTCACTGATTCCCCTTTTCTTAGTTGAATTGTTCCGGTTACTGTTGTTCCACCACCCTGCAAATATCCACACTCTTTGAAGCTTCCTCCAATAATACTCAAGCTTACTGTTAGCTTTCCAATAGATTCTCCTGGAGAACCGCCTCTAATAACAGGCACTCCACTTCCAACATTCTTGAAAATAACATTCACAGGAATTTCATCTCCTGGACTACTAACAATCAAAGGAAGCCTTGTATCTAAGTCTATATGAATTGGCCCCCTACTATTTGAAACATTATAGCTTGTTGGAATAGGTTTATTCTCTCTTATACTATATGTATAAAACTCTCGACTAAAAACATATACCTGAATTGCTCCATTGCTTTTATAATCATAAGTTGTTCTTGCTATTAATTGAATTGGAAACTCTACACCTTCAGGAAGTTGTGTAAATGGTGAAATTATTCTATTACAAGCCTTTACATCCCCTCTTAATGGAGGAGAAACTGTTAGGTCAGGAGGTCTCAAATCCCAAGGACCGCAAGGATTTACATTTGTCCACGTTACTCCTAAAATTTCTACTATTGTATTTCTTGCCGTAGTACCGCCAACATTCTCTATTTCTACACTAACACTTATAGGTTCTTTGCTTGAATACCTGTCATAATCTGTTGTGAATTCAGTAACCATTATTCCATCTGTTGAAGATACTGTTATCTGATTTGTTCCTATACAACCAGAAACAGCAACTACGACAGAAATAATGAAAACCGCTAAAATTTTTTCACTGCCATTTTTCCAATTCAAAAAAGATTTCCTCATCCTATCTACCTAACAATTATTTCAGCAAGCCTTTTTATTTCATACTTATATTTTATATTAATTATCACATATGCATTTAAATAACTTTTTTCTATATTTTTAACATTAATTTTGCATGCTATTATTTCTCCATATCTTTCTACATACATTTTTTCAGGAATATCACACTCTATTGGAATATTAGGTAATATCTTTATCTCAAAATTTTCTATATCTTTAACAATACCATTTCCAACATTTCTTATTGTTACATAAAGATATTGCTCAACATTTCTAACAATTATAGGATTTTCTGATAATTCTAACAAAGCTTCAATATCATTATTATTTTCAACAAAAGATTTTGGCAAAGCTTCAAATCTTCTAGTAATTCTTCTTCCTTCATATTCTTCTTGATTCATAAAAACAATTTCTTTTATCATAGAAAATTCTGAAGAATAAATTACTGAGGCATAAATTGTTTGAGGCATTTCTTTTTCTATCTCTTTCTCAAAAACAAGTTTACATTCAATATTTTGCCCAAATCCTGGCTTTAATTCAAATTTCTTTTTGCATTCCCCTTTTTTTGTAAATAATCCAACATCAAAAAATTCTACTTCTATATCATAACTTTTTGTTCCATTGTTTTTCAAATCTAAAAAAACAGAAAATTTCTGATTTTTTAAAACTTCTTTAGGAGCATCTATGGAAATTTCTAATCCATAATAGCTTTTGGTTTCTACACAAAGAGAAATTATAATTGCAATACAAATCACAATTATTTCCAAAATTTTTGATTTTTTCATTCAAAACACTAATAAAAATTTGTAAGGAAAAATTTATATTATGTTATACAAAGAGCTTTGTGATGTTTATGAAAGATTAGAGAAAACAACAAAAAAGCTTGAAAAGACAGATATATTAGCAGAGCTATACAAAAAATGTGAAGAAGATTTATATCAAATTGTTCTATTGTCTATGGGTTTGGTTTATCCAACAGGTCAAGAGTTAGGAATAGCAGAAGAAATGATGAAAGAGATAATATGCAAAAGTTATGGAATAAGTGAGAAAGAGTTTGAAGAAATATTTAAAAAAACAGGTGATTTGGGATTAACAGCAGAGTATTTTGCAAATAGAAAAAAACAAATAACACTATTTTCAAAAAATCTTTTGGTAGAGAATGTTTTTCAAAATTTGAGAAAAGTTGCTGAAACAACAGGAGAAAAATCACAAGAAAAGAAAATGAATTATATAACAGAATTATTAACGCATGCAAAAGGGATAGAAGCAAGATATATAACAAGAACTGTTTTAGGAGAATTGAGAATAGGGGTTGCTTATGGTATAGTAAGAGACGCTATTGCTAAGGCATTTAATAAATTGCCTGAAGAAGTGGAAAAGAGTTATAATGTTCTAGGAGATTTTGGAATTGTGGCAAATCTTGCAAAAGAAAATAAATTAGGAGCTGAAATAAAGCTAGGAATTCCTGTTAGAGTAATGCTTGCTGAAAGAGCTCCGGACCTAAAAACCGCTTTAGAAGAATTTGAAAATTATTGTTTAGAAGCAAAGTATGATGGTTTTAGGGTTTGCATTCACAAAGATGGAAATAAAATAATGCTTTTTTCAAGAAGATTAGAGAACGTTACAAGTCAATTTCCTGAAATTGTTGAATTGAGTAAAAGTGGAATAAAAGCAGAAAGTGCAATAATAGAAGGAGAGGCAATTGCAATAGATTTAAATACAAAATCACCATTACCATTCCAGTTCCTTTCTAGAAGAATACAAAGAAAATATAGCATTGAAAAGATGATGAAGGAAATTCCGGTTCAAGTAAATCTTTTTGATATAATATATTTAAATGGAGAAAACTTGATGGAGAAAAAGTTAAAAGAGAGATGGGAAAAGTTGAAAAGTATTATAGAAGAAAATGAAAGGTTCAAGCTTGCGGAGCATATTGAAACAAAGGATTTTCAAGAAGCAGAAAGATTTTATAATGAATGCTTATCTAAAGGATATGAAGGAATAATTGTTAAAAATCTAGACGCTCATTATCAGCCTGGTAAAAGGGTAGGGTATTGGTTAAAAGTAAAGCCTATAATGGAGCCATTGGATTTGGTTATTGTAGGAGCAGAATGGGGTGAAGGCAAAAGAGCAAAATTTTTGGGCTCATTAATACTTGCTGCTTTTGATCCAAAAACAGGAGAATTTCTTCCAACAGGAATGATGGGATCAGGCTTAACAGATGATCAACTAAAAGAGATTACAGAAAAGCTTAAGCCATTGATAATAAAAGAGGAAGGTAGAAGAGTAGAAATAAAACCAAAGATTGTTGTGGAAGTGGGATATGAAGAGATACAAAAATCTCCGAAATATCCAACAGGATATGCATTAAGATTTCCTAGATTGTTAAGGTTCAGAGATCAAGAAAAAAGTGTAGAGGAAGCGGATACAATAGAAACAATAGAGAAATTGTTTTATCAACAAAAAAGAAGAGCAGAAGAATTTTAAGATCTCTGCGATTTTTGAAATAATTTAGGTAGATATTTGTTACCAGCTATATTCTTCTATCCATAATTTTGTAAATCTTCTGAAGATAATTATAAGTACATCATATTAGTTTGCAGAAATGAAGTTAGTTGAAATAGTGAGTGTTGAAGAGTTGATCTCTTATATTCTCTTATTAGCATTTAGAGAAGCACTCAGATTATGTAGATTAATTTATATACTAAATTTATTATCCTATCTTATCTCAACTTTATCTGAACCCTGGTTTTTATAAGCATCTTAAATTTTTATTAAACATCAATCAAATTATACTGATTTTTATCCAAAATCTCAACTTTTAAAATGTAAGAACAAGAAACTACCGGTTAGATTTTTTCAGATATACTCTCTTCAAACAATGAGATATTCTGAAATTGAATTAATAGGGTTATACTTATATGCTTCAATTTGATAAATATAACTAAGGATAGTATAGAGAATTCCATAATGCCAATCTTGAGAGATGTTCTTAGCTTTTTTAGTTGTTCTGCAAGTATTTCTCTATTCTTGAAATCAATAGTGAATCCCAAGTGCTCCGAGAGGCGCTTATTTGTTGCGAGCTTATAAAGCTCTCTGCCATCTCATTAAGCAAATCATAAATCAAATCAATTGGCGTTTTTCCATAATCTTCAAGCTATATGTATCAATCTTAAAAATTATTCATGAGGTAATTTTTTCTCTAATTCTCCATTATTGAGAATTTATCTTATAATCATAATTTTCTTCTTTTTATGATCTTACTATTCTAATCAACTTATTTTATGTGAAATCTATCAAATATTTTGAGATTTTTTTTTCATTTTTCTTTTTTTGCCTTTTTGATCCTATGCTCAAAGCCCTTTTTATCGGCTCTTCTGGGAGATGAAACCTTTCTGCTAACCTTTTAATTTCTTCTTCAAGTTCAATCTCACCGATTCTTATTCTATCAATAAGCTCTTCAAATTTGTTTTCTATTGATTCTCTAACAATACTATCCAAATCGATTCTTGAATAACCAAGTTTTTCTCCTAAGTTGTAAAAATCTTCTAAATTATTAAAATACCCTCTGTTCATCTCATCAACATATTTTTTGTATATCTTTTCCGCTCCCTCTCTCCAAGCAGCTTTTGCTTTGTCAATTTTTGCTTTATCAATAATAAATCCCGACCTTCTTGCTCTTGACACAAGTCTCTCTATATTTTTCCACGAGTCAAGATTACCTTCTCTTAGCTCTTCAATAGTAAAATTATAAAGGGCTTTGGCGCCTTCGTTCAAAGCATTTTCTAATTTATAGATAGGTGCTCCCAATTCTTTGGTTAATCTTCTGGCTTCTTCCTCATACTCTAACAAACCTTCCTTTATCTTTTCAATAATTAAATTATATACTGCTATTTTACCTATTTTTAGAGCATTTTCTATCTCCTTTTTTCTATCATCTTTCTTAAGCTCTTTTGCGAGTTCATAAGCTTTATCTAGTCTATCAAAAAAACCTCTTTTTATTTCATCTATAATAAAATAATATAGATTTTCTCTACCTTCTTTAACTGCCTTTTCCAATTCATCATTTTGATATCCTAATTCTTTTCCAAGTTTTCTTGCTTCATCTTCATATTCCAAGAAACCCTTTTTTATCCAATTAACTAATAAATTGTATCTAGCATGCTTACCCTCAATTAAAGCTTCATATAGACCATCTGTTTGGAGATCGTATATATATGCTGTTTCTTTTAAATCCTCTTCATACTCTATATTTCCACACTTTATCTCATCCATATACATATCATATGTTCTTTTTCCAAGCCTGTCCACAAAATCACTTGCTAACCTAAATATTTATTATATTAAAGTAATAACAAAATAACATTTAAATATTTTGAATAAACAAATTCTCTTTTCAATTGTTTTAAAATTTTGTATTCAAATAATGGATTTTTACAATTTATTTAATATTAAATCTCTTCAGAAAGATAGAAATTATAGTTTAAATTTCTCGTATAACTCATGCTTTCAATTTTTATCCTATAATTTAAAATCTTACGCCTCTTCTCTCTTTCTATATATTTTTTTGGTTCATTTTCGGGAAATTTGTAAATTTTTATATCACTAAAATCTGTCTCGTCATTGTCAAATTTCGTCAAATATTCTTTTTCTTTAAACTTATCCATTAAACCACCCTTTTTTAAATATATGAGATTTTTTGAAATTCTAGAAAAAAAATATTTAAATATTTTTTTTAAATTCGACAATATGGAAATTATAAAAATTAATTCTAAAAATGAAAAAAAAATTTAAATCTTTTTCAAATTTTAATAATTTCATAGTTTTTATTTAAATATTGTGATTGTATGAAATTTGATTTTTATATCCACGGCTTATGGATTTTGTCTGCGATATTCTTTTTAATTGCAGGAATGATAGCGGGAAACATTGAATGGACCTTAGGAACAACAAGTGCAAGCTATATTCTTTCTTTGCTCTTAGCCTTTGTTTTGTTTTTAATAGCAGGAATGCTTTTGGTTTCCTCTGCAATAAATGCAATAAAAGAAGAGCGTTGATATGCTTGAATCAATTTTAAATCCAAGAAAAGCAGCTAATAATTTGTTGGAAATATTCTTAGTTTCTTCTCTCTTTACGACAGTATCTATTTTAACATCTTATTTAATATTTTCCGATTGTAGCTCTATAGTTTTTTGCTTTTTTGTTACATTACTTTTTGGCCCATTTTTTCAAAGACTTTTTGCTCATGAGGAAACAAAAGAAGAGCTTGCAATAAAACATAGAATAAATGAAAATCTTTTTAGAAGACACGAGCAAGTAATAAAGATATACTCTGCATTTTTCATAGGAATGATAATAACTTTAAGCATATATGCAGTATTTTTGCCCGATAATATAAAAAGTGTTGTTTTTAAAAGACAATATGAAGAAATTGAAAGGATTTCTCAATTGGTAAGCGGAAGGTTTTTTGAAATTGAAAATATAAGATTTGATAGTATAGACACCCGGAAACAGATGATAACAGAAAAAATAGAAACGGCAAAAATAATATTCAAAAACAATTCCGTGGTTTTGATTTTGTCTTTCCTTCTTTCATTAATTTTTGGAACTGGTGCATTATTAATACTTTCATGGAACGCATCTGTGATTGCTGCTTATGTTTCAAGTTATGTATTTGCTTTAACAAGAAGGGGAATGGACATTCTTACGGCTTATGCTCTTGGATTGCCTAGCGCATTGCTCGCAATAACCCTTCACGGAATACCTGAAATATTAGGATATTTCTTTGCAGGATTAGCAGGAGGTATACTTTCTGTTGGTTTAATAAGAGAAAAATTTGGAAGTAGGGAAATGTTTATTATTACAGGAGATTCACTTTTATTATTGGGAGCAGGAATTTTTTCTATATTTGTAGGAGCTTTTATAGAAACCAATGAAATATTTTATAGTTCAATAGGTTTTTTATCATATATTTTATTTTTGATCTTAATATTTCATAGATGAGAATTTTAATCAAATGACAAATATGATAGATTTAAAAGAGTTTTCATCAAAAAGCATTGATAGCGAATTCTATTTACCTTTACCAAAAAATTATGAGATAGGAAAAACAAAATATATAATAGTAACAGGAAGTGTAATGTCTGGCATAGGAAAAGGAACATTCACATCTTGCTTAGGCACTTTGTTAAAATGTCATGGATTTAATATTACAATGCTTAAATTTGATGGATATTTGAATTATGATGCTGGAACACTAAATCCTTATAGGCATGGCGAGGTATTTGTATTAGATGATGGTACAGAGTGTGATCTTGATTTAGGTTCATATGAAAGATTCACTAACCAAAATTATTCTAAGGAAAACTATCTTACTTCTGGAAAGATATTTAAGACAATAATAGAAAAAGAGAGAAGAGGAGAATTTTTAGGAAGGGATGTGCAATTTATTCCTCATGTTACTGGCGAAATAAAAATGTTTTTGAGAAATCTTGCAAATTTAAGCAAAGCAGATATTGTTCTTGTTGAGGTTGGTGGTACAGTAGGGGATTTGGAAAATGCATATTTTCTTGAAGCATTAAGAGAAATGAAATATGAAGAAGGAAATAATATATGTTTTATTAATGTTACATATATAATTGAACCAAATTTTTTAGGAGAGCAAAAAAGCAAGCCTGCCCAGCTTGGAATAAGAAAGCTTCATGAAATTGGAATTCAGCCAGATATAATTGTTTGTAGATCTAATGGTGAAATAAAGAAAAGTGTAAAGGAAAAGATAAGCTTATTTTCTAATGTACCTTTTAAAAGAATATTTGAAATAAAAAATGTTGATAATGTTTATAAAATACCTTTTTATTTGAAGTATCAGGGCATAGATAATGCAATATTTGAAATTCTCGGAATTCAACCAAAGGAAAATAAGAATGATATGACATTTGAAAAATGGAAATCTTTTGCAAACCTTTTTGATAAAATAAACAAAAAAATTACTGTTGCAATAGCAGGGAAATATGTTGATGTTCAAGATTCATATATAAGTATTATAAAAGCATTAGAGCATACTTCACCATATTACAATGCAAAACCAGAAATAAAATGGATAAACTCTGAGGGGTTGGAGTTACTTAGCAAAGAAGAGCTTGAAAATAAACTAAAAGAGATTTTTTCTGATGTCGATGGGTTAATAATTCCAGGAGGGTTTGGAAAAAGAGGAATTGAAGGTAAAATAGCCTGCGTAAAATATGCAAGAGAAAATGATATTCCATTTTTAGGAATATGCTTAGGTTTTCAGGTAGCACTGATAGAATTTGCAAGGAATGTTTGTGGACTAAAAAACGCAAATTCTACAGAGTTTGATTTATTTACAGAAAATCCTGTTGTTGATTTATTAGAAGAGCAAAAGAGAATTGAAGGCTTAGGTGGAACAATGAGATTAGGAGGAAAGGATGTTGAGATTATTGAAGGTACATTAGCTTATAAACTTTATAAAAAAAGAATTGTGAGAGAAAGGTTTAGACATAGGTATGAGTGCAATCCAAAATATATAAAAATGTTTGAAGATTTTGGAATTGTTTTTTCAGGCAAGGCTCCAAATAGCAATATAATGCAAATATTAGAAATTCCTAAGAATAAATTTTTTATCGCAACCCAATTTCATCCAGAGTTTACATCAAAGCCATTATCACCAAACCCAATATTTAAAGGTTTTGTTGAGGAATGTGTTAAAAGTGAAAAAAAATGAGATATGAAAATGTTAAAGGCACTAGAGATTTTCTTCCAAAAGAAATGGAAAAAAGACAATATATTTTGGATGTTGTAAGAGAAACATTTGAGGAATTTGGATTTGTTGAAATTGATACACCATCATTAGAAAAATGGGAAGTTTTATCAAAAAAAGACGCTGGCGGAGAAGGAATTTTGGAAGAAACATATAAATTTGAAGACAAATCTAAAGATTTAATTGGATTAAGATACGATTTAACAGTGCCATTAGCAAGATTTGTTGCAATGAATAAAAAATTGCCATTACCTTTCAAAAGATATCAGATAGGAAAGGTTTGGAGATATGGAGATGTGAGCAAAGGGAGGTTAAGAGAATTTTTGCAGGCAGATATTGATATTGTTGGTGCTGAGAGTATTTTAGCTGACGCTGAGGTTTTGGCTTGTGCCTCTTTTGCATTAAAAAAATTAAAAATAGATTTTCTAATAAGAATAAACAGCAGGAAAGTATTAAATTCAATAATGAAAAAGGTAGGAATAAAAAATGAATTTGTAAATGATGTTTTAAGATCCATAGATAAATTAGATAAGATTAGCGAAAATGAGGTTAAAAAAGAGCTTTTTTCTAAAGGGTTTAGTAAAGATGTTGTGGAAAAGATATTCGAGATGATAAGATCAAATTCAGAAGAATTGAATGTTGATGGAATGGAGGAATTAAATAAGTTATCAGAATATCTAAAACTTTTTGATATAAGAAATTTTAAAATAGATTTTAGCTTAGCAAGAGGATTGGATTATTATACTGGGCCAATATTTGAAATTGTTTCTAAGAACAAAAATATAGGAAGCATTGCAGGAGGAGGAAGATACGATAATTTAATAGAATTATTTTCTTCAGAAAAGATTCCAGCAACTGGAATAAGCTTAGGAATAGAAAGAATATTTGAGATTTTATCAGATTATCCAAAAAAGAAAAGGATATTTGTTGCTTTAGCAAGTGAAGATGTTTTTGAGGATGCTATAAAAATTGTTAAAATGCTTAGAGAAAAGTTTTATGTAGATTATGATTTGAAAGGAAGAAAGCTCTCAAAACAGATGGAATATGCTAATGCAAAGAAATTTTCTATTGTTATTATTGTAGGAAAAAAGGATTTGGAAAATAATAAAATAACTATAAGAGATATGGAATCTGGAGAAGAAAAGAAAATTAATATAAAAGACTTAGAGAGCTTTTTAGAGAATTTAAAAGTATAATAACATTAGAGTTTGAAAGCGTTAAGGCTTAATTTAATTTGAAAACTTTAAAGCTTTTTTAATTAATTTCAATTTTCTGTAATCAAAAAGCATAGGATAAAATTAGCTGAGAATAAATTGATAACCAATGCTTCAAGATCTAATAAAAAGGGAGGCTTAGCATTTCGTGATTTCATTTATTTTTTCTAAAGGAGTTAAGCCCTGAAAAACAATATTATCAACAATAACAGCAGGATATTTTTCTATTTTATACTGTTTAATTATTGCGTCTATTATAGTAAGATTTAGATCTGCTGCTAAGGGAATAAGCATTATTTTGTTTCCACACTTTTCTTTTAAATCAAGTAATATAGAAGCCTGAGTTTTTTGGTCAATAACTTCATCTCTTGTTAAATTATGCTGTTTATAAAAATAAACAACATTATTATATGTGAAATTACATTTTTCTTTTAATTCAATGCTATTTAACCAGAATTGTGTTTGTAATAAAATATACCTTCTTTTTTCATCATATAGTTCAGGAGTAAATCTGTTTGCCTTTTCAGCAAACTCTATTTCCAAACCCTCTTTATAAATTTTTTCATTATATGCAAGGTTTTGGTTGAATGCTATTTCACAATAATCCTTTTCTATTTTCTGAAAATATGTATATAGAAGACGAGCATCATTCCAGGAAATATCTAATTTTACAATTCTTCTTTTAACATCTTGTAGTCTATATTGATCAAGCCATATTCCTAGAATTAATCCAGAAAAGAATACAAGTATTGTAAGAATAGCGGCTTTTATATAAACATTCATATATCCACCTATTTTGTTAGCCAAGTTTTTGATATGTTTTTTCTTTTTATCTCAAAGAATTTAAAGATTGAATAAATCAAAACCAAAGGGAAGAGCAAAATGTAAACTGTTGGAAATAGTATTAAAGAAATTTTGTCATACTTATTATTTTTATTAATTTTATAATTTTCATTCTTTGAATAATTTTTCAAGAATTTGTAAGAATCGAAGCTTATTGAGATAAGATACAAAGAGCTTAAGAAAATAATAACCCCAAAAATAGTAAATAAATCTATTGCATACTTTATTTCAAATCTTTGGAGTGGATTTGTGCCATATTTCATTGCTTCTAAAACATAAAGCAAAAAGTTTTGAATAGAATTGAATATAAGATATGCAGAAATAATAACGCCAAGAGTTGTTAATGTGTAACCAATAAAAGAATATGGTATAATAAATTTTTTGAGTGTTGTTTTTCTTTTAACATATTTTAAATATTTTCCTAAGGTTTGAAAACCACCAAGGTTCCATCTCGTTCTTTGCATCCACCATTTTTTTAAATTTTTTGGATAATCTGTCCAAGCCTTTGCGTCAAAAGCCATTCTTATCTTATAATTATTTGCAAGTATTCGCCAAGCTATTTCTATATCTTCTGTTAAGTTCTTTTCATCAAAGCCACCGAGTTTTAAAATTGTGTCTCTTCTAAATACTGATAGTGGACCAGGAGTTACCATTATAGCATTAATTTTTTCTTGCAATTTTCTGAAACAGGATATCATTATAAATTCCAAATTTTGAAGTTTCTGAAGCAAGGTTTTAGGATTTTTTACAAGTATGTTTGCAGTGACTGCAGCCACTTTTTTATTTAATCTATTTCCGTCATAAAAATGCTTAACGCAATTTTTTAAAGAATCTTTTTCAAGAATAGAATCTGCATCTATTACGGCAACAAATCTCCCTTTTGCTATTTTAAGGGCTTTGTTTAATGAGTAAGCTTTTCCCTTTCTTTCTTCATTTTTTAAAATCTTTGTTTTTATTCCATTTTTTTCTAAAATTTTTTTGCCTTTTTTCATATATTCAAATGTTTTGTCTGTACTTCCGTCGTTAATAAAGATTACTTCAATCTTATCCTTTGGATAGTTAATATCTATAAAATTTTCAATTAGAGAATAAATATTTTTTTCTTCATTGTATGCAGAAACAAGAATACTAACAGAAGGAAATATTTTTGTTACATTTTTTTTAATTATATAATTCTTTGATTCAAACCATAGAAACATATGTAAAAAATTTATATATAGTATTGAAATTATTGCGGCAACTAAAATAATTTCAACAATCATAATTCCTTTATAATATTTATAACTTAAATAATTATTTTTGGTAATTTATTCTAAGGTGGAAAAAATGGAAGGAGAAATTAAGGCAGAGCTTCACTGCCATTCTTTTTATTCAAAAGGGGAAAAAATAATTGTAGAAGGATTAAATACTCCTGAAGAGATAATCAGACATGCAAAAAAGATTGGCCTGGGTTGCATAGCTATAACTGACCATAACACAACGAAGGGAATAGAAAGAGCAAAAAAAGAAGCAAAAAAACAAAATATTATTTTGATCAGAGGAGAAGAGATTTCAACAAGGGAAGGGCATTTAATTGCTTTGGGAATTCAGGAAGAGATAAAACCAAAAATTTCTTTGGAAGAAGCCTTGGATAATATACACAGGCAAGGAGGGATTGGAATAGCTCCACATCCCTTTGACTTAAAAGGAGTTGGTCTTGAGAAGCTTTCAAAAAAATGCGATGCTGTTGAAATATTTAATGCATTGAACATTGACAGATTCGCTAACAGGAGAGCTGAAAAATTTTTTGATGATAGGCCACATATAGCAGGAAGCGATGCACATTGGACAGAGATGATGGGTTATGGATTAACAATATTTAAGGATTGTTTTAATGAAGATGACTGCTTAAAAGCAATAAAAAGAAAAAAAGTAAGAATAGAAAAAAAATACATTCCTATAAGGATTATAACTGAATGGAGCATAAAAAGAATAAACTATTCACATCATCATATAATAAATTATATGAATGATAATTATTCTTATCCTAAAAGGTTTATAGGAAAAAAGATGCTAGAGCTTACAAAAAAAAGTCCTGGTAATATTGATTATTTATTTGAATTTTTTGCATTCTTAGGATTTGGTTTTGCTATATTTTTTTCATTTTTTATAAATTGGGTTGTAGGAAATATAAAAGATTTTGGTGATTTAGATGTTAGATAACGTTATATTTTTTTTAAAAGAACTAATAGCCCAATACGGAATTTTTATCCCTATTCTCTTTGTCGCATTTCTATTAATTTTTAGATTTGTTGCAAAGATTTTTTTAAGAATTGCATTAATAGCAATCGGTTCTATTATGTTTCCTTTTTTTTCAAGAGCTTTTTTTGGGATTCCTGTTGAGATAAACTTTCATGTAATTTTTTCTTTTTTATTTTTCGGTTTTTCGGTTTTTTTTATTTATTATTTCTTGAAAATCCTTTGGAAGATTAGCGAGGTAATTGCAGAAGGTTTTGAAAGATTTATTGGTGAAGAGGAGTGCAAGAAGAAAAAATAAGAATAGATGGATCAACTGGAGGAGGATCTATATTAAGAATTTCAATGGCTTTTTCAATTCTTTTTCAAGTACCTATAGAAATAATTAATATAAGGGCTAAGAGATCGCAACCTGGATTAAAGCAGCAGCACTTGCAAGGAGTTGTTGCTTTAACAAAAATTTGCAATGGAAAGATAAAGGGTGCAAAGATTGGATCAAAAAGAATAGAGTTTTATCCAGGAGATGAAATTAAAAAAGAGGTTTCAATAAAAATACCAACAGCAGGCTCTGTTGGTTTGGTGCTTTATCCGATAATATTGGCTTCAAAAAGATTCGGAGAAATTAAAATTGAAATAAATGGAGGAGCAACATTCGGAAAATGGGCTCCGCCAATAACATTTTTACAAAATATAACCTTTCCTATGCTTAAAAAGATTGGTATAAATGTAGAGATGAATATAAAAAGACATGGATTCTATCCAAAAGGTGGGGCAAGTGTTGATGCTTTTGTTAAAGCAAAAGATATTAAACAATTATACTTAGAAGAATTTGGAGATGTTATAAAAATAAAGGGAATTTCTATTTCTTCAAAGGATTTGAAAGAAAGAAGTGTTGCTGAAAG
>Ga0197143_1000383_pt1 | contig 50684 bp, 50 predicted proteins | sample GBS70_MetaG_FD_148603 | JGI IMG/M metagenome (GOLD analysis project Ga0197143, IMG submission 148603) | Sediment microbial communities from Great Boiling Springs, Gerlach, Nevada, United States - GBS 70_MetaG | ecosystem: Environmental > Aquatic > Thermal springs > Hot (42-90C) > Sediment... | reverse complement strand
GATGAAGCGGCGGAAGCGGGCCGCCAGCTCGCGCCACTCCTCGGTCGGCGGTTGGCGGAGCCGCTCGAGGATCTCGGCGGCCGACATCCGCGCCACGTCCTCACGCAGCCGGGGCGTGGCGGCGACATAGCGCCCGATGCGCCACAGCTCGAAGCCAGGCTGGGCGCTCTCCACGTCGCCCAGGCCCATCGTCAGCCCTGCCACCATCGCCTCCTGGAAGCGGTCGCCGAGCTCGGCGGCGAGGAGCCGGCCGGTCTCGCCGGCCATCTCGCCTGCTGCTCCGCTGATGGTGAGATGGGTGGTGAGGATGTGGGCGTGGAGTGCCCGCACGCGGCCGAAGAGCGACCAGAGCCGCCGTGAAGGCAACGAACGGAGGTCGAGCGATGCAACCTCCTGGCGAAGGGCAGCCACCCGCCGGTTGAGGGGATCGATGGACGCAGCCGAGCGCGGCCAGACGTAACGCATCATGAGGGCTCGTGTTCGGGCGGCCCGCTCTCTATCGGCCAGCGCGCCGGTGAAGAGGAACGAACGGTCGGAGCTGAAGTACTGCTCGAGTGCCGCGGAGCTCTCCCCCGTCTGGAACGTGGCAAGCACGAAGCTGAACCAGGCGAGGTTGAGCGCGCCGCGTCCGGCGAAGATGCCGAGCCAGTTCCCGGTGGGGGGTGGCTGCGCACGGAGGAGGTCGTCGCAGCGCCAGCGACGGACGGCTTCGCGGCTGGTGTCGAAATCCACCTGCTGGAAGAGTGAGGCGACGAAAGGCTTCGGCACCCCCGGCACGACTTCCTCGACGTTCCCCGTGGTCCAGAGGTTGATGTCCGGATGAGGCTCGCTGTCCCACGAGCACACTTTCGTGGCGGGCTCCTGCGCCATGGTGGAATCCCTCCCCACAGACGATGGGGGAATGATAGGGAGTCCTTCGCACCAAGGAAAAGGCTTCTTTCGATAGGGGTTATCGAGAGTGCGAAAGAAATGCCCCGCCCTGCTGAGGGGTCCAGGGCGGGGCTCGGGAACGCCCGGCCTCGGGTCCCATGCCGGGCGGAGCGGGCGACTCAAGCGGCGGCCTGACGTCGCTCCTCGAAGGTCAGGTAGTCCGTCTCGGGGAGCCAGTTGCGGAACGCCCGGGTGGCGCCGCAGATCTTGCACACGCCCAGGCTCGTTTCGCCGTTCGGCTCCTCGATCCGCCAATGGTGCACGTGGTCCGGCTTCGCCTCGACCCGCTCGATGGTGGCCGTTGCGGTCTCGTTCATGGCTGCGTCCTCCTCGTTCTCATTGACTGCCCGGGTGTCCAGGCATAGACTCTTTCATGAGTGAAGTGCCGGCGCTACGGATTTCGTAGCTTTGCCACGGGTAGTCTAGCACGCGGGACTATCAAGTCAATAGTCCCGGCGCTACATTTCGAAAATCTTTCCGCTCCGGAGGGAGGCTGCCCCGGATGACCCAGGCTGCCCAGCGTGAGGACCCCGCCCCCGGCGCCCGTTCGTACGACCAGCCCTGCCTCATCGCCCGTGCCCTCGACGTCCTCGGCGATCGCTGGACGCTCCTCATCCTCCGAGACCTGATGGCGGGGCTGAAGCGGTACTCGGACATCCTGGAAAACTCCCCGGGGCTCTCTCCCAACATCCTTTCCAATCGGCTGAAGCGTCTCGAAGCAGAAGGGTTGGTCGTCCGTCACTACTTTCGCGAACTCCCTCCCCGCGTCGAATACCATCTGACCCCCAAAGGATGGGCCGTTCGGCCCATCCTTCTTTCGCTCATCGAATGGGCTCGTACCCACATCGGCCCCTTCCCGCTCCACGAGGTCGGGCGCACCGTCTCGACCGATTTCGCCGTGCGGGTGCTGCCCACCTTTACCTTCCGGCCCGAGCGTGCCGCGGACCTGGAGGCGGCCATGGTGATCGAGATCTCCGATTGCGAGGGCTGCAATACCTGGACGTTCGAAATCCGCGATGGTCACCTCCGTCCCAGCCGCTTCGCCAACGGCCAGGCCGATGTCCGCTTGAAGACCGACACCACGGGGTTCTTCCGCTTCCTCCGCGGTGAGGCAGCCCCCGAGGATTGCGGAACACTCGAAGGCGACCCCGAGCTCGCCGCCAGAATCCAGTCCTGTTTCCTCGCTCATTGAGGCGTCCTCCCCCTCGGCACGCCGTGGAGGAAGTCTCTCCACGGGGCGACGGTTCGTCATCGGGGCAATCCCTGCATCCCCTGGAGAGATGTCCCGAATCTTCGCCGCTCCTCCCGTATACTTCGGCTAGCCTCCATCTCGGAGCCCGCCGTGGCGCCCCTCACCCCCGAGCGCCTCGTCTTCGAACTGCGCGCCGCCGGTGACCCCGTCATCTCGCCCGACGGCCGCTGGGTGGCCTTCGTCCTGGGCGAGGCTCGCCCGGGCCAGCGTCGCGGAACCTCCACTATCTGGCTGGTCGAGACGGCCACGGGAGAGCTCCGCCAGCTCACGCGCGCCGCGGCCCGCGATTCCCTTCCCCGCTTCTCTCCCGACGGTCACACCCTCGCCTTCGTCTCCGACCGGAGCGGCGACCCGGCCGTCTACCTCCTCCCGCTCGATGGCGGGGAGGCGCGCGAGCTGGTGCGGCGAAAGCGTCCGATCGTCGACCTCACGTGGTCTCCCGATGGCCGAACGTTGGCCCTCGTCAGCCCGTGGGCGCCGGATGACGACCCCTCACGCCCTGCCGACGCTCCCCCTCCGGTGCGGGTCACGCGCCGCATCGATTACAAGCAGGACAACCGCGGCTATCTGGGCGACCTGAGGCACCACGTCTTCATCGTCGATGCGGAGTCCGGCGAGGAGCGGCGCCTCACTTCGCTCCTGCAGGACCACAACTTCCCTCGCTGGTCGCCCGACGGCCAGGCCCTCGCCGTCCAGGTCACGAACCGGAACGGGATGTGCTCCCAGCTCGCTGTCGTCGAGGCCGAAGACGGAGCGTACACCCTCGTGGGCCCCGAGCTGGGGAACGTCGGGACGTGGGCTTGGTCCCTCGACGGCGGCCGCATCGTCTACACGGGAGATATTGAGCAGACGTGGCAGGCCGACGTGTGGGTGTGGGACCGGGCGACCGGCCAGGTCCGCCGCGTTACCCACGACCTCCCCGTTCTGCCGGATGCCGGTTTCCCGACGGTGCAGGCCCCCTCCATGCCCGTATGGCTCGATGGCCGCCGCGTGCTCTTCCACGCCATCCGCGCGGGCGCGAGCGGCCATTACGTCATCGACGTCGAGACGGGAGAGCTCACGACGGAACGGAGCTTCCAGGGGCTCGCTGCAGGCTTCTCGGCCGACGCATCAGCCCGCTGGGTGGTGCAATCGTTCACGTCGTTCGAACGCACGGGCGATCTGCTCCTCTGCGACCGCCAGACCGGCGAGCAGCGCTTCCTGACCGACCTGAACTCCGCCCTCCTGCGGGAGACGCCGCCGGCGCGCTGGGAGCGGTTCGTCGTGGAGCGGGCTGGCCTCCCCATCGAAGCGTGGCTCCTCTTCCCTCCCGACTTCGACCCCTCTTTGCGCTATCCCGTCGTGCTCGACGTCCACGGCGGGCCCAACGGCTACTACGGGTGGGCCTTCAATCCCTGGCAGCAGCTTTTGGCCACCAACGGCTTCCTCGTCCTCTACGCGAACCCCCGAGGCTCCTCGACATACGGTCGGGAGTTCACCCTGAAGGTGCTGCGCGACTGGGGCGGCGAGGATTACCTCGACCTGATGGCCGTGCTCGACCACGTCTTGCAACGGCCGTACGCCGACCCCGCCCGCACCGGGATCTGGGGGTACAGCTATGGCGGGTACATGACCGCTTGGGCCATCAGTCAGAGCGACCGCTTCGCCGCCGCGGTCTGCGGCGCCCCCTGTTTCGACCTGGAGTCGATGTACGGCACCAGCGACATCGCCCACCACTTCGGCGAAATCCAGTGGGGTGGTCCGCCCTGGGCGGTGCGGGACTGGTACGAGGCTCGTTCGCCGTCGACCTTCGCCCACCGTGCGAAGACGCCCACCCTCATCATCCACGGCGAGGCGGACGAGCGGTGCCCCATCGGCCAGGGCGAGCAGATGTACATCACGCTCCTCAAGGCCGGCTGTGAGGTCGAGTTCGCCCGCTACCCCGACGCGTCCCACCTCTTCCTCCGCGTCGGTTACCCCGACCACCGGTGCGACGCCTACCGCCGCCTGCTGGAGTGGTTCCAGCGCCACCTCGGCGGGCCCGAGCCGGGAGGGACGCAGCCGAAATGATCTTCGCGCTCGTGGGCGCCAACGAGGCTGCCATCCGCCGGCGACTCCGGGAGCTGCGTTCGATGGCGGATGGGGGCACGGGCATGCTCGATTCGAACCTGGCCCGCTTCGACGCCTCGGCGTCGCCGGCCGACATCCTCGCATCGGCCGCCACCGTCCCATTCCTCGCGCCCCACCGCCTGGTCATCGTCGAAGGCGTTCTCGACCGGTTCGAGCCCGGCAGCGGCGAGGGCCGGGGCGCCAAGGCGCTGGAACCGTGGGAGGGATTCTTCCGCTGGCTGGAATCCGACCGTCCGCCGACGAGCATCCTCGTGTTCGTCGGAAAGGGCGAGGGCCGCCGCAACCCCTTCCTCGAACGCCTCCGCTCCGTGCCGGGAGCCTTCGTCGAAGAGTATCCGGCGCTCAAAGGCGAGCAGTTGCTGCGCTTCATCCGCGAGGAGGCGGCGGCCCGCGGCGTCCGCTTCGTCTTCGGCCCCTCCCGCCGGCCGCTGCCGCCCGACGAGGAGTGGCGGCGCCCGAAGGAGACCGATCCCGCCCTCCTCCTGGCGGCGGTCACCCAGGGCGACTCGTTGGCTATCGTGGCTGAGCTCGAGAAACTGGCGCTCTACGCCATGGGCCGGGAGGTGACGGTCGACGACGTCGACCTCCTCTGCGGGAGCGGTCGAGCGTTCACCGTCTGGGAGTTCATCGATGCGGTGATGGATGGGGACCTCTCCGCCGCCGGGCGCACCCTTCGTGCCCTCCTGCGCAGCGGCGAAAGCGAACAGGGCATCTTCGCTCTCCTCGCCTCCGGCTACCGCACCCTGGTGACCGTCCTCGACCTTCTGGACGAGGGCGCCGACGAGGAAGCCATCGGGAAGGCCGTCAACCGCCCGTATCCCCGGCTGCGGCAGGCGGTCATCCGGCGGGCGAGGGAGCTCGGTCGTGAAGGGGTCGTGGCCTGCTATGAGGCCATCGTGGAAGCCGACCGGTCGCTCAAGCTCGGCGAGGTGGACCCCGACCTCGCCCTCGAACTGCTGGTCATCCGGCTGTGCTCGGTGCGCCGGCAGCGGGCGGGAGCAGCGGCTCAACGAGCTTGACCGCGCCGCTCGTATCGAGGCTCGCCAGGAACTCGGCGGGAGCAGCCCCCAGCACCGGCAGCTCCCCCGGCCACACCTCGGCCAACGGCAGGAGCACGAATGGTCGCTCCGTAATTCGGGGGTGTGGGATCTCCAGGTCGGGTTCGGAAACCCGTTCGTTCCCGTAGAACAGGATGTCGATGTCGATGACTCTCGGGCCCCAACGCGGCCCGGGCCGGCGTCCCAGTGCGCGTTCGATCTCCTTCGCGAGGACGAGCAGGTGGCGCGGGTCGAGGGCGCACCGCCCGCGCACGACCGCGTTCAGGAAGGTCGGCTGCCCCGGAGGGACGGGCTCGGTTTCCCACACCGAGGATGCGGCGGTGATCTCGATGCCGCGGCGCTGCAGCGCCTCCACCGCGGCGCGCAGGTTCGCGAGGCGGTCGCCGAGGTTGCTCCCGAGGGCGAGCACCACCTCGGCCGTCACTGCGCCCGCCACCGTCCGCGGACCACGGCGTCGGCCATGCGGGCCACCTTCACCACCTGCTCTACGTCGTGGACGCGCAGGATGTCGACCCCGCCGGCGATGGCGAGCGCGGCCACGGCGGCCGTGCCCTCCAAGCGCTGGTCCACGGGCGCATCGAGCACCAGCCCGATGGTCGATTTGCGCGAGGGCCCCAAAAGAAGCGGAAGGTCGAATCGCCACAGCTCCCGCAGCCGCCGGACCATCTCGAGGTTCTGCTCCGGGGTCCAACCGAACCCGAAGCCGGGGTCGAGGATGATCCGCGAGGGCGGGATACCGGCGTCCGCGGCGATGGCGAGACTGGCCTCGAACCCGCAGGCGATGTCGGCGATCAGCTCGTGGAACGGGCGTCCGCGCTGGTTGTGCATCGCCACGACGGGAACGCCTGCTTCCGCTGCTACTCGCGCCATCTCGGGGTCGAAGCGGAGGCCCCAGATGTCGTTGAGCATGTCGGCCCCGGCCTCCAGTGCGCGTCGAGCCGTCGTGGCGTGGTACGTGTCGACCGAGATGGGGAGGTTCGTCACCGCGCGAACCGCCACGAGGGATGGCATCAGTCGGTCGAGTTCCACCTCTGCGGCGAGGGGTTCGGCTCCAGGCCGGGAGGATTCGGCGCCGATGTCGATGATGTCGGCCCCTGCCGCTTCGAAGCGCCGGGCGAGCTCCGCGGCCTTGGCCGGGTCGCCGCCGGTGCCGTCGCCGCTGAAGGAATCCGGCGTCACGTTGATGATGGCCATGATGTACGTCCGCTCGCCCCACGCGAAGCGGCGGCCTCGGATGGTCAACTCCGGCGAGCGGTAGCGGCGCCGAAGGAGGAGGTCCGATGGGAGCGGGGATGCGGCGACGCCGCCGGGCTCAGTCGAGCAGTTCATATTCGTGCTCGAAGGCCTGGTCGCCCTCGATGGTGAACACCCGCACCACCGGATGCTCCCGGTCGGCCACCCCGACGACGAAATGGACGTACGGTGGGCCGAACAGTGGGGCCATCATGCGGATGTCCGTGGGGCTGGGGCGAGCCTCGCTGCCTGTGTGGGAGTGGTAGAAGCCGGCCAGCTCGTGGCCTGCGGCCTCCATCTCCGCCTCGATGCGCCGCTGCTCGCGAGCGTCGATGCTGAAGCGGAAGGGGCTCGCCTCGGCGTTCTTCGCCGGGTACACGGCCTCGATGATGCCGTCCCGCTTGCCGAGCATGCCGCAGCACTCGATCGGCGCTTCGCGGAGGGCGTGCTCCACCATCGCTTGCAGGTGGGCCCGCCGGAGCCGGGCGACCACAGCCATCGCTGCTCCTTTACAGAGGGGTCCGCAAGCCATTCTACGGAGCGAACCCCTGACAGCGGGGGACGGCTACGAGCAGGGCTCCGAGGCCAAATCCTTCACCTTCGGGTTGTTCACCTGCTGGACCATGATGATCCAGAGCCCAGCTGCCTGCGGAATGAGCTGGATGCCGCCGAGGTCGGTACGGTTGACGTACGGGGGGATGCCGAGGCTCGTGTTGAAGTAGTGCTGCCACGTCTGCGTCGCCGCGTCCCAGAGGTAGATCGCGCGCCAGGAACCGGATGGGAGGCAGGCGAGGTAATCCTGCGGCGGGAGGCTATCGTACAGCGGCCCGCCCAGGAGATTGAGCCCGGGGTAGAGCGTGGACCTGCTCCCGGCGGCGGCGATGCCAGCGGTGGCGCCGAGCACGGCGGCCAAAAGGAGGCTCGAGACGACGATCGCGGCAAGCTTCGGACGGAGCTTGGGCATCGGGTTCCTCCCTACGTTCGCGCACGAGCGTACCAGCGGCGTTCCGTACGCGCATGAAAGGGAAGGGGGTCGGCGCCCCTCTCGCCAACCACAAGGAGTAAAACGTCCGTAAAACCTTCGCGCGCGGCCTCAGGGACGAAGACGTTCGCTGCGCGGCGCGAGCGTCGCGTCACCCGCGGGGCCGATGACTGCGAAGGTGCACTCTTCGCCGTGGATTCGCTGCGCCATCGCGACCGCGTCCTCGACGCTATCCGCCGTGTCGAAACCGAGGTACCGCGGAACATCCGGGTCGACGGCCCCGGCGACGATGACCCGGCCGGCGTGGCGGAGTCGTTTGAGCGGCTGGGTGGCCAGGATCCCGTGCACGGGGTGGAAGGCGACCCCGAAGCGGTACCGTTCGATGTAGTCGGCCCGCTGGGCGAACGCCTCGGCGTACCTCCGGTCAATCTCGTAGGCGTCCCGGGTCTCCGAAAGCACCTTTCGCCAGACCTCGGGATAGGAAGGGTGGTGCTCCGTGTCCCACTCGTCGCGGACCGGTGCCGCCATGATGACCGTGCACCCCGGCTTGCCGAGTGCTTCGATGTATCCGCCCTGGTAGCCGAGCCCCGAGCTGATGAGGGTGAGAATCGGGTTTGGCCGGGCGAAGACGGCGTAGGGGCTGGCATCGGCAACTCCGTAGGCGACGACATCGACCTTCGCCGGCGCGGCTGCCCTCCGCGGCGGATTGCGCGTCGCCAGGAACGCCAGCGCCGCCGCCCGAGTGGCGGGGATGCTCCCGGCCCACACCCCGGCCACCGCCTCGGCGCCATCCATCACCGTCTCCACCTTGAAGATCCGGCGCTGAAGCCCCTCCGGCAGCTGGGCAGCCATCTCTTCGAAGACCGCGTGCATCCGGTTGTGGGCGATGGACATGGACATGCCGTCGGGGTGGTGCGTGCTCTTGATGGACCGCCAGGTGGAGAGCCCGACGACGACGGACTTCCAGCCTCCGCTGAAGCCGAGCACACAGCCGGCGTTGACGTAAACCAGGAGGTCTGCCTCCGCCGCCGCCCGGTTCAGGTCCACCCAGTGGCCGCCCGGCGTTCGGCCGTACGAGACGATGTTGTCCCAATCCTCCGCGTCGTGACACTCCAGGCGGTCGGCGAAGCGGTCGGCGAGCGCGCGCCCGATGACGTGCGCCAGCTCTTCGTGGGTGAACTTGCGATGGAGCGCGTTGGCGCAGATGAGCCGGACGTTACGCTCGTCGACGCCGGCCGCGGCGAGCTCCTCTAGGCAGGCCTCGATGATGAGTTCGCGGACGTCACCGCTCCCCCGCACCGTCGGGTCGTCGAAGGCGATGACGACGGATGCTCCAGGGCGGACCAGGTCGCGAAGGCGCGGCCGGTCGAGAGGCTGGAGGAGGGCGTTGCGCACGGCAGCGAGTCGCTCGTCCCGGGTTTGCCGCCGGATGCCCTCACCCGGCTGCCGCGCTCCGACGACGTATGTGCGCTCCGGAAGCCGCGCCCTGATGGTCTCTCGGCCGAACCAGAGCGTCGCCTCGACCATGGCTCTCCCTCCGCCGAAGGGTCGGGCAGATTCTACGCCTTCCCGAGGGCCGCGTGGCACGGACTCCGGCTACCAGTTCGGCGAGAGCCGCTCACGGATGCGGCGCCATACCTCGCCCGCCTTCGCATACCGCTCCATCAGGAATGGGTACACGTCGGGATGGCGGAGCAGCAGCTCCATGCACTGCTGTCCCAGATACCGGTCCAGCACCGTGGGGTGAATGTCCGGTTCGACGACGTCGACGGCCAGGCCCGGTTCGAAGCCGCCCGGGGCAGCCGGCAGACCGGGCGGTTGTTGGGCCACCAGTCCCTTCTCCGTGAGCGAACGGACCGCGTTCTCCAGCTCCTCCCGGAACTCCTTCGTCGCCCGCTCGCCGCCCGCATCCAGGAAGGCGCGAGGATGGCCCCTCGTGCGGAGGCTGTGGGTGACCGCGCAGACGTAGTCGACGCGGAAGCGGTCGTCGCCGGCGGCTCGGGAGGGTGGCAGCCCAAGGCTGAGCACCCCCAGTACGACCTGCTCGAGGGGCGTCAGGTCGTCGGGTTGGATGGCCATTCGGCACCGCCTCGTGGGCTCTGGGAGTGACACGCCTGTGCAGCGTCGCATATCGAAGCGAAGAACTCGCGGAGAAAGGCCAGCGCCTCGGGGTTGAGGCAGTAGCAGTACGGGTTCTCCACGCTCCCGACCACGATGCCGGCCTCTTTGAGGACCTTGAGGTGCTCGGAGATCGTCGACGGGGCGAGCGGCAAGACGTCCGAAAGGTCGCTGGTGACGCACTCCTGGCGCCGAACGAGCTCGAGCACGATCCGCAGTCGTGCCGGGCTCCCCAGCGCGCGGAGCATCGTGCCTGCGCGGGCCTCCTCGGCAGTGAAGCTCTCGACGGCCTTCATGCTGACCTCTTGACGATGCTCCCATCCTACCGTACCCTGGCCCCGGGTGGTTTCGGAAATTTCCGAACCACACCCGCTCCGGAGGCAGCGCCCATGGACACCGTCCCGAACGACCCTGCGGAGCTCCGTGCCGCCGTCGCGGCCCACTACGGAGCGCGCGCTGCGCGGTTCGCCCACGACGAACCCGTCCCGGTGGCCTCGGCCGACTCCTGCTGTGCGCCGACGGCCGCGCCTCGGAGGAACGCCGCCGATTGCTGCTCGCCCGAGGCGCCCCAGGAGGGGGTCATCGAACGCGTCGCCTCCCTTTACCAGGACGCGGACCTGAGCGGACTCCCCGCCGAGGTGCTCGCGGCGTCGTTCGGCTGTGGAAATCCCACCGCCATCGCCTCTCTACGCGCCGGGGAGGTCGTGCTCGACCTCGGCTCCGGCGCGGGCATCGATTGCTTCCTCGCCGCGAAGCGGGTGGGGCCCGAGGGTCGCGTGTACGGCGTCGACATGACGCCCGAGATGGTGGCCTTGGCCCGCAAGAACGCGCAGAGGCTTGGTGCTTCCAACGTCGAGTTCCGTCTCGGCGAGATCGAGCACCTGCCCTTCCCCGACGCCTCGGTGGATGTCGTCATCTCCAACTGCGTGATCAACCTGAGCCCGGACAAGGACCGAGTATTTCGCGAAGCCTTCCGGGTGCTGCGGCCGGGTGGGCGGCTGCAGGTGTCGGACATCGTCTGGCTGCGGGAGGCGCCGTCGGAGGTGCGCCGCGACCTCGAAGCCTGGGCTGGCTGCATCGCGGGGGCGCTTCTCGAGTCGGAGTACCGGGCCAAGCTCGCTGCAGCGGGCTTCGCCGGCATCCAGTCGACATGGACCGAATATCCGGGGAAGGACGGCCTCGCCTCGGCGAACTTCCTCGCCTACAAGCCCGGTTGAGGGTCCCTGTCGGGCTGGTCACCTAGACCGGGAGCCAGTAGAGGACGCCGTCCCGCATCACCTTTGCCACGCGGCCCATCTCGAACAAATATTCGAGGTGGGCCAGCGTCTCGCCCACGGCCGCTCGCTGCATGAAGGGCTCGAATTCATCGAGGCGTCCGGTCGTCCACTGCACCCGCGAAGCCACCTCCCAGGCCGTGGAACCGCCGCGGTCGATACAGCGGTACATCTCTTCCAGCCGGGCGAGATGGTGGTTGTGGATTTCCTCGATACGCCGTTTCAGCTCCCGAGTGTCGAACTCGTGTGCCGGCAGGACGTACTCGACGTCCAACTTCCGCACCACCTCGAGCGAGCGCATGTAATCACCGAGGGGGTTCCCCTGGTTCTGGGCGTGGATGGAGACGTTCGGCGTGATGGTGGGCAGGATGTGGTCGCCGGTGAAGAGCACCTTTCGGTTCGGCTCGTAGAGGCAGATGTGTCCCGGTGAGTGTCCGGGGGTCCAGATGATCTGGAACTCGAAATCGCCGGCCTTGATGACCTCTCCTCCGGTGACCGCTCGGTCCGGGGGAACGGGGGCCACGTGCCCCAACATCCCCAAGGAGCCTTGCGACATCGCCGGGGCCTTCAGTTCCGGCACTCCGTGTTGGCGCATGAACCGCGCCATCTCTTCCGTCAGGTGACGGGGGGCCATGTACCGCGCCTTGATGACCTCGGCATCTCGCTCGTGGAGGATAACCTCGCAGTCGGAGACCTGCTTCAGCCGCCCCGCCATCCCGTAGTGGTCGGGGTGCACGTGCGTGACCACCAGCTTGGTGACCTCTTCGGGTGCGCTCCCGTGCTCCCGCATACCCTCGGCGAGGGCGCGGTAGGCTTCCTCGGTGTTCCATCCGCAATCGACGAGGATCGTTTCGCCCCCGCCCTTGATCAGGTACGGCAGCACGTAAGGAAGCCCTTTGGTCACTCGCGGCCGCTCTTCCAGCTCGCGGCGGAGCTGCTTCGCTTCGGCGAGCGTGTACTGGGGAAAGGGGGTAATGAGCTGGTAGATGCCCTCGAGCACCTTCACGGGCGGCATCCTCCCTCGCGTGCTCGCCGCCCGAATCGGGTCGGCGGCGTTTCGCATCGTACGCGAACCATTTGCGGACCGTAAAACAGCGTCGCGCCCTCAGCCTCGCCTCACGAGTACGCTCAGAGCCCAGCTCACCACCGAAACGATGAGCGCTGCCCCCACGGCGGGCCAGAAGCCGTCGAGTTGCGCGTCAACCCCCTCCAGCCGGTCGGCGATTGCGACCGCCGCTGCCAGGAGGCCGGCGTTCAATACGACGAGGAAGAGCCCGAGCGTCATGACCGTCGCCGGGAGGGTGAGCAGCACCAGCACCGGCCGCACGAAGGCGTTCAGCAGCCCCAAGAGGAGCGATACGGCTAGCGTGGAAGGCCAGCCGCCCAGGGAGAAGCCGTCGACGAAGGAGTCGGCGGCCCACACTGCCGCCGCCGTGGTCGCCCAGCGCAGGAGGAATCCCGCCGGGCCATCGCCGGACGGTTCGTCTTCGCTGCGCAGCCTGATGAATACGACGGGCATCGCCCGCATTCTCCCACGCCTTCCGTTGTTCGTCACCGATTAGCGTTCGAGGTGACGAATCGCATCCCCATTCGGTAGAATTTGTTCAGCCATATTCGCATTTCACGAGCGTGCCGATGACCACCGAGCCTACTTCCCGGGAGCGCATCGTCGATATCGAAGCGGAGATGCGCTCCTCGTATCTCGACTATGCGATGAGCGTAATCGTCGCGCGCGCCCTCCCCGACGTGCGCGACGGATTGAAGCCGGTCCAGCGGCGAATCATCTGGGGCATGTTCGATGGCGGAGCCCGCGCCGGCTCCCCGTATCGGAAGTCGGCGGGCATCGTCGGCGACGTGATGGGGCGCTACCACCCGCACGGCGACGCCCCGGTCTACGAGGCACTCGTTCACCTCGCCCAGCCCTTTTCAATGCGTTATCCGCTGGTCGACGGGCAGGGGAACTTCGGCTCGATCGATGGCGATGCGCCGGCGGCCCAGCGGTACACGGAAGCCCGCCTCTCCCCCATCGCCGAAGAGCTCCTTGCCGATATCGACCAGAACACCGTCGACTTCCAGGACAACTACGATGGTCGGTTCCGCGAGCCGGTGGTCCTGCCGGCGCGCATTCCGAACCTGCTGCTCAACGGCGCCGACGGCATCGCCGTGGGCATGGCCACGAAGATCCCGCCACATAACCTCGGCGAGCTCTGCGACGCCATCGCCATGCTCATCGACAACCCCGAGGCGACGCTCGATGACCTCCTCACCGTCGTCAAGGGCCCGGACTTCCCCACCGCCGGTATCGCCCTTGTAGGAAAGGACCGCGAGCAGGTTCGCCTCGCCTACGGCGAAGGTCACGGGCGCATCACTATGCTCGCCCGCACCCGGATCGAGGACACCGGCAGAGGGCGGACGCAGCTCGTCATCACCGAACTTCCGTTCCAGGTGAAGAAGTCCCAGCTCATCGAGCGGATCGCCGAACTCGTCCGGGAGAAGAAGCTCGACGGCATTACCGACATCCGCGACGAGAGCGACCGCGAGGGCATCCGGGTGGTCATCGAACTGAAGAGGGAGAGCTCGGCCGAACAAGTCCGCAACTTCCTCTTCAAGCACACCGCCCTGCGCTCGACCTTCGCCGTCAACATGATGGTGATCGTCGATGGCGCTCCTCGTCGCATCGGCTTGAAGCGCGCCCTCGAGCTCTTCATCGACCACCGCCGCGAAGTCATCCGGCGCCGCTCCGAATTCCAGCTCCAGCAGGCACGGGAGCGGGAGCACATCCTGGCCGGCCTCCTGGGCGCCATCGAGATGCTCGACCTCGTCATCGCCACCATTCGCGGCGCTGACTCCGCGGCCCACGCCAGGGAGCTCCTCCAGGGGAAGGCGCCGCTTCCGGAGCGCGTCCTCGAGTTGGCGCGCGAGCGGCGCGTGCGGGTGCGGGAGGCCAACCCCTTCTCGTTCAGCGAGGCCCAGGCCAACGCCATCCTCGACATGCAGCTCCGTCGTCTGGCCGCCCTCGAGCGCCAGACCCTCGAGAAGGAGTACCGCGAAGTCATCGAACGGATCGCCTACCTCGAGGACCTCCTGGCCAATCCGAGGAAGATCGACTTCCTCATCAAGGAAGACGTGCTGGAGCTGAAGAAGAAGTACGGCGACCCGCGCCGCACGGAGATCGTGGAGGCCGAGCCCGAGGAGTTCCGTGAGGAGGACCTCGTCCCCGACGAGGAGTGCGTCATCACCCTCAGCCGAACCGGCAAGGTGAAGCGGATGGCCCTCGACCGGTTCCGGAGCCAGCGGCGGGGCGGTGTCGGGGTGCGAGGTACCACCATCCGCGAAGAGGACGCCGTCCTCCGGCTCACGGTCTGCCGCGCGCACGACAACCTGCTCATCTTCACCGACCGGGGGAAGGTGTACCAGGTTCGAGCCTACGACGTCCCCGACCTCAGCCGCGACGCCCAGGGCGTCTCCATCCGGAACCTCGTCGATATCGACCCGAACGAATCCGTCACGACGATGCTCGCCGTGCGCGACTACTCGCGCGATTACCTCCTGCTCGTCACGCGCAACGGCCTCGTGAAGAAGACGCCCCTGCGCGAATTCGAGGAGGTTCGTCGCAACGGGAAGATCGCCTTCCGCCTCGACGGTCCCGAAGACGGGAACGGACGCGGCGCTCCGTCAGAAGACGCCCTCATCGCCGCCCGCCTTGCGACCAATGACACGCATGTCCTCCTCGTGTCGAGCAACGGGTATGCCATCCGCTTCCGCATCGACGACCTGCGCGAGGCCAGCCGCACGAGCGGTGGCGTGCGCGGCATGCGCCTCGCTCCCGGCGCGCACGTCGTGGGCGCCGAAACGATCGAGGACGGCGAGGACCTCCTCGTCGTCACCGCCCGGGGATTGGGAAAGCGGACGGCTGTCGAGGAGTACCCGGTCCAGGGCCGCGGCGGCCAGGGCGTGAAGACGCTCCGGCTGACGGACCGCACCGGGCCGATCGCCGCTTGCCGGCTGGTCCGTGAAGGTCAGGAGCTGCTCGTCATCTCCAGGGACGGCGTCGTGATCCGCACCGACGTCGCGAGCATCAGCCGCCAGGGCCGCGATACACAGGGCGTGCGCATCATGCAGGTGGGCGAAAACGACACCGTGGCCGCGATCGCCGTCATCAGCGTGGGCGAGGCCGCAGGGAACGGTCGCCGGAACGCCCGCGCTCGCGCGAACGGCCGGCGGGGGGCGTAGGGGCGCTCAGCTCGCCAGGCCCAACAGCTCCTCGAGCCCCACGACCAGGCGGTCGAGCTCCATCACGCGACGCACCGCCAGCAGCACTCCGGGCATGAACGAATCGCGCCCGGTCGAGTCGTGCCGGATCGTCAGGGTCTGGCCCGTGCCCCCGAAGATCACCTCCTGATGGGCCACGAGCCCCGGGAGGCGGACAGCGTGGATGGTGACACCGCCCAGCTCCGCTCCGCGGGAGCCCGGAAGCGGTTCGCGATCGGGCACATTGCGCACGAAGGGGCGGCCGCGGGCGGCCACCATCCCCTCCGCTGTCGCCTTCGCCGTGCCGCTGGGGGCATCGGCCTTCCCGTCGTGGTGGAGCTCGATGATCTCGGCGGAGTCGAAGAACTTCGCGGCCTGCCGCGCGAAGTGCATCATCAGGACGGCCCCGAGGGCGAAGTTCGGCGCCACCACGGCGCCGAGGCGACGTCGGGCGCAGTCGCGGCCCAGCCGCTCCAGGAACGCCTGGTCCAGGCCCGTCGTCCCGATGACGAGACGTACCCCCTTCTCGAGCGCCGCCTCGGCGAGCACCGGCGTCCAAGCGGCGTTCGTGAAGTCGATGACAACGTCCGGGTTCATCGCCGCGAGCCCGTCGGCCGCGGAGCGGTACACCGCCAGCCCCTCCAGCTCGGACGCGGTGGCGAGTCCGTCGAGAAAGCCGGTCAGCTCCATATCGGCTGAGGAGCGGACCGCCCGGGCCGACTCGCGGCCCATCCTCCCAGTGCCGGAAACGGCGACACGGATGCGTTCCACGGCGGCGATTCTAGCGCAGCTCGGGCGCGGCTTCCGCCGGCGGCTCGGCCTCCGCGGAAGTCGGCCCTGGGGTCGGTTCGGGGGCCGGGGGCCAGTAGTAGTCGAGCACGACGCGCCCCGCCGCGGCAGCCGGCAGCGCCAAGAGCACCCCCGCGATCCCGAGGAGCTCTGCTCCGACCAGCACCGCGAGGAGCACCACGAGCGGAGGGACGTTGAGGGTCCGGCTGTACACCTTCGGTACGAGGTATCGGTCCTCGAACTGCTGGTACGCAAGCAGCAGGCCGAGGACGACGGCAGCGAGGGTCGGCGACTCCTGGAAGGCGGCCAGCGTCGCCGGCACGATGGCGATGAACGCTCCGACGAGCGGGATCACGTCGGCGAAGGCTGCCAACAGCCCGAACGCGAGCGGATTGGGGACGCCGACCGCCGCCAGGACGATGGTCGTGTACGCGCCGATCACCGCCGAGGTGACGAGCTGCCCCCGGACGTAGCCGCCTACGACCCGGGAGAGCTCTTTCAGGAAGTGCTGTGCGTCCGGCTGCCGGCGTTCGGGGACGAAACGGAGCACGAACGCTCGCAGCCGGCGGGCGTCCATCAGGAGGTAGGCGGTGAGCACCAGCACCGTCACGGTGGAGAAGAGGGCGTAGGCCACCCGCTGCCCGTACGTGAGAGCGAGCCGCCCGCTCACCAGTTCGGTCCAGTCGATTTCGCGTGCCCGCCGTTCCAGCTCCCAGTCGGAGGTGTCGAACCCCAGGTCGGCTGCGAGCCGCTCGACGTCGACGGCGTACTCCGGCAGGTTCGTGCGGAGTTGCTGTACCTCCTCGTAGACGGCGGGAGCGATCGTGGCGAACATCCCCGCGACAGCCAGGAGGATGCCGAACAGGAGGAGCAGCACGGCTGCAGCCCGCGGCACACCCCGGCCCTCGAGCCAGCTCACGGCCGGGGCTAACGCCGTCATGAGGATGAGCGCTGCGAGGACGAGCAGGACGAGCCCCCAGAGCTGCCAGAGTGCCCAGAGCGACACCCCTACGGCCGCGGCGGCGAGTAGTCCCCTGCCGCTGATCTCGATTCGAACCACGCTCCCCTCGATCGTTCGGTGTGGCCGAAAGCCTACTCGCGAGCTGGTACACGCTCAACGCGCGGCGGCGTCGCGTACCATTGCTCCACAGCCCGGCGGCCGATATCCTGACGGTTCCCGAGACCGCTCCGGTTTCGTGCCCCACCATGCTTCCCTCGGAACGTGAAGAGGTGACGAACCCCCAATCGGCCGAAACCATGACCCCCGAAGAACGCGCGCGACGGCGCCGGCAGCTCACCGAGCAGGCGGTCAAGCTTGCCATCGAAAGCCGCTGGGAGGAGGCCGTGCGCCTCAATCAGGAGTACGTCCGGCTCTTCGAAAACGACCCCGAAGGGTACAACCGCCTCGGCAAGGCTCTCTCCGAACTCGGCCGCGTTGCCGAGGCCAAGGCGGCGTATGCTCGGGCGCTCGAGCTCGACCCGGCGAACATCATCGCCAAGAAGAACCTCGACCGCCTCGCTTCGCTCGAGGCCAGCCAGGCATCACCGACGCTGCAAACGCGGGTCTCCCGCGGGGCGTTCATCGAAGAGACGGGCAAGTCGGCCGTCGCCGTCCTGCACGCCGTCGACCGGAGCAAGGCCAATCTCCTGGACGCGGGCGACCCGGTGGAGCTCCGCGTGGCCGGGAACGCCGTCAACGCTTACCTCCCGACCGGCGAATACCTCGGGATGGTGGAGCCTCGCATCGGCCTTCGGCTCGCGCGGCTCATGCGCGGCGGAAACCGCTACTCCGCCAAGCTCGTGGCGGCCAGCGGCGACGTGCGCATCATGATCCGGGAGGAGTTCCAGCACCCCTCTCAGATCGGGAAGGTCAGCTTCCCCCACGCTCGGCCAACCGACATCCGCGCCTATACGCGCCCGGAGCTGGTGCGCGCCGACGAGGAGATCGAGCTCTTCGAAGAGGACGAGGAGGACATCCTCGAAGAGGAGGTCGAGGAGCGCTCCGACGACGAGGAGGCCGAGGAGAGCTGGAGCGACGAATCCGAAGCCGAGGACTCCGTCGTCGACGAGGCGGCGGGGCCTCTCTTCGACGACGAGGAGGAGTAGCCGGCTCAGATTACGCTGCGCGGGCACCCCAGAAGCTGGGCACCTGGGCCGGCTGGACCACGCGGGTACGAACGGCGGAGGTCGGGGGCAAAACCGGCCACCCGCACTTCCTTCACTGCGAGCGGCTCGCCAGTCGCTTCGTCGACGAACGCGATCCGTAAGGCGAAGGGTCCCGGGCCAAGGGGAAGCGCCTCGTCGCCGCTGGCGATGGCAATCTGAAAACAGAACACCCCGTTGTAGTCGCGCGTGGTGCCTCCAGACCACGAGTAGACCGGGGCGCCGCCGCTCAACAGCCACATCTCCATCCTGGCGCCCGGCCGCGCGATGATCTGGGTCACAACCTGGATTGAGGGAACGCCGTTCTCGAGTTCCGAGAACCGGGCGTTGCCTAGGTCGAATGACCATCCCGGGGCGTCGCTCGTGACCGGGAGGGGCGGAGGCACGGACCCCAAACGGACCTCTCCCTCGGCGGTGCCGAGGAGGGCTATCGCCGAGGGAGAGGTGACGTAGGAGGCGTCCGGCTTCTCACAGCCTCCGAAGAGAAGGGCCGCCCCGGCCACGGCCGCCAGGACAGCCCTCGTCAGGAACCTCGAACCTCGCCCCAGTCCCACGCGCTCAGCGTCGCAGCGATGCGACCGCTTCGTCCAGGCCTACTGGGAAGCGGCCGCGGCGGCGCCTCGCCGCCGCTTCTGTGCCGAGAGCATGCGGTTGAGCGCCATCATGTAGGCCCGGGCGCTGGCGACGATGATGTCCGTGTCGGAAGCCCGGCCGGAGTAGGTTTGGCCGTCCTCCTCGATGCGGATGGTCACCTCCCCCTGGGCGTCGATTCCTTCGGTCACGCTCTTCACGCTGAACTCGGTGAGCTTCGGCTGCAGCCCCGTAATGCGGTTCATCGCCCGGTAGACGGCGTCGACCGGCCCGGTTCCCGTCGCCGCGTCCACGCGGACGTTCCCCTCCGGGTCGATGAGCCGCAGGGTTGCGGTCGGGGTGGTGTGGTCGCCAGCGGAGACCTGCACGAGGTCGAGCTTCCACCCGCCGCCGTCTTCGCCGGCGAGCTGCTCGTTGACGATGGCCTCCAGGTCCCGGTCGTCGATCTCGATCTTCTTGTCGGCCAACGCCTTGAAGGCGGCGAAGGCGCGGTTCAGCTCCTCGTCGGTGAGCTCGTAGCCCAGCTGCTGGAGATGGTTCTTGAAGGCATGCCGGCCGGACAGCTTCCCCAGCACGAGCTGCGTGCCCTGCGGGATGCCGATTTCGGCCGGGTCCATGATCTCCCAGGTCTCCCGCAGCTTCAGGATGCCGTCCTGGTGGATGCCCGAGCCGTGGCGGAAGGCGTTCTTCCCGACGATCGCCTTGTTCCACTGCACCGGCATCCCCGAGAGGCGTTCCACCAGCTTGCTCGCCCGGTAGATCTCCCGGGTGTTGATGTCGGTGTAGAAGGGCAGGAAGTCCTTCCGCGTCTTGATGGCCATCACCACCTCTTCGAGCGAGGTGTTGCCCGCACGTTCGCCGATCCCGTTGACGGTGACTTCCACCTGGCGCGCTCCGTGCTGGATGGCCGTGAGTGAGTTCGCGGTCGCCAAGCCGAGGTCGTTCTGGCCGTGGAAGCTGACGCGTACCTTGTGGATGTTCGGCACGTTTTCGAAAAGCGCGTCGAAGAAGGCGCCGAGCTCCTCGGGGATGGCGTAGCCCACCGAGTCGGGGATGTTGATGGTCGTCGCCCCGGCGTCGATGCACCGCCGCACGATCTCGAAGATGAAGCGCGGGTCGGCGCGCGTCGCGTCCATCGGGCTGAACTCCACGTTGCTCGTGTAGCGCGCCGCGTAGCGCACCATCTCCTCGGCTTGGAGGAGCACTTCCTCCCGGTTCTTCCGCAGCTGGTGCGCCATCTGGATATCGCTGCTGTTGATGAAGACGTGGATGCGCGGCTCGGCCGCGTGGCGCACCGCCTCCCAGGCGGTATCGATATCCGCCGGAACGGCTCGCGCCAGCGCGCAGATCTGCGGCCCACGCACCTCCTTCGCAATGAGCGTGACCGCCTCGAGGTCACCCGGCGTGGAGCACGGGAACCCCGCTTCGATCACGTCGACGTTGAGCCGCTCGAGTTGGCGGGCGATCTCCAATTTCTCCGCCGGGGTGAAGGCGACCCCTGCCGATTGCTCACCATCCCGAAGCGTCGTGTCGAAGATGTAGATCTTTTCCATCGCGGCTCCTCCTCGGGAAACGCAGGTTGCTCGAATTCATGCCTGGCATCGGGGATGTTCGGCGCTGCTCTGCCACACCGAAAGAGCGGGCAACGCCATCACGAAGGGATGGGCACCGGCGTGGGAAGCAGCCGCTGCCCTACGCGCGAACGCCGAGCACGCGCCCCGGTGAGTCCGGGGCGGGGGCACCTTCCTTTCGTCGCGCGTCGCGGGATTGCACGTCCTCCAGTGTGGCGAAGGCGTTTCCGTTGCGCAACAGGGCCCTCCCCGACCCCTATCATGGTGGCGTCGTGTCCCTGGCGGAACGCTCCCGCGCAGCTTGGGCGGCGATTGCCGCGCGGTTCGGCGGCTACGGGTTCGTGGGTCCCGAAACGCCGGCCTTCCGCTGCCTCTCCTCGGCGTGCCCGGTGAACTGCTGCCGTCCTTTCACCGTGGCCCTGGATGCGGAAGACCTCGAACGCTTCCTGCGGCTCTCCGGCCTCCCGGTCGAATCCGTCGTCGAGTGCGAAGGGGGTGTCCCGGTCGTGCTCCCGCTGGCGGAGCCGTACGTGCTCGCCCGCGAGGGGGGTGCCTGTCGGTTCCTCGGCGCCGACGGCCGTTGCACGCAGTACGAAGCCCGCCCGACGGCCTGCCGCCTCTATCCGTACCAGGTCGTGTTCGTCGACGAGGGTACGGGCCGGCTCATCGCTCCGTCGCCGGAGCGCGTCCGCGAGGCCATGGCCGCACTCGAGGGGGTCGGTGGTGTTGGGACGGTCCCCGTCCTGCTCTTCCACCGCGCTTGCCCCGGATTCGTCGGCGAGCCGCTCGGCGAGGTTGCATGGCTTCGGCTCCTCCGCGACACGCTGAGCCTTCAGTTCCGCCGGATGTTCGCGGAGCAGCCCGCATGAGCCTCCGTGCCTGGAGCCTTTTGGGGGCAGTTGCGGGCGTGTGGGGGGCGTCGTTCCTCTTCATCCGGGTCCTTTTGAACCACGGCGTGGCTCCCGAGGGCGTCGCCTTCGCCCGCACGGCCCTGGGAGCCCTCGGTCTGATGCCCCTCGCGGCAGCGCGCTGCGCCGACCTGCCGCGCGGGTGGCGGGCGTGGGCGAAGCTTGGCCTGTTGGCGGGGCTCAACTTCGCCTTGCCCTGGTCGCTCATCGCCTACGCCCAGCAGTTCGTCACCAGTGGGATGGCGGCCATCGGCAACGCCTCGATGCCCCTCTGGACGGCGCTGCTCGCCGCTGCCGTTCTCCGAGTCGAGCGGCTCAACGGCCTGCGCGTCCTCGGGTTGGGCTTCGGCTTCGGGGGCGTCGTCCTCCTGATGGCCGACGACCTCTCCCACCTCGGCGGCGACCCCCTTCGGGGAGTGCCCATCATCCTCGTCGCTACGCTGATGTACGCTACTTCCGCCGTCGCCATCCGCCGTTGGTACGCCGACATCTCGCCCTTCGGGCTCACCTTCGGTCAAGTGGGACTCGCCTCGCTCCTTCTGGCTCCGTTGGCGTTCGGCACCGGCGCCTTCCGCACGGCGGATTGGGACGCCGGTTCCCTCGCGAGCCTCGGAGTGCTCGGTATCGTCGGCTCGGGGGTGGCCGTGTTCGGATACATGTCCCTCCTCCGCGAGGTCGGACCGGTCCGCGCTTCCGTGGTGACGTACCTCATCCCCCCGACGGGCGTCCTCCTCGGCTGGGCGGTCCTCGACGAACCCGTCGGCCCCCACGTCCTTCTGGCGCTGGTGTGCATCGCCTTGGGCGTTGCCCTCGTTCAGGGCGTGTTCGAACGCTGGCTGCGGCCTGCGACTCCGGCGGCAGGCTCCACGCCCGCAGAGCCCCTCTGTTAGGCTAGCCCGCATGATGCGCGCGCCTTCGCTCCCGGCCCTGCCCCGCGACGCCGCCTCGGCCGCCTCCTACGCTGTGGAGCTGCGCCGTGAGTTCCACCGTCATCCCGAGCTCTCCTGGCAGGAGACGCGCACCCAGGCCCGCATCCTCGACGAGCTCCGGCGGCTGGGACTCGAAGATGTGCGCCCCGTGGCGAAGACCGGGGCCACCGCGCTGGTCGTGGGGAAGCGCCGCGAGCCCTGCGTGCTCTGGCGTGCCGACATCGATGCCCTGCCGATCCCCGAGCGGTCCGACCTCCCCTACGCGTCCAGGAACGAGGGGGTGATGCACGCCTGCGGGCACGATGCCCACGCGGCGATCGCCCTCGGGATCGCTCGGGTGCTCGCGGCGCGGGCGAGCGACCTCCCCGGCAGCGTGCGGTTCGTCTTTCAGCCAGCCGAGGAGGCTTCGGGCGGCGCCGAGGCCTGCATCGCCGATGGCGTCCTGGAACAGCCCCGAGTGGGCCGCGTTCTCGGACTCCACATCAGCGCCGACATCCCCATCGGGATGGTGAACGTCGCCCCCGGGCCCTTCTTCGCGGCCCCGACAAGCCTCCGTATCTCCATCGAGGGCAGGGGCGGGCATGCCGCATCTCCCCATCAGGGCGTCGACGCTGTGCTGGTTGCCGCCCACGTCATCGTCGCCCTCCAGGCTGTAGTCAGCCGGATGACGAGCCCGCATGAGTCCGTCGTGCTGACCATCGGTAAGGTCGAGGCGGGGTACCGGGGGAACGTGCTCGCCGACCGCGCCAACCTCGCCGGGACCATCCGCACGTACAGCGACCGCGTGCTCGAGCGCACGGTGGAGCACGTCCGCCAGGTGGTGGTGGGAGTGTGCGCGGCCTTCGGGGCCTCGGGTTCGGTCGAACACCGGACGACCTGTCCGCCGTTGGTGAATGACCCCGAGGCGACCGAGTCGGTTCGCCGGGAGGCGTTGGCCTTCTTCGGCGAAGGGAGGCTGCTTGCCAGCCCCAGCATGGGCGCCGACGATATGGCGGTCTTCCTCCAGCACCGGCCCGGCTGCTACTTCTGGCTGGGCGCCCGGAACGAGGCGAAAGGCATAGCCGGACGCCACCACGACCCGGCCTTCGTCATCGACGAGGACGCCATCGGGCTCGGTATCGCCTTCGGTGTGCGCATCATCGAACGTGCTCTCCGCGAGCTTTCGGGCCGATAGACATTCCGCTCACTACCGCGGCAAGGTGAGAGCGTGGCGGCCGAGCAGCGCTTCTGCCCGATGTGCGACGAAGCCTTCATCGAGGGGGACGCGGTGCTCCGCTGCACGGGGTGCGGCGTCCTGTACCATCCCCGCTGTTGGGTTCGCCAGGACGGATGCACGACCCCGGGTGAACATCCACGGACACCGATCGCCCTCGCCTACTCCCTGGCGCCTGCCGCTCCTCGGCCGGCCGTAGCCGACACGCCGCGCGCCGAGGCGTCGAAGGGTGAACCGCCGAGCGCGTCGCAAGGCGCCGAGGAGGGCGCGGAGGCTGTCGTCGGTGCAACGCCGGCGCGACCGTCCCTGGAGCAGGGGCCTCCTTCGACAGCGGCACCGCGGCCCCAGCCGCTGACCATCCCGTATGCCACGCGCAATCGTTTCCGGCGCGGCAATCCTCCCAACCTGGCGGTGTACGAACGCCACCGCTGGGCGCGGTATTGGTATCTTCCGGCGTCCGCGGTCCTAGCGGCGCTCACCGCGCTCGCGGTCATTATCGTCGGCGAACGGCTGCTGGACGGCGGATCAGGTTCGCCGCCGGCCGCGACGGCGACAGCGGCTTCCCAAGGCGAAGCGAACACCCCCGTGCCCGACGCGACGGCCACCCCGCCGGGGGTGACGCCGACGGCGGCCACGCCCACCGGACGCTTCGTGGTCGGGCAGCGGTTGAGGGTCACCGGGACCGGCGAGTGCCTCAATCTGCGCGCGCTGCCGAGCCTCCAGGGCGAGGTCGTGGCGTGCCTTCCTGACGGGACGGAGGTCGAAGTTGTCGGCGGCCCGCGGGAGGCCGACGGCTACGCGTGGTGGCAGCTTGCCACTCCCCAGGGGGACGGCTGGGCGGTGGAGGACTACCTCGCGCCCTTGCCCTGAGCCCGCTCCCCTCCCGAGCGGGACGCCTCGTGCCCGTCCCGGAGGAGCTGCCGCAGTCGGGCCATTTCGATGGCAGTTGCCGCCGCCTCCTCGCCCTTGTGCCCTGCCTTTCCGCCGGCGCGGGCCATCGCCTGCGCGGCGGTGTCGCAGGTCAAAACCCCGAAGGCGACCGGGATGCCGGTGTCGAGAGCGACGCGGGCGATGCCCTGCGCTGCCCCGCCCGCCACGTACTCGAAGTGCGCCGTCTCCCCGCGGATGACCGCCCCGAGGCACACCACGGCATCGAACGCTCCCGTTTCGGCCGCCCATTTGGCGGCGACGGGGAGTTCGAAGGCGCCAGGGACCCACGCCACCTCGATGTCGTCCTCGTACACGCCCGCCTCGCGCAGCTTCCGCACGGCCCCTTCGACCAGCTTCTCGGTCACGAAGGTGTTCCAGCGGCTGGCGAGGACGCACACGCGGAGCCCGCTCCCCTCCAAGCTGCCGTGAAGCTCGCGCACCATCTCAGCCCTCGCGGGTGATCAAGCCCGGGTCGGCGATCGGTTCCAGGCCGTCGAGGAGGTGGCCCATGCGCCGCCGTTTCGTCTCCAGGTACCGCATGTTGAAGGGGTTCGGCGTGGTCTGAATTGGCACCCGCTCCACCACTTCGAGACCGTACCCCTCGAGTCCGGCGCGCTTGGCCGGGTTGTTCGTCAACAAGCGCATCTTGCGGACGCCGAGGTCGACGAGGATCTGCATCCCGATGCCGTAGTCGCGCCGGTCTGGCGGAAAACCGAGGGCGAGGTTGGCATCGACGGTGTCGAGTCCCTGGTCCTGGAGGGCGTACGCTCGAAGCTTGTTGTGGAGGCCGATGCCTCGCCCCTCCTGGCGCATGTAGAGGAACACGCCGCCCTGCTCCGCGATCATGCGCAGGGCCCGTTCCTTCTGCTCGCCGCAGTCGCAGCGGAGGGACCCGAACACATCGCCGGTCACGCACTGGTCGTGGACGCGGACGAGCACCGGTTTCTCCGGGTCGATTTCCCCCTTCACGAGGGCCACGTGCTCGCTCGGGTCGTGCTGGGCCTTGTAGGCGATGATCTTCATCTCGCCGTAGGGGGTCGGGAGCCGCGCTTCGGCCACCCGTTGAACGAGCCGCTCGGTGCGCAGCCGGTACTTGATGAGGTCGTTGATGGTGACGATCTTCAGCCCGTGGCGGCGCGCGAAGCGCTTCAGGTCGGGCATGCGGGCCATTTCGCCGTCGGCCTTCATGATTTCGCACAGCACGGCCGCCGGATACAACCCGGCCAGCCGGCAGAGGTCGATGCTGGCCTCGGTCTGCCCGGCCCGCACGAGAACGCCCCCCTTCCGCGCCCGCAAGGGAAACATGTGGCCCGGGCGCACCAGGTCGTGCGGCTTCGTCTTGGGGTCGATGAGCACCTGCACCGTACGGGCGCGGTCGGCCGCGCTGATCCCCGTCGTCACCCCGGTCCGCGCCTCGACGGAGACGGTGAACGGCGTCCCGAAGTGGGAGCTGTTCTCGTCCACCATCATCGGAAGCTGCAGCTCTTCGACGCGCTCTTCGGTAAGCGAGATGCAGATGAGGCCGCGGCCGTACTTCGCCATGAAGTTGATGGCTTCCGGCGTGACGAACTGGGCGGCCATCACCAGGTCGCCCTCGTTCTCTCGCGACTCGTCGTCGGTGATGATGATGAACTTCCCGCGGCGCAGCTCTTCGATGGCCTCGGGAATGGTGGCGATGACGGAATCGCGCTCGCTCATCCGACCTGCTCCAGAGCGCCCAGACGGGAGTAGTCTTGCACGAACTGCTCGACGTACCGGGCGAGGATGTCCGTTTCCAGGTTCACCCGCTCGCCTGGTTTGCGCGATGCGAGCGTCGTGTGCTGCTGGGTGTACTGCACCAGAGAGACGGCAAAGGCCTCCTCGTCCTTGGCGATGATCGTGAGGCTGATCCCGTCGACCGCCACGGGCCCCTTCACCACCATGTACCGGAGGAGCTCCTTGGGGGCGCGGATGCGCACGATGAGTGCATCTCCCTCCGGAAGGAGCGAGTCGATGGTGCCTACCCCCTCCACCACTCCCCGGACGATGTGTCCGGAGAGCCGGTCGTTCGGTCGGAGGCTCCGCTCGAGGTTCACAGGGTCGCCGGGCCGGAGGTCGCCCAGGTTCGAGCGCCGGTACGTCTCCGGCATCAGGTTGGCGAAGAAGGTGTCTCCGGCGATTTCCGCGACGGTGAGGTCGACGCCGTTGACGGCGATGGAGTCACCGAGCCGGGCATCCTCCAGGATGCGCGGCGCTCGGATGCGCAGGAACCCCTGCCCCGCTTCGACGACCGTTCCGACTTCTTCGATGATTCCGGTGAACATCGGCCCCTCGCGGCAGTACGGGCGCTCGGGGCCAACGCCGGCCCACCCGCAGGGAGGCGGGCACTGCCGGGGTTCTCTCCCATCCGGACTGTCACCGTCGGCCCTGGAATTCCACCAGGTCGGCCCGAGGCGCTTCCGCCCCGGGTTCGCGGGCTTTCACCGCCGGTGAGGACTTCCACCTCGCCCCGAGAACCCTTCGCCGCTATCGTTCGCACCAGCCGAACGGCTTGTCAAGATCGCGCAGCCTTCCGCTCTCCTTCGGACGCCGAGCTCGCCAGCTCGACGAGCTTCGCGAGCACGTCGTAGGCGGCGTAGGCATCGGCGAGTGCGCCGTGTTCGCCCAGCCGCCCGATCCCGAGTCGGTCGGCCACGTGGCCCAAGTTCCAGCTATCGACGGTGCCGTCCTTGAGCACGGCCTGGGCGACGGGCTGCACATCCAGGACGACGTCGGCGAACGGCCACTCGTAGCCGGTCCGTTCGAGTGCTTCGAAGAGGAAGGCAAGGTCCAGGCGGATGCCCCACCCTGCGAGCACCGCCCCCGCGCCGAACTCCACCAGCTCGGCGACCGCATCCTCGAGCGACACGGCGTCCCGCCAAGCTTTGGGCGAGTACCCCACGATACGCAACGAGGCCTGGTTCGCCGTTCCGATGTGCTTCGGCCGAACCTTCGTGCCGAAGGACGCCTCTTCCGGCAAGCCCTCTTCGAGGGAGACGCGCACCGCCCCGATGTCGAGGATCTCATGCACCTGGGGGTCGGGCCCGCTCATCTCCAAGTCGAGGATGCACAGCTCCTTCCCTTCCAGGGCCTCGGGCGGGGCGGGGCGGTCCGCCTGGCGGGTGTTCGCATCGACCCAACGCAGCCCGGGCGCGAGGATGGCCGCCAGCCGCTGCTCCGTCACGGCTCTTCCCCCGTCAGATGTCGCGGAGCCCGCGGGTCGCGGCGATGGTCGCAAGCGTGACCGCCGCTGCGGTCGCGACCCACGTTCCCACTACCGTGGGGGCGCCCCACGTATCGACCATTCTACCCATCGCCAGGGCGGCGAACGGGCTCACTCCCCACGTCATGATCTGCAGGGACAAGACGTGGCCGCGGAACTCCGGAGCCGCCTTCAGCTGCATCAGCGAGGAATTGAGGGCCGCGTACACGCTGTGGAAGACCCCCGCGACGGCCAGGATCCCGAACGAGAGCCACAGGTTCCGCGAGAAGGTGAAGGCGACGACGCAGAGGCAGTAAACGAAGCATGCCCAGCCCATCGCCGGCCCGAGGCGGGCTCGATGCGCCGTCATCGCCACGAGCGTGCCGCCTAGGAGCGAGCCCACCCCCACCCCCGCGGCGAGGAGGCCGTATCCCCGCTCGTTCGAGCCGAGGACGTCGCGAGCGAACACCGGCAAGAAGGTCACGTACGGGTACACCAGCAAGCTGGGAACTAGCGCCAGGACCACGACCACTGCTACCGCGCGATCGCGGACGGTGTACCGCATCCCTGAGACGATGCTCCTCCAGAGCGGCCCCGGCGGAGGCTGGGTCGGAGGCTTCGGGCGCAGGGGCACCGAGAGGAGGGCTGCCAGCGCGAGCGCGGCCGCCTGGGCCTGGAACGCGCCTTCGGTCCCCAAAAGGCCGATGAGGATGCCTCCTGTCGCCGGGCCGATCACCCGCATCGCGTTGCCGGCGATGCCGTTGAGGGCCACGGCGTTGGTGAGGTCGTCGGGCCCTACCGTGTCGTGGATCAGCATCATCCTGATCGGTCCCGCGAGGGCATCGAGCACGCCGGCGATGGCCGCCAAGAGGTACACGAGCTCGAGCGTGATCAGCCCGCTCGCCGTGAACGTGGCGAGGAGGGCGGCGATGGTCGCTGCGCCTGCGGAATAGCCGATGAGCTGTTTTCGACGGTCCCAGCGTGCCGCGGCGTAGCCCCCGAGCGGTGCGATGAGTAGCTGCGACGCGCCCCGTACGAGCCCTACCAGGGCGAGGCTCGTGGCGCTCCCGTCCAGGTCGTGGAGGACGAGCCACCCCATGCCGATCGTCTGGATCCACGAGCCGACCTGGAGGGCGGTCGAGCTTCCCAACAGGAAGCGGAACTCTCGGTGACGCAGCGACGAGAGCGCCCGCCCCGGCGCGGTCAGTCCACTGCTGGGGGCGGGCTCAGCTTCGCTGGCGATGGTCGGGGTGGACAATGGGGCTCCCCACACGCGCCGCCGAAGTGGCGCGACGCGCGTCGCGCCACGAGCTTACGACGGAGGACCGGTTCGGGCTATTCGCATCGCCCCTACTCCTCGAAGAGGAGGGTGGCGTTGGCCGTGGCGATGATCCAGTACGCTCCACCCCGCTCCAGCTCGCGCAGTGAGTTGGCCCAGGCGGGGAGCCCGCTTCCCCACCGCAGCCACTGCTGCCGGGCTGCATCCCAGCCGTACACCATCGCGATCTCCGGCATGGTCGCGAGCTGGCTCACGGGCACCTTGTCCTCCCCCGCCCAGGTCACAAGGTTCGGCCCGGGGCGTAGGGAGATCCGCGGCGGAGTATCGCGGCCTGGTGTCGGAGTTGGAGTCGGTGATGGCGTCGGGGTCGGCGATGGGTCTGCCGGGGGCATGCTACCGCCACCGAAGCCTCCCCCTGCGCCCGATCCCGACGGCGTCGGGGTAGGGGTAGGCGTCGGCGTCGGCGTCGGCGTGGGGGTTGGCGTCGGCGTGGGAGTCGCCGTCCGCGTGGGAGTCGGCGTCGGGCTGGGGGTTGGCGTGGGCGATGGCGAAGGGCTCGGCGAGGCCGAAGGAGACGCCGTCGGAGTGGGCGTTGGCGTGGGAGTCGGCGTGTTCGTCGGGGTCGGGGTGGGTGTCGGGTTCGAACCCCCGCCTTCGGCCACCGTGCCGAAGTTCGTGACCCAGTACCACCCCAGGGGTGACCCCGGCACGTACACTCGGGCGATGCCGATGGCCACGTAGTAGCTCGCGAGCATGTTCTGGTTGTGTCCGGGGGAATTCTTCCAGGCGTTGAACGCTTCGAGCGCGGTGTCCCACGACTGGCCGGCAGCCAGGTTCTCCCCCGCACCGGTCGGGTATCCGCAATCCTGCGCGCGCTGGTAGGGCATCCGGCCGAGGGAATCGGTGTGCGAGAAGTACCCGTTCGTCCCCAGGTCCCATGCCATCCAGTGGGCCATGCGGTTCAGCGTCGTCGAAACGCTCAACGTACCTCGCCCGTTTTCGCTGCGATACTGGTTGATGAGGGCGAGGAAGGCGAGCTCCTCCGAATCGAGCGAGTAGTCGCTCACGTCGCAGTTCACCAGCGCCCGGGCTGGGGTGCTCGGACCGGTAAGGCTTGCGAAGGCGAGGAGCGCGAAGGCTACCGCTCCGAACGCCAGGGCCGCTGTGCGCTGTCCCACCATCCTGCCGACCTCCACCCGATGCGGCGCATGCGGTGCACGTCTTCGTGGTGAAAGTCGGCGGCGGAGGGTGTCGGCCGCGTGGCCGGGCGGTGTCGGCGAGGAGCCGGTCCGGTGTCAGCCTGAGGACAGTCGGTGACCCGAGTCGAAAACCGCAAGGGCTACGCGCACTCTCTGGGCTGCTTGCCGTTCCCAGTCAGCCGCCCGCCGGAGCGCGGCGGCCGCGATCCTCCGGATTCCCGCGCTTGCGAGCGCCCCGGCTCCTCCCGCGGGGTAGGGGAAGAGCGTCACGAGCTGGGCGAGCTCCGCGGCTTCGCGTCGCAGCCCTTCCGCTGCAGCCTGCAGCGGCTCCGACGCCTCGGGCAACGCCTCCCCGAGCTCCGAGAAGTACGTGGCGCCGTCGCTCCGGGCCGCGAGGAGGGCGGCGAGACAGTGGGCGTTCCCGCTTCGGTCGATTGCCCGGCCCTCTTCGAAGGCGCGAGCCCACGCCTCGAGCGCTTCTGCCCCCGTCGGAAGCCCTGCCGGGCGGATGCGGCCTTCGAGGAGCGCGGCGGCATCGCGCAGGGAGTCGATGACCAGGTCCTCTGCCGCATCCTCGGCGGCAACGGCCTCGACTGGAGCAAGGAGGTCGATCCGTTCGCCGCCCCAGGGCCAATCAGCCCACGCTGCCGTCGGTCCTACTTCCGGGGAGAGGAGGTCGTCGACGGTGAACGTTTCCGAGGCTTGGTCGACCTCCCGGATGATGCCCCACTCCCGGAGCCGCAGAGCCCAGGCGATCACCGGCACGCCCCGTTCGGTGCGGGAAGCGATCCAGGCGATCGCCTCGTGCGGGTCGGCATCGTTCGGTGCGAACCGCTCGAAGCGTACGCCTGTGCGGGCGAGCCGTTCGCCGAGGCGCCAGGTATCGAAGGCGTGGAGACCGGCGGGGCTGGCCGCGCCCGCTTCGCTTTCCGCCAGTGCGAAGGCGAAGGCGCAGCCGGTCAGCCCCATCACCGCGTGCCGTGGCAGCGGCACTCCCAGGGCTGCTAGGACCCCCTCCACCGCGCCGGCGAGGGTGGTCCAGTTGGGCGCGAGCCGAGGTTCCGCGCGGCGCTCCACGGACCAAGTCTACGCGGCCCGGGCTCGCCTCCCGTCAGGGGTACAATGACGTCACACCCTTCGCCCGCGATGGAGGTTCATCGTGCCCACTTGGGAGCTCGTCGCCCTACCCAGCGGCCTCCGAGTGGTGGTTACACCGATGCCCGCCACCCAGGCCGTTTCCGTGAGCGTCTTCGTTGGGGTGGGGTCCCGGTCCGAACCTCGTGAGCTGAACGGGATCACGCATTTTCTCGAGCACATGGTCTTCAAGGGGACCGAACGGCGCCCCGATGCGCACGCCATCGCCGAGGCGATCGAGGGTTCGGGCGGCACCTTGAACGCCTACACGAACAAGGAGTTCACCTGCTACTGGAACATCGTCCCCTTCGACCATGTCGAGACCGCCCTCGATGTGGCTGCCGACATGGTGCTCCATTCCAAGCTCGATGCCGAGGAGATCGAGCGGGAGCGGACCGTCGTCCAGCAGGAGCTGAAGCGGAACCACGACAACCCCCAAGTGTGGGCCGGGAGGCTCGTGGGGATGGCGGTCTACGGCGACCAACCCTGCGGCTGGGACGTCGGCGGGACCATCGAGACCGTGCAGCGGATCGAGCGCCCCCACTTCCTCGAGCACATGGAGCGCTGGTACCGAGCTCCCAACGTGGTCGTCTCGGTCGCGGGGAACGTCGAGCCGGGGCGCGTGGTGGAGCTCGCCGACCGGCTCTTCTCCGACATCCGACGCGGTAGCGTCCCGCCCGTCCCGCCCTACGACCCCTCCGTTCGGGGGCCACGCGTCGCCGTCGACGTTCGCACGGTCGACCAGTGCTCCTTCTCCCTCGGCCTCCCCATCTTCGGACGAGCCGACCCCGACCGGTACGCGCTCCGTGTGCTGAACGACATCCTCGGTGCCGGGATGTCGTCCCGTCTCTTCCGCGAGGTGCGCGAGCGCCGCGGGCTCGCGTACGCCGTCCACTCGTCGTACGGTCTCCTCGCCGACACGGGCATTTTCACCATCTCCGCCGGCGTCGACCGGGCCAAACTCGCCGAAAGCATCCAGGTGTGCATCGGCGAGCTGGAGAAGCTGGTGGCAGCGCCCGTACCCGACGAGGAGCTGCGCAAGGCGAAGGAGCATGCCGTGGGCCGCTTTCGGCTCTCACTCGAGACGGCTCACGCCGTGGGGCAGCGCCACGGCGAGCTGCTGCTCACTCGCGGAGAGATCGAGGAGGTCGAGGACGTCGTCGCGGCGCTGGAGGCCGTCACCGCCGAAGACGTTCAGCGGGTGGCATCCCGCGTCTACCGGGCAGGTGCGATGCACTGTGCGGTGGTCGGGCCCGACCTCGACGAGGACGAGCTCGCGAACCTCTTAGCGGCCTGAGCGGGCATCCGAGGGTCGGGCCGCGTCGAGCCGCCAGTGGGCCCAGTGGGTGATGGCGACAGCCAGGGCGTCCGCCGCGTCCGCTGGGCGGGGTTCCTCCTCCAATCCGAGTTGGAGGCGGACCATACGCGCGACCTGGCCCTTGTCGCCTCGTCCGTAGCCCGCGATCGTCTGCTTCACGATTGCCGGCGCGTACTCGAACACCGGAATGCCGGCGTCGGCGACGCCGAGGAGCGCCGCGGCCCGGGCCTGGCCGAGGGCGAGGGCCGACCGTGGGTTCGGGCCGACGTAGCCGCTCTCGACGGCCGCGGCGTCGGCGTGCCAATCCCGCGCGGCGTCGCGGACGGCGGAGCGGATAACCTCGAGCCGCTCCGGCAAGGGCAGGGAGCTGCTCGGCCTGACGGCCGTGTGGTACACATGGCGGACGGTGTCCCGGTCACCCTCAATGACACCCAGCCCTGTGGCTCCGAGCCCGGGGTCGATACCCAGGATGCGCATGGGCTCACCCTACCCGAGGTTCAGCCGAGGGGGAACCGCCGCGCACTCGTTCAGGTTCCGGAATAACTGGCGATCGCTTCCTCGCTGAAGTCGGCGTTCGTGTACACGCGCTGGACGTCCTCCAGCTCTTCCAGCGCCTCGATGAGGCGCATCGCCTGGTGGGCCGTCTTCTCGTCGAGCTGGATGGTCGTCTTCGGGATCATGGCGAAGTCGGCGTGTTCGATTTCGTATCCCGCCTCCTCCAGGGTCCGGCGAACCCGCTCCAGGTCCGCGGGTGCCGTGCGAACCTCGAGAAAGTCGCCCATGGGCTCGACGTCGGCGGCACCCGCGTCGATCGCCGCGAGGGCTGCCTCGTCGGCGTCCCGTCCGCGGAGGGCGACCGTGAGCACGCCGGCCGGTTCGAACTGCCAGCTCACCGAGCCGGCTTCGCCCAGGCTTCCGCCTGCGCGCGTGAACTGGTGGCGCACCTCGGAGACGGTCCGGTTCCGGTTATCCGTCAGGGCCGCCACCAGGATGGCGGTGCCGCCCGGCCCGTACCCTTCGTAGAAGACCTCTTCGAGGTTCGCCTCGGGGGATGCGCCGGTGGCCTTGGCGATCGCCCGCTCGATGTTGTCGCTGGGCATGTTCGCCTGCTTGGCGCGTTGGATGGCGAGACGCAGCTTGAAGTTCGCCGCCGGGTCGGGGCCGCCCTGCTTCACAGCCACCATGATCTCCCGGGTGAGCCGCGTGAAGAGGGCACCCTTCTTGGCGTCGTTTGCGCCCTTCTGCCGCTTGATCTGCGCCCACTTGGAGTGACCCGCCATCCGAGCCTCCTTCGCGATTCCTCCGTGTTCCGAGTGTAGGGGCCGAGCCCCTTTCCCGCGTAGCGCCAGCTCGCCGTGACAGGCCAGCGGTGATCCGCTATGAATACCCCAGTCTCAGGGGGATTCGTTGCATGACGCCGGACGCGTACAGGGTCATTATATCCAAGCGAGATACTCGCCATTATCTGGACAAGCCCATCCCCGACGAGACGGTCCAGCGCATCCTCCAGGCGGGCCGGATGGCCGGAAGCTCCAAGAATTCGCAGCCGGTGCGCTACATCGTCGTGCGCGGCGCCCAGGGGAAGGCCGAGCTCGCAGGCTGCGGCCAGTATGCCCACCACCTCCCATCGGCCCCGCTGGTCGTGGCCCTCGTTCTCGTTCCGGGTGGCGGTGCGTTCGACGCCGGGAGGGCCGCCCAGAACATGATGCTCGCTGCCTGGGCGGAGGGCGTCACGAGCTGCCCGGTGGCCATGCACGACCAGGACCGCGCCCGCGCGGTGCTCGGCATTCCTCCCGACCACTCTGTGGCGATGGTGCTCGCCTTCGGCTACCCCGACCGGAGGTACCCCCTCCACGGGGGGCGTCAGCGTCTCCCGCTGCACGAGCTGGTGCACTGGGAGCGGTGGTGAGCACGGGTTACACGGAGCGGATCCCGGCGACGACGAACGCGACCCCCACGGCGACGGCGAGGGCGCCGATGGACTGGGCTGCCGCTCGCCAGAGGCCCTGGTGCCGCTCGCGGGCGGCGAGCGCGGCGGCGGCGGCCGCGGCCAGGACCGGCAGCGCGGCGCCCAGGGTCTTCGCCGGCCCCACTTCCGGGTGCCCGGCGAGGGCGACGGCAGTCATCAAGCCAGCCGGCGAGGCGAACAGCGGCAGCCCGAGCGGGTACACCCCCTGTTCCCAAGCCCGGTTGGGAACGGAGGAGAGCGGGGGGCTGCCGCGCCACGTCTCCCGCGTCCCCGTCACGGCGAGCACGGCCCCCGCGGCGATGCGGAACGTTTCGTGGCTCAGCTCGAGTCCCGCCAGGAGCCGTTCGGCGCCGTAGGCGGCGGCCGCTGTCATCCCCGCCCCGATCGCCCAGGCGATGGCCACGGCCTGGCCCCGCGAGGCCCTGGAGCCCGGCAGCTCGCTTGCGGCCGCCGCGATCGCCGCTGGGTTCACGGCTGCCGCCAGCACCACGGCGAGTTCCCAATAGGCGGTCATTCCTGTGGCTCGGCCTCGGTCAGGATTTCGAGGACTGCCAGGAGCGCAGAGAGCGCATGCTGCTGGTCGTCCATCCGGGTGACGCCGCTTCGAAACCACGCTCCCACGGCACGGGCATCGCCCTCCGCCTCTTCCGCGGCGGTCTGACGCGCCACGAGGAGTCCGGCGCCGCACAATGCGCGCTCCGAGATGGCAGGGCGAAGGTCGGCCAAGCGGGTCTCCACGGACGCTGCCCGCCAGAGCGCTCCCAACCCCTCGACCCATGTCCCCAAGCCGGCGCCGCGGGCCCCTTCCCCCCGGAAGAGGGTCGAAACGTCGTCTTCGCCGCGCTGGGCATCGAATCGCACCAGCATGCCGAATCGTTCCGCCAGCGAACGGAGGTACGCAACCTCCGACTCGGAAAGCGGCGCCAAGCGTGCCAATTCGGCGAAGCCGTAGGCAGCCCATTGGTCGGGCCACGGTGCGAATTCCAGCTCCTCCGCCTCGTCCCGTTCTTCGGCAAGGTAGCGGGCTACGCGGCGCGCTCCGTCGAGCCACTCCCTTTCGTGAGGAAACGTCCTGGCCAGCAGCGTCAGCGCCCAGAACGCTTCCCCTGTGTAGTAGCGGGATGTGAGGTCGGGTATGGGGCCCCCGAGCGCTGGCGACCAGTATGCGAGCATGCGGCCGTTGGGCTCCTGCATCGCAAGGAGAAAGCGGCCCAGCTCCGCCAACAGCGGGTCGTACCGGAGGTCGCCGGTCGCCTCGCGCCGAAACACGAGCGCTGCGACCAGCAACGCCGTCGAGCCGAGCTTTGCCGTGCCGTCGTCTTCGCGGATGGCCGCCCAGCCATCCCTTCGAAGGAGTCGGCCGAGCATGCGGTCGAGCCCCCGTTCGGCGGTGTCGAGATAGTCGGGTTTCCCCGCGGCCGCGAGCTGGTAGAGGGACGTCGTGACACCGGCGTGGCGCACCTCGTTGTACTCCGGGGAAGCCGCGCGGGCGTCCCGGTCGTACTCGTACAGGAAGCGGCCATCGGCGGACTGATGCGCGCTGAGCCAGGTTGCTGCCGCCGAGATGCTCGCTTCCACGGCGGTGGGCGACGGCGGCTCGCACAGCTCCGGGCCGGCGATGGTGAGCCGGAGCACGGCGAAGCCGAGCGCCCAAACGGCCAAGGTCACGGCGAGACCCCGGAGCACGAAGGCAGCCTACCCCTCCGCCAGGAGGCTTTACTACCCTTTTTTGCCCTTGCCGTACCCTCAGTGACGCAATCTTGCACGTTCGCGGGAGCTGCCGTGCGACTCCGTATCGTCCTCGCTGTACTCGCTGGCCTGGCCGCCGTCGTGGCCGTCCTGGCGGGAGTCTGGTGGTTTCTCATCCGCTCGGAGGCTGAGCCGGCGACCGAGCCCCTCGCATTCCGCGAGGCCACTCCGACTTCAACGCCCGCAGCCTCGACTGGCGACACGCCGTCCCCGACGGCAGGAGCGGGCGGCGCGACGGGCGACTTCACGCGGTACGTCATCGTGCCCGAACACCCAGACGTGGAAGGGCGCACCGAAGCCTGGTACCTCGCTGGGGAAACGCTCGCTCGCATCGGCGTTCCCTCCACGGCGAAGGGGACGACCTCCGAGGTGAGCGGCGAATTCTTCATCGGGAAAACGGGGCTCGACCCGAACAACGTCTCGAGGGTCGTCGTCAAGCTGGCCAACCTGCGGAGCGATGAGAGTCGCCGGGACACCCGCGTTCGCGAAGCGCTGGAGGTGACGCGCTATCCGGAGGCGAGCTTCACCATCGAGGCCATCGAGGGGTGGCCGGGCGAAATCCCAGAGGGGCAGGACGTGAAGGTCACCCTCGTGGGCACGATGGAGCTGCACGGCGTGAAGCGGACCCTCGAGTGGGAGACCGTCGCCCGCCGGCGGGGCAACGTGATCACCGCCCTGGCCACCACGAAGTTCCGGTACGAGGATTTCGACATCCCGGTATTGAACATCGCCGGCTTCGTATCCGTGGAGGAAGAGGTGACCGTCCAGATTCAGGTCATCGCCGTCGCCCAGTAGCTTCGGCCTCCTTCAACGAGGGAAGGCGAGCTTCAGCCCTGGGGTAGGCCAATTGTCGAACGCCACCAGCCGCCCGGTCGCGCTCAGCGTCACGTAGAGGGTGCGCAGGTCGGGACCGCCGAAGCAGCAGTTCGTCGTCAGCGGGTCGCCTGTCGGGGTGTGCTGCAACCGCTTCCCGTCGGGGGAGATGGTGGTGATCCCGCCGTGGACGATGGTAGCGACGAGGACGTTCCCCTCGGCGTCGACACACATGGAATCGAGGTACGCGAGGTTCAGCGGCGGGGCGCCCGGGACCTGAGCCAGCACGTACCGACGTGCGACTTCGCCCGGACCGGCGAGCTCGCACGCCCACACCCTGGCCGTCGGCGTCTCTGCCACGTACAGCACCTTGCCATCGGGGCTCAAGCCGATGCCGTTCGGCTGCTCCATCGGGAAGATGATTTCCCTGATGAACTTGCCGTCTGGCGACGCGTAGTACACCCCCGTCCGGTCCCGTTCGCGCGCCCGGGCCTTCCCCAGGTCGGTGAAGTAGAAGTTCCCCTCCGCGTCGAAGACAAGGTCGTTCGGTCCCTTCAGCGGGATACCGTTGCACTCTCGGTACAGCGTTTCGACCACGGAGCCGTCGGGGCTTATGCGCTGGATCGAACCGCCGGTGTAATCGGCAGGCTGGTCGCCGGGGAAGACGCCGAGCGACCCATCGGGGAGCGGCCTCGTGTACCATTCGAAGCCGCCGTTATTCGTGACATAAATCCACCCGTCGGGCCCGATGGCAGCGCCGTTCGGTCCGCCCCCGGTCACCGCGAAGACGCGTTTCTCCCCGTTCGGCGAGATGCGCGTCAGACGACCCGCTTTGATCTCGGTCACGAGGATATCTCCGTCCGGCAGGACAACGGGCCCCTCCGGGAACTCCAGACCGGTCGCGATAACACGGAACTCCATTGCCGCGCCCCCGAAAGCGTCTCGGCGGCGAACTGTAGCGAGAGGCGAAGTGTCTGGCAAGCGCTCAACCCTCCTGAACTGCGCGGTCGAGCGTTTCCAGTAGCCGCTCCTTCAGGGCGGCGAACCTCGGGTCAGCCACGATATCCAGCGGCCGAGGGCGGGCGAAGGGGACGCGCATCGTTTCGGCGATGCGGCCCGGTCGGGCGGTCATGATGTAGACCGTGTCGGCCAGCATTAGGGCCTCCTCCACGTCGTGGGTGACGAACAGCACGGTCCTCCGGTCACGGAGCCACACGTCCTGCAGCCAGGCGTGCATCGTCCGGCGGGTGATGGCGTCGAGCGCCCCGAACGGCTCGTCCAGGAGGATGGCATCGAAGGGGAGGAGGAAGGTCCGCAAGAGCGCCAGGCGCTGCCGCATCCCGCCGCTGAGCTGTGCCGGCCAAGCCCGCTCGAACCCCCTCAGGCCGAACTGCTCGAACAGCTCCAGGGCCCGCCGGCGCGCCTCGCCGCGGGGCATACCCGCAATCTCTGCCCCCAACGTTGCGTTCTCGAGCGCGCGCCGCCAGGGCAGGAGCAGGTCCCGCTGGGGCATGTACGCCGCGAGGCCGGGGCGTCCGATGGTGCTGCGGCCCCCGATCCGGGCCTCTCCTGCCGTCGGCACGATGAGCCCCGCGAGGATGCGGAGGATCGTCGTCTTGCCGCACCCGCTGGGGCCGACGATGCTGGCGAACTCGCCCGCCTCAACCGTCAGGGAGACCTCACGAAGAGCCTCGACGGGCGGGGTGCCCGCGAACGTATGGGAAATCCGGTGCAACTCAATCGCGGGCACCCTCTCACCTTACTTCGAGCGTCTCACTCCCGGGGCAGGAACTCGTTCGTATAGGCTTTGCTCACGTCGACAGCCTCGCTCGTCAGCTTCGCCTGCCGGAGGAATCGTTCGAAGTCGACCCAAACCTTCTCGTCCTGCAGGCCCCATGGTCGCCCCGGCTCCGTGTACTTTTTCGCCAGGAATTCGGCGCTCAGCTTCACGAGCTGGGGGTCGAGCTCGGGCACGGCCTTCAGCAGGATGTCGGCTGCCTCGGCGGGGTGGTCGATGGCGAACTGGTACCCCCTCGCCGTGGCTCGCATGAACGCCCGCACGACATCCGGCTGGTCCGCGATCATGCGCTCGTTCGTGATGATGAGCGGCGTGTACCAGTCGGGGATGCAATCCGTGTGGTCGATGAAGCGAATGAAGTTCATCTTCCGCTTCTCGATCTCGGTGAAGCGGATGCCTTCCCAGCCGTCGAAAATCCACACCACGTCGTAGTCACCGCGGTCCATACCCACGAGGTAGTCGACGTTCCCCACCTCGACGAACTTCACCTTAGAGGGGTCTCCACCGTCGCAGGCCACCAGCCGGCTGATGATCTCCCGCTCGAGGGCGCCGCCGAAGCCGCCGTACGTCTTCCCCTCCAGGTCGCGTGGGCGCAGGATGTTCCGTTCGGCGAGCGAGGCAAGGCTCGAGGTGTTGTGCTGGATGATGGCGGCAATGGAGACGACGGGCACGCCCTGCTCCCGCGCGGGGATGACCATCTCCTGGAACGAGATGCCGAAGTCCGCCTGACCGGCGCCGACCACTTGGGTCACGCCCGCCTCGGCCGGCTCGACGATCTGCACGTCGAGCCCTTCCTCGGCGTACCAGCCCTTCTCCTTGGCCACGTAGATGCCCGTGTGGTTGGTGTTCGGGGTCCAGTCGAGCATCAGCGTCACCCGCCGAAGCTCCTTCCCCTCCTCGCCACCGCCGCCGCAGGCAGCCATGAAGGCCGCGGCGAGCAGCGTCAAGGCCAGTAGAGCGATCCTTCGCTTCATCCCTTCCCTCCTCGGGGCTCGAGATACATCCACGGCGTCATCAGCCGGGCGGCGAGGTGCACCAGCGCGAAGAGGGCGATGCTCGCCGTGGCGATGATGCCGATGGCCACGAACATCTGGTCGGTTCGGAAGGAGGCGGCCGAGCGGCTGATGTACAGCCCCAGTCCCGATTGCGCTCCCATGTATTCGGCGATCACCGCGGCCGCTACCGAGTACGTCGCCGAAATCTTCAGCCCGGCGAAGAGCGCCGGGAGCGCCGAGGGGATGAGAACGTGGCGAAGCACGTCCCGGCGGGTGCCGCCCATGCTTCGCACGAGGCCGATGAGCTCCCGGTCCGCGCCGAGGAGGCCATCGGTCATGGAAACCGTCACAGGGAAGAACACCCAGAGGGCCACCAGCACGACCTTGGGCGTCTCGCCGAAGCCGAACCAAACGATGAGGATGGGGGCGAGGACGATCATGGGGATGGTCTGCGAGGTGACCAGGACGGGGTACAGAACGCGCCGGAGGAGCGGTACCCCGGCGAGCGCCACGGCGAGGCCCGCGCCGACGGCCGCACCGTAGGCGATGCCGAGCACGGCTTCGCGAAGGGTGGTGATGATGTGCTCGGGGAGGGTGGTGCGCGTTCGCAGGAAGGCGTCCCAGATGCGGCTCGGGGCGGGCAGGATGTACGGGGCGATATCGAGGAGGCGGACGGCGACTTCCCAACCCGCAACCAGAGCCGCGAGGAAGAGCGCTGCCGGCCCGTAATCGCTGGCGGCCGCGGCCGCCCGCGCAGTCGTCCGTTCAACCACGCTGCTCATCGCCGGCGCTCCTGCGGTATCGTCCGGTGAGCGCGTCGATGGTCGGGCCGCCCTCGCGCGTTTCCGCCACCTTCACGATCGTGACCACGCGTTCCGCTCCGGCGCGAAGGCAGGCCTCGTGCGCCGCCCGGACCGCCGCCCATACGGCGTCGGCCGGACCCTCGACGGTGGTCCCCAGCGCTCCCACTTCGGTGCGGAGCCCGGACCTCTCGATGGCGGCGATGGCAGCCTCGATGACGGCGTACGGCCGGGCTTCGTTGCCCGCAGGCGTCGGAAGGCATTGGATTTCAGCGATCATCGCGGCCCTCGTCCGCGCCAGCCGTGCTCGGGGGCCGCGAAAGAGAGGCGGCCACGGAATGTACGCACGTGGCCGCCTCTGGAAGGCTTGCTCCACGCCGCATTCCCTACGCTCGCATTACCGAGATCAGGTTCCGGGGTGGTCCTCGTCCGAGGATCTCAGCCGTTCCGGCCCCCCCAGCGGCTGCTGGCGCTCTTTGGTTGTCGCGGTCAACGCTACCCCTCTGCTTCTCCCTGGTCAACTGGCCGGCGGTTCCCCGCTACACTCGCCCCGTGGCTCTCCGTGTCACGCGCATCGCCCTCGCCGACAACAGCCTCTACGTGGTGGAGGGCTCGGAAGGTGCCATCCTCGTGGACGCTGGCCCGGACTACGCCGGAGCTTGGGAGGTCCTCGCCCGTGAGGTCTGCGGGGTTCGCGCCGTTGCCGTCAGCCACGGCCATGCCGACCACGCGGGGCTCGGCGCGCGGTGGGCCGCACAGGGAGTCCCGGTGTTCCTCCACCCGCTCGACCACCACCTCGTGGGCACCCTCGTGCCCAGGGGCGACGGCTGGCGTGTCCTCGTCGAGTTCGTCGAAACCTGCGGAGCGCCGCCTGAAGTCGTCGCAAGCGTCGTCGATGCTCTGGAGCGGCGCCGTGCGTTCGCGGAACGGTGGCAGCGTGCCGAGGGGTATCCGCCCGCCGGGCCTCGTGCCCGCCACCCGAGCGGCCTGCGCTACGATCCCTTCGTGCCCCGACCGTATCCCCTCGGACTTCCGAACGGCCTCGAGGTGCGGCATCTCCCGGGGCACACCCCTGGAACGGTGGTCATCGTCGAGCCAAGGGAGGGTTGGCTCTTTTCCGGCGACCAGTTGCTAAAGGGCTTCACGCCGACTCCGGGGATTCAGCTCGACCCGGCCTCGGGCGGCCCCGTCCGCTTCCGGAGCCTGCCGCGCTTCCTCGACGCTCTTCTCACCCTGCGTGATTCCGCGTTCACCCGCTGCTTCCCTGGCCACGGGGAGCCGTTCGCCGACGTCGAGGATGCCATCGATGCCGCCATTGGTGCGATCGAGGCCCGCACCGAGCGGGTGTTCGCCGACTTGCGCCAGGCCGGGCGTGCCACGCCGTACGAGCTCGCGGCTCGCGCCTACCCTCGAGCGTTGGAGCGCCGCTTCTGGCAGGTCCTACCGGCCATCCAGGGTCACCTCGACCTCCTCGAGGAGCGTGGGCTGGTCCGCCGCGAGGACCATACCTACGTTCCCTGCCCTTGAGCGGGCAGCCCGGTTTAGGCCGCCTGCGCCACGTTCCGTGCGCCCTTGACCACTAACCTCTCCGCGTCCAATGCCAGCCACAGGCGGCCGTCTTCACGGACGATGACTCGCCGAGCGTACCGGCTTCGCCTTCCAGGGATCGCCACCGACTGGAAGGCATGCGGCTCGACGCGCTCGATGTCCTCCGTGTCGCTGACCCAGAGCGCCGCGCTCTGGCCCGACGCAAGGCGCACCACCAGGTAGCTCCCGCCCGACCGCGGTGCCGGCTGTCCGAAGAGGCGGTGGAGGTCCACCACTGGCACGACGTGGCCGCGCACGAGGGCAAGCCCGGCGACCGACCGTGGAGCGCCTGCCGCGGGGGTCACGGCGAGCTCCCGCTCGACGCTCTCGACAGCGCCCGCGGGAAGGGCGCAGGGCACCGCGCCCACGCGGAAGAAGACCCAGACGGCATCGAACTCGCCCATCACCTTAGGGGTCGGCACCGCTGGGGGCGCTCCGCACCCCCTAGGGGCCACCCCGCTCGAGCTCGGCGAGGGCATCGTCGACGATGTCGGCGATGGCATCGGCCTCCTCCCGGTCGGTGACCAGTGGCGGGGCCAGGAAGAGCAGGCTGCCGGCGCGGGTCAACAGGCCCCGGCGCTGGAGCGCCGACTCGAGCCATCGGGACAGCTCCCGGCTCGGGAAGGGCTCGCCGCTATCGCGGTCGCGCACGATTTCGAGCGCCCATAGCAAGCCGATCCCGCGCACGTCGGCTACCACTCGCCGCCCGCGAGCGATTTCGCGCAGCCGCGCGCCCAGGTGAGCGCCCACGGAGGCGGCGCGTTCCGGCAGACGCTCGCGCTGCAGGATGCCGAGGTTCGCCCGCGCCACGGCGCAGGCCACGGGATGTCCGGCGAAGGTGAGCCCGCTCATGAACGCCCGCTCCGGCCCCCCTTCGAAGGCCGCTGCCACCCGTTCGTGCACCAGCACCGCGCCGATGGGCGCGTATCCCGAGCTGAGCTGCTTGGCCACCGTCATCAGGTCGGGCACGATGCCGAAGTGGTCGACCCCCCACCACCGTCCTGTTCGTCCGAACCCGTTGATGACCTCGTCAGCGATGAGCAGGACGCCGTAGGCATCGCACACCTCCCGAAGGGTGCGCCAGTACTCCGCGGGCGGGACGAAGTTCCCGTTGGCGATGGAGATGGGCTCGGCGATGACCGCGGCGACGGTTTCCGGGCGTTCCGCCTCGATGAACCCCGCGATGGCGCGAGCGCAGTAGACGTTACACGAGGGATACGTCTTCTCGTACGGGCAGTGGGCGCAGTTCACCCCCGGGACGCGGATCGCTCCTGGTACCAGTGGCTCGAAGGGGGGACGTACCGCGTAGCTCGCCCCGTTCACGCTCAGGGCGCCTGCCGTCTGCCCGTGGTACGACCCGATGCGCGAGATGATTTTGTACCGCTTCCCCTCGCCGCGGTTGTAGTGGTACTGCTTCGCGATTTTCAGCGCGAGCTCGACCGCCTCCGACCCGGAGTTGGCGAAGTGGACGCGGGCAATCCCCGGTGGTGCGAGCTTCACCAGCGCCTCGGCGAGTTCCAGAGCCGGTTCGGTCGCGTACGCGAACGTGTTCGCGTACGCGAGCCGGCTCGCCTGCTCGGCCGCTGCTTCGGCGAGCTCGGTGCGACCATGGCCAGCCGCTACCACCCACAGGCCGGAGAGGGCGTCGATGTACCTGCGGCCTTCCCGGTCCCAGAGGTAGATCCCCTCCCCGCGGTCGATGACGAGGGGAGGGTCGTCCCGCTCGAAGGCATCGAGGGGCTGATTCTGGAGCCAGAGCGCCGGGCGCCGGCGAAGCCGCGGTTGCGTCGCCATCCTCGTCCCTCGGCGGCATTCTGCGCTCCTCCGGGACCCGCCGCAACGCTGGCAGCGGCGGCAGCGCATAGAATGTCGGCGTGGCTCCCACGCCCGACGGCGATGCACTCGAGCGCAGGATCCAGGAGCGCGGTCGCCGCCTCCTCGCTGCTGTGGAGCCACAGCGGCTGCTGCACCTTACGCCGGCCTGGTGGCAAGAGCGCCTCTTCGAATGGGCGACGCGCGACCCGACCTTCCGTGTCAAGCTCCTTCGCTTCGTCGACGTCCTGCCTGCCTTGCGGAGCGCCCAGGCGGTCGCCGACCACGTGCGCCAGTACTTCCGCGAGGGCGCTCCCGGTCCCGTCGCGCTCGGCAGTCGTGTGGGTGGGCAGCGCCCGTTCCGCCCCGTCCTATCGAGGGTCGTGCGCCAAGGCGTCTTCGCCATGGCCGACCGCTTCATCGCCGGCCGCGATGCCCAGGACGCCCTGCCGAAGCTGCGCGCGCTTGCGGAGGCGGGGGTGGCGTCGACCCTGGACGTCCTCGGCGAAGCCACTCTCTCCGCCCGCGAAGCGGACGGGTACCGGGAGCGGTACCTCCACCTTCTGGACACCCTGGCGGCCGCGAGCACCGCGTGGAACGCGCCCGAGTTCGCTCGAACGCCGAACATCTCCGTCAAGCTTTCGGCGCTTACGCCGCACTTCGAACCAGCGGCCCCGGAGGCGGTCTCGCGGGACATTCAGCCGCGCCTCCTCCCCATTCTCCGACGGGCGCGAGAGCTCGGGGCGGGGATCTACGTCGATATGGAGCAGTACCGCTACCGCGACCTCGTGCATCGCGTCTTTGCCGATGCCCTCTCGGAGGAAGGGTTGGAAGGGTGGGATGGCGCCGGGATCGTGGTCCAGGCCTACCTCCGCGACGCGCTCGATGTTCTCGACTGGCTCGAGGACCTCGCGCGACGCACGGGGCGTTCTTTCGCGGTGCGCCTGGTGAAGGGCGCCTACTGGGACGAGGAGCGGGTCGTAGCCCGTCAGCTCGGTCACCCCGTCCCGGTGTTCGAGGAGAAATCGGCCACCGATTGGCACTTCGAGCGCTGTACGGAGCGGTTGCTGCGGGCATGGCCGCATCTCCGCCCGGCGTTCGGCACCCACAACCCGCGCAGCATCGCCCAGGCGATGGTGCGCGCCGAGGAGGCCGGGCTCCCGCCCGAGGCGCTCGAATTCCAGACGCTGTACGGGATGGCCGAAGGGCTGCGGCGGGCGGTCTCAGCCCTGGGATACCGGACCCGCGTCTACGTCCCGGTGGGGGAGCTCATCCCCGGCATGGGCTACCTTGTGCGTCGCCTCCTCGAAAACACGGCCAACGAATCGTGGATTGTGCATAAGTTCGAATCGGCCGACCCGGAGGAGGTGTTGCGGCCGCCCGCTCCACCGGCACCGGCGTCGCTGCCCGTGCGCGCCGCCCCGTTCCGGAACCACCCCGCCGCCGAATGGCACCTCCCCGCTCACCGCGAGGCGATGCGACAGGCGCTTGCTCGGGAGTGGTCGAAATTCGGCAGGCGCATTGGACCGCTGGTAGGGGGGCGCGAGCTTCCCGGCCGGGAGCTGGCTGCGGCGGAACCACCTGCCCATCCAGGCACCCTGCTCGCCGAGGTCTCGTACGCCGGGCCCGACGAGGCCGACGAGGCGGCCGAGCGCGCCCGGCGGGCGTTTCCCGCCTGGCGCGACGCCGGGGCGCGACGCCGGGGCGAAATCCTCCGGCACGCCGCCGACCTCCTCGCGGCTCGCCGGTGGGAGTTCGCCGCGCTGATGGTCCACGAGTGCGCCAAGCCGTGGCGCGAAGCCGACGGTGACGTCGTCGAGGCGGTCGACTACCTGCGGTACTACGCCCTCCAGGCCGAGCGCCTCGAGCTCGGCGAACACCTCGATCTGGTGCCGGGTGAACGGAATCGCACGTTTCGGGAAGGGCGCGGCGTGGCCGCCATCATCGCTCCTTGGAACTTCCCCCTCGCGATCATGGCCGGGATGACAGCCGCCGCCCTCGCGGCCGGCTGCTGCGCCATCGTCAAGCCCGCCGAGGAATCACCGGTCGTGGCCCGGCGCTTCGTCGACCTGCTCCACGAGGCCGGCGTCCCGCCCGATGTCGTCCACTTCCTTCCGGGTCGGGGTGAGGTGGTGGGCGAAGCCCTGGTCCGTCACCCCCAAGTCGACGTCATCGCCTTCACGGGCAGCGCGGAGGTAGGGCTCCACATCCTCGCCGTCGCGGCGTCCTCGCCCGCCGCCCCTGCGGGTCCGAAGCGCGTCGTTGCCGAGATGGGCGGCAAGAATGCCGTCATCGTCGATGAGGATGCCGACATCGATGAGGCCGTTCTGGGAGTCGTCGCCTCGGCGTTCGGGTACGCGGGTCAGAAATGCAGCGCCTGCAGCCGCGTAATCGTCGTCGGCTCCGCCGCGGCCGAATTCCGGGAGCGCCTTGCAGGGGCCGTCGAGAGCCTCCCGGTGGGGCTGCCCGAGGACCCCTGGACCGTGGTGCCCCCACTCATCTCCGACCAAGCGAAGGAGAAGGTGGAGCAGTATCTACGCCTCGCCACGCGCGAGGGGCGGCTCCTCGCACGGGGCGATGCCCCGTCGGAGGGCCGGTACGTCGCCCCCCAAGTGTTCGAAGGGCTTCCGCCGACCTCGGCGGTGGCGCGGGAGGAGATCTTCGGTCCGGTGCTCACCCTCTTCACGGTGGACCGCTTCGACGAGGCCCTTGCACTGGCGAACGATGCCGAGTACGCGCTCACGGGCGGTGTTTTCTCGCGGAACCCCCGGAACATCGCTCTCGCCATGCGCGACTTCCGCGTCGGGAACCTGTACATCAACCGCAAGATCACGGGCGCCATGGTGGGGCGCCAGCCGTTCGGTGGGTTCCGCCGCTCAGGCCTGGGCGACAAGGCGGGCGGCCCGGACACCCTTATCCCCTTCACGGTGCCGAGGGTGGTTACGGAGAACACGCTCCGGCGCGGCTTCGCCGAGGATCTCCTCGCGCGCTGAGTGCGTCGCGCTCCGGGCTGCGGTCCGCGGGACTGTCGTATGCTGAGGTCGCGTGCCGGGGTGGCGGAATCGGCAGACGCGGCGGACTTAAAATCCGCGGCCGCGAGGCGTGTGGGTTCGACTCCCACCCCCGGCACGAAGGAGCGACGGGAACATTTCGGCGACGCCCGGCGTCATTCCATCCAGCGACACCTCGCTCGGGGGTGGAAATGCTCCGTGGTCCTCTGTTCGTCGTCCTCGCAGCGCTCCTCGGCGTCGCCGCGTTCGCCGCGGCCGCCTGCGGCGCCCGCGCCAACCGTGGCGACGATGGCTCCGGCCCGGTGAGCACCGCCCCTTCGCAACCCACCCTGCCGGCCGAGTCGGCACTCCATGCCGCCAGGCTCGACCTCGCCGGGCGCCTGCGGGTCGACCCGCTCGACGTCCACCTGCGCCGGCTGCAGCACGCAGGTTGGGACGGCTGCCTCGGCGTGAAGGAGGAAGGCGAAGCCTGCACGATGATCTTCATCGGTGGGTTCATCGCCTGGTTCGAGGCGGCCGGGAAGGAGTATCGCTACCACCTCGGTGGGGATCGCTTCGTCGCGGCCTCCTTCGCGACGGGAACGCTGGAGGACGGCTCCCCCGTTCCGCCCGACGTCCGGGCCGACTTCGGTGCGATCCTCGCCGATTACGCCGCGTGGGACCTCTCGCTCCGGACCGGGACGCCGAGGAGCGACCTGGTCACCACGCTCATCGCCCCGGTGACCTTCCCCGACCTCTGCCTCGGCTTCGTGCGGCCGGAGGCCGCCTGCGGCGAGATGCCCGCGCCCGGCTTCATCGTCGAACTCGAGGCGGGTGGCGAGCCGTACCGCTACCACGTCTCCGCGTACGGCTTCATCGCTACCGATTTCGAGCAAGGCCGCCGCACGGTGGAGCCGCCTTCCGACCACGTTGCCGTCCAGCGGGCGATGCGCGAGGACCTGGCAACCCGCCTCGGCACCGACCCGGACCGGGTGAGCGTGTACTCCTTCCGCCTCGTGACCTGGCGTGACGGCTGCCTCGGTGTGCACCGGCCGGGCGAGGTCTGCACGCAGGCGCTCGTGGATGGCTTCCTCGCCGAGCTGGCGGCACCCGGAGGTCGCCTGTTCCGCTACCACGGCGTGGGCGACCATTTCGTAGCGGCGAGCTTCGAGGAGGCGGCGGGGGCTTCGCTCCAGGAGCCCATATTTCCGGAGGAGTGAGCGCGCTCACCCATCGGTTACGCATATGCATCTCTCAACCGCCTTGACCCCAGTGGTAGGATGACGCTGGAGCGCGCAGCGGCGCGCGGGGGGTGCTATGGCAACGCGTGAACGCACCCGGAAGGCCCGCTCCCGCGAGCAGCGCCACGACTACCTGCTTTCGGAAGCGCAGCTCGAGGAGATGTACTACTACATGCTCCTTGCGCGGCGCCTCTCCGAGCGGATGCTCATCCTCAACCGTCAAGGCCGCGCCCCCTTCGTGATTGCTGGCGCCGGACAGGAGGCGGCTCAAGTCGGCGCTGCCATGGCGCTCGAACGGGGAACCGATTACCTCGCCCCCTACTACCGCGACCTGGCGATGAACCTCGTCTTCGGGATGACTGCCCGCGAAGCGATGCTGAACGTCCTCGGCAAGCGGGACGACCCGAATAGCTACGGCCGGCAGATGCCGGCGCACTGGTCGAGCCCTGCCCGCCGCATCGTCACGCAATCGTCGGTCGTGGCCACGCAGCTCGTGCACGCCGTGGGCATCGCGCTCGGGGCGCGGCTGAGGGGCGAGCAGTTGGTCGTCATGGCCTGCTGCGGCGAAGGGGCCACCAGCCGCGGCGATTTCCACGAAGCGTTGAACTTCGCCGCCATCCACCGTCTGCCGGTCATCTTCTTCGTCGAAAACAACGGCTACGCCATCTCCGAACGGACCGAAAAGGAGATGCCCGTCCCCCACGTTGCCGACCGCGCCCGCGCCTACGACATGCACGCTGCCATCGTCGACGGTATGGATTGCGTCGCCGTCTACCAGACGGTGAAACCCGCGGTCGACCAGGCTCGTCGGGGTGGCGGGCCGTGGCTCATCGAGGCCAAGTGTTACCGGCTCTGGGCCCACTCGAGCGAAGACGACGACACTCGCTATCGGCCGCGCAAAGAGCTTGAAGAGTGGGCGAAGAAGGACCCCATCACCGTCTTTCGAGAGCGCGTCCTCGCTGACGGCATCTTCCCGCGCGAAGACCTGGAAGAGATCGAGGCCCACGTGGAGGAAGAGGTCCGCGACGCGGTCGAATGGGCCCTCGCCCAGCCCGACCCCGCCCCGGAGGATGCCCTGACCCACGTCTACAAGGAGTACTGACGTGGCCGAGGTCTCCGTTCTCGAAGCGGTCCGCATGGCGCTCGACGAGGCCATGGCGCGGGACGAGCGCGTCTTCATCCTCGGCGAGGACGTGGAGGCGGGTGGCGTCTTCCGCGCCACCGAAGGCCTCGCGGCGAAGTATCCGGGACGGGTCATCGATACGCCTCTGGCCGAATCCTCCATCGTCGGCATCGCCATCGGCGCCGCCCACTACGGGATGCGCCCCATCGCCGAGATCCAATTCGCCGACTTCATCCACGCCGCCTTCGACCAGCTCTGCTCGGAAGCATCGCGGTGGTGCTACCGGACGAAGGGCGACGCCTGGCTGCCGCTTGTCGTGCGGACTCCGTGGGGTGGCGGCGTCCACGGCGGCCAGCACCACTCGCAGAGCATCGAGGCGTTCTACGCCCACATGCCGGGCCTGAAGGTCGTCGCCCCCTCCTTTCCCGCCGATTACCGCTCTCTCCTCCTTGCCGCCGTTGAAGACCCGAACCCGGTCATCTTCCTGGAACACAAGCGCACGTACCGGCTCATCCGCCAGGAGCTGAACGGCGCGCCGGCAGAGACGCGCATCGGCAAAGCGCGAGTCACCCGGCGCGGCGGCGACCTGACCCTCTACGCCTACGGCCTCATGCTCCACGAATGCCTCGCCGCTGCCGAAGAGCTCGCCGCGGAGGGCATCGAGTGCACGGTCGTGGACCTGCTCACCCTCCGGCCGCTCGATACCGAGGCGGTGCTCGAAGCGGCGAGGGCCACGGGGAAGGTGCTCATCGTCCACGAAGACACCCTCACCGGAGGCTTCGGAGCCGAAATCGCAGCGCTCATCGCCGAGCACGCTTTCGAATACCTCGACGCGCCCATCCGCCGCCTCTGCGGGCCCGACATCCCGCCCATCCCCTACCACCCCGCGATGGAAGGGTTCTACATGCCCGACCGGCGGAAGATCGCTGCAGCTGCGCGCGAACTTGCCGCCTACTGAAGGAGGGCCCGGTGCCAGTCGTTACCATGCCCCAGCTCGGCGAGAGCGTCACCGAAGGCACCGTGCTGCGCTGGCTGAAGCAGCCGGGCGACCCGGTCGCCCTCGACGAACCGCTCTGCGAAGTCGAGACCGAAAAGGTGAACGTGGAGCTCCCCTCGCCGTTCGAGGGCGTGATGGGGCGGCAATTCGTCGCCCAAGGCGAAACGGTCCCGGTGGGCACGCCGCTCTGCGAGATCGTCACGGCCGGTACCCGGCCGTCCGAAGCGGACTCGAGCGAGACCCCAGTCGCCGCTGCCGTCTCGGCGCGGGCCTCGGTGGAATCACCGCGGCCTTCTCCCGAGCCCACAGCCGCCGGCGACCGGCGCCGCCGGTACACGCCCGCCGTGCTTCGACTGGCG
>Ga0197143_1000382_pt1 | contig 51035 bp, 60 predicted proteins | sample GBS70_MetaG_FD_148603 | JGI IMG/M metagenome (GOLD analysis project Ga0197143, IMG submission 148603) | Sediment microbial communities from Great Boiling Springs, Gerlach, Nevada, United States - GBS 70_MetaG | ecosystem: Environmental > Aquatic > Thermal springs > Hot (42-90C) > Sediment... | reverse complement strand
TTCGGGTAAAGCTTATTGCCCCGGTGGCCCTGGAAGAAGGCTTAAGGTTTGCCATCCGGGAGGGCGGCCGGACGGTGGGGGCCGGGGTCGTAACCAAAATCATCGAGTAAGGGTGGGTCGAGATGGCACGGCAGCGAATTCGGATCCGGCTCAAAGCCTTCGACCACAGGCTGGTAGACCAGTCGGCCGCGCAGATCGTGGAGACGGCCGAAAAGACCGGCGCAACGGTGGCCGGCCCGATTCCGCTGCCGACCAAAATCGAGCGGATAACCGTCATCCGCTCGCCCCACATCGATAAGGATTCCCGGGAGCAGTTTGAAATCCGCACCCACAAGCGGCTTATCGACATCCTCGACCCGACGCCGAAGACGGTGGATGCCCTGATGAAGCTCAACCTGCCGGCCGGCGTCGAGATCGAGCTCAAGCTTACGTAAGGATGGGTCGGTCATGATCGAGGGATTGCTCGGCTACAAGTTGGGGATGACCCGGATCTTCCGGGAAGACGGGACGGTGGTGCCCGTCACCGTCATCCAGGCCGGCCCCTGCTGGGTGGTTCAGGTGCGCACCCCCGAGCGGGACGGGTATTCGGCCGTCCAGCTCGGCTTCGATACTAAAAAGCGGGTAAACAAGCCCATGCGGGGCCACCTGAAGGGGCTGGGGAACCTGCGGCACCTGCGGGAGTTTAAGGTCCTGGACGGGGCCGACCAGGTGGCCGTCGGGCAGAAGGTGGACGTGACCATCTTCAAGCCGGGGGACCTGGTGGACGTTACCGGGACGTCTAAAGGCCGGGGGTTTGCCGGGGTGGTCAAGCGGCACGGCTTTGCCGGGGGCCCCAAGACCCACGGCCAGTCGGACCGGTGGCGGCACCCCGGTTCCATCGGGGCCAACACCGACCCCGGCCGGGTGATCAAGGGCCTGCGGATGGCCGGGCACATGGGCCACGAGCGGGTCACCGTCCAGAACCTGGAGGTGGTCCGGGTCGACCCCGAAAGGAACCTGCTCTTCGTAAAGGGGGCCGTGCCGGGGCCGCCGAAGGGGCTTTTGATGATCCGGCACGCCGTCAAGGCCCGGCGGAGGGGTTAAGCCATGCGGCTGCCGGTTCGAAACCTTGAAGGCGAAGTCGTCGGGGAGATAACCGTCCGGGATGACGTTTTTGGGGTCCCGGTGAACGTCCCCCTGCTCCACCAGGCGGTGGTGATGTACCTGGCCAACCGGCGCCAGGGCACCCACGATACCAAGACCCGGGGGGAGGTGAGCGGCGGCGGCCGCAAGCCCTGGGTTCAGAAGGGCACCGGCCGGGCCCGGCAGGGGTCCATCCGGGCGCCCCACTGGCGGCACGGGGGCATTGTGCATGGGCCCCACCCCCGGGATTACCGGCAGGAGATGCCGAAGAAGATGCGCCGGCTTGCGCTTAAGGCGGCCCTCTCTGCTAAAATTAGAGACGGTGAGCTTGTAGTCGTCGAGGACCTGGCCCTCCCGGAGGCCAAGACCCGGGAGTTTGCCCGGATCCTCCGGGGGCTCGGTCTTGACCGCTCGGTTACGGTTGTTCTGCCCGAGCCCGACCGGGCGGTAATCCTGGCCGCCCGGAACCTGCCCGACGTCTGGACAGCCCAGGCCGACAACCTTAACGCCTACGACGTGCTTGCCCGCCGCTTCCTGCTGATTCCGGTGGCGGCGGTGCGGCGCCTCGAAGCCAGGCTAGCCGACCGGGAGGGGAAGTAGCCATGGCGGAGGTGCCCCTGCTGGAGGTCCTGCGCCGGCCCATCATCACCGAAAAGACCACGGCCCTGGCCGGCGAAGGCAAGTACGTCTTCGAGGTCCATCCCGAGGCCAACAAGCTGCAGATTAAGGAGGCGGTGGAGCGGGCCTTTAACGTGGAGGTGGCGGCCGTAAACACCATGTGGGTTAAGGGCAAGGTCCGGCGGGTCGGGCGGAGCCGGGGGCGGACCTCGCCCTGGAAGAAGGCGGTGGTCACCCTTAAGCCCGGCTACCGGCTCGACCTTTTTGAGGGCGTATGAGGAGTTAAAAGATGGGGATTAAAACTTACAAGCCGACCTCCCCCGGTGTGCGGGGGATGACCGGCTACGACTTTTCGGAGATAACTAAAACCGAGCCGGAAAAGTCGCTGGTGGAGCCCCTTAAAAAGCACGCCGGCCGCAACCACCAGGGCCGGATCACCGTCCGGCACCGGGGCGGCGGCCATAAGCGGCTTTACCGGATTATTGACTTTAAACGGGACAAGTGGGGCGTGCCGGCCCGGGTGGCCGCCATCGAGTACGACCCGAACCGGTCGGCCCGGATCGCCCTGCTCCACTACGCCGACGGCGAAAAGCGGTACATTATCGCCCCGCAGGGGCTTCAGGTCGGGGAGACGGTAATGTCCGGACCCGACGCCGAGATCAAGGTGGGCAACGCCCTGCCCCTGCGGAACATCCCGGTGGGGACGGTCATCCACAACATCGAGCTCATCCCCGGCCGGGGCGGGCAGCTGGCCCGGGCGGCCGGCACCTCGGCCCAGCTGCTGGCCAAGGAGGGGGACTACGCCACCATCCGGCTGGCCTCGGGGGAGGTCCGGCGGGTGCGCCTCGAGTGCATGGCCACCATCGGGCAGGTGAGCAACCCCGAGCACGAGCTGATCAATCTGGGCAAGGCCGGCCGGCGCCGGTGGCTGGGCTGGCGGCCGGCGGTGCGGGGCTCGGCGATGACGCCCCGGGACCACCCCCACGGTGGGGGGGAGGGGCGGGCGCCCATCGGCCTGCCGGCACCCAAGACCCCTTGGGGCAAGCCGGCCCGGGGTGTTAAGACCCGCCGCCGGGAGTGGACGGATAAGTACATAATCCGACGGCGTGAAAAGAAGGGTTAAAGGCCATGTCCAGGTCTACCAAGAAGGGCCCTTACGTCGACCCGAAGCTTATTAAAAAGATTCTCAAACTGAACCAGACCGGGCAGAAGGCGGTCATAAAGACCTGGTCGCGGGATTCGGTGATAATTCCCCTCATGGTCGGCCACACCATCGCCGTCCACGACGGCCGCCGTCACGTGCCCATCTACATCACCGAGGCGATGGTGGGCCACCGGCTGGGGGAGTTTGCGCCGACCCGGACGTTCCGGGGCCACGAGGCCAAGTCGGAGCGCACCACCCAGGTGAGACGGAGGTAGGTGAGAACCGATGCGAGTGAGCGCCACCGCCCGCTACCTGCGGGTCTCGCCCACTAAGGCCCGGCCGGTGCTCCGGCTCATCGTCGGTCAGCCGGCCGAACGGGCCATGGCAACCCTGGAGTTTCTGCCCAACAAGGCGGCCAGGCTGGCGGCCAAGGTGCTTAAGTCGGCCATCGCCAACGCCGAGAACAATTACCAGATTCCGGCCGACGAGCTCCGGGTGGTAAAGGCCGTGGCCGACGAGGGGCCCCGGCTCAAGCGCTGGCGGGCCGGACCCAGGGGTCGGGTTAAGCCGATCCTTAAGCGGACAAGCCACATAACCGTGGTTCTGGAGTCGAAGGAGGCGTAATTGGGCCAGAAAGTTCACCCGACCGGCTTTCGGCTGGGCATAAATAAGGACTGGCAGACCCACTGGTTTGCGGCCAGGGACAGCGATTATTCGGCCCTGGTCCGGGAGGATATGCTCATCCGCAACCTGCTCTTTGAGCGGCTGGCGGACGCGGCCGTCTCCCGGGTCGAGATCGACCGCAAACCCCCCAACGAGGTGGTGGTCACCATCCACACCGCCCGGCCCGGGGTGGCCATCGGCCGGGGCGGGCAGAAGGTGGAGGAACTGCGCCACCTTCTGGAAGAGCGGACGGGCAAGCGCGTCCGGCTGGTGATCCACGAGGTGCGGGTGCCGGAGCTGGAGGCCCCGCTGGTTGCCCGGAGCATCGCCGAGCAGATCGAGCGGCGGGTCTCCCACAAGCGGGCGATGAAGCAGGCCGTCCAGCGGGCCCTGCAGCGGGGGGCCTTAGGCATCAAGATAACCGTTGCCGGCCGCCTGGGCGGGGCCGAGATGAAGCGCAAGGATACCGAGCGGGCCGGTCGGGTGCCTCTGCAGACGATTCGGGCCGACATCGATTACGGGATGGCCGAGGCCCTCACCACCTACGGCCGGATCGGGGTAAAGGTCTGGATTTATAAGGGCGACATCTGGCCCGAACGGCCGGAGGAGGAGCGCTTTGCCCGGGCCCAGCTGCCGGTGCCCGAGCAGGCCGAGCCCGAGGCCGTCCCGGTGGCGGAGGAGTAAGCCATGCTTCAGCCTAGGCGGGTCAAGTACCGCAAGCAGCAGCGGGGCCGGCTCACCGGGGTTGCCACCCGGGGCAACACGGTGGCCTTCGGGGAGTTCGGCCTCCAGGCCGTTACCCCGGGCTGGGTGACGGCCCGGCAGATCGAGGCCGCCCGGCGGGCCATTACCCACCACATCAAGCGGGGCGGCAAGGTCTGGATTCGCATCTTCCCGGACAAGCCGGTGACCAAGAAGCCGGCCGAAACCCGGATGGGGAGCGGCAAGGGCAGCGTTGAGGAGTGGGTGGCGGTGGTCAAGCCCGGCCGGGTCCTCTTCGAGCTGGCCGGGGTCCGGGAGGAGGTGGCCCGGGAGGCCCTGCGGCTGGCAAGCCACAAGCTGCCGGTGCGAACCCAGGTCGTAACCAAAACCGAGCTGGCCGAGGCCTGAGCCGTGAAGGGCCAGGAGGAGCTCAAGCAACTGCGGCAGTTGGGGCCGGCCGAGCTCCGCCAGCGGCTGGAGGAGGCCCGCCAGGAGCTTTTTAACCTGCGCTTCCGGCACGCCACCCGCCAGCTGGAAAACACCGCCGAACTTCAAAAGGTCCGGCGGCGGATCGCCCGGATCCTGACGGTCCTTCGGGAAAAGGAGGGGGCCTAATGAGGCAGAACCGGAAGGTCCTGGTGGGACGGGTGGTAAGCGACAAGATGCAGAAGACCGTCATCGTGGCGGTGGAAACCTACCGGCGGCACCCGCTTTATAAAAAGCTGGTGCGCAAGACGAAAAAATACGCCGCCCACGACGAGGAGAACCGCTGCCGGGTCGGGGATGTGGTCAAGATCGTCGAGACCAGGCCCCTCTCCCGGACGAAGCGCTGGCGGGTCGTGGAGATTTTGGGCCACGAGGAGCTGGCCGCCCCGGCGGAGGAGGCGGCCCCCGAAGGGGGTTAAACGGTGTTGCAGATCTATTCCAGGCTTAAAGTCGCCGACAATACCGGCGCCAAAGAGATAATGGTCATTCGGGTCCTCGGGGGCTCGAACCGGAAGTACGCGTCGGTGGGGGACGTGGTGGTGGCCTCCGTCAAGGAGGCGACCCCGACGGCGGCGGTGAAGGAGGGGGACGTGGTCCGGGCCGTGGTGGTGCGGACGGCTTTCCCCGTCCGGCGGCCGGACGGCACCTACGTCCGGTTCGACGACAACGCCGCGGTGATCCTCACCGACCGGAACAACCCGCGGGGAACCCGGATCTTCGGGCCGGTGGCCCGGGAGCTCAGGGACAAGAACTTCACCAAGATCGTCTCCCTGGCACCGGAGGTGGTCTGAGCCATGGCCTTTAAAATCAAGCGCAACGACCTGGTTCAGGTGTTGCGGGGCAAGGACCGGAACCGGCGGGGCCGGGTCCTGCGGGTCATCCCCGAGGCGGGCCGGATTGTCGTCGAGGGCATAAACATCGTTAAAAAGCACGTTCGGGCCCGGCCGGGCCTGCGGCAGGCCGGCATCATCGAGCTGGAGGCGCCCATCCACGTCTCGAAGGTGATGCTGGTCTGCCCCAAGTGCAACCGGCCAACGCGGGTGGGCTTTCGTTTCCTTCAGGAGGCGGCCGGCAAGCCCCGGAAGGTCCGCTACTGCAAAAAGTGCGGCGAGGTGGTCGACTGATGGCCGATAAGGAGCGCACCGCCGAAGAGACGACCCGGACCCCGGCGCCCACCGACGGGGCCCGGCCGAAGCCGCGGCTGCGGCAGCTCTACGAAGAGGTCGTGGTCCCGACGATGATGCGGGAGTTCGGGTATAAAAACCCGATGGAGGTGCCCCGTCTGGAAAAGGTGGTGCTGAACATCGGCCTGGGGGAGGCCGTCCAGAACCCCCGGGCGGTGGATTCGGCGGTGCGGGACCTGAGCCTGATCGCCGGCCAGCACCCGGTGGTCACCCGGGCCCGGAAGTCCATTGCGCAGTTCCGGCTCCGGGCGGGAATGCCCATCGGGGTCATGGTCACCCTCCGGGGCGAGCGGATGTGGCATTTCCTGGACAAACTGATGAATATCGTCCTGCCCAGGCAACGGGACTTCCGGGGGGTCTCGCCCCGGTCCTTCGACGGCCGGGGTAATTATTCCATCGGCCTGCGGGAACAGCTGGTGTTCCCCGAAATCGACTACGATAAAATCGACCGGATCCGGGGGCTCGAGGTGACCATCGTCACCACGGCCAAAAGCGACCTGGAGGCCAAGCGGCTTCTGGAGCTCCTCGGAATGCCCTTTGCCAAGCAGTAAAGGAGGGGAAAACTTTGGCCCGAACATCTCAGATCGTAAAGTCGCAGAAGCCGCCGAAATACGCCGTTCAGCACCGGAACCGGTGCGCCAACTGCGGCCGGCCCCGGGCTTACATCCGGAAGTTCGGCCTCTGCCGGATCTGCTTCCGGCAGAAGGCCCTGGCCGGGGAGCTTCCCGGGGTCCGAAAGGCTTCATGGTAAAGGAGGAGGCGGGTGGTTGCGATGATGACCGACCCGATTGCCGATATGCTTACCCGAATCCGCAACGCCTTGGCCGTCCGGCACGAGACGGTGACGGTGCCGGCCTCCAAGATGAAAATCGCCATCGCCCGAATTCTTAAAGAAGAAGGCTTTATTAAAGACTACGAGGTCTACCAGGAGGGGCCGCGCCGGATGTTGCGGATTCACCTCAAGTACACGGGTAAGAAGGAGCCGGTCATCACCGGCCTTAAGCGGGTTAGCAAGCCCGGCCTGCGGGTGTACGTCCAGCGGTCGGAGATCCCGCGGGTCTACGGCGGGCTGGGGATCGCCATCATCTCCACCCCGCAGGGGGTGATGACCGGGCAGGAGGCCTGGCGGCGCCGGCTCGGGGGCGAGGTTATCGCCTACGTCTGGTAAAAAAGGGGTGGTTTAGCATGTCCCGGATCGGCCGACAGCCCATAGTTATCCCGCCGGGGGTAAAGGTGGCCGTAAGCGACCACACCGTGACGGTGTCGGGGCCGAAGGGCACCATAAGCCAGCAGGTCCACCCGGCCATAAACGTCCGGGTCGAGGACGGCAAGATTTTGGTGGAGCGGCAGTCGGACCTTCGCCAGCACCGGGCCCTGCACGGCCTGAGCCGGACCCTCATCGCCAACATGGTGGAGGGGGTTACCAGGGGCTTCTCGAAGAGCCTGGACCTGGTCGGGGTGGGCTACCGGGCCCAGAAGGTGGGCAACAAGCTGGTGCTGCAGGTGGGCTTCTCCCACCCGGTGGAGGTGGCCCCGCCCCCCGGGATCGACGTGACGGTGGAGGGCACCAACCGGATCATCGTCTCCGGAATCGACAAGCAGCTTGTCGGCCAGTTCGCCGCCGAGCTCCGGGCCATCCGGCCGCCGGACCCCTATAAGGGCAAGGGGATTCGGTATACCGGCGAGGAGGTCCGGCTGAAGGCCGGTAAGGCGGGCAAGGCCGGCAAGGCGGGAGGTAAGAAGCGCTAAATGGCCAGGCTTACTCCCCGGGAGCGGCGGCTGCGCCGGCACCTGCGGGTCCGCAAGAAGGTCTTCGGGACCCCCGACCGGCCCCGGCTGGCCGTTTTCCGGAGCCTAAACCACATCTACGCCCAGATTATCGACGACCTCCGGGGCCACACCCTGGTCTCGGCTTCGACCCTGGACCCCGAGGTGCGGGACCGGGTAAAGGGCCTGCGCAAGGCGGAGGCGGCCCGGGTGGTTGGGGAGGTGCTGGGCCGGCGGGCCCTGGCGGCCGGCATAACCCGGGTCGTCTTCGACCGGGGCGGCTTTAAATACCACGGCCGGGTAAAGGCCCTGGCCGATGGGGCCCGGGCCGCCGGGTTACAATTCTAGGTGGTGAAAGCAGATGACGGAGATCACGGCCGAAGAGCGGATAAGCCTGGAAGGGCTTCAGCTTCAGGAGCGGGTTGTCCACATTCGGCGGGTGGCCAAGGTCGTTAAAGGCGGCCGCCACTTCAGCTTCAGCGCCCTCGTCGTCGTCGGCGACGGGCAGGGGCACGTCGGGGTCGGCCTGGGCAAGGCCCGGGAGGTGCCCGAGGCCATCCGCAAGGGGATCGAGAAGGCCAAAAAGAACCTGATTCGGGTCCCCCTGGTCGGGACGACCATCCCCCACCCCATCATCGCGAAATTCAAGGCGTCGAAGGTCTTGCTCAGGCCCGCGGCACCCGGCACGGGGGTGATTGCGGGGGCGCCGGTTCGGGCCGTCGTCGAGCTGGCCGGCGTCAAGGATATCCTGAGCAAGTCGCTGGGGAGCCGGAACCCCATCAACGTGGCCCAGGCCACCCTGGAAGGCCTCCGGAGGCTTAAGGACCCCGAGCGGGAGTCCGAAAAGCGGGGCAAGCCCCTGAAGGTTTACGTGCCGGGAGGGCAGGCCTAGGGATGGGCAAGCTCAAGATTACCCTGGTGCGCAGCGTCATCGGCCACCCCGAGCGCCACCGGCGGACGGTCCGGGCGCTGGGCCTGCGGCGGCTCCACCAGACGGTGGTCCACGAGGACCGGCCGGAAATCCGGGGAATGGTCCGGCAGGTCAGATATCTGCTCCAGGTGGAGGAGATCGGTGAGGATTCACGACCTTAAGCCGGCCCCCGGCTCCCGCCGGCCCCGCAAGCGGGTGGGCCGGGGGGATGCGGCGGGGCAGGGCTCCTACGCCGGAAAGGGCATCAAGGGTCAGAAGGTTCGGGCCGGGGACAACATCCCGCCCCACTTCCGGGGGATGAGCTTCCGGGCCAACCGGGCCCCCAAGTACCGGGGCTGGGACTTCCGGGGCCCCATTTACCCGGCGGAGTACGCCGAGGTGAACGTGGGGGCCCTGCGCCGGTTCGAGCCGAACACGGTGGTGACCCCGGAGCTTCTGCGGGCGGCGGGACTGGTGGAGGCCGACCTGCCGGTGAAGGTGCTGGGGGACGGCGACCTGGACCGGCCCCTGGTCGTCCAGGCCCACCGGTTCTCGGCCACCGCCCGGGCTAAGATCGAGGCGGCCGGGGGGCGGGCCGAAGAGGTGGGCCCGAGGGGCCCGAAGCGGGCCGGGGGCTAGAAGATGGGGCTCCTTGAGGCGGTGCTGGCCGCCCTGCGCCTGCCGGACCTCCGGCAGCGGCTCATTTTTACCTTCGTTATTCTGATAATCTTCCGGTTCATCGCCCACATCCCCCTGCCCGGGGTGGACGTCCGGGCGATGCAGCAGCTCTTCCAGACCAGCCCCCTCCTGGGCATGCTCGACCTCTTCAGCGGGGGGGCCATGCGCAACTTCAGCATCGCCGCGATGGGGGTTTACCCCTACATTACGGCCTCCATCGTCATGCAGCTGCTCATTCCCCTCATCCCCCAGCTGGAAGCCCTCTCTAAAGAGGGGGAGTACGGCCGGAGCCGGATAAACCAGTACACCTACCTGCTGACGATTCCCCTGGCCGCCCTCCAGGGCTACGGCCAGCTGGTGGTTTTGCACAACCAGTCGACGCCCCTGGTCCGACAGGTGGGCCTTACGGGCGAGGCCCTGTTGCCCACCCTCGCGGCGGTGATAACCCTCACGGCCGGGACGATGCTTTTAGTCTGGCTGGGCCAGCTCATCACCCAGCACGGGATCGGCAACGGGGTATCCATAATCATCTTCGGCGGAATCGTGGCCTCCCTCCCCCAGCTGGTGGGCCGGTCGCTGCTGGCCACCGACCAGATTTTGGGCCTTTTGGCCTTCGCCGTCATCGGGGTGCTTACGGTGGCCACCATCGTCTTCTTCCAGGAGGCCCAGCGGCGGATCCCCGTCCAGCACGCCCGCCGGGTTCGGGGCGGGCGCCTCTACGGGGGGGCCTCCACCCACATCCCCCTCCGGGTGAACATGGCCGGGATGATCCCCCTCATCTTTGCGGTTTCGATTATGCTTTTGCCGGGGACCATCGCCAGCTACTTTGTGTTCGCCGAACCCGAGTGGCTGCGGAACGTGGCCCGGACGGTCCAGTGGTTCTTCGACCCGGCCAACATCTTTTACTGGATTATGTACTTTATCCTGGTCGTGGCTTTTACGTTCTTTTATACGCTGGTGATCTGGCAGCAGCAGAACCTGGCCGAACACCTGCAGCGGCAGGGCGGGTTCATTCCGGGCATCCGGCCGGGCCGGCCCACCCAGGAATACCTGACGCGGGTGCTCGTCCGGATCACCTGGGCGGGGGCCCTCTTTCTTGGGGTTGTGGCGGTAATCCCCTACCCGGCCCAGCTGGTGACCAACGTCCAGGCCCTCCAGATCAGCAGCAGCGGCCTGATTATCGTCGTGAGCGTGGTGCTGGAGACGATGCGGCAGTTCGAGGCCCAGCTTCTCATGCGCCGCTACGAGGGCTTTCTTAAATGAGGCCCAGGTATATCCTGATTTTTGGGCCGCCGGGGGCCGGGAAGGGCACCCAGGGGCGGCGGCTGGCGGCGGAACTGGGCCTGGCCTACATCGCCTCGGGGGACATCTTCCGCCAGCACGTGGAGGCCGGCACCGAGCTGGGGCGCATCGCCAAGGAGTATATGGACCGGGGCCTCTACGTTCCGGACGAGGTGACGGTGAAGATGGTCCTTGAGCGGCTGGGCCGGCCGGACGCCGAACGGGGGGCGGTTCTCGACGGGTTTCCCCGCACCCTCCCCCAGGCGGAAGCCTTAGAAAAGGCCCTGGCCGAACGGGGGGCGGAGGTCGACCTGGTGTTTTATATAAAAATTTCCGAGGCCGAGGCCCAGCGGCGAGTTCAGGGGCGCTGGGTCTGCCGCAACTGCCAGGCGGCCTATAACCTGGAAACCAACCCGCCCCGGGTGCCCGGCCGGTGCGACGTCTGCGGGGGGGAGCTTTACCAGCGTACCGACGAGACCCCCGAGACCCTCCGACGCCGCTTTGAGGTCTTCTTCGAGCAGACGGTGCCCGTCTTAGAATACTACCGGGCCCGGGGCCTGCTGGTGGAGATAAACGGCAAGCAGCCCATTGACGCGGTCTTTCGGGAGCTTAAGGCCGCGGCGGACCGGGTCTTTGGCCGGATAGCGGGGTCGGGGTCCGGCGGGGTATAATAGTAGTTGGCATGGCCGTCGTCCTGAAATCGGACCGAGAGATCGGGCTGATCCGACAGGGCGGCCGCATCCTAGCCGAGGTTCTCCAGAAGCTGGTGGAAGGGATCCGGCCGGGTCTTAATACGGCCGAGATCGACCGGTTCGTCCGCGAGGAGTTCGACCGCCGGGGCGTTTACCCGTCGTTTCTGGGCTACCGAGGCTTCCCTGCGGCCGTCTGCGTGTCGGTAAACGAAGAGATTGTGCACGGGATCCCGGGCCGCCGGGTCCTGGAGGAGGGCGATATCGTCAGCATCGACCTTGGGGTGATCTACAAGGGCTACCAGGCCGACGCGGCCATAACGGTGGGCGTGGGAAAGGTCAGCCCCGAGGCCGAGCGGCTTATCCGGACCACCGAGGAGGCCCTCCTGGCCGGCATCCGGGCGGCCAAGGCTGGGGCGCGGCTTGGGGATATTTCGTGGGCCATTCAGTCCTACGCCGAAAGCCGCGGCTACTCGGTGGTACGGGAGTACGTCGGCCACGGCATCGGCCGGGAGATGCACGAGGAGCCGCCGGTGCCCAACTACGGCCGGCCCGGGACCGGCATCGTTCTGCGCAAGGGGATGGTGCTGGCCATCGAGCCGATGCTGGTGGTGGGCGACTGGCGGACCCGGGTCCTGGACGACGGCTGGACGGTGGTCACCGCCGACGGGACGCTGGCGGCCCACGCCGAGCACACCATCGCCATAACCAACGGCGAGGCCGAGATCCTCACCGCCTTGGACGGCGTTAAGCCCTAAGGTTATGGCCAAGAAGGAGAAAATCGAGGTCGAAGGCGTGGTGGTGGAGGCCCTTCCCAACGCGATGTTCCGGGTCGAGCTGGCCAACGGCCACCAGGTCCTGGCCCACGCCTCCGGGAAGATGCGGATGCACTTTATCCGCATCGCCCCGGGCGACCGGGTGCTGGTGGAGCTTTCGCCCTACGACCTGACCCGGGGCCGGATAACTTACCGGCTCCAGTAAGCCGCGCCCGAGGCCAAACCGGGGGTGATCTCCGATGAAAGTTCAGGCTTCCGTAAAGCGACGGTGCGAAAACTGCAAGATCATCCGACGCCACGGGGTTGTTCGGGTGATCTGCAAGAACCCGAAGCACAAGCAGCGACAGGGCTAAGGAGACCGAGATGGCGCGTATTGCCGGCGTAGACCTGCCCCGAAATAAGCGGGTGGAGGTGGCCTTAACGTATATTTACGGCATTGGCCCATCTTTAAGTAAAAAGATTCTGGCCGAAACCGGGGTAAACCCCGATACCCGGGTTAAGGACCTTACCGAGGACGAAATTACCCGGCTGCGGGACGCCATCGAGCGCAACTACAAGGTTGAGGGCGACCTGCGCCGGGAAGTCAACATGAATATTCGCCGGCTCATCGAGATCGGCTGCTACCGGGGCCTCCGCCACCGGCGGAACCTGCCGGTTCGGGGTCAGCGGACCCGGACCAACGCCCGGACCCGGAAGGGGCCCCGCAAGACGGTGGCCGGTCGCGGCCGGCGGCGCGGACCCAGGAAGTAATCTTAAGAGGTGGTTAAAGCCATGGCTGAAAGAAGGCGTCAGCGGGGTAAGGCTCGGCGGGAGCGGCGGATTGTGCCCCACGGCCGGGCCTATATCCAGTCGACTTTTAACAACACCATCGTTACCATTACGGACCCGAACGGCAACGTCCTCTGCTGGGGCAGCGCGGGCACGGCCGGCTTTAAGGGCGCCCGCAAGGGCACGCCCTACGCCGCCCAGCTGGCGGCCGAATACGCCGCCCGCAAGGCCCAGGAGTACGGCGTCCGGCAGGTGGACGTCTTCGTCAAGGGGCCCGGCAGCGGCCGGGAGGCGGCCATCCGGGCGCTCCAGGCCAGCGGCCTGCAGATAACCAGCATCGTGGACGTGACCCCGATCCCCCACAACGGCTGCCGGCCGCCCAAGCGCCGCCGGGTCTGAACCGGGGAGGTTTTTAAGCGATGGGACGATATACCGGACCGGTCTGCCGGATCTGCCGCCGGGCGGGCGAAAAGCTTTACCTTAAGGGCGAAAAGTGCCTTACGCCCAAATGCCCCCTGGAGCGGCGCCGCTATGCCCCCGGCCAGCACGGGATGCGGCGGCGCAAGCTTTCGGAATACGGCATTCGGCTGCGGGAGAAGCAGAAGGCCAGGTTCACCTACGGCCTGATGGAGGAACAGTTCCGCCGCTTCTTCGAGGAGGCGGAGCGGCTGCCGGGGGTCACCGGCGAGAACCTCCTGCAGCTTCTGGAGCGGCGGCTGGATAATGTGGTCTACCGGCTGGGTTTCGCGGATTCCCGCCGGCAGGCCCGCCAGCTGGTGACCCACGGCCACTTTGCCCTCAACGGCCGGCGCAACAACATCCCGTCCACCCTGGTGGAGCCCGGCGACGTGATAAGCGTGATGCCGTCGAGCCGGGACCTGGAGTACTTCAAGCAGCGGCGAGAGTTTCTTAAGACTTACACCCCGCCCAACTGGCTCAGCCTGGACCCGGAGAACCTGACGGGCCGGGTCCTTTACCTGCCCAGCCGGGCGGAGATCGATACCAAGGTTAACGAGGCGCTGATCGTTGAGTATTATTCGCGATAGTCTTAGCGGGCCCTCAAGGGCCCGGCAATGGGAGGGGATGGACTTGCAGGTCGAAATTACCGAACCCCAGATTCGGGTGGTCGAAATCGAAGGCAATTACGGCAAGTTTGCGGCCGAGCCGCTGGAGCGCGGCTACGGGGTAACCCTCGGCAACGCCCTGCGCCGGGTGCTCCTCAGCTCCCTGCCCGGGGCGGCCGTAACCTCGGTGCGCATCGACCAGGTGCAGCACGAGTTTGCGGCCATCCCCCACGTCAAGGAGGATGTGACGGAGTTTATCCTTAACGTAAAGCAGATCCGGCTGCGGGCCCTCTCCGAGCGGCCCGGCCGGCTGCTCCTCGAGGCCCAGGGGGAGGGCCGGGTGACCGCCGCCGACCTTAAGGTCTTCGGCGACTTCGAAATCGTCAACCCGGAGCTGCACCTGGCCACCCTGGATTCGCCCGACGCCCGGCTTACGGCCGAGTTCACCGTGGAGGTGGGCCGGGGCTACCGGCCGGCCCAGTCGGATGGGCAGGGGGTGATCGGGGTTATCCCCGTCGATGCCATCTTCTCCCCCATCCGCAAGGTGAACTACACGGTGGGGAACGTGCGGGTGGGGCAGGTCACCAACTACGAGCGGCTGGTCCTGGAGGTCTGGACCGACGGGACCATCACCCCCCAGGACGCCGTGGCCTACGCGGCCGAGATTCTGGAACGGCAGTTTGCCCGGTTTAAGGGGGTGGGCCGGGCGGCGGTCCGGACCGCCGAGGCCAGGCCGACGGCCCGGGTGCTGCCGCCCCACATCTACGACCTGCCCATCGAGGAGCTTAACCTTTCCCTTCGGACTTACAACGCCCTCAAGCGGGCCAATATCACCAAGGTTGGGGAGGCGGTGGAGCGCAGCGACGACGAGCTTCTGGCCATCCGCAACTTTGGGCGCAAGTCCCTGGAGGAGCTGCGCCAGCGCCTCCGGGAGCGGGGCTACCTGCCCGACGAGGGCGAGGCCGGCCCGACGCCCCTGACCTACACCGCCTATCCGGACGAGGAGCCGGAGGAGGAAGAGGCATGAGGCACCGGGTTAAGAGCAAGAAGTTCAGCCGGCCGACGGAGCACCGGATGCTGATGCTCCGGAACCTGGTGACCGACCTGCTCCGGTACGAGAAGGTTGAGACGACCGAGGCCAAGGCCCGGGCGGTGCGCCGGCTGGCCGAAAAGATCATTACCCTCGGGAAGGAGGGCACCCTGACCGCCCGGCGTCGGGCCATCGGCTTTCTGACCGACGAGCGGGTGGCCCAGAAGGTGTTCGACGTTTTGGCCAAGCGCTACGCCGACCGCGACGGCGGCTACACCCGGCTCATCAAGCTCGGTTTTCGCAAGGGCGACGGGGCCAAAATCGCCCGCCTCGAGCTGGTTTAAGGGTGCCGGCCTGGCTCTTAACAATCGAATACGACGGCACCGACTTTTTGGGGTTTCAGCGGCAGGCCCGGGGCCGCACCGTCCAGGCCGAGCTGGAGGCCGCCCTGGCCCGCCTCTTCGGGGCCCCCGTAAAGACCGTCGGGGCGGGCCGGACGGATGCCGGGGTGCACGCCCGGGGCCAGGCCGTAAGCTTCCGGGCCGACCGGGAGCTTCCGGCCGAGCGGCTGGTGGCGGCCCTTAACTACTACCTGCCGGCCGACATCGCCGTCCTCAAGGCCCGGCGGGTGCCCGACGGCTTCAACGCCCGGAGGGCGGCCCTCTCCAGGCACTACCGCTACCTGGTGCTCAATCGGCCGCACCGCTCGCCCCTCTGGCGGCGGTTTGCCCACCACCAGCCGGGGCCCCTCGACCTGGGCCTGATGGGCTGGGGGGTGGGGCGGCTGGTGGGCCGGCGGGATTTCCGGCCCTTCTCCCCCGGGGCCGTGGGGCGGCTCAGCACGGTGCGGAACCTCCTCCGGGCCGAGGTCCGGGCCGAGGGGGACCTGATAAAATTTGACTTTGAGGCCGACGCCTTCTTGCCCCACCAGGTCCGGATGATGGTGGGAACCCTGCTCCGCCTCGGCCAGGGCCGGCTGGGCCCGGCCGAATTTGAGGGGATTTTAGCCGGGCAGGGCCAGGCCGGGCCGGCGGTGCCGGGTTGCGGCCTTTACCTGATGGGTGTAACCTACCCGAAGTGGGTGGAGGAATACGATGAAAACTTACCGGTTCAAGCCGACCGAAATCGACCGACGCTGGCACGTCATTGACGCCACCGGCAAGACCCTGGGCCGGCTGGCCAGCGAGGTGGCCCGGCTTTTGCGGGGCAAACACAAGCCCACCTTTGAGCCCCACCTGGATACGGGCGACTTCGTCATCGTCGTCAACGCCGAGAAGGTCCGGGTTACGGGCAAAAAGCTTGACAAGAAAATCTACTGGCGGCACTCGGGCTACCTGGGCGGCCTGCGGCTGATGACCCTGCGGGAGATGCTGCAGCGGCACCCGACTCGGGTCATCGAGCACGCCGTCCGGGGGATGCTGCCCAAGAACCGCCTTGGGGACAGGCTTATCCGCAAGCTTAAGGTCTATGCCGGGCCGGAGCACCCCCACCAGGCCCAGGTAGCCGGCCAGGCGGCAAAAGGAGGTGGCAACTGATGGTGCAGACGGCCGTCCCGCCGGCGCAGGCGCCCGCCCTGACCGGCCCGTATTTCGCCGGCACCGGCAAGCGCAAGACTTCGGTGGCCCGGGTGAAGCTTTTCCCCACCCTGGGCCGGGAGCCCGTCTTTTCCGTGAACGGGCTGCCCATCGAGGAGTACTTCAAGCACGAGACCTGGCTCATCCTGGCCCAGGAGCCCTTTAAGGTCACCGACACGGTGGGCCAGTTCAGCGTGGTGGCCAAAATCGAAGGCGGGGGCAAGAGCAGTCAGCTGGGGGCCCTCCGGCACGGCATTGCCCGGGCCCTGGTGGCCTTCGATGAGAACCTGCGCCCAGCCCTGCGCCGGGCCGGCCTGCTCACCCGGGACCCGCGGGTCAAGGAGCGGAAGAAGTACGGCCTCAAGCGGGCCCGCCGCGCCCCGCAGTTCACCAAGCGTTAAGGTCGGCCCTTCAGGCCAGCTTCTGCAGGTCCTCCAGCTGGCGGACCAGCCACCAGGTCAGGTCCTGGTCCTCGATGATGGCCCGCAGCCTGGCGATGCGCCGGGCCCGCTCGGCGGGCGGCATCCCCAGGGCCTGCTCTAAGGCCCGGGCCGTCCCCTCCAGGTCGGCGGCGGCCACCGAGAGGCAGGCCGGCTTAAGCTGGTCGTAGGCCCCGGCCGACTCCGACAGGACCAAAACCAGGTCCCGGCGGGAAACGATGGGGCCCTCCTTGGCCACGAGGTTCATCCCGTCGGCCACCGGGTTGACCAGGAGGACGTCGGCTAAGGCCATGCCGGCGATGGCCCGGGGGTAGTTGTTCTCGTAGAAGACGTGGACCGGCCGCCAGTCGGCCCGGCCGTAGCGGCGGTTGAGGCGCTCCACGAGCCGGAAGACCCGCCCGGCATACTCCCGGTAGGCCGGAATCTCCGTCCGGGAGGGGACCAGGAAGGCCACGAACTTCACCCGGCCGTGGAGGTCGGGCCGGCGGCGCAGTAAAAGCTCAAAGGCCTGAAATCCCCGCAGGATGTTTTTGCTGAGCTCCAGGCGGTCGACCCGAACCACCGTCTGGGCCCCGAAAAGGGGCCCGAGCTCGGCGACGTATTTTTCCACCTCTTCCGAGGCGGCCAGGCGGCGCAGGTTCTGAACGTCGATGGATATGGGGTAGGCCCGCACCCAGGTAAGGTGCTCGTTGTACCAGACGGTCCCGGCCCGAAAATCCACCTCCGCCTCCGGCAGGAATGCCTGGCAGGTGGCCAGGAAGTTGCGGGCGCTCTGGACGGTGTGGAAGCCCACGATGTCGTTGGCCAGGAGGCTCTGGCAGATCTCGGCCCGGAACTCGGCCGGCAGGAGGGCCCAGTAGGCCGGCTCGGGCCAGGGGATATGGATAAAATGGTGGAGGATCGCCCGGCGGAAGCGGGCCCGGAACCAGCCGGGGGCCAGGTAAAGGTGGTAATCGTGGAACATCACCAGGGGGGGCTCCCGGGACTCGGCGGCCAGCTCCACCAGCGCCTCGGCGAAGAGGCGGTTGACGGCCCGGTAGCCCTGACGCCAGGCCCGGTGGAGGGTGGGGCCGATGTTGGGGGTGTACGGGGAGAACCACATGTAGTGCTGCAGAAACCAGAGGAGGGGATTGGCCACCCGGTCGTAGTAGAGCTTATAAGCCCGCCGGGATGGGGTAAGAAGCTTGAGGGCGCCCGGTCGGTCCGGGCGGGTGATGAGGCCGGCCCGGGCCGCCTCCCGGTCGGCGTCGGAGAGGGCGGCCGCCACCCAGAAGGCCGGGACGTATTCGGCAACGGCGGCCAGGGCGGTGACCACGCCGCCGCTTCCCCGCCGGGCGGCAAGGCGGCCGTCCTGGTAATAAAATTCGAGGGGCCCGCGGTTGCTGGCGATGAGGAGGCGGCGGTCCCGGAAGAGTTCGCCGCAGAGCTCCAGGAGTCGGCCCCGGTGGGGGCTTTGGTCGGCCATGGCCCGCTTCCGCCCCAACATACCAGCCCCGAAGCTGGACTGTCAAACCCCCCGGGGCTTATAATGACTTTCGGTATCCGGCTCCCCGGGCCACTTTCGGCGGAAAAGGTCTGAGAAAGCCTTATGGGTGCCTCCCGGAGAAACCCCATGCTGGACCACCGGGGGCGGCGCCGGGTGGTGGTGACCGGCCTCGGGGTCATAAGCTGCGTGGGCAACACCGTCGACGATTTCTGGGCCAGCCTGGTCGGCGGCCGGTCGGGCATTGGCCGGATGACCCTCATCGACCCCACCGGCTACCCGTGTCAAATCGCCGGGGAGGTGAAGAATTTCGACCCGAAAGACTACGTCGACGGCCGGGAGGCCAAGCGGATGGCCCGGTTCACCCAGTTTGCGGTGGCCGCCGCCCGGCAGGCCATTACGGCGGCCAACCTGAACCTGGAAAAGGTGGACCGGACCCGGGTCGGGGTCCTCCTGGGCAACGGCAACGGGGCCTTCGACGTCATCGACCGGGAGGCCCGGGTGCTCCTCAGCCGGGGCGGGATGCGGATTACGCCCCTCTTCGTCCCCCTGATCCTGCCTAACATGGCCGCCTCCCAGGTAAGCATCGTCTTCGGCCTTAAGGGCTACAACGCCACCGTGGTCACCGCCTGCGCCGCCTCGACCCACGCCATCGGGGAGGCGGTGGAGGTCATCCGGCGGGGGGCGGCCGACGTTATGGTAACGGGGGGAACCGAGGCCGGCATCTCCGAGTTCGGCCTGGCGGCCTTCTGCGTCCTGCGGGCCCTCTCCACCCAGAACGACCACCCCGAGAAGGCCAGCCGGCCCTTCGACGCCAGACGGGACGGGTTCGTCCCGGCCGAAGGGGCGGCGGTGCTGGTGGTGGAGGCCCTGGAGCATGCCCTGCGGCGGGATGCGCCCATCCTGGCCGAAATCGCCGGCTACGGGGTCTCGGCCGATGCCTACCACCTGGTGGCCCCGGACCCGGAGGCGGAGGGGGAGGCCCGGGTGATGCGGGCGGCCCTGGAGGATGCCGGCCTCGGCCCCGAGGATGTGGACTATATAAACGCCCACGCGACGTCGACCCCCCTGGGGGACGCGGCCGAGACGGCGGCCATCAAGAAGGTCTTCGGGGAGCGGGCCTACGCCATCCCCGTGAGCGCCACCAAGTCGATGACCGGCCACGCCCTGGGCGGGGCCGGGGCCCTGGAGGCCGTCGCCTGCGTGAAAACCATAACCGACGGCATAATCCATCCCACCATAAACCTGGAATACCCGGACCCCCAGTGCGACCTCGACTACGTGCCCCACAAGGCCCGCCGGGCCGACGTCCGGGTCGCCCTCTCCAACAGCTTCGGCTTCGGGGGTCAGAACGCCTGCCTGGTGTTCAAGCGGTTCGATGGGGTCTGAGGTCCAGCCGGCCTACCGGATGTGCTTCGTCTGCGGCTGGGAGAACCCCATCGGCCTCAAGGTGGCCTTTTACGCCGAGGGGGGGCGGGTGCGGGGCCAGTTTACCCCCGACGAGCGCCACCAGGGCTTTCCCGGCCTGGTCCACGGGGGAATTTTGTTTGCCCTGCTGGACGAGGTTATAAGCCGGGCCGCTCACCTGCGGGGCGACTGGGTGCTCACCGGCCGGGTTGAGGTCCGCTACGCCCGGCCGGCCCGCGTCGGCGAGACCCTCGGCCTGGAGGGCTGGGTGGAGCGGGCGGCGGGGCGGGGCTACCTGCTGGCCGGCCGGGTCACCAACCCGGCCGGGGAGGTTGTGGCCGAGGGGCGGGGGCTTTACGTGAAGCTTCCGGCCGAGCTCCGGCGCCGGCTGGGCCGGGGCCGGGACATCCTGGCCCGGCCGGAAACCCCGGCTTAGGCCGAAAAATCCACCACCGTGATGACGTATTCGAAGCCCTCCTCCCGGGTTGGGGGCTCCAGCATCTGGTGCATCCGGTGGATCACCGCCTCGGGGATGACGTTGGCCCGCTGCCGGTTTCGCACCAGGGCCACCTCCAGGGGGGTCTGAATGAAGACGGCCACCGGGCGGGCCCCGTATCTGCGGGCCAGCTCGATGTAGCGGCGGCGCCGCTCCCGGGTGACCGAGGTGGCGTCGACGACGATGTCGTTAAACCGGGAGTTGACCCCGGCCAGCAGCCGCTCCAGGATGGTCTGCTCCAGCTCGACGACCACCGGCTGGAGGGGCTCGGCGTAGGGCTCGACGCTGAGCATGAAGCGGAGGTCGTCCATGCACACCCGCCACTTATCCGAAAGATACTTGCGGGCGTAGGTCGTCTTGCCGGAACCGGGTATTCCGACCAGAACGTAAAGCTTTACCGGCGGGCGGTGCCACTGGGTCTGCATCTCCTGCCGAATTATGCCACATGCGCCGCCCGCAAGCAGGGTGCCCGATGGGCTACAATGGGATCGGAGGCGGAACCCCCATGGAACCGCAAAGCAATTTTGCCCGGGTAAACGGCCTTCGGCTGCATTATCTGGAGTGGGGCGACCCGACCCGGCCCCCGCTGGTTTTACTCCACGGCTACACCGGCAACGCCTGGGCCTGGCAGCCGGTCGCCCCCGGGCTGGCCGGACACTTTCGGGTTATCGCCCCGGACCTTCCGGGCCACGGGGATTCCGACCCCTTGCCCGACGGGTACACCATCCAAAAATACGTGGCCGTCTTGGGCCGGTTCGTCGACGGGCTGGGTTTGGGCCGGTTCAGCCTGGTGGGCCTTTCCATGGGCGGCCGCATCGGGCTGGTTTACGCCGCCGAAAACCCGGACCGGGTTGAGCGGCTGGTCATCGTGGACATCGGCCCGGAGATATCCCGCCGGTGGTCCCAGCGGCAGGCCGAGCCCGAGCCGGAATCCTTCGGGTCGGTGGAGGAGGTGGCCGGGCGGCTCCGGCGGGGCAACCCGTACATTACGGCCGAGTATGCCCGGTTTATCGCCGCCCGGAGCCTAAAAGGGCGGCCTGACGGCCGCTACGTTTGGAAGTGGGACCCGGCCCTCCGCCAGGGGGTGCGGGCCGAGCCCGACATCGACTACTGGGAGGTCCTTAGGCGGGTAAACTGCCCGACCCTGGTGCTCCGGGGGGAGGAAAGCCCCATCCTGGACCCGGATGTGGCCGAGCGGATGGTTCGGGTCCTTCCCAACGGCCGCCTGCGGGTAATCCCCCGGGCCGCTCACACCCTGCAGGAGGATAACCCGGCCGAATTTCTGGCGGCCTTAAAAGAGTTTTTCGGTTTGAGCTGAGCGACCTTTGACGATGAAGCCCGTAAAAGCCGTCTTTTTCGACGCCGGCATGACCTTAATCGGGCCGAGCCTTCTGCTCCAGGAGGTCATGGCCCTGGTCCTGGCCCGCCACGGGGTCGACGCCGACCTGGAGGCCCTCCGGCTGGGCCTTGGGCGGGCCGAAGAGTACTACCTGGAGACGGTCCGGTCCGAGCGGGACATCTGGTCCGACCGGGGCCGGATCCTGGCCATGTGGCAGAACTACTACTGCACCGCCCTGCGGGCCGCCGGGGTGGAGGCCGACGAGGCCCGGCTGAAGGGGTGGGCCGCGGAGATCATCCGGGCCTTCGAGGACCCCGACCTCTGGCAGCCGTACCCCGACGTGCCCGGGACGCTGGCGGAGCTCCGCCGGCGGGGCTACCGGCAGGGGGTGATTTCCGACTGGACCGGCCCCCTCGAGACGATCCTGGCCGCCCACGGCCTCTTAGACCACCTGGATTTCGTCCTTACTTCCGGGGAGGTCGGGGTGGCCAAGCCGAACCCCCACCTTTTCCGGCTGGCCTTGCGGCAGGCCGGGGTGGGCCCCGACCGGGCCGTCCACGTGGGGGACACCTACTGGACCGACGTGCTGGGGGCCCGGGTGGCCGGAATCCAGCCCATCCTCCTCGACCGGAAGGGGACAAACCCGCCGGCCGACTGCCCGGTGATAGCTTCGCTGGAAGAGCTGCTGGGCCTTCTGGACGGGGCGGGCGGCCTAGAGGCGTAGCAGGCTTGCCAGCCGCTCGGGCCGACGGATGGGGCCGACCACGGCCAGGTGAAGCCGGTCGGCCCGGAAGAGGCGGCGGGCCAGCCGGACGATGTCGTCGGGGCCGACCCGGTCGACCTCGGCCATCACCTGGTCCACGGTCATAACCCTGCCCATCAGGAGCTCCTGGGTTCCCAGCCAGCCGGCGTAACTGCGGGTATCCTCCAGCCTGAGCTCCAGCCGGCCCTTGACCAGCTCCTGGGCCTTTTTAAGCTCGGCCTCCTCGACCCGGTCCGCCAGCCGGCCGAGCTCTTCGACGACGGCGGCCAGGGCCTCCGTCAGCCGGGTCGGCTCGACCCCGGCGTAGACGGTCTCGGAGCCGGTGTCCCGGAGATACTCGACGTAACTGTGGACGTCGTAGACGAGGCCCCGCCGCTCCCGCAGTTCGAGGAAGAGCCGGCTGCTCATCCCGTCCCCGAGGATGACGTTGAGCAGGTCCAGGACGGGGCGGTCGGGGTCGGTTATGGCCAGGCCCGGCACCGCCAGGCAGAAGTGGGCCTGTTCCGTTCGGCGGTAAACCCCGCCCGTTCGGGGGCCCGAGTCGGGGTCGGCGGCCGGCGTAAAGGCGGGGGTTTCGCCCGGCTCCCAGTCGTGCAGGCCGCGGTGGAGCAGGTCGAGGACCTGTTCCGGGTTGAAGCGGCCGGCCACGGCCACCACCGCGTTGTTGGGACGGTAGGTTCTGGCCCAGAAGTCCCGAAGCTGGTCCAGGCTTAGGGCCGAGACCGACTCTTTAGTGCCGGCCACATCCCGGCCGATGGGCTGGTTCGGCCACATCACCTGGTCGATGAGCAGGTCCACCAGCTGCTGGGGGGTGTCGTTCACCATCCGCAGCTCTTCGAGGATGACCTGCCGCTCCTTTTCCAGCTCGGCCGGGGGGAAGCGGGGATTGCGGACCAGGTCGATGACCACCTCGGCGGCTACCCGGAAGTGCTGGGCCGGGACCTTGGCCCAGTAGACCGTAAGCTCCCGGTCGGTGGCCGCGTTAAGGACCCCGCCGGTGGATTCGACGGCCTCGCTGATGAGGCGGGCCTCGGGCCAGCGGGCCGTGCCCTTAAAGACCATGTGCTCGATGAAGTGGCAGACCCCGGCCACCTCGTCGGGCTCGTAGCGGGAGCCGACGCCGATAAAGAGGCAAACGCTCACCGACCGGGCCGATGGCAGCTCCCCGAGGAGGATGCGCAGGCCGTTGGGGAAGGTGGTTCGCGTGTACATGGTGCGGTTCCCAAAGTAAAATATTAACCGATGAGCCGCCCCGGCCGCGGGCCCCTTGCCCCGGGGGAGCGGTGGGCAAAACCGCCGGCGGCCGGGCGGCCGACTTGACAGGAGCAGGCCGGTTGTTGCATCAATATGCGGCCCCCTTGGACGGCCGGGGCCGTCAGCCCGAAAACCAGCGGAAGGAGTGGAGATTATGGTTAAGTCGTTGCAGGATCAGCGCATCGCCATCGTCGGCGTCGACGAATCGGACGAGATCGGCATCGTTCCCAACAAGTCGCCCTTACAGCTCCACGCCGAAGCGGCCTACAATGCCCTGGCCGACGCCGGCCTCTCCATCAAGGATGTGGACGGCCTGCTTACGGCCGGGCCCTTTTCCACCCTGGTGGTGGCCGAGTACCTGGGGATCGAGCCCCGTTTTACCGACTCGACGTCGGTGGGGGGCTCATCTTTCGTCATTCACCTGGCCCACGCCGTGGCGGCCATCCGCCAGGGCTACTGCCGGGTTGCCCTGATAACCCACGGCGAATCCGGCCGCTCCGCCCGCACCCGCCCGCCCCTCTTCCAGGGCCTGCCCGACAGCCAGTATGAGGTGCCCTACGGCATCATCGGGGCCCCGGTCCGGTATTCGCTGGCCTGCATGCGCTATATGCACCAGTACGGGGAGGAGCGCACCCGCCAGGCCCTGGCGGAGATTGCGGTGGCGACCCGAAAGTGGGCCCAGCTTAACCCGAAGGCCCTTATGCGGGACCCTTTGACCTTTGAGGATTACCACAACTCCCGCTGGATCTCGTATCCTTTCCACCTTTACGACTGCTGTCTGGTGACCGACGCCGGGGGGGCGGTGGTGGTGACCACTGAGGAGGTGGCCCGCTCCTGCCGCAAGCCGCCCGTCTGGATCCTGGGGGCGGCGGAGGGCCACGACCACAACATGATCTCGACGATGCCCGACCTTACCCGCACCATCGCCTACCGGACGGGTCCGGCCGCCTTCGAACGGGCCGGCGTAACCCACGGCGACATCGACCTGGCCATGATTTACGATTCGTTTACGTACACGGTCCTGGTTACCCTGGAAAGCCTGGGGTTCTGCGGCCCGGGCGAGGGGCCCGACTTTGTGGCCGGCCAGCGCACGGCCCCGGGCGGGGACTTTCCGATGAACACCAACGGCGGCGGCCTTTCGTACACCCACTCGGGCATGTACGGGGTGTTTCTCATCCTGGAGGCCGTCCGCCAGCTCCGGGGCGAGTGCGGGGCCCGACAGGTCATGCACAAAAAGGATAAATCCCAGCCCGCCAAAATCGCCCTGGTCCACGGCACGGGCGGCAGCCTCTCTTCGTGCGGGACCGCCATCCTGGCCCGGGACTAAATCCTGACCAGCCGAGGAGGTAGACCAAGATGACCCAGGCCGAACAGCGCCCCTTACCCGTTCCCCAGCCGGAGTCGGATTTTTACTGGGAAAAGTGCCGCCAGCACGAGCTGTGGCTGCGCCGGTGCAACGAGTGCCAGCAGGCCTATTTTTACCCCCGGGAGATCTGCCCCCACTGCTTTTCCCGGAACACCGCCTGGGTGAAGGCGAGCGGCCGGGGCACCCTGTACACGTACGCCATCGTTTACCGGCCCCCGACCCCGGCCTTCCGGGACAGGGTGCCCTACGTGGTGGCGCTGGTGGAGCTTGAGGAGGGCCCCCGGATGCCGACGAACCTGGTGGGGATTGAGCCGGACCCGGCCAGGATTAAAATCGGCATGCCGGTGGTGGTCGACTTCGAGGACGTATCGGAGGCCATCTCTCTGCCCGTCTTTCGGCCGGCAAACCCGGCCTAGGGCCGCCCGGTGGGTGAGGCGGTAACCTGCCGGCCCACTCACGGACCTACCCCGTCGCAGGCTTTCCGGGTATCCGGAATATCCCTTAGTTATCGGGATCCCCGGCCGGGGGTCCCGCCGGAGGTTTGGTTACGGCCGGCGGTTTGGGCGACGAAAGCCCTGGCCGGCGGCCCTGCGGGGTATAATTTTAAACGAGACCCCGTCTATGCCGACCGAGACCGCCGCATCCCCAACCTTAAAGCCCGTCATCGACCGGATCGAGGCCGACCCCACCTTCGGCCGCCTTATCGGCTGGCTCAGGAACCCCGACCGGTTCGGCCTGCTCGAGCTGGAGCTGGTCCGGCCGGCAAGGCCGGCCGTCCTCGGCCGCCTGCTCGGCCGGGTGTCGGGACCGGTGGTCGTCCTAACCGCCAGCCCGGAAGCGGCCAAACAGCTGGCCGACCAGATGCGCCTCTGGGCCGACGCCGGCCGGGAGGTGGCGGTCTTGCCGGAGCCGGAGGGCCTGCCCTACCAGCGGGTGGCCGCCGAGCCCTTCGGCCGGCAGGCTTGGCTGGGCCTCCTTTACCGGCTGGCGGGCCTAGGGGAGCCCCCGGCGGCCCTGGTGGTCTCCGCCCCAGCCCTGCTTGCGCGCCTGCCTTCCCCGGCGCAGCTCCGGCAGGCGGCGGCCGTTCTCGAGGTGGGGATGCGCCTTTCGCCCGAGGCCCTGGGCCGCCGGCTCCTGGCCCTCGGGTATGAGCCGGCCACGGTGGTCACGGCGCCGGGGACCTTCGCCCGGCGGGGCGGCATCGTCGACTTCTACCCCCCAACCGAGCCCTGGCCGGTGCGGGTCGAGTTTTTCGGGGACGAGGTGGACAGCCTGCGCCACTTCAACCCGGCCGACCAGCGGTCGGTGGGCCTCATCCGCCGGGCCGTCGGCGGCCTGGCCCGGGGCCTGGTGGTGGACCCGGAGGGCCTAGAGCGGCTGCGCCGAATCGGGGCCGAGGGCCTTCGGGCTGAGGCCCGGCTCCGGCTGGCCGATGAGGTGCGCCGGCTTGAGGCCGGGGAATGGTTCGACGGGGTCGAGTTTTACGGGCCTTTCTTCAACCGCTCGTCCCTTTTTGATTATCTGCCGGCCGGCGCCCTGCTGGTCGTCGACGGGCCGGATGAGCTCCGGGCCTTCTGTCGGGAGCTCCACCGCCAGGCCGAGGACCTCCGCTCGGCCCAGGTCGGCCGGGGGGAGCTGCCCGCCGACTTCCCCCGCCCGTATCTCCAGCCGGAGGAAGCCGTCCGGCGCTGGTCGGGGGCGCGGCCCCGCCTGGAGCTGGTGGATTGGCCCTCCCGGCCCGACGGCCTCGGCTTTGGGTGGGTCGAGGCGGCCGGTTTCGGCGGCCGGGTGGAGCGGGCCCTAGCCGCGGCGGCCGACCTGGGCCGCCGGGGCGAGACCGTCGTCATCGCCAGCCTCCAGCGGGAGCGGCTGGCCGAGCTCCTGCCGCCCGACTCCGGCCGGGTCGTCCTGGTCGAGGCGTCCGTGGCCGGCGGCTGGGTGATGCCCGGCCGGGACGGGGTGGAAACCGTCCACTTCTTTACGGACGCCGAACTCTTCGGCTTCGTGCGGGTCCGGCGGGGGGAGCGGCGCCGGCTTGCCCGGGTCGAACAGCTGCTGGCCGACCTTACGGTCGGGGACTACCTGGTCCACGAGGAGTTCGGGGTCGGCCGCTTCCGGGGGCTGGTTCGGGGGGCCGAGCGGGGGGCCGAGCGGGATTATCTCCTCGTTGAGTATGCCGACGGCGACCGGGTTTACGTTCCGGCCGACCAGGCGGACCGGATAACCCGCTACTACGGCGCCGGGGACCGGCCCCCGGCCCTCACCCGGCTCGGTTCGGGCGAGTGGGGCCGGGCCAAGGCCCGGGCCCGGCAGGCCGCCCTCAACGTCGCCCGGGAACTGCTGGAGACCCAGGCGGTGCGCCAGGTCATCACCCGGCCGCCCTGTTCGCCCGACACCCCCTGGCAGGCGGAGCTGGAGGCCGCCTTCCCCTACGCCGAGACCCCGGACCAGCTGGCGGCCATCCGGGCCGTGAAGGCCGACCTGGAAGGGGAGCGGCCGATGGACCGGCTTATCTGCGGGGACGTCGGCTACGGCAAGACGGAAGTGGCCCTGCGGGCCGCCTTCAAGGTGGTGCAGGACGGCCGGCAGGTGGCCGTGCTGGTGCCCACCACGGTCTTGGCCGAACAGCACTACCAGACCTTCCGGAGCCGGCTGGCGGCCTTCCCGGTTCGGGTGGAGGTCTTAAGCCGGCTCCGGTCGGAGCGGGAGCAGGCCGAAGTGATCCGGGGCCTCCGGGAGGGGTCGGTGGACATCGTCATCGGCACCCACCGGCTCCTCCAGCCCGACGTGGTCTTTAAGAACCTGGGGCTTCTGGTCGTCGACGAGGAGCACCGGTTCGGGGTGCTCCATAAGGAGAGGTTTAAACGGCTTCGGCGGGAGGTGGACGTTTTAACCCTTTCGGCAACCCCGATCCCCCGCACCCTTTACCTGGCCCTCACCGGCCTGCGGGACCTGAGCCTGATGGATACGCCCCCCGAGGACCGCCTGCCGGTGAAGACCTTCGTGGGGGAGTACGACGAACTGCTGGTCCGGCAGGCGGTCCTGCGGGAGCTGGACCGGGGCGGACAGGTATTTTACGTCCACAACCGGGTCTACGATATCGAGCTGGTGGCCCGGCGGCTTAAAAAGCTGGTCCCCGAGGCCCGCTTCGCCGTCGGCCACGGGCAGATGGCCGATGAGGCCCTGGAGCGGGTGATGGTGGATTTTACGGCCGGCCGCTACGACGTCCTCGTCTGCACCACCATCATCGAGGCCGGCATCGACCTGCCCAACGTCAACACCCTGATTGTGGACGACGCCGACCGCTTCGGCCTGGCCCAGCTTTACCAGCTCCGGGGTCGGGTGGGCCGGGGAAGCAACCAGGCCTATGCGTATTTCCTGACGGCTCCCGGCCGGCGGCTTACGGAGGCGGCCCGGCGGCGGCTTCGGGCCATCTTGGAGGCCTCCGAGCTTGGGGCCGGGTATCAGGTCGCCCTGCGGGACCTGGAGATCCGGGGGGCCGGCAATCTGCTCGGGGTGGAGCAGAGCGGCCACATCGCGGCGGTGGGGTTTGAGCTTTACTGCAAGCTCCTGGCCGAGGCCGTGGCCGAGCTTAAGGGGGAGCGCCCCCGCCCAACCCCGCCCCCCGAGCCCCTTACGGCGGTGGACCTGGCCCTGCCGGCCTACCTGCCGGCCGACTACGTGGGGGACGTGGGCCTGCGGCTTCAGCTTTACCGGCGGCTGGCCCAGGTTCGGGACCCGGCCGGTCTGGAGGAGCTGGCCGCTGAGCTCAGGGACCGGTTTGGTCCGTACCCGGCCCCGGTCCAGAATCTGCTGGCCCTAACCAGGCTCAAGCTGCTGGGGGCCCGGGCCGGCGTCGAGTCCATTACCGCCTACGACGGGCGGATTATCTTAAACTTCCGGCGTCCCGTCGGGACCGAGCGGTGGCGGGAACTGGGCCGAAGACTTAAACTTCCCCTGGAGGGCGGCCCCAGCCAGCTCCGGGTGGAGCGCCGGCAACTGGGGCGGAACTGGTTGCAGGGACTCGACCGGCTGCTGTCGGAGCTGGTGGGGCTGCTGACTGCGGCTTGAGGAGACGGCCCGTGGACGAAGTGAGCCAGCTGGCGACCTTTGTGGCGACCTTTGGTCGGTTTCCGGCCCGGGCTCTGAAAATTGGCCGGTTCGGGTTTTTAGACTGGTTCGGGGTGGCCCTGGCCGGCTCCCGCTGGCCGGCGGCCGAAATTCTGGCCGACTGGGCCCGGCCCCTGGCCGAGAAGGGGGAGAGCACCGTGGTGGGCCGGGGGTTTAAAACCGCCCCCGACCGGGCGGCCCTCCTCAACGGGACCTTCGCCCACATCCTCGATTTCGACGACACCCACCCGGAGGTCATCCTTCACGCCAGCTCGCCCCTTTGCGCCGCCCTGCTGGCCCTGGCCGAACCCCTCGGGGCCTCCGGCAGGCGGGTCCTGGAAAGCTACGTCGTCGGGTTCGAGGCGGGGGTGCGGGTTGCCCGGGCCCTCTGGCCCTCCCACTACGAGCGGGGCTGGCACATGACCGGCACGGCCGGGTCGCTGGCCGCCGCGGCCGCGGCGGCCAGACTGCTGGGGCTCGACCCCCAGAAGACGGCGGTGGCCCTCAGCCTGGCCGCAACCCAGGCGGGGGGCCTCCGGGTGAATTTCGGGACGATGGCCAAGTCCCTGCATGCCGGCCGGGCGGCGGCCAACGGGGTAGTCTCGGCCCAGCTGGCGGCCCGGGGCTTCACCGCCGCCCCCAACGGCCTCACCGGCCGGCTCGGGTATATTCCGGTGACGGCCGAGGGGGGAAACCCGGCGGCCCTGGCGGCCGGCCTTGGGGAGCGGTGGGAGATTGAAGGGAACTCCTTTAAACCCTTTGCCTGCGGCCTGGTGACCCACCCGACCATCCAGGCCGTGCTGGAGCTCCGGGCCCAGGTGGGGGGTGGGGTGGAAAGGCTCGAGAGCCTGCGGGCCCGGGTCAATCCCCTGGTGCTGGAGCTTACGGGTATTCCCCGGCCGGAGACGGGCCTTCAGGGCAAGTTCAGCGTTTACTACGGGGCGGCCGTGGCCTGGGTTGATGGGAAGGCCGGGGAAGCCCAGTTCACCGACGAGGCGGTCCGCCGCCCGGAGGTGAGGGCGGTGCTGGAGCGGGTCCAGGTGGAGGCCGACGGAAACCTCAAGCCCGACGAGGCGGTTGTGGAAATAGCCCTGGCCGACGGCACCACCTACCGGCGGAGCGTCCACGGGCAGAAGGGAACCCCGGCCAACCCGATGACCGAGGCCGAGCTGGCCGAGAAGTTTCTGGACCTGGCAACCCCGACCCTGGGGTCAGGCCGGGCCCGGGAGCTGCTGGGGGCCCTGGGGGAGCTGGAATCCCTGCCGAACGTGGCCGTGCTGATGGGGCTGGCCGCCGGCCCGGGGGGTCAGCGGGCGCCGGCGTAGGTTTCGGCCGTCTCCAGCCTGGCCAGCTCCTCAAAGAGGGCCCGCTGCCGGTCGGTGAGGCGGGTGGGGAGCACCACCCGAACCCGGGCGTAGAGGTCGCCCCGCTGCGACGGATTCTCCGGCCGGGGCATGCCCTGGCCCCGGAGGCGGAAGACCTGGCCGTTCTGCGTCCCCGGGGGGATCTTCAGGATAAGCTTGCCGGTGGGGGTCGGCACCTCCACCTCCCCGCCCAGGATGCAGGTGGTGAGCTTTACGGGGACCTCCACGTAGAGGTCGTCGCCCTTGCGCTCAAACTGGGGGTCGGGCCTGACCTTCACCCGGAAGCTCAGGTCGCCCAGGCCGGGCACGGTCACCCGCACCACATCCCCATCCCGGACGCCCGGGGGGATCCGGACCTCCACCCGACGGGCCCGGCCGTCGGGGGCGATGATGTCGTAAGGTTTCACCGCCCCGGCGTAGGCGTCGGCCAGGGTGACCTCCAGCTCCTGCTCCGCCCCGCGGCCCGGCCGCCGACCGGCGGCCCGCTCGAAGTCGCCGAAGAAGGTGCGGAAGAAGTCGGAGAAGATGTCCCCGCCCAGCAGGTCCTCCAGGGTCTCGTAGACCCGCCGGGACCCGGCGCGGCGGCCCCGGCCGGGCTGCTGCTCGAAGCCGAAAATGCCCCAGTCGAAGGGCTGGCCCTGGGCCCCGCCCCCGGACCGGGCCCACTGCTCGTAAAGCTGCCAGTTGGCCCCAAGGGCGTCGTAGCGGCGGCGCTTCTCCGGGTCGGAGAGCACCTCGTAGGCCTCGTTTATCTCTTTGAACTTCTCCTCGGCCTCTTTGTTGCCCGGATTCCGGTCCGGGTGGTAAAGCTTGGCCAGCCGCCGGTACGCCCGCCGGATCTCTTCTTCGGTGGCGTTTCTGGGCACGCCCAAAATCTTGTAGTAATCCTTGTACTCCATAAGCTCGGTCTCCTTTTACGGGCCCGGGGCCGCCCCGGCTTCGGGTGACCCGGCCGGGCGCCGGGCCACCTTAACCTGGGCCGGGCGGATAACCCGGTGGTCCAGCTTGTAGCCCGGCCGGATGACCTCCAGGATCTGGCCCTCCTCGGCCGCCTCCGTCTCTTCGGTGGCGACGGCCTCATGCTCCCACGGGTCGAATTTGGCCCCGACCGGCTCGACCTTTTTAAGGCCCTCGGCCTCGAGGACCTGCCAGAGCTTGCGGTAGATGAGGGCGATGCCGTCGGCCCAGTTGGCCTCGGCCCCGTCGGTGGGCCGGTGCTTAAGGGCCCGCTCGAAGTCGTCGAGGATGGGCAGGAAGCGCTCGATTATGCGGGCCCGGGTTGCCCGGGCCAGCTCCTCAAGCTCCTGCTCCACCCGCTTTCGGTAGTTGATAAAGTCGGCCTGGAGCCGCTGAAGCATCGCCAGGTATTCTTCCCTCTGCCGCCTGGCCGCCTCAAGTTCGGCCAGGAGGGCCTCGGCCGGCGGGGTCTCAGCCGCCGGCTGAGCCTCGGGTTGGGCCTCGGGCTCGTGCTGTTCGGTCATAATTCCAGACCACCGTCCTTACCGGGATTTTTGAGGCCGAGCTCGGCCAGCAGCTCGTCGACCAGGCCGATGAGCTGGTCCGCCGAAGGCCCGACGGCCGCCTGGGATATCTGCCGGCGAAGCTCGAGGAGACGGGCTGTGACCGAAAGGATGAGCTCGACCCCGGCCAGGTTGGCGCCCCGTTCCTCGACCAGGTATTTGATCTGGCGGAGCCGGGCGATATCGGCCGGGGAGTAGAGCCGGCGCCGGCCGTCGGTTCGGAGGGGCTCGAGCAGGCCCAGCCGCTCGTACTTGCGCAGGGTGTTTACGTGCAGGTCTACGAGCCGGGCGGCCCGGCCGATGAAATAGGCTGGCTGACCGGCCACAACCTCACCTCCTCTAAAATCGTAGCACCTAACACGACCCATGTCAAAAATGGGGGGTAAAGATTGCGGCGGTTCGGGCAGCCGTTATAATCAACCGTGGCGGGGCGGGCCGAGCCCCGGCGCCGTAAGTCAGCGTGGTCGGGGAGGCTGAAGATGGCGGAGATTCTGTTGATAAGCGGGTCGTGGGAGGTTCGGGTTCTGCTGAAAGCCGAGCTGGAAGAGCACGGCCACTGCGTCCACGCCCTCGATTCCCTCGCCGACGGCCTTGAATACCTGAAGCAACGGCCCTGGCCGCCCGACCTTATCCTGGTGGATACGACCCAGCTCCTCATCTCCGACGAGGACCTGCGCCAGCTCCGAGCGGCCGCCGAGGGTGTGCCCATCATCCTGAGCATCGGCCCGGCCGACCTGGGTCGGGCCGACTTCAAGCCCGGGGCCGACGTCCAGGTCCTGCGCCGGCCCCTTATGGTGCGGGATGTGGTCGCCCGGGTCGAGAAGACTTTAAGTTAAAAACCATCCCCTTCTCTGTTAAAATACCCCGTCGGAGAAGCTGACGGCGCATCCGGCGGCCTCATGCCCCCGATCCCCGGGTCAAGTTTTCGGCCTTAAGGCGCGGCCGTGCTGATGCTGAGGCGAAAGCCAAAGAGGCGGCCCATAACACAAACTTTCGGTGCCTGGTCCCTTTGCGGGATCTGGTAAAATAAAACCAGCAACAACCATGGAGGTAAATGCCGATGGCCCGAGTCAGAGTCGTAGCCCTGGATGAGGTTCGGCGTAGTCGCAGCCGGGTCCGTCAGGAGGTTGAGCGCTTTAAAGAGGCCCTTCGGGACCTGCCCGAACTGCACCGGCGGGGACAGACGAAAGTGTTCCAGCTGGAGCCGAATGAGAAGCTCTCCACCGTGCGGATGCGGTTGCGGACGGCGGCCCGGGAACTGGGCCTCCGGATCCGGGTCTTCCGGCAGAACGAAAACGAGCTGGCGGTTCGGCTTTACGAGTAGGGCCGACGGCCCGTCGGACCCGAACCGGGCCGCCCGGTTCCATGCCGAAAATATCGGCCGTAATCCCGACCTACAACGAGGCCGAAAACCTACCCGGTCTCTGCGCCGCCCTCTTAAAGCTGCCCCTCCCCGGTCGGCTGGAGATCCTGGTTATCGACGATAACTCCCCGGATGGGACCGGCCGGGTCGCCGAGGAGCTCGCCCGGGTTCTGGACGGCCGGCTCCGGGTAATCCACCGTCCCCGCAAGCTCGGCCTGGGCACCGCCTATATCGCCGGCTTCCGGCAGGTTCTGGCCGACGGGGCCGACCTGGTGGTTCAGATGGACGCCGACTTCTCCCACTCGCCCGAATACCTGGTGCCCATGGTCGGCCTTACCCGGGACTACGACGTGGTGGTCGGGTCCCGCTGGGTTCCGGGCGGGCAGGTGGACCCCCATTGGGGCCTTCTGCGGCGGCTCCTCAGCCGCTGGGGCGGGGTTTATGCCCGCCTCATCCTCGGCCTCCGGGTGGCCGACCCCACCACCGGGTTTAAAGTCTTTCGGCGGGAGGCCCTGGCCCGCATTCCCCTCGACCGGGTCGTTTCCAACGGCTACGCCTTCCAGGTGGAGATGGCGTATCTTTGTGAGTTGATGGGACTGCGGGTCTGTGAATACCCCATCGTCTTTCGGGACCGCACCCGGGGCCGCTCAAAGATGACCCTTGGGGTTGCCCTGGAGGCCGCCTGGCGGGTGCTTGAGGTGAGATGGCGAAACCGGAAGGTCGGCCCACCGGCAGAATCGACCTGATCTTTCTCCTGCTGGGCGCCCTGCCCGTCATCCTCCTCTATTTTCCCGGCCTTACCGGCCAGGGCACCCTGGTGCCCACCGATTACCCTTACCGGTTCCTCCCCTTCCGGCCCTTTGCCGCCGAGCAGGGGGTTCCCCCCGTCCAGAACGAGCTTTTCGCCGACCTGCTCTTAGAAAACTACGTCTGGAAAAGCTTTGCCCGGGCCGAGCTGAGTCAGGGGCGGCTCCCCCTCTGGAATCCTTATATCTTCGGCGGGACGCCGTTCCTGGCCGGGTATCAGCCGGCCGTCCTTTACCCCCTGGGGGTCGTTTTCTGGGTCCTGCCCCTTCCCCTGGCCTACGCCTGGTTTAACGCCCTGCACCACTGGCTGGGGATTGTCTTTATGTATCTTTTCCTGCGGCGGGTGGGGCTGGGCCGGCCGGCGGCCCTTTTCGGGGGCCTGGCCTACGGCCTTTCGGGGTTTATGGTGGTGGGGGCCACCTGGCCGATGGTCCTCTCGGTGGCGGCCTGGGTTCCGGCCCTGCTCTGGGCCGTTGCGGGCTGGGCCGACGGGGCGGCCGCCGGGCGGGCAAGCTTGCGGTGGTTCCTGGCCGGGACGGCCGCGGCGGCGATGGTCCTTTTCGGGGGCCACCCCGAAATCGCCTTTTACGGTTTTGTAACGGCCGGGGCCTACGGCCTTTACCGGCTGGCGGGGGTCCTCGGGCCGGGGCCCGCCCGGCTCCGTCGGGCCGGGCTGATGGCCGCCGGGGGGCTGGGGATGGCCCTACTGGGGGTTCTGCTGGGGGCGCCCCAGCTGGGGCCCTTTCTGGAGCTGGCCGGTCAGAACTTCCGGACGGGCCTGACCACTTACGAGGAGGTGGTGGGCTGGGCCTACCCGCCCCGGCAGCTGCTTGCTTACGTTATCCCCGACGTTTTCGGCAACCCGACCGCCCGGGCCTATTTCGACCCGTGGCGGCTGGAGGTCAGGCCCTTTGAGAACCCCCGGGATGCCGCCGGAAACCCCCGGCCCTACCCCTTCTGGGGAACGAAAAACTACGTGGAAGGGGCCGTCTACGTCGGGATTCCCACCCTTATCCTCGCCCTTCTGGGCCTGGCTATCTGGCGGCCCCGGGGGCCGGTCCTTTTCTGGGCCGGGTTCGGTTTAGTTTGCCTGGCCCTGGCCTTTGGAAGCCCCCTTTACCGGCTGGTCTGGGCAATACCGGGGGCCGACCAGCTCCACACGCCCTTTCGCTGGTCCTTTCCGGCCGGGCTGGCCCTGGCCGTCCTCGGGGCCTACGGCCTGGAGGGGGCCGGGGCGGCGAAGGGCCCCGGGGCGGGGCTCGGCCGGCTGGTGGGAACCGGGCTGGGGGTTGGGGGCATCGCCCTGGGGGTTGCCCTGGGGGCCGCCTTTATCCTTTTCGGGGAGGGGGTTAAGGCCGCGGCCGGGGAGGTTCTGGCCCGGTCGGAGGCCGTTAAAAACGCCTTCGGGTCGGCCGAGGCCTTTGCCGCCTACGAAGGCCTTCAGGTTTTGCGGGCCCTGGGCTTTATGGCCCTGGCCGGGCTGGCCCTTCGGTTCCGGCCGGCCCTGGCCGGGGCGGTGCTGGCCGCCGACCTGTTGGTGTTCGGGTTAGGCTATTTGAGGTTCGGCGACCCCCGCTTGCTGGAGTTCGTGCCCCCGGCCGTTCGGCGGCTCCAGGCCGAACCCGGTCCCTTCCGGATTGTCAGCTTCGGGTCCGAAGATATTCTGCCGCCCAACCTGGCCCAGCTTTACGGACTGGAGGACATCCGGGGCTACGATTCGGTCATACCGGGCCGGTTCGTCCGGCTCTGGGAGCTTATGGAACCGCCCCAGGGGCTGCTTTACAACCGGCTTTATAAGTTAGTGGACCCCCGGTCGCTGGATTCCCGTGTTCTCGACCTTTTAAACGTCAGGTTCGTCTTGAGCGCCGGGCCGCTGGGGCGTCCGGGCTGGCGGCCGGTCTACGCCGGCGAGGTTTACATCTACGAGAACCCCGACGTCCTGCCCCGGGCCTTTCTCGTTTACCGGGTGGAGGCCGTGGCCGATGAGGCCGAAGCCCGGGGTCGGCTGGCCCGGCCGGACTTCGACCCGGGGGCCGTGGCCGTAATCGAGGCGCCTCCCGGGGAAGGGGTCGGGGCGGGACCCCCGCCCGGCCGCCCCCCGACCGTATCCATTCTGGGGCGCCGTCCGGGCTACTGGGCCTTCGAGGTGGAGACCGAAACCCCGGCCCTGCTGGTGATTTCCGAGGCCTATTTCCCGGGGTGGTCGGCAACGGTGGACGGCCGGCCGGCCCCGGTCTTCCCGACGGACCTGGCCCTGAAGGGGGTGCCCGTTCCGGCGGGTCGGCACCGGGTGGAGGTGGCTTACCGGCCCCTGAGCTTCCGGGCCGGCCTTTATCTGGCCGGTCTGGGCCTGGCCGGCCTTGTCCTCCTGACGGCGGTGGTGGGCCTCTGGCGGCTGAGCCGGGCCGAAGGCGGGGCGGCGGTGGGGGTCTTGCGCAACAGCCTCTTCCCGATGGCCGCCCAGCTCTTTAACCGGACGGTGGACCTGGGCTTTGCGGTGCTGATGGCCCGCTACCTGGGACCCGAGCCGGTGGGCCGCTACGCCTTCGCCGTGGCGGTCTTCGGCTATTTTTCCACCTTTGTGGAGTTCGGCCTCAACACCCTCCTTACCCGAAACGTGGCCCGGGACCGCCGCCTGGCCCCGGTGGAGGCCGGGGTGAACCTGGCCGTCCGACTGGGCCTTTGGGCGGCCTCGGCGGCCCTGGCCCCGGGCCTGCTCGGGGCTTACGGGGCGGCTTTTGGGGGGCTTACGGCCGACGCCTTCTGGGCCACGGTCCTGCTGGTCCTGGGCCTGGGGCCGGGAAGCGTGGCGGCCATTCTGAGCAGTCTTTTTTACGCCCACGAGCGGGCCGAGTACCCGGCCCTGCTCTCCATTCTGACCACCCTGGTCAAGGTCAGCCTGGGGGTGCCGGTCCTCTTTTTGGGGGGCGGAATCGTGGGCCTGGCGGCCGTCTCCGTCGCAACCAACATCGTCACGGCCCTGGCCTTTCTGGCCGCCCACCGCCGGGTGCTCGGGCCCCTGGTGGCGGCCTTTGACCCGGCCTATGCCCGGGGACTCCTGGGCCAGGCCTGGCCCCTTTTCGTCAACAACCTGCTCAACGGCCTCTTTTTCCGGGTGGATGTGGTTTTGCTTAAGGGCATCGCCGGCGACCTGCAGACGGGCTATTACAACGTGGCTTATAAATTCATCGACGGCGCCCAGGTCATCCCGGCGTTTTTTACCCTGGCCGCCTTTCCCGTCGTCAGCCGGCTGGCGGCCGCCCAGCCGGACCGGGTCGGGGCGGCGGTGGGGCGGGGCCTGCGGGCCCTGTTCATCGCGGCCGTGGGCCTGGCCCTCTTCGGGGTTGTCTTTGCGGAGGAGCTGGTGGTCCTCCTCTTCGGGGAGGAATTCAGGCCGGCGGCGGTGGCCCTGGCCCTCCTGGTCCTGCACATGCCGCCCGGGTTTCTAAACAGCTTTTTGCACTATGTTCTTATCGTGTATAACCGACAGCGGGCGGTGACCTGGTGCTTTGCCGGGGCGGTGGCCTTCAACGTGGCAGCCAACGCCCTGCTCATCCCCCACTGGGGCTACCGGGCCGCCGCCCTGAATACTGTCCTTACGGAGCTGGTTCTGCTGGTCCCCTTCTGGGCCCTGACGGCCCGGCACCTCCGGCTTTCCCTGGCGGGGATAACCGCCCGGGCGCTGGCGGCGGCCCTGCCCGCCGCCGGGGCCATGCTTTTGGCCCGCCCTTTCTCCCCCCTGCTGGCCTTTGGGCTGGGCCTGGCCCTTTACCCGGCGGGGCTGGTGGCCACGGGGGCCCTGAGCCGGGAAGACCTGGGCCTGCTGCGGGCCCTGCTCCGGCCGATGCTGGGGCCCAGGTGAGGGGAGGTTCGCCGTGGGCCTGAATTCAGGGGCCCAACGGGCCGTCCGGCTTCTTTGCCTGCTGGTGATCCTGGTCGGCTTTGGCCTCCGGGTTTACCGGCTGGGGGCCCAGAGCCTCTGGTACGACGAGGGCTTCAGCGTCTGGCTTGCCCGGCAGCCCCTGCCGGCCATAACCTTCGGCGACTTTAACCCGCCCCTTTATTACTACCTGCTCCACTTCTGGGTTTCGGCGGCCGGGAGCGGGGAGTTTGCCGTCCGCTTTCCCTCGGCCTTTTTCGGGGTGCTTACGGTGGCCGCAACCTTTGCCCTGGGCGCGGCCGTCTTCGGGCCCACGGCCGGGCTGGCCGGGGCGGCCCTGGCGGCCGCCTCGCCCTTTCTCATCTGGTATTCGCAGGAGGCCAGGATGTACGCCCTGGGGGTCCTGCTGGGGGTGGTGGCTTCCTGGCTGGCCTGGCAGGGGTTCAACGGCCGGCGGACCTGGGCGGCCTACGCCCTGGCGGTGGCCGCCGGGGCCTACACCCACTATCTGACCCTTCTGGTCCCCCTGGGCCACGCCGTCTTTGCGGCCGGCCGGCTTTTAGGCCCGAAGGGGCGGCCGGCCGTCCGGGCCTGGTTCCTGGCGGCGGCCGGGGCCGGCCTGGCCTACCTGCCCTGGCTTCCGGTGGCCTACGCCCACGCCCGGCTTCAGACCTACTGGGCCGGGCGGCCGGACCCCTTAAGGCTTTTAGGGGATGCCCTGGCCCGGTTTGTGGCCGGGTATTCCCTGGAGGCCGAAAAGGCCCTGGTCTTCGGCTGCGGCTTTCTGGCCGCGGCCGTTCTGGGCCTTATGGGGGCCCTCTTGGCCGGGCCGAGGGTCCGGGCCGGGGCCCTTCTGCTCGGGTCGGTGGGCATCCTGCCGATGGGGGTGGTTCTGGGGCTGGCCTACCTGCGGCCCAAGTTTGAGCCGAGGTATCTTATCTTCGTCTGGCCGGCCCTGGCCCTGCTGGGGGTGGGGCTGGTGGGGACCCGGGCCGGGCGGCCCCTCCGGCCGCTGGGCCTCATTCTGGCCGCCGGGACGGCCCTGGCGGTGGGGATGCCGGGGCTGGCGGCCGATTATAACCTTTACGCCGACCCCCGCTACGGCAAGGATGTCTGGCGGGAGGTGGGCCGTATACTTAACGGGTGGGTCGGGGAGGACGAGGTCGTGCTCCTCGATTCGGGCCACGCCTTCCCGGTGTTCGCCTATTATTACCCGAGGTCTAACTGGGTGCCCCTGCCCCCCGACCCGCCCCCATCCCCCCTGGTCGACCGGCCCCTCGGGCCGGAGGTGGGGCCGGTCCTGGCCAAGGCCCTGGCGGGCCGGCGGGGGGTTTGGGTGGTGCGCTGGCAGGACCGGGTGGCCGACCCGACGGATATCGTCCGGACGCTCCTGGACCGGGTGGGCTACCACACCCCGGTCCCGCCCCTCTTCGGGGCCATTCGGGTGGAGCACTACGTGCTTTACGGCGACCTCGCCGAGCTTACCCGGTTCGAGCCCAGCCGGCCGCTGGGCTGGGAGTTTCGGGGTGAGGTGGCCCTGCTCGGCTACGACCTGCGGCCCATCGGCCGCTCCGCCCTGGAGTTTGTGTTTTACTGGCAGACGCGGCGGCCGCCCACGGGGGCGTATAAGATGAGCGTCCGCATCGTCGACGAACATAGGCAGATCCTCGCCCAGGAGGACGGCTGGCTGGCCGGCGAAGCCTACCCCACCACCCTCTGGCGGCCGGGAAGCCTGGTCCTGGGCCGGCTGCGGCTGCCGGTGCCCCCTGGGCTGGCACCGGGCCGGTACGACCTGGATTTTGTGTTTTATAAAGAAGACTTGAGCTGGACCGACGATGTGCGCCGCCTCGGAGCCGTGGACATCGGCCCGCCCGGGGGTTAGCCCCGGACTCATCCGGGCCGGCGGCCTGCTGGCCGTTGGGGTCGGCTTCGGCCTGCGGGTTTACCTGCTGGACCGGCAGGGCCTCTGGTTTGACGAGGCCTTCAACCTTTCGGTGGCCGGAAGCGGCTGGCCCGAACTGCTGCGGCGGGCCGCCGCCGACTTTTACCCGCCCCTCTACCACGGGCTGCTCTGGGTCTGGACCGGGCTGACGGGAACGGGCGAGTTTGCCGTCCGCTTCCCCTCGGTCTGGTTCGGAACCCTCCTTATCCCGACGATTTTTGGTTTTGGCCGGATGCTTGCCCAGATCCTGGGGCCGGGCAAAGACCTTCGGGCCGAAGCCCTGCCCGCGGTGGGGGCTTTTTTAGTTGCCCTTTCTCCCCTCCTGGTCGACCTTTCCCAGGAGGCCCGGATGTACACCCTTCTGGCCCTCACGATGGCTCTGGGGGAGCTGGCCTGGGTCCGGCTGGGCCTCGGGGCCGGGGGACGGGAGGCCGGCCTTTATCTGTTGGGGATGACGTCCGCCCTTTACACCCACTACGCCGCCCTGCTCGGCTGGGTTCTTCAGCCTTGGCAGCTCCTGGCCGTCAAGGGCGGCCGGAGGTGGCGGCACGGCCTCCTCTGGGCCGGGCCGGGGATCCTCTTTCTGCCCTGGTGGGGGGCGGCCTGGGGCCGGTTTACGGCCACGGTAAACCCGGGCGCCGGCACGGCCCTGCCCGAGATCTTCCGGCGGTCGGCGGAAATCTTCTGGACCGGGTACGGGGTCGAGCCTTACTTTCCGGCCCCGGACCCGGCCACGGCGGCCGCCGACACCTTTAAGGCCACGGCCCTGGGGGGCCTGGTAACGGCGGCCTTTGCCTACGGCCTGGGGGCCTCCGGCCGGGAGGGGCTCCGGCGGTTCCTGGTCCCTTTAATCGGGCCCCTGGTCCTCTGGTATCCGGTTGCCCTGGGCCGGCGGGAGTTTGCGCCCCAGTATCTCATCTGGGTTGGGGCCCTGGGCTGGGTCTTTGTCGGCCTGGGCATCCTGCGGCTGGGCCGGTTGCTTTCGGCAGGGGCCCTTCTGGTCGTGGTCGGGGCCGAGCTTTTCGGCCTCTTTAACCTTTATTACGTGCCCCGCTACTGGAACGACGACCTTCGGGGGGCGGCCCGGCTGGTGGCCGGCCTCGGCCGGCCGGGGGAGGCCGTCATCGTAAACGCCCATTACGCCCTGGTGGCCCTGGACTACTATTACCGGGGCGACGCCCCCCGTTTCGGCCTCCCCACCAGCCCCGACCAGCCGGACCCTTCCCTGGAAAGGGAACTGGCCGCCGTCGCCCGGTCCCATCCCTTCGTCTGGCTGGTCCTCTGGCAGAGCTACTACTCCGACCCCCAGGACCGGGTCCGAAAGTGGCTTTCGGCCCACGGCTACCTGGCCGAAGACTGGGAACTGCGGTCCCACGCCCGGGTGCTGGGGTTCTGGACGGTCCCGCCCCTCCTGGACCGGCTGCCGCCGGAAGCCCTTCCCGGTCCGCCCGAGGCCCTGGGGGACAGCATCCGGCTGGCCGGTTTTACCCCGCCCCGGCCGGTCCTGGAGCCGGCGGAGCTGGCCTCGGGGCAGGCTGAGCTTCACTACACCCTCTACTGGGAGGTGGTCAGGCCGGTATCCGAGTCTTACCACGTTTTCGTCCACGTGGTCGACCCGGCCGGGCGGGTGGCGGCCCAGGGGGACGGCCCGCCCCTTTACGGGAGCTTTCCGACGGACCGCTGGCCGGCCGGAAAAATCGTCCGGGATGACCGGAAGCTTCGGCTGCCGGCCGGCTTCCGGCCGGGCGAATACCGGCTGCTGGTGGGGATGTACCGGCTGACCGACCTGGTTCGGCTCGGCCACGGCGGCGTTGACCGGGTTGAGGTCGGGCCTTTAGAGGTCTGGCCGGGAGCCCCGAATGTCCCATAATGAGGCCGAGGAGGAACTTATGGCCGAAGAGAAACCCCAACCGGAACTCAGGCTGGTCGGCCGGACCCGACACGGCGAGCTTACCCTCGACCAGATGGCCGAGATCCAGCCCGGGCTGGGCCGGCTGATGCCGGAGGTCAGCAACCACTACTGGATTATGTTTTACGCCGCCCGGGGCGGGAACTGGGGGCTGGCCCGTTACTGTCTGGGCCAGATTCGGGCCCTTTTCCGGGTCGGGGCCACGACCCGGCCCCGGATGCGGCCTTATCTGGAGGCCTTCGACCGGGACTACCTGGGTCCCTCGAAGGGGCCATCCGGAATCAGGATTGGGCCGGCTTCGAAGAAGCCTATCGGCGGGGGATAGCGGGGGCGAACGAGACCCACGCGGCGGTGGGCCACCCGGAGGTCATCTGGCAGTTGCCCCCAACCCCGCCCGAGCACCTTTACCTGGGGCCCATTCCCCGGCCCACCGATTGACAGCGGGGCGGCAAAGGTGTAACTTTCTTTTGGGTGAATCCCCGGTCCAGGGGGAGTAGCGAGCGGGCGCGGAACCGCCCGCTGGTAGGGCCGTCAAGACGGGCCCAGCCCCGGCCCTGCCGGCCCGATGGGGCGAGCGAGACCTTGGCCTGGTGACCTTAGCGGTCAGCGGGCCAAGGTCTTAAGTTTTTGTGAGGGAGGCAAAGGCGATGAATTTTACGGTCTGGGCCTGGGTTCTTTTTCAGGGGATTGTGCTGGTGATGCTGGTGGTGGACCTGGTGCTGGTCGGCCGCGGGGGCCGAATAACCCTGAAAATGGCGGCCTTCTGGAGTGTGGTCTGGACGCTGGTGGCCCTGGCCTTCAACGGCCTGGTGCTCCTCTGGCGCGGCCCGGAGGATGCCCTTGTATTCTTAACGGCTTACATTGTCGAGCGGGCTTTAAGTTTTGACAACGTATTCGTTTTTGCGGTGATTTTTAATTATTTTCATCTATCCATACTCGTACAGCATACCGTGCTGTTTTTAGGCATCGTGGTCGCCGTGGTACTTCGGGCGGTGTTTATCCTGCTGGGAATTGAGCTGATTCAGGCTTTCCATTGGACGGTTTATGTCTTTGGGGCTTTTCTGGTTTACACGGGCATCAGGCTGGCCCTTCACCGGGGCGAACCGCCCGACCCGGAAAAGAATGCGGTGATTCGGCTCGCCCGCCGCTTTTTGCCCATCGAGGTGGATAACCGGGCTCACAGCTTCTTCGTAAGGCGTGGGGGGCGGTGGGCCGCAACCCCCGCCTTCCTGGCGTTGCTGGCGGTGGAGACCACCGATGTGGTCTTCGCCATCGATTCGGTCCCGGCGGTGCTGGCCGTAACCACCGACGTCTTTCTGGCCTACACTTCCAACATTCTGGCGGTCCTGGGCATGCGGGCCCTCTATTTCCTGGTGGTGGGCCTCTTGCGGGAGCTGCGCTACCTGGATTTCGGGCTGGCCATCGTCCTCGTTTACATCGGCCTGAAGATGGTGCTGTCCGAGTTTATCCACATCCCCACCGGCCTCTCCCTGGGGATCGTCCTTACGGTGATCCTGGGCTCGGCCCTCCTTTCCCTCTACGCCGACTGGCGGGAGGGGCGGCTGGGCCGACCGGCCGGGGCGGGGGATGACCCCGAAGCGGGCGGTTAACCCCGGTCCGGCTGGGCGGCCCAGACCACGTACCTTTCGGGCCGGATTTTGATTACCGGCCCGGCGTCGATGGGCATCGTCCGGTACTGGGGGTATTTCTCCCGCAAGAGCCGGACCGCCCGGGCGTGCTCTTCGCCGGCGAACAGCACCTCGGCCCGGCCGTGCACCTGAACGTATTTCAGGTTTGCCCAATCCTCTTCGTAACGGTCTACCATCAGGCAGACGTGGGGGTTGGCCCGGATGTTGCGGACCCTGGCCAGCCGCTCGGGGGGCACCCTTTTGGGCTTCGGGTCGATGGCCGAGTAGAAATTTTCGCCGTCGAAGGCGTAGCAGATGGCCACCACGTGGGGGCGGCAGTCGGGGGTCACCGTGGCCAGGTGGGCCACCCGGGCCTGCTCTAAAAATCCGGCGACTTCCGGCGAAGGCTTCAACCCCGGTCGGCCTCTTCGGCCCGGTAACTCCCGAGTTCCCGCCGGACCTGGAGCAGCCGGAAGACGCTCGCCCGGCTCACCACCCCGACCAGGCGGCCGTCGGAAACCACCGGCAGCTGGTTCAGGCCCGTGGCGGCCATGACCTCCACCGCCGCGGCCAGGTCGGCTTCGGGGCCGACGGTTCGGAGGGGCATGCGGGTCATCACGGTGCCCACGGCCCGCTCCTCCCACTCGTCCTCGGGCAGGTTGCGGACGTCGGTGACGGTGACGATGCCCACCAGCCGGTCCCCTTCAACCACCGGGAAGGCCCGGATCCCCTCCCGGAGGATGTGGTCTCGGACGAGCTGGCGGACGGTTATGGACGGGGGCACCACCCGGGGGTAGGCGTCCATCACGTCCCGGACCCGAATCCCCTTAAAGACCCGGGTGGCATTGGCCTGGGTGCGGGCGGCCTCGGCGGCGCCGTTTAAAAACCACCCGATAAACGCCAGCCAGATTCCCCCGAGAATGTCGCCGCTTAAGGCCAGGAAAAACCCACCCGCCACCAGCAGCCAGCCGATGCCCTGCCCGACCAGGGAGGCAACGTCGGTGGCCCGGTAGAAGTCGCGCCAGGCCAGCCAGAGGACGCCCCGGAAGATGCGGCCCCCGTCCAGGGGGAAGCCGGGCAGCAGGTTGAAAGCGGCCAGGGCCAGGTTGGCGTAGGCCGAATAGCCCAGAAGGGCCGCCGCGGCCGGGTCGGGGGCGGCCAGGCCGAGGGCGAAGAAGAGGCCGGCCAGGCCCAGGCTCATAACCGGGCCGGCGGCGGCGATGGCCACCTCGTCCCGGGCCCGCCGAACCTCGGCCTCCATGGCCGCAACGCCCCCGAAAATGAACAGGGTGATGCTCCGGACCCGGTAGCCGAGGCGCTGGGCCACCAGGCTGTGGCTCAGCTCGTGGAGGAGGACGGAGCCGAAAAGCAGAACCGTTCCGGCGGCCCCAAGGCCCAGGTAAGCGCCGGTATTAAGGCCGGGGACGAGGCGGGGAAAGACCCCCGCCGCCAGGGACCAGGTTACCAGGAAGAATACGACCAGCCAGGTGTAGTGAACCTGGATCCGGATGCCCCGGATTTCGCCGAGGACCAGAGAGCCGCCCATCAAAGGCCACCTCCCACCAGTATATTAGGCCCCCGGGAGCCGGGCTTACAAATGGGGACTAAGTTAGGGGCTTGCGGGCGATAACTTCCAGCCAGCGCCGGGGAATGTAGCGTTGGCCCTGCTCATCCACAAAGCCCAGCTCGTCCAGAACCGAAACGACGGCCCGCCCCAGCACCTTGGCGGCGATATCCAGCGGGTAGCCGTGGAGGGCCCCGGCGGCGTAGTCGGCGTATTCGCAGATGAGCCGCCACCCTTCCCGGTAAACCCGGACCTCCCGCTGGCCCAGGTAAACGACCTCGAAACCGGCCGCCCGGACCAGTTCGGCGTATTCTTCGGGCCTGAGCCAGTTGCGGGCCTCGGCCCGGCCCTCCTTTGACCGGGGAATCCCCAGCTGTTTGAGTTCGGCCACGGCCCGCAGGATCTTCGCCCGGTAAAAGGCCTCCGTCCCCTCGACGACGGTCCCCTCGTAGAAGGCGCTGTTAAAGAAGAGCAGGCCGCCCGGTCCGCTTACCCGGAAGACCTCCTTAAGGGCCAGCAGCTTGTCCTCGTGGCTCAGATTGTGGATGCCGTTGCCGAAGGTGGTCAGCTCAAAGGGACCCTTCACGGGCAGGTGCTGGGCGAAGGCCTGGACCCAGTGCAGGTTCGGCTCGGCGGCCAGCCGCCGCCGGCCGGCGACGATGGCTTCCCGGGAGGCGTCGATGCAGACGACCACGGCCTGACGCAGGGCCGGGATCTGCTCCCGGCCGAGCTGGACCATGGTCCCCACCCCGGTGGCCAGGTCCAGCATCCGCCGGACGGCCCCCGAAATGTGGCGGCCCAGGTTGCTCAGCGCCGCCCGGTTGACGGCCAGGTATTCGGCCGTCTCGGCGAACGGCTCGAACGAAAACCGTTTGGTTGCCGGCGTCGCTTCCATCGGGACCTCAGCCCTCGGCTGGAGTGGAATCTACCCACCTTTATTAACACCGTTCGGTCGGGAAAGTTTCAGCCTGGGGCCGGCCAGATTAACCGTTGTCCTGCAACCGGCTGATGGGGTTGGGCAGCTTGCCCTCGGCCTTTAGCTCCCGCCAGTGGGGCATTATGCCGCAGCTTTCGGGCTCGTCGCAGTAGCCCAGCCGCAGACATTTGGGAACGAGGTGGCTCTTAAGAAAGGGGGCGACCTTCAAGACCTCGGCCGTAACTTTGAGAAAGAGCTGGTGGATCTCCCACTGGGCCCGGGGGCAGAGCCTGAGCTCGCAAATGTGGATAAGCTCCCGGATGTTTACGGTCATCACCAGGTTGCAGGTGGCGGCGTTGGGCAAAACAAAGCGGGCATCTTCCGGGGCGATCCCGGCGTCGGAAAGCTCCCGGTAGGCCGCCCAGGCCTCGGCCATGGCCCGTTCAAACCGCCGGAGGATTTCGGGTTCGACCCCGATGCTTGGGGGCGTAACGTAGGTCGGCCGGTCCAGCCGGACGTATCTTTGGGACTGGACGGAGAAGGCGATTCCCACCCGGTGACGGGTAAGCTGGGCAAGGCACGAGCGGGAGATTCCGGAAATCCCCAGGGTAAAGGAGACGTGCTCTAGGACCGAATGGTGGCCCTGCTGGATAAGCCGGTTTACGAGGTCTGCCATCCTGGCCTCGGGGACCTCGTCCGCCCAGATCTCCGCCGGGGACCTGGCCGAATAGCAGGTCCGGGCCGCGGTGTAGACCACCTTTAAGGGCTCGGGCGTATACGCTAAAAGCTTTATTTCCATATGGCCCTCCCGGCTAAAGCCGGACCTAGTGGATTTTAACTTCCCGCGGGGGTGGGTGGCCGGGGTATAATCTCCGGCCTTATCCACCAAATTCCCGGCCGCCTACCGGCCGGCGGGCCGGGCCGGGCGGCTCAGCCGCTCGGCCCGGAGGGTCCCGACCCGCAGCCCCACCATGCTCTCCACGGTGAACCGGTAGCCGTCCACCTCCACGATATCCCCGACCCTGGGGATCCGCCCCAGGCGGCCGGTGATAAACCCCCCGATGGTGTCGTACTCGGGGTCGTGGATATCGGTCCCCAGGTGCTCGTTGACCTCTTCGATGGAGGTGAGGCCGTCGATAAGGAGGCTGCCGTCGGGCTGGGCCTTGATATGCCGCTCCGGGGTCAGCTCGCCTAAAATCGCCGTAACCAGGTCGGTCAGGGTTACCAGGCCGGCGGTTCCGCCCCGCTCCTCGACGACGATGGCCAGTTTGCTTCCCCGGCGCATCTGGGCGAGGACCGAGTCGATGGTGGCGTTTTCGGGCACAAAGAGGGGCTGACGCATCACCTCCTTTACGGGCCGGTTGGACACCTGCGGGTCGACGTTGGGCCAGACGGCCGCAATCATATCCCGCAGGTGGACGACGCCGACGACGTTGTCGATACTGCCCCGGTAGACGGGGAGGCGCCGGTGGCCGCTGGTCAGGCAGACCCTGACGGCCTCGTAGATGGTGGCATCCTCGGGCACGGCCACGATGAGGGTTCGGGGCACCATAACTTCGTAGACGGTCTTTTCCCCGATCACCAGGGCCCGCTCGACGATCTCTTCCTCGGCGGGCTCCAGAACCCCGGCATCCCGGCTGGCGGCAACCAGGAGGCGGAGCTCCTCCACCGAATGGACGAGCTGTTCCCCGGCCACCGGCTTAAGGCCCAGGGCCCGCAGGGTGAGGCCGCTGGCCCCGTTAAGGAGGAGGACAAAGGGGCGCAAAACCACGAAAAAGATGCGCATGGGCACGCTTACGGCCAGGCTCACCGCCTCGCTGCGCTGGATGGCCAGGATTTTGGGGGCCTGCTCCCCGAGGATGATGTGCAGGGCGGTGATGAGGCCGAAGGCCACGGCGGTGGCGACGGCGTGGGCGCTTGCCACCTGCAGGGCGGGGGTGAGGAACCCGAAAAGGGGCTCGAGGAGTTCGGCCAGGAGGGGCTCACCCACCCACCCGAGGGCCAGGGAGGCCATGGTGTTGCCGAGCTGGGCCACGGCCAGGTAGGCGTTCAAGTGGTCCAGGGCGTAGCGGACGGCCGGGGCCAGGGGGTGGCCTTCGGCTTCGAGCTGTTCCACCCGGCTCCGGCGGACGGCCACCAGGCCGAACTCGGCCGCCACGAAAAAGCCGTTTAAGGCCACGAGGGCCAGGATTACCAGGAACCGGAAGATTAAGTCGATGGGGTTGATAAACATGGGCCCAGGCCGGCCTTAACCGGGGCTAAGCGGCCGGTCCGGCGGCATCGGCCCGGGACTCGGCCACCCCGGGCCCGGTTTCGGCCCGGACGAGCCGGACCCGCTCGATCTTGACCCCCTCCATCTCCGAAACGACCAGCTTCAGATGGTCGAAGGTCACCGCGTCGCCGACCTTGGGAATCCGGCCGAGCCGGGCGAGGATGAATCCGGCAACGGTGTCGTATTCGCCTTCGGGAAACTCCACGTCCAGCAGGTCCTTTAGCTCGTCGAGGCGCATGGTGCCGTCGACCTCGATGGTCCGTTCGTCGATCTGCTTTACGCCCTCTTCCCCCTGGGGGCGCTCGTCACCCAGCCGGCCCACGATTTCGCTCGTAAGCTCGTTGATGGTAATGAGGCCGGCGGTGCCCCCGAACTCGTCCACCACGACGGCCACCGACTGGTTGCGCTCCTGCATTTCGGCCAGCAATTCGCTTATATTTTTGGTTTCGGGCACGAAATACGGTTCCCGCATCAGGCTGTCGATGGGGCTCGTCAGGGTGATGGTCTCCCGGGCCAGGCCCATTACCACGTCCTTGAGGTGGAGGATGCCGACGATGTGGTCGAGGCTCCCCTCATAAACCGGGTAGGCGGCGTGGGGGGCCCGGGCGTAGACCTTTCGGAGAAAGTCGGCCACCGTCATGCCTTTAGGCACCCCGACGATGTCGGTTCGGGGAATCATCACCTCATAAGCCTGCCGGTCGCCGAACTCGAAGACCCGCTCCACCATCTGCCACTCGGTCTTTTCGATGGTCCCCTGCTCGCCCCGAATCTCCAGCAGGAGCCGGAGCTCTTCCTCGCTCAGGAATGGGGAGCGGCGGGCCGGGGGTTTGCCGCCGGTGCGCAGGAGAAGTTCGGGGAGCTGCATAAAGGGGGCGGTGGGCCACCCGGCCAGCGCCATCAGGCCCCGGATGAACCAGGCCAGGACCGGCGCCACGGCCTCGGCGTGGGCGGCCGCCAGCCGCCAGGGGGTGATCTGGCCCAGCACGGCCACGACGGCCGCGGCCAGGGCGGCGAGGGCGGCCAGGGTGTAGACGTCCCACCCGAAGTAATGGATGCCCAGCAGCAGGGTGATAACGGCGAAAAGGACCGTTAGCAGGGTCACGGTGAGGCGGATGGTCCCGAAGAGCTGGTCGTATCTGCCGAGCAGGTCCTCGACAAGCTGGGCGCCCCGGTTTCCGGACCGGGCCAGGTTGTGAATCTGCACCCGGTTGGCCGAGATGAAGCTCGCCTCGGCCGCGCTCAGGAGGGCGATGAGGAGCAGGGCCAGGGCGCCGGCCAGGAATAAGAAGGGCACACCCTCGGGGCTGACTAACAGGCCGCGGTCCGGCAAGGGGAAAACTCCCGGTCGGGTGGGGGTAGACTTGGCGGGCGAGGCCTCAAAAAGGGCGGGGACGAGGCCCGATTACTCGGAAGCTCGTCGTTCTTACTCATGGGCGAAGGGCGAACTTTCCAGCCGCACCTCCCACACGGCATTATAGCACACCCGGGGGCCGGCCTCTCAGAAGGCCCGAATCGCCTCGTCGGGCAGGTCGGTGATGAACATGTGGGCGGGGTAGTGGGTGATGGCCAGGTCCGGCCGGGCCCGGGCCAGGGCCAGCTGGGGTGTAACCCCGCAGGCCCAGAAGACGGGCACCTCCCCGGGCCGGATTTCCACCGGGTCGCCGAAATCCGGCCGGCCAAGGTCGGCGATGCCGAGGCCGGCCGGGTCCCCAACGTGGACCGGGGAGCCGTGGGCCAGGGGGTACTGGGCCGTGATCTGCACCGCCCGGGCGACCTCGTCCGCCGGGATCGGCCGCATCGACACCACCAGCGGCCCGCTGAAGGGCCCGGCGGGCTTGCACTCCCGGTTGGTAACGTACATGGATACGGTGCAGCCGCACTCAATGTGCCGGACGGGAACCCCGGCCCGGAGGAGGGCGGCCTCGAAGGTGAAACTGCACCCGAGCAGAAACGCCACCAGGTCCGGCCGCCAGTAGGCCGAGATATCCGTGGGCTCGTCGACCACCTCCCCGCGGCGGAAGACCCGGTAGCGGGGCAGGTCGGTGCGCAGGTCGGCCCCCGGGGCGACGTTCACCGGCTCGGGCGAGCCCGGCTCGGTCACCTCCAGAAGGGGGCAGGGTTTCGGGTTGCGGACGCAGAACCGCAAAAAGTCAAAGGCGTATTCTTTGGGGACGATTACCAGGTTGGCCTGGACGTAGCCCATGGCCAGGCCGGAGGTCGGGCCGGTCCAGGCGCCGCTCCGGATCAGGGCCCGGGCCTCCGCCGGGGTTTGGGGCAGGGCCGTCCGGCTCATCCCGACCTTTTGATTAACATTTAAGCCCCCTTAATGTCAAATCAGACCAGCCCCGCAAACCTGAGAATAATCCGGGCGGTGTGCTTGGTGCCCAGGATGAAGTCCTCCAGCCGGATGTGCTCGTTCGGGGCGTGGACCTGATTTCCGGGATAGCCCACCCCCGACACCCCAACGGGGACCCTTAAATACGTGACAAAAGGATACATCGGACCGGACCCGCCGATAAGGGGGTGGACCACCGGCTCTTTGCCGTAGACCTCCCGGGCGGCCTGGATGGTGAGCCGGACAAAGGGGTCTTCGGGGTCGACCCGGGCCGGATGCTCGGCCGAAAGAAGTTCGGCCTCGACGTCCGCAAAGCCCTGGGCCTTAAGGTGGGCCTTTAGCTTTTCGAAGATGTCGAAGGGGTCCTGCTCGGGAATAAGCCTGAAGTCGACCTTGGCCATGGCCTCGGCCGGCAGGACCG
>Ga0197143_1000381_pt1 | contig 51061 bp, 42 predicted proteins | sample GBS70_MetaG_FD_148603 | JGI IMG/M metagenome (GOLD analysis project Ga0197143, IMG submission 148603) | Sediment microbial communities from Great Boiling Springs, Gerlach, Nevada, United States - GBS 70_MetaG | ecosystem: Environmental > Aquatic > Thermal springs > Hot (42-90C) > Sediment... | reverse complement strand
GTGCCGGCCCACCATGTCCACGGCGAAATCCCCGGGCTTGAAGCTGAGGCCCGCACCACCATGAACATAGTAGAGCGAGACATCCTCATGCAGATCTATCAGAGGAGGCGAGACCATGCTCCACCAGACGCTGGGCGCCCAGATAAAAAACTATCACCCGTGACCGGCGGCTGGTGGGCGGCTAGAAGCTTTGGGTAGAGGCTCGCCTTCTGAAGGGGTCTGACAAGTCTTCGTTAATGTACACCCGGCACCTCGCTATATGTTACGGAGTCCAAATCATGGAGGGATCAATATCACATAAAAAAGCAGTGCCCCGAGTAGGCTGTGATGGAAATAAAAAATGGATTCTTTCCGGAGCGTTTTAGGACCGGAAGCGAAATTATCTGGCTTCTTGGCTGTCGCTTATGATCTCAGGCCACAAAATCTTAAATAAAATAAACCCATCGTTCAATGCCATGAGCTCCAGAATCCAGTTCCTGCTGGAGCAGGTCAGGGCTCAGGTCAGAAGAAGGGAGGAGACTGACAGGAAGGTGTCCTACGCGTGGCTGATCTTTTTAATCCTCTGGGCAATCGTCGTCCTAGCGCTGATAGCCGTCATCTTCGCCTTCCCAGCCCTCCTGCCGATTATCTACGGAGTCGCGATTCTGGTTCAGATCCCCTACCTGATCCTGCTCTACATGCTGATCTCGAGGAGGAACAGGCACTTCGCCCGGCAGCAGAGATTGTTCGAATATACGCTCGAGTTCCTCAGGGAGGCTTCAAAGGCGAGAAACGTCAACCCCGAGGCCAGGCTCATGTCGGTCGAGAGGGAGCTGAGGGAGGCGAGGGACGAGGAAGGGGAGAAGAACGCGGTTATCTGGGTCATCTTGACGTTATTCACGGGGATCTTGGGCCTCTACGTCTACTACTTCCTGATGAAGGACTTCCCGAAGCACGAAAGAAGGGAGGACAGGATCCTTGAGGACGTAAACGCGGCGCTCACATCGATGGGAGCGATGCCGCTGCCGAAAAGGGAGGAGGCCATACCTAACAGGAGCTTCGCGCTATACTTCGTGCTTTCGCTAGTTACCGTCGGCATCTTCGCGATATACTGGCTTTACACCCTGATCAGGGACCCGAATATCCACTTCAGGGAGCAGGCGAGAATCGAGGACGACCTCATCAGAAGGATTGAGGTCCTCGCCTCCTGATGCCGAAATAACTCACATAATTTTTCAGTCCATGGAGCGTATTATGCTTCCTGTCCTGATGCTCCTCGCGTTAGTGGTTGCGGGTCAGGGAGCGCAGATCACGGTTTACCGGATCCACCTCAATGCTGATGGATCGGCCCTCTGGACCATCGAGCACAAATATCCTCTCGGTGAGAAGACCTCCTCTGACCTCTTCGAGTGGGCCAGCAATAACCTGGGCTCCTTAGCCGTGAGCTACAAGACCAGGCTCGAGTCGATCGTCAGCAAAATTTCATCGCAGCTCCGAAGGCCCATGTCGGTCGAGAACCTGAGCATTACGGCAAAGGTAACGGATACACTGAGCGGCAGCGTCGGCGTCATAAGGGTCGAGTTCGTCTGGAGGGGCTTCGCTAGGCTGCTTGAGGACAGCAAAATCGAGGTAGGTGACGTCTTCATCGGAGGACTGGTGCTCCTCGACGGCGAATCCCTGAGGTCCGTCTTACCGGAGGGGATGTCCATTTCAGAAATATAGCCGAAGCCTGACGTGACAGGAGCCGGCTTCGTTGAATGGGCAGGAAGGAGGGTCTTCTCGGACGGGGAACCGAGGATCGTTCTGGCAGTTATGCGACCGAGTGCCCCAGCAACCAGTCCACAAACGAATCCAGCCGTTCCGTGGGTGTTCCTGATCCTGGTCCTAGCAATTACAGTGGCGGCCCTTCTGGCGAGGAGGAGGCGCCCCGCGAGGCCCCAGCACGAGGTGGACGCCGTTCTAAGGGTCCCCCAAAAGTATGGAGGGATGACCTCCTAGTCGAGAATAGTCAGGGAGACAGGACTTCCGAAGTCGGTGGTCAGCACCATACTGAAGGTCCTTGAAGGGCAGGGTGTAGTGGTCAGACAGAAGGCAGGTAAGGAGAAGCTGGTGAGGCTCCTGAAGAAGACAATATAGGAAATAAAATTTTCTCCACGGGTTCTCGCGACGGGTCGGGTCAGGCGGGGGCTGTCTCCCCGACGGGCTTCTCCTCCGGTGGCTCCTCCGGCTTCGGTTTTGCCGCGGGTTTCTTTACTGGCTTCTTCTTTGCCGCCGCCTTTTTCTTCGCTTGGCCTTCTTCATCTTCTTTGCAGACGTCTCGACTCAGTTACACTTACACTAAGGATCGCTATAATATAAGATCTGCTTACGGCACGGAGTCTCTCCAGCTTGAAGCGCTCAGAAACCTGATCCTTTTTCCGACAGTAAAGTCGAGGACCGGCTCCACCAGACGCTGGGCGCCCAGATAAAAAACTATCACCCGTGACCAAGGCGACCCTGCCGGCGCCAAGCCGGGTAGCCGCGCCCCGCGCGCCCTCGGTAAAGAATCAGGGGATTTAGGAAAATAACCGTAATATTCAGGAGGGCGGAGAGCCATAGGTGGAGGCGCGGGGGTCGCCAAGCCTGGTCAAAGGCGCAGGGCTGAGGCCCCTGTCCCGTAGACCACCCAGCTGGGCGGATGGGTTCGTGGGTTCAAATCCCACCCCCCGCACACGTATCGGCGCTACACTACCCGATACTTCTCGACCGCTCTTCTGAAGTCTTCTCCGCGTCTAATCGCCTCTCTGAAGCCCGTCTCCCTCGAAACCTTCTCCTCAGCCAATCTGACGACCTCCTCCGCCACCTGCCTCGGGATAACTACGACGCCGTCGTAGTCTCCGAACACCAGGTCGCCCGGGTTGACGCGGACTCCGCCGCACACCACCTCGATCTGGGTCGCGGAGAACTCGACGCGGCCCTTCGAGTCGGCCGGTGTCGTGCCTGTTGCGAAGACTTGGAAGGGCGGAGAGATCTCCAGTATCTTCGGCACGTCTCTGATGGCTCCGTCTGTCACGGCTCCCGCCGCACCCCTCCCCCTAGCCGCGTTGGACATGAGCTCGCCCCAGCAAGCGGCCGACCTGTTGCCCCCTGCGGCCACCACGACCACGCATCCAGGATAGCAGTGGTCAAAGATCGATGCTAGGGACTCAACATCCCTCTCAAGCCTCCTGTAGTGGGCGTACCAGTAGGTCGAGACCGTGACTGCAGGCCCCGCGAGTTTTTCGCTTGGGTGGAGGGGCCTTATGTCGTGCTGCATGACCTGCTCGGTGTAGCCTAGGTCGTCGAGGACGTCGGCGACGGCGGGCACGTAGAGTCCCTTCAGACGCTTGACTATGTCGGAGGACATGGCCAAAAACGACGACGGGGGCGCTATATAGTTTCCAGGGACTACTCCCTGCACGGCTAAGTGCCTACTTCATCCTGCTGCTGGCGTAGGCCGACGCCGCGACCCAGACCTGGCTGACGACCAATAGGTCATAGGCCCAGAGCGAGAAGAGGTAGCTGGCGAACTCCGCGTAACCTAGCCCGAACTGTGGCGCGGTAAGCACATCGCCGGCGACCAGAGCAAGCTTCACGACACCCGCCACAGATATGTACCGTAGGCCCCGCCTTCCAACCCTACCCGACAGTAGCGCGGCAAGCATAAACACATCGGCCCCAACCAATGCGGCGAGGCCATAAGCGTGGTCGGGTGCTACGGCCCAGAGCTCCGCATCGGTCAGGAGAAGCCAGACTCCACCGAATATGGAGGATAAGAGCGACGCGTAGAGCGCTAGGGAGGCGGCCCTCAACTCTCGGGAAGGATTATGATGGTTCCCTCCTGCCCCCTCTCCCTGTGGCTCAGACCAAAGGGCGGCTTGACGCTGCAGTAATACTTGTACTCGCCGGGGTAGGAGGCCAAGAACTCTATCACCTGTGTTTGGCCCCTCGAGAGCCTCTCGGACCTCACATCGTAGGGCGATGGGCTCCCGCTGTCGAGGACGAAGTCGTGGACTATCGGTCCGCTCCCATTCCCCACCAGAGTGATCCTCACCCTGTCGCCGGCCCTGACCGTTATCGTTGGGCCTCCACTAGAGGCGTTGTATCCGTAATCGTTCAGGTAGAGCGTAAGCTCGACAATCCTTTCCTCGGCCCTCAGTGGCTGGCCAGCCGGCTCCCCCCGCGTGGTCTCAGGGGCCCGAGTCTCGATGGTGGTCGCTCCACCCGTCTGGGGCTGCGTCTGGGAAGCGAGCATCACTAGGGCCCCTCCCGCGATTACTAAGGCGGCTATTATAGCCACTAGGGCTGCGGGTTTAGACATGCTTGTTTTCAAGCCCTGTCCCGTAATAAACGTTGCTGACGAATCATATACTTGGTTGACGCCCCGTCTCCCATGTGGTACCGGCGGTCGAGGTGGTGTTGGCGGAGAGCCAGGCTGATGGGCTAATGTTAATATGTGGGTACGAACCGTATTATTGCTCGGCAAGCGTGATTCGAGCTATTATGGTGGTGATGTATTCTGTCGAGCAGGTCTTCTAAATCTAAGCGGGCCGCTAGGGTGCAACAGACGCAGGTTGCGCCACCGATCCTGGAGCACGAGCTGGTGCCGAAGCACGAGATAATGAGGCCTGAGGAGGTGCGGGAGCTGCTTGAGAGGTATCGCATAACGCTCAACGAGCTTCCCAGGATCCTTGTTAGCGACCCAGTCGTGAGGGAGCTTGGCGCAAACCCTGGGGATGTCCTCAGGATAACGAGGCCCTCGCCCACGGCAGGCGTCGCGACGTATTACAGGCTTGTGGTGAGGGAGGAGTGAAGATCAGGGAGGATAGACAGATTCTTACAACCGAGGATCTCTGGGAGATAGCCAGGGCCTACTTGGACGACGAGGGACTGATCAGCCACCACCTCAAGTCTTACGACTACTTTGTCAAGGAGGGGCTGAAGAACCTGATCCTCAGCATGAGCCCCGTCGAGATCAAGGCTAGGGGGAAGGCGGAGCTCCGCTTCGAGAGCGTCGAGATTGGCTCGCCCCGCGTCGTAGAGACCGACGGGATGGTCAGGGAGAACATAACTCCGATGGAGTGTAGGCTCAGGAACCTCACCTACGCCGCCCCCATCTACGTCAAGATGAGCCTCTACGTCGACGACAAACCCGTCGTTCTTGGAGAGAGAGTCATGATTGGCTCAATACCCATCATGGTGAAGTCCTCCATCTGCCCTCTGAGCCGGATGACTCCAGAGGAGCTGATGGCGATAGGCGAGGACCCGCTAGACCCTGGCGGATACTTCATAATCAACGGCTCCGAGAGGGTCATAGTGGCGATAGAGGACCTCTCGCCCAACAAGGTCTTGGTTACGGCGAAGGATAAGGAGAGCCGCCAGTTCTCAGCCATGCTCCTCTCATCGGCCCAGGGCAGGATGAGCAAGGTCGAGGTGACCTACAAGGACGGTGGGCCGGTCAAGGTCTTCTTCTCAAGGATCTACAAGGGGATCCCCCTGATAATCATGCTTAGAGCTCTGGGACTCACGAAGGACAACGAGATCGTCAACCTAGTCTCAAGCGACCCGGCGGTCCAAGAGCTCCTAGAGCCCTCGTTCCGCGAGTCGGAGGGTATCGAGACGCCGGACGAGGCCCTAGTCTACATCGGAAACAGGATAGCCTTTGGGTACGCTGAGGAGTATAGGAAGCAGAGGGCTGAGCAGATGATAGACAGCATATTCCTGCTTCACGTGGGCACGACGCCCGACGCGAGGTACAAGAAGGGAATAATGCTCTGCGACATGGTTGGGAAGCTTCTTGAGACAGCCGCGGGGCTTAGGAAGCCCGCCGACAAGGACCACTACGGAAACAAGAAGCTGAAGCTTGAGAACCCGCTGCTCACGGAGCTCTACAGGATGGCGCTGACCCGCCTTATCAGGGACATCAAGTACCAGCTCGAGAAGAGCATGGCCTCGCGACACCCCATAACCATCTCGCCCTTCGTAAGGCCGAGCATCGTCAACGACGTGGTCGTCCACGCCTTCGCGACGGGCAACTGGCCGGGAGGAAGGGTTGGCGTCACACAGCTCCTGAACAGGACCAACTACCTCGCGACGGTGAGCCACCTGCGGAGGGTCCAGTCAACCCTAAGCAGGAGCCAGGCCCACTTTGAGGCCAGGGATCTCCACGGGACCCACTGGGGCAGGATTTGCCCCGTCGAGACTCCGGAGGGAGCTAACTCGGGCCTCGTGAAGAACCTCGCCCTCGGGGCTGACGTGACTGTCCCGCTCTCGCAGCAGGACAAGATCGAGCTGAAGAGGAGGCTGGTGGACCTGGGGATGGTTGGAGTCATGGTGGCCTTGGACGAGAGGAAGAGGGGCCGGAAGAGGAGCTTCGCCGCGAAGGTGTACCTTGACAGCGAGCTCATAGGTTATCACCCGGATGGTGCAGAGCTGGTGCGGAAGCTGCGGGAGATGCGGAGGAAGGGCGAGATCAGCACCTCCGTCAACTTCTATCTGGCCGAGTATAACCATGTCCAGGAGGTGGAGATTAATACTGATGAAGGCCGCGTCAGGAGGCCGCTCATCGTGCTTGAGAATGGTGTGCTTAAGCTCTCCCAGAGGCTTATCGAGTCCCTCTCAAACGGCACCTTCAGGTTCCGCGACCTGATCTCGGTGGGGGTGGTCGAGCTGCTTGACGCGAGCGAGGAGGAGAACATGCTGATCGCCCTCAGCCCTGATGAGGCCACCCCGCGCCACTCCCATCTCGAGATCTCCCCACTATTCATGCTCGGCGCCGTCGCCTCGATCATACCCTACAGCGATCACAACCAGTCTCCGAGGAATGTCTACGAGGCCTCGATGGCGAAGCAGGCTCTCGGCGTCCCTCTCATCAGCCTCAGCCTAAGGCCGGACTCGAGGCTCCACCTGCTAATCTATCCCCAGAAACCGATCGTCGTGACCCGGACTATGAAGATGCTCTCGCTCATGGATAGGCCTATCGGCCAGAACCTCGTCGTCGCTGTCCTCACGGGCTACGGATACAACATGGAGGACGCCGTGGTGCTGAACAAGTCTTCGATAGAGAGGGGCGTAGGCTACAGCATAAGCTTCAGGACCTACGAAGTCGAGGCGAAGCAGTACATCGGGGGCGAGCGCGACAGGCTCACAATCCCCGAGCCGAACGTGAGGGGATACAGGGGCGAGCAGTACTACAGGGTCTTGGACTCGGACGGACTAGCAATCCCCGAGTCGGACGTCACGGGAGGCATGGCTATAGTGGGGATGGTCAGCCCGCCGAGGTTCATGGAGGAGTACCTGAGGGCGCCGGCAAGGGAGATGGTCTGGCGTGATTCTTCGGAGGTTGTTCGGCCCACCGAGGCTGGGGTAGTCGACAACATCTGGATAAGCCGGTCCCTTGAGGATACCACGCTGGTTAAGGCCCGTGTCAGGACGGACTGCTTCGCCGAGATAGGTGACAAGTTCGCCTCGAGGCACGGGCAGAAGGGAGTCGTCGGTATGGTCTTCCCGCAGGCCGACATGCCCTACACCGCAAGCGGCATAGTCCCCGACCTCATAATCAACCCCCACGCATTCCCCTCTAGGATGACCGTGGGCCAGCTGATAGAGAGCCTGGCGGGCAAGCTCGGCAGCCTGACGGGCCGCGAGATCGACGGCTCACCCTTCATAGGCAAGCCCCTAGAGGAGATCAAGGCCGAGCTAGAGGCGCTGGGCTTCAAGTCGTCGGGCACCGAGGTGATGTACGACGGACTCACGGGTAGGAGGTACGAGGTAGAGATCTTCATAGGCGTTGTCTATTACCAGAGGCTCCACCACCTAGTCCGGGACAAGATACACGCGAGGTCGAGGGGGCAGGTCCAGATACTGACGAGGCAGCCGACGGAGGGGAGGTCGAGGGGTGGTGGGCTGAAGTTCGGCGAGATGGAGCGCGACTGCCTGATGGCCTACGGCGCCAGCTACCTCCTCCTCGACAGGCTGCTGGAGCAGAGCGACAAGTACACCGTCTATTTCTGCGAGAAGTGTGGCCTCCCAGCATACTACGACTTAAAGCAGAACCAGCTTATCTGTCCGATCCACAAGAAGGACTTCACGGGCAGGGTCGTGACTATGTCATACGCCTTCTTCCTACTGCTTAACGAGATGCTCTCGATGGGGATTTACCCGAAGCTAATCTTCGAGGAGGTGAGCTAGCATGATGAAGGGTGTTATCTCGGCCATCAAGTTCGGCATCCTCTCGCCCAGCATGATCCGGAACATGAGCGTGGTGGAGGTCCAGAGCCCTGACACCTATGACGAGGACGGCGTGCCCATACCGACAGGCGTGATGGACCCGCTTCTCGGCACGCTCGAGCCTGGGCAGAGGTGCAAGACTTGCGGCAACACGTATCTCTCCTGCCCGGGCCACTTTGGCCACATAGAGCTCGCAGTACCCGTCATCCACATCGGCTTCGTGAAGATAATCCACGAACTTCTCAAGTGTACCTGCAGGTCCTGCGGCCGACTACTCCTGCCGGAGGAGGAGCTGGAACAGATGCGGGCGAGGCTGAGGCAGCTCAAGGAGGAGGGGAGGCTCTACAAGCACCTATTCTACAGGATTAAGCAGAAAGCCATGACGGCGCAGACATGCCCCCACTGCGGTGAGAGGCAGTATAAGGTCGAGCTGGAGAAACCCTCTACCTTCATAGAGTCGACGCCCCAGGGAGCCGTGCGGCTCACGGCTAGCTCCGTCAGGCAGAGGCTCGAGAGGATACCGAACTCTGACCTCGAGCTCCTCGACATAGACCCACAGTCCTCAAGGCCTGAGTGGATGGTCCTGACGGTCCTACCCGTCCCGCCTGTCTATGTCCGGCCCTCGATAACCCTGGAGAGCAACTACCGCTCGGAGGACGACCTGACACACAAGCTCGTCGACATACTTAGGGTGAACCAGAGGCTGAAGGAGAGCATCGCGGCCGCGGCCCCCTCGCCGGTTGTGGCGGAGCTGGCAGACCTCCTACAGTACCACGTGACGACCTACATCAACAACGAGACGATAGGGATATCGCCGGCGCAGCACAGGTCGGGCCGCATCCTCAAGACGCTTGCGCAGAGGCTGAAGGGGAAGGAGGGTAGGTTCAGGCTAAACCTCTCGGGCAAGAGGGTCGACTTCTCGGCCAGGACCGTGATCTCCCCAGACCCGCTCATCGACTTTGACGAGGTCGGAGTCCCCCAGGAGATCGCGATGCAGCTGACCGTGCCGGAGACCGTGACGCCTTGGAACAAGGAGAAGCTGAAGAAGCTGGTGAGGAACGGGCCCGATAAGTATCCGGGGGCCAAATACATCATCAAGCCGGATAAGAAGATGGTGAGGCTGAAGTATGTCCACAACCTCGACGAGGTCGCCGAGACGCTGGAGGAGGGATGGGTCGTCGAGAGGCACTTGATGGATGGCGACATAGTCCTGTTTAACAGGCAGCCCAGCCTCCACAGGGTCTCGATCATGGCTCACAGGGTCCGGATCCTGCCCTACAAGACCTTCAGGCTTAACCTGGCGGTCTGCACCCCCTACAACGCCGACTTCGACGGAGACGAGATGAACCTGCACGTCCCCCAGAGCGAGGAGGCTCAGGCCGAGGCCCGCCTACTGCTCCAGGTCCAGCGGAACATAATCTCCGCCAGATATGGAGCCCCGATCATCGGCGCTATAAGAGACTTCCTCACATCTCTATACCTGCTCACGAAGGACGGCACCTACCTGTCTAAGCAGGAGGTGGGCTATCTGGTCGCAGCCATCGGGTACAGGGGCGAGCTGCCTCCTCCAGAGAAGCCCGGCCCGACCCCGCTCTGGAGCGGGAAGCAGATCTTCAGCCTCCTACTACCCCCAGACTTCTCTCACAGGGTCCCAACAAACTTTAATCCATCGGTCCAAGCCGTCATCGAGAGAGGCCGTCTCGTCGAGGGCTTCGTAGACAAGGCCGTCGTCGGGGTTGAGAAGCCTAACAGCGCCCTCCACAGAATATTCAGGGAGTACGGCAGCGAGGTCGCGGCTAGGTTCCTGAACGGCGTGGTTAGGCTGGCGAACGCCTACATCAACATGAGGGGCTTCACGCTAGGCATCGACAGCCTCACCGTCCCTGCGGAGGCCTACAAGAAGGTGTCAAGCATCTTGGACAAGATGGAGCAGGGCTTTGAGGACCTGAAACGCGCATATGAGAAGGGGCAGCTGGAGGTTAGGCCTGGGGAGACGCCTGAAAAGGCCTTCGAGTCTGAGATACTTGAGCTGTTGTCTAGGACGCGCGACGAGATTGGCGGATTCATAAGGAAGTACGTCTCGCCCGATAACCCGCTCGTTGTCATGGCGAGGACCGGGGCCCGCGGAAGCACGCTCAACATAGACCAGATGATCGCGATAGTTGGGCAGCAGGCCGTGAGGAGGGAGAGGCCGAGCAGGGGCTTCCAAGATAGGGTGCTGTGCTTCTTCGAGAGAGGAGACCTCTCGCCCAGGGCCAGGGGATTCGTCTACAGGCCCTTCATAAAGGGCCTCGACCCGATCGAGTTCTTCTTCCACCTCATGGGAGGCAGAGACGGCCTCGTGGACACGGCTGTCAGGACGCAGCAGAGCGGATACATGCAGAGGAGGCTGATAAACGCGCTGGAATCGCTCTACGTGGAGTTTGACGGCTCCGTCAGGATGTCCGACACTAAGAAGATAGTCCAGTTCCTCTATGGCGAGGACGGGGTTGACCCCGGCAAGAGCGATCACGGGAGGCCCTTCACTCCCCGGATTATCGTGGAGCAGGTCCTCTCGGAGGTAGGGCATAGCGGCGGGGCCGCGTCTAGGGAGGAAATCAGGGCCGTGGCGCAGAGATACGAGGGCCTCATGCCTAGGCTGGCGGTCGACGAGCTTGTGGAGGCTTGTGATAAGTTACGAGTCCCTAGTTCGGCGCTCGACAAAATATTCTCAACGGCCTACAAGATGTATCTCCAGAGCCTCGTCGAGAGCGGAGACCCCGTAGGCATCATAGCGGCCCAGTCCATCGGCGAGCCGGGCACGCAGCTAACGCTGAGGACCTTCCACTTCGCGGGGGTCAGGGAGCAGAGCATCCTCGTGGGGCTCCCGCGGCTAATCGAGATAATAGACGCTAGAAGAACCCCATCCACCCCAATGATGACCGTCTATCTGAAGCCCCCCTACAACAAGGACCCGAAGGCAGCTCGGAAGGTCGCCCAGAGGCTCCAGTACGTGAGCGTCGGAGACATAATCGATGAGGTGAGGATAGACGCCAGGACCGGCGACCTGATCCTTATCCTCGACGAGGAGGAGCAGAGGGACCTCGGCGTGACGAAGGAGGAGCTGCTCGCAGCCCTCAAGCAGTATAAGCCGAAGTTCGTCGACTCGAGGCGCAGCATAGTTCTTAAGGTTCCTGAGGCAGACATGGAGGCCCTCGACCTAGTCAAGGCGCGGATACTGGGCATAAGGGTCCGCGGGGTCAGGAAAGTGACCAAGGCCATCGTCAGGAAGTCTGGGGACGAGTACGTAATACAGACGGAGGGGTCCAACCTGAGGGAGGTGGCGAGCATCCCCGAGGTGGACTTCAAGAGGGTTAGGACGAACGACATACACGAGGTGGCGGCGGTCCTCGGGATCGAGGCGGCGCGGCAGCTCATAGTGGAGGAGGCGCGACACCTATTGAGGGAGCAGGGACTGGACGTCGACGTGCGTCACCTACTACTACTAGCAGACGCTATGACCCTTGACGGCCGCGTGAGGCAGGTGGGGCGGCACGGAGTCGTGAGGCTGAAGAGCAGCGTCCTGGCGAGGGCTGCCTTTGAGATAAGCTTCCAGACCCTGGTAGAGGCTGCGGCCTCAGGCGAGGTCGACTACCTTCGGGGCAACATCGAGAGGATATTAATAGGAAAGGAGGTACCTGTTGGGACTGGGAGGGTGACGCTGCTGATGCGGTACAGCGACCTCGTTGGTGCGGGGTCTAACGGTAGGGGAGGGGTGGTGGAGGGCGGTGGACATTAAAAGGGAGCTCGGCGTCGTGAGGATGACTGGTAAATACATCGTCGGCTTCAGGCAGAGCTATCTCAGCGTGCTCAGGGGCGCGGCGAAGGCTGTTATACTGGCTAGCAACTGCCCCTCAAAGCTCAGGACCATGATGGAGATCGCGGCGAGGGCCTCCGGCGTCCAAGTGATATATGCAGACATAGACTCGAGAGAGCTCGGAAAGGCCGTCGGCAAGCCCTTTTGGGTCTCGACCCTATCGGTCATAGATCCGGGTAACTCCTCGATTCTAGGCGGTCAGGATTGACTGGCGGCGAAGTGAAGCTAACGGAGAACGAGCTGCGCCTCGTCTCTCTTTTCCAGAGCTACACCGGCGCGACCGTGCTTGACTGCCTAGCTGAGCAGGACCTGATCGTCTTCCTCGTGAGGGAGGGAGAGATCGGGAGGGCTGTGGGTAGGGGCGGGCTGAAGGTGCAGGAGCTCTCAAACATCCTGAAGAAGAGGCTGAAGGTGGTCGAGTACTCGGGGGACGCCGCCTCCTTCCTCATAAACGCCGTGAAGCCCGCCGAGGTGAAGGAGGTGAAGATCGTCCAGGAAAACAACGGGACAACGGTAGCCATAATAAAGGTCGACCCAGCGAAGAAGGCCCTCGCGATAGGTAAGGGGGGAAGGAACGTCGACCTCGTCAGGAAGATGGCTAAGAGGCACTTCAAGATCGACAAGGTCCTAATCGAGTAGGCGGTAATGGAGATTCTGGTCAAGACGGCGCTGGGGCTCGAGGAGGTCTGCGCATCTAGGATACTTGAGCTCGACCCGTCGGCCGAGGTCATCGCCAGGCCCGGCGGCTATGCGGGGCTGGTCTGCGTAAAGAGCTGTAGGGAGCCCGAGGCGCTGGCCTCCGCGATAAGCTCCGAGGTCCTAGAGGCTGAGCACGTCTACCGGGTGCTAGAGACAGCTATGGCCACTATCAGCGACATAGCTGAGAAGGCCCTGCGGGCCATCGGCGGCCGGATCTCAAGCGGGGAGACCTTCGCCGTCAGGACCGTGAGGAGGGGAAGACACGGCTTCACCAGCCTCGACGTCAACGTGGCCGTCGGCGCGGCTATTCAGAGGGAGCTGGGAGCCCCAGTTGATCTGGACGAGCCCGACAAGGTCGTGAGGATAGAGATCGTCGGAGACGAGGCATACGTATCGGTCTACGAGGGCGCACTGGAGTGGTCTAAGATGGGGCCGGGGAAGACGGAGGCGCACCCCTTCTTCAGGAGAATCAGCGTGGTCCAGATGCCCTACCTCGGCCCGCCCAAGTCCTGTAGAGAGATGGGCTCCAGGATCGGGAGGGCTGCCCAGTCCTTCGAGGTCGGGGAGCTGGTGATCGCTCCCTCAGAGCCTGTCGAGGCCGGCGCCCTCGCAGAGTTTATCCAAGGCGTCCTCGAGGGTAGGGAGAGCCGGCTGAAGGTCCAGGAGCGAACCTACGCGAGGAGGCCCAGCCAGGTAGAGGTCCTGGTCCAAGACTTGTACCAGCTCGTCAGGGCCAGGCGCGGCGAGCCCATCGTCGTCTTCGAGCCCGAGGGTGTAGAGCTCCATAGGGCCGCTGAGAGGCTCCTAGAGCTCTACAGGTCTGCGAGGCGTATCAACTTCCTGTTCGGCTCTAGGGAGGGGATTCCGAAGGGCGTCTACAGGGCCGCAGACCTGGTCGTGGACCTCGCGCCCGCCATCACACTCCCGACGGAGCTCGCGGCCCCCACCGCGCTCCTCGCCGTATACACAGCGCTTAAGATGATGTCGCGGGGCGAGTCCCTGCAGGAGGGTGGCCCCGGCGAGGCCTAGCTGGCCGAGATCCTCTCGAGGAGGAGTTTGTTGAGGAGCGAGCCGTCTACCCTACCTCTATACTTTTTCATAAGCTCGCCCATCAGTCTTCCAGCCGCCCTCCCCCTCTCCTCCGGGGTAACCCCGCGGACAAGCTGGTCGATGAATTGTCTGACCTCCTCGAGGGGCGGGGCCCTCAGCCCCAGCCTGTCTACCGCCTCTTCTGGGCCCAGCGTGGGGTCCCTGCTCATCTCGGCCAGGACCTGTAGGGCCGACTCCTTCGCGGTTGCGCCCTCGCTGACGAGCCTGAAGTAGCCGGCGATTCTCTCTGTGTCGAGGTTCTCGACGGGGACCCCCTCCCTCCTGAGCTGCTTAAGCCCCTCGGTCAGGACGCTCGCCACCACGCTGGGCGCTATGCCTAGCCCAACAATGATCTCGAACTCCTCGACCCTCTCCTCGTCTATCAGCTCCCATGCCAGCTGGCTGCTCAGACCATAACGCCTCATGAGGTCCTCGGCGACCTTCTCGAGGGGTGGGGGGAGGCCTCGGGCTATCTCGGCTAGTAGGCTTGGCGAGACCCTGAAGGGCGGTATGTCGGTCTCGGGGTACATCCGGGCCGCCCCGGGCCGTGGCCTCAGGTAGACCGTCGTGCCGTCTTGGAGGGCGCCCCGCGTCTCGTCAGGTATAGTGTGGCAGGCCTGGGCAGCCCTAGTCCTAACGGCCTCCAGCGCCTCGCGGGCCCTCGCCCCCTCGTCAGCCACCAGGACGAAGGCGTCGCCCTCACCTGCCCCGACCAGAGTTCTGACGGAGCGCACCTCGTCCTCCGAGACGCCGTATCCCGGGAGCTCGTCCGAGTGGAATATCCCCTCGACTCCTCCCCAAGCCTTCGCGTATCCCGCCAGCTCCCTACCCAGCCTCACCTCGCCCTCGCCCCTCAGGAGGCCAGCGAAGCCCGGAAGCCTCAGGCAGAGCACGACCCCTCCCTCGGAGAGCTTCCTCCGGATCACGCGGCTACCCGTGTCCCTGAAGACGCCTGTTACGTCATGGATGGGTTGGGACTCGACGAGGCTTGGGGAGACCCCCCGCCTCCCCAGCTCCGCCATCACGTCCTGTAGGTGCTTGAGGCGCCTCGCCTCGAACTCCACTACCTTGGGGATCAGCTCGAGCTCCTGGACGCCCTTAACCTCCATGAGGCCGCTTCCGCGGACCGAGATGTTGAGGTCCTGCCTGACGGTTCCAAGCCCCCTCTTCACACCCCTCGTGGCCCTCAGCAGCCTTCCTATAGCCTCAGCAGCCCTCGCAGCCTCCTGTGGCGAGGTGAGGACCGGCCCCGTCGAGACCTCTATGAGCGGTATCCCGAGCCTCGTAAGGTCGTAGACGACCTCGCTCGGCGTTGATCTTACTATCCTAGCCGCGTCCTCCTCGAGGGTTATGGTCTGGATCGGGACGGCTAGGCCGTCAATCCTTATTTCTCCACCAAGCGCGACCACGCAGGTCCTCTGGAACCCAGAGGTGTTAGACCCGTCGATAACTATCTTCCTCATCACGTGTATCTCGTCGAGTGGCCTCGCACCAACCATCAGGGCGGTGGTCAGGGCTATCCTCACGGCCTCCTCGTTGATCGGGTGCGGCGGCTCCTCGTCCAGCTCCACAAGACACGTCGCCGAGGGGTCGGAGAGATAGACGATCCTCCGCATCCTCCTCGACTCGAACCTCGCCGCCTGGTCGACCTCCCCGAGCTCGCTCTGGGTCTCCCTCAGGTACCGCGCGACCTCGATCCTAGCCCCCCCACGGAGGGGAGGGGAGGTGCTGCAGGGGCAGAAGAGCTTCCTCCTAGTGTTGAGCTGCCTATGTATCTCGAGGCCGACCCTCAGGCCTAGCTCCTTGTAGTCCAGTTGCAAGCCACCTCCGGTAGGATCCTGGCGCCGATCTCGCCGGCGATGGGCCGCAGCATCAGCTCCCGGACACCTTCCAGGTCGTCGGCGCGGCTCAGGGTCCACATAAGTTTCACGAGGGCCACCTCTGGGAGCATGTCCTCGAGCTGTGTCACCCCAGCAGCTAGGAGGTCGCGCCCCGTGTTGTAGACCCGCATGTTGACGCGGCCGAACCTGCACTGGGAACACATCCCCACGAAGAAGCCTGAATCGGTGAGTCTCCTGATCACGGGTATCCACCTCCTAGCGACGTGGCCAAGCCCGGTCCCCTCTATCACCACCCCCCGGAACCCGCTCGCCTCAAGGTACTCTAGGATCTGCGGCCCCATCGAGGGATAAAACTTCACGAGGGCGGCCCTGTCGCTGAAGCCGGGTGCGTAGACGAAGCCGTCCAGCCCGCGGGGATGGTAGTCTGCGTCGAGAATCTCGAGCGAGCCGGACCTGTATAGCGCGAGAGGGCTGGCGTTGACGCTCCTGAAGGCGTTCCTGGCGCTCGTATGCATCTTGACGACGCGGGTGCCCCGGTGTATCGCGACCTCGTCGTCCGAGTGCCAAGAGTGCATCGCGAGCACGACTTCGCCGAACGGAGCCCTGGCGGCGGTCCAGACCGCTGCTATAAGGTTGGTTGCCGCGTCGCTTGAGGGCCTATCGCTGCTCCTCTGCGCACCCACCAGAACTATCGGGACCGGCGGCCTCTGGAGGGCGAAGCTCAGGGCCGCCGCCGTGTAGTGCATCGTGTCTGTCCCGTGGGTCAGGACAACACCCTCGCCTCCCCCCCTAACAACTTGGTAGACCCTCTCCGCGATCAGCTCCCACTCCTTCACCGTAAGATCCTCGCTGTAGACCGAGAGGAGGACCTCGGCCTCTACGTAGGCCACGTCGTAGAGCTCGGGGACAAGCGAGACCAAGTCTTCGGAGGAGATGGCGGGCCTAACGGCGCCTGTCCTGTAGTCCACCCTGCTAGCGATCGTCCCACCCGTGCCTATCACCCTGACCCTCGGAAGGTCCGGCCTCTGGGGCGGGGTTGGCGGCCTTGTGAAGGCCGGCCGGCGGCCTGGCGCTATCCTCCTGATCGTGCAGGAGGGGTCGACTGCGACACCCACGTTGTAGCCGTTGGGGAGCTTGATGACTATTATGTTCTCGGCGGAGAGCTCGGTCTTGGACATGAGGAGCCCCCGGAACCTCGAGCCGTCAGGCCTCTCGACCTCGACCTCGTCGCCGACCTCACATCCCGCGCCCCTGATCATCTCGAGAAGGAGGCCCGAGTAGCCCTCCCACTTTTCAGAACTCATCGCCCAATAGACAGCTCAGCCCATCAAAAAACTTATGTTGTGAGGAAGGCGGAGCCCCCTTCTATCCTCCTACGCTCGGCCTCTTCCTCGGGCTTAAGATACAGACAGGCAAGGGGTGGGAGCGTGAGCGGGAGTGATGCAGGCCTTCCGTGGAAACTTATCTCCTCGGCCTCGACTCCCCCCATGTTGCCCCAGCCCGAGCCGCCGTACTCCGCGGCGTCCGTGTTCAGTATCTCTCGCCAGTAGCCCGCCATCGGCACCCCAACCCTATAGCCGGTCCTCGGGACGGGGGTGAAGTTGCAGACGACCATCACGACCCCCTCCCCATCAACGTCCTTCCTCAGGAATGATATGACGCTCTGCTCCCAGTCGTTGGCGTCGATCCACTCGAAGCCCCTCGGGTCCGTGTCGCCTGTGTGGAGTGCGGGCTCGCTCCTGTAAAGCCTGTTCAGGTCCTTGACGAGTCTCTGGAGGCCCCTGTGAGGCTCATATCGTAGGAGGTGCCAGTCGAGGCTTCTGTCGTGGCTCCACTCGGCCCACTGCCCGAACTCCCCACCCATGAAGAGGAGCTTTTTCCCGGGGAAGGCGTACATGAAGCCGTATAGGGCCCTGAGGTTGGCGAACTTCTGCCACGGGTCGAGCGGCATCTTGGATAGGAGGGAGCCCTTCCCGTGGACAACCTCGTCGTGCGAGAGAGGCAGGACAAAGTTCTCGGAGTAGGCGTACCAGGCGACGAACTTGAGTATGTCGTGGTGGTACTTCCTGTAGATCGGGTCCCTCGAGAAGTAGAAGAGCATGTCGTGCATCCAGCCCATGTTCCACTTGAGGCCGAAGCCTAGACCCCCTATGTAGGTAGGCCTGGAGACGTTGGGCCAGGCCGTCGACTCCTCGGCTATTGTCTGGACATCTGGATAGTACCTGTAGACGGCCTCGTTCAGCGCCCTGAGGAATGCTATCGCCTCGAGATTCTCCTTACCGCCGTATATGTTGGGGACCCAGCCGCCCGGCGGCCTCGAGTAGTCGAGGTAGAGCATAGAGGCCACGGCGTCAACCCTCAAGCCGTCCGCGTGGTACTTGTCGAGCCAGAAGAGTGCGCTGCTTATCAGGAAGGACCTCACCTCGTTCTTCCCATAGTCGAAGATGTGGCTGTCCCAGTCCGGGTGGATCCTCATCCTAGGGTCCTCGTACTCGTAGAGGTGTGTCCCGTCAAAGTAGGCGAGCCCGTACTCGTCGCGGGGGAAATGGGATGGCACCCAGTCGAGGATAACGCCGATGCCTTCGTGGTGTAGCGTGTCTATCAGGCGCATGAAGTCCTGCGGCTTCCCGTACCTACAGGTCGGGGCGAAGTATCCGCTGACCTGGTACCCCCACGAGGCGTAGAGCGGGTGCTCCATGACTGGCAGGAACTCCACATGCGTGAAGCCCATCTCCGAGACGTATCTAGGTAGCTGCTCGGCGAGCTCGAGGTAGGTCAGGTGCCGCCCAGCCTCCTCTGGGACGCGGCGCCAAGAGCCTAGGTGGACCTCATATATGCTGATGGGAGACCTAAGCGAGTTAGCCCTCCGTCGTCCACGCATCCACTCCTCATCGCCCCACGAGTAGTCGAGGCTCCAGACCACCGAGGCGGCCCCCGTCCTAGGCGCCTCGAAGAAGAAGGAGAAGGGGTCTGACTTGTCAGCGACGTATCCTCCTCTCCCAAACACCTTGTATTTGTAGAGCGTCCCCTGCCCGAGGCCGGGTATGAAGCCCTCCCATATCCCAGAGCCGTCGCCCCTCTTTCTCAGGGGGCTGGCGTCCGGGTCCCAGCCGTTAAACTCGCCGATGACCGAGACCTTCTCGGCGCTTGGTGCCCAGACGGCGAAGAAGACGCCGCTCTCGCCCTCCCGCTCGGTTATGTGGGCGCCCAGCTTCTCGTATAGCCGGTAGTGCGTCCCGCTCCTAAAGAGGTATACATCGTAGTCGGTTATGAGGCTCACGTCGTACAGCGGCTTCACCTCGCTTCGCGCCACCTCGCCCACCCGCACCTGGCCCGTATGCCTAGTATAGTGGGGGTCGTGGGGGTGGATAAACTATGCCTTGGCCCACCTCAATCTATGGCGCTACCCTCGTGGGGGTCCGCGGGAAGAGGGAGGCCATCCTTACGTGAGGCAGGTTGAGGATCCACTTGAGGACCCTCTCGACGCCCAGCCCGAAGCCTGCGTGGGGGACGGAGCCAAACCTCCGCAGATCTAGGTACCAGGAGTAGTCCTCGGGCCTCAGCCCCTCCTCGACGATCCTGTTGTATAGCTCCTCGTAGCTCTCGATCCTCACGCCCGATCCGACTATCTCTCCGTGACCATGAGGCGCGAGGAGGTCCGCACTCAGAGTAACCTCCCGGTTGGTTGGGTCTGGCTTGTGGTAGAAGGGCTTGATCTTGCTGGGGAAGTGGGTGAGGAAGACCGGCGTCTCGAACTCGCTCGAGATTATCCGCTCCTCATCGGCCCCTATGTCCATGCCCCAGCTGGCCTCGACGCCGTGCCTCGAGAGTATGTCGAGCGCCTCCGCGTAGGTGATCCTGGGGAACCTCCCCTCAACCTCCTCCGTCCTTATCCTCCTACCGATGATCCTCAGCTCCCTCTCGGAGAGTTCCGCAGTCCTAGTGACGACCCGCCTCACAAGCCTCTCCACAAGGTCTAGCAGATCCTCGAAGCCTGCAAAAGCCATCTCCGCCTCGACGTGCCAGAACTCGGTCAGGTGCCTAGTGGTCCTGCTCTTCTCTGCCCTGAAGCTCGGCTGGACGCTGTACACCCTCTCGAGGGCGAAGATCGCGGCCTCTTGGTAGAACTGGACGCTCTGGGTCAAATAGACGGGTTTCCCGAAGTAATCCACCTTAAAGAGCGTCGCCCCACCCTCGACAGCTGCCGTGACCAAGGTGGGGCAGTCCACCTCGACAAACCCCTCGGCCCTGAAGAACTCGTGTATTGCCCAGAGCATGTTTGATCTAACCCTCATCAGGGCCGAGACTCTCGGACTCCTGAGGTAGAGGTGTCTATAGTCGTAGAGTACTCGCGGGGAGACTCCCTTCCTGATGGGGAAGTCCTCCATCGCCCTGCCCAGAACCTCGAAGGATCTGCAGCTCACTTCGACGCCGCCTGGAGCCCTAGGGTCCCGCCGGACCACGCCCCTGACGAGGACCGCGGCCTCCCTCCCAACTTCGCTGGCGGCCGCGAAGCTCTGATCCTCCGCCACCCCCGACTTGACGGTTACCTGGACGACTCCTGTAGCGTCCCGGAGATCCAAGAAGACTAGCTTGCCGTGTCGCCTCCTCCTCCAGACCCAGCCCCGCAGCTCGACCTCCTCGCCCTCCTCCGCCTCGGACAACTCCCTAACGCTTCTCCTCAAGCTCTCCCAAGCCCTAGCGTCCCCCACCATTTTTATCCTTCTCCTCGCCAGCGCGTCGTCGTTTCGGGTATTTATCGAGCCGTATAACAGTGTTTTATGGTGCGCGTGGTTGCTCGAGATAAGAGACCTCTGGGCTAGCGTCGAGGGCAAGACGATTCTGAGGGGCGTGGACATGGTTGTGAGGAAGGGTGAGGTGGCGGCCCTGATGGGGCCCAACGGCAGCGGTAAGAGCACGCTGGCTATGGTGGTTATGGGGCATCCGAAATACACCGTCGAGAAGGGCGACATCCTCTTTAACGGTGAGAGTATACTGGGCCTCTCCCCGGACCAGAGGGCGAGGCTCGGACTCTTCCTCGCCTTCCAGTACCCCGTAGAGATAAGCGGCGTCACTATGGCGAACTTCCTGAGGCGGGCCTACCTCGCAGTCAGGGGAGAGGACCAGCAGAAGCTAAGCGCCTCCGAGTTCCACAGGCTCCTCGTCGAGAACTTCAAGCTGCTCCAGATGAGCGAAGCCTTCACCAAGAGGTACCTCAACGAGGGCTTCTCTGGGGGTGAGAAGAAGAGGGCGGAAATCGTCCAGCTGGCGACTCTCAACCCCAAGCTGGCTATCCTCGACGAGACGGACTCAGGTCTGGACATCGACAGCGTCAGGATCGTCGCCTCAGCCATCAAGAAGCTCAACGAGGAGAGAGGAACTACCTTCCTCGTCATAACCCACTACGCCAGGATCCTCGACTATCTCAGACCTGACACCGTCCACGTGATGCATGAGGGCAGGATAGCCGTCTCCGGGGGCTATGAGCTCGCGGTCGAGCTGGAGAAGAAGGGATACGCGGACCTCCTCTCAGGCTGAGCCGAATCCCTAGAGCCTGCCGGCCAGAGCCCTCACCACAACCTCATCGCTGACTTGGGAGAAATCGCGGTAGAACTCTCCGACGGCGTAGAACTCCTCCTCGACGTAAGGACAGACAACCTCGTCCGCGAGTTGGCCTATCTTGCTTACCGCCGTGGCCGAGGCGACGGGCGCAGCCGCTATGAGCCTGGCGGGCCTATGCCTCCTCAGCGTCATCAGGGCCGCCGCCATAGTCGTACCAGTGGCTAGGCCGTCATCCACCACTGCGACAACTTTCCCGGAGACATCTATAGGTTCCCTGCCGGACCTGTAGAGCATGCCCCTCCTCCTGAGCTGCTCGACATGTCTAGCAGCCTCGGCCATGATGCTCTCCCTCGAGAGGCCGTAGAAGGAGGCGACCTCCTCCTCTATCGCCACGTCGCCCTCCTCCGTGACCGCCGCGACCGCCAGCTCTTCGTTGAAGGGTGCGCCGATCTTCTTTACAGCTAGCGTGTCGAGGAGGGCTCCGAGCCTCCTAGCCACCTCTAGGGCCACCACGACTCCTCCCCTCGGAATCCCTATCGCCACAGCGCCGGGGCTCAGCTTGTTTCTCAGAGCCTCGGCCAGCTCCACGCCAGCCTCGGCCCTGTTGGAGAAATACTGCCTATCCATTACTTACCCAAAATCTAGCTTTGACGCTGGGCAGATTTACCCATTACTCATGGGCTAAGGGGGCGTGCGGCCCGTAGTCCTCCTTCTGTTCTAGGCGGGATCTATCTTCTCGGGGCCTGCCTCCTCGCCGGCGCGCCTCACGGGAGGCCAACCTTTCCCCGCCAGGGCCGCCCGTTTCATCCATTCTCCGCCACTCATCGCCACTCACCGTGGGTCATCTTCATCCGCGGCGGAGGGGTCTCGTTTCTGTGGCGTTGCCGCGGGTCTCCCCGCCCACCTCGCGGTGGCTGGCCGCGCCGGAGGGGGGAGGAACTTCCTCGGGACTCACCCGAAGCCCGCCCAGCCGCTCGCCTCCCCGATAATAGTGCTGCGGCGAGGTATTTTTTTGTTTTTTAGCCGGGTCTTCAGTCCCAATTAGGGCCCTCTACGCGGGCTGCAGGTAGGGTGGGGTGTGTCCGACAAGCTTCACATGTTTAAAACAGCTAGGGAGTGAAACATTGTAGGATGCAAAAGACTTATAACCAAAGACTTATAACCCTTAAAGTGCTGGAGGTGCGAGACATGAGAAGAAAGTTGTTTTACTCCGCGTCTATCGGCCTGCTGATGATATCCCTCCTGATACTAATCTTCGTCACGAATAATGCGCCGGCCACAGTCGGAGGCCGTTCCTTCACAGCAACCCTCTCTGGCTACAATGAAGCCCCATCAGTAGTGTCGAGGGGTCTTGGTTGGGCGCGCGTCCTGATATCTGAGGACGGGAAAAGCATATCGTACGAGCTAACCTACTACGGCTTATCAGGAGTAACTATGGCTCATATCCACCTAGGAAGGGAGGGGCATATTGGGGGCGTGGCTGTCTGGCTCTGCGGCGGGCCGAGGCCGCCCTGCCCACCATCATCAGGAACTGTGCGTGGTGTGATAACTTCGTCGGACGTTTTAGCGATAAGCGGGCAGGGGCTAGAGGCTGGAGACCTCGACGCGCTCATAGCCGCCATTCGTGCCGGAGCGGCATATGTAAACGTCCACACATCCAACTTCCCTGCCGGTGAGATTAGGGGACAGTTAAAAGGGCAGGAGTAGGATCCTCTAATGCCTCAGAGGACGCTGTAATCCCAGCTATTTCGCCTCTCCCCTGAGGTTGGCGGGCACGTCGCAGGAGAGGCCGGAGCTATAGATAGTCGTCTCGCCGCGTCCCTCGGAGGCCTCTCTCCCTATAGTCTCCTGCTCCCCCTTCCTCGCCACGGTTCTACCCCTGATACGGGCGACGATTTCGGCCATTATCGAGAGCGCTATCTCGGCCGGAGTCTTAGCCCCTATATCTATTCCGGCTGGAGCGCTTATGGACGCCACGAAGCTCTCGGGCAGGCCGATCCTCCTAAGCTCCTCGAAGTCGCGAGCGGCCCTCTGTCTGCTCGCGACAAGACCGATGTACATCGGCCTCGCCTTCGAGAGCTCGCTGATCACTTTCACGTCCCTCTCACCCTTTGTCAGGACCACCGCGCAGTCCCTCGGCCCGATACCTATGGTCGAGAGATCGACGTCTATGTCCGTGATCAGCCTGTCCGGCTGCGTCTCAAGCATCGGCATCGGGTCAACTACCCAGACATCGAAGCCGAGGGCCCTGCCGATCTTGACCAGGGCCTCCTCGACATCATCCTTCCCGCCCTGGCCGACCAGCACCAGTTTCCTCGGCGGAAGGACTGGATCGATGAAAATCTCCATCGTCCCGCCGCAGAAGGTCTCGACGAAGATCTCGTCCTGGCTGTGGGACATAGACATCTCCCTAAGCGAGCTCTCGGCGGTCGAGAGGTGGACCTTGACCAGCCTCGGCTCCTCCTCCCCAATAGCCTCCCGCGCGATAGAGATGACCGGGCCCTCAGGGCAGACGCCTCCAAGGGTCCCGTAGACTATCTCGCCCCGGTCGCTCACAACCATCTTGAACCCCGGCTTGCCCAGACTCGAGCCGGAAACCTTGACCACCGTCGCTATGGCGTAGGCCCTCCCCTCAGCCTCCAGCCTCCGCAGGGCCTCTCCAAGAGTCTTAGGCGACATCCCAAGCAACAGATGGGCCGCCCCGCCTATATATCGGTTCTTTAGCCTCTCAGACTCCGTAGACTGCTCAGCAGAATCCCTTGGAAATGGTGAATAAAGCTTAATTATTGGTAGAGTCAAACCAGATTCCAGGCATGGTTCAGGTCGTACTGACCTTCGACCCCTCACTCGGACATATGTTTCACAACTTCCCCCTCCTCAGCTTTCTCCCCTGCGCACCTGTAAGGTATGTCCCGCCCCCCGTGTACAGGTATCTGAGCAAGCCCGACGTGCGGGCAGACGAGTATGGGAGGGCCGTGCTGGCCCCCTACGGCATAAGGAAGGTCGAGGCATGCCTCAGGCTCAGATCAAGGCTCCGGGCGGAGGTCATACACCCGAATCACCTCGACAGGCACATCCGCGGAGACACAAAGATCATAGCCGTCAACACAATGGATCCTCTCGGCATAGGCCCCCTATCCCTCATGTTCAACAACTGTGGCCGTGAAAAGTCATGGGTCAGGCACGAGTTCGAGACCCTGATGCACTGGATAGGCGTCCTGAAGAGGGAGAGGTGCCCCGGAGCAAAGGTCGTGGTTGGTGGAGCGGGGGAGTGGGAGTTCGAGATTATGCCGGAGATGATCGAGGCCCTCGGGATAGACTATGTGGTGCAGGGCGAGATGGACGACATAATACACCTCCTCTTCGAGGGCATCGTCGAGGGCAGCATCGATAACACAATATTCCTTCACGGCTACAGGTCGACGGTCTTCGACAGTAAGGGCAGGGCCTCGATAATGTATGTGAAGGACCCCAAGGGCCACTTCATCACCAGGCACCCCTTCTCGAGGTTCAAGCTCCCCAAGATCGAGGATATACCCACGATCGTGGGCGCAGCGATAAGCGGCCAGGTCGAGATAATGAGGGGCTGCGGCCTCGACTGCGACTTCTGCGAAGTTACCACGAGGCCTCTCAGGTACTATCCTCCTGAGAAGGTCCTCGAGGAGGTTAAGGTGAATCTTAGGGCCGGAATCAAGAACGCCTGGTTCATAACTGACAACCAATGGGCCTATATGCTCAGGGACCCGAACTACTGGCCTAACAAAGAGGCCATCGTTAACCTCTACAGGACCGTCATGTCCTACGACGGCGTAACCCACGCAAACCCCATGCACGCAACGCTGGCACCAGTGGCAGCCGACCCTGAGCTCCCCATGTTAATCTCGAAGATCGTCGGCGCGGGTCCGGGAAAACACATCGGCGTCCAGATCGGTCTTGAGACAGGTAGCGACAAGCTCGTCCAAACCCACATGGCTAGGAAGGCTCTCCCCTTCAGGGTGGGGGTCGACGCTACTTGGGCAGAGATCGTGGTGGAGGCTAAGATGGCTCTGAACGCTGCCTACTGGATCCCCGCAGACACCATAATTCTCGGCATGTCTGGAGAGACGGACGACGACATCTGGGACACTATCGGTCTCATCAACTACATGGCCTCCCAAAACCTGCTCTTCACCGTAACCCCAATGGCCCTCGTGAGCCTAGGGTCGCTGAGGGGACAGAACGCCCTGACCGACGTCTACGCCAACCTGACTCCCGCCCAGGCGGCGCTGATATACACCAGCTGGAGAAACACGAAGAGGATGGCCGAGATCTTGGCGTGGCGTCTAGGGTCAGACACACCCCTCCTCAAGCTCTTGACGGGCGGCCTACTCGTCTTCGGAGCAAGCTTCTGGCTAGGGGCCCTTGAGAGGTATCTCAAGAGGCTTAACCCGATGACGGAGAGGGCGATCGAGAAGGCTAAGACCTACACCGTGATTCCGTCGAAGGGGACGGACTTTAGAAAGCTGAGGCAGCAGATGCGTGAGCTCTCCCTGAACAGGGCCCTCAGGCAAGGCGCATAGCTGTGTAGGCTTCAGAGGGTCCGCGCCGGCTCGTTTCAAACCCGTTTCAGCAAATACCTATATATGTTGAGAGGGGGTGTGCGGGATGTGGCCATGGCTAAGAGATGCTCGAGGACGCGCTTGGCCGCGTCTTTGGCGGTCTTGGTAGCCGCGGCGGTGTCTGCGGCTCTCCTACTGCAGAGCCAAGGCGGCCAGGAGGCCGAGGAGGACGTGATACTGACAGTCTATAGGACCGATTTCTGCGGCTGCTGCAAGCTGTATGAGGATTATCTCAGGAGTAGCGGCGTTGAGTTCAGGACGGTCGTGGTGGAGCCCGAGGCTCTTGAAAGGCTTAGGATGGCGCTGGGAATCCCTTCGGAGATGCATAGCTGCCACACCTCGACGCTGGGGCCATACTTTGTTGAGGGGCACGTACCCGTGGAGGCCATCGAGAAGCTCCTAGAGGAGAGGCCGATGCTGGGCGGCATAGCCCTCCCCGGCATGCCGCCGGGTTCTCCTGGAATGGGAGGCGCGAAGACGGCCCCACTACAAATATATGCGGTTAGGGATGGGTCGGCCTTTCTTTGGCTCGCTCTATAGCTCAACCAAAAACATAAGGATGTGGGTAGAACAGATATTAGTGTGATCTTCCACGCGCGGGAAAGACTGACGAGTGGATTAGCTCCCTAACATTGTTAGGTAGGATTGAGGATGAGAGCCACATGCCGAAGGCTCTTCTCTCGCTCGCGGATGAGGGGCGCTTGATGACGATGAGTCTCCTGAGGGCCCTGAGGATCTGGGTGTGCTTGTGGACCTTGGGTAGATAGTAGAGCCTGACTGTCCTGCCGACCTTCAGTCGCCTCTTGAGCCTGGCAAACCTGCCGAGCCTCATCTCGAGAAAGCTCACGTCACCTTGGTAGACAAGCTTGTTCAGGATGGTCTGGGCTGTAGAGGACTTACATTTAGCCCTCTTAGCGACCTCCCCCACGGGCATTGGCCCGTGCTTCTTGAGGACGCCTAGGAGCCTTACCGAGGCTGTGTTCCTAAGCATCTATCTTCTGTTTTAAAGATATTTAAGCCGCGATATAAGCATACATCCGACCCAAAGACCCAGAATACCCCGGTAAGTCCGCCAAAAAGAAGAATATTGGGGATGTAGACCCTACCGTTGGCGGAGAGGCATCGGTTTCTGGGGCATGGTTGGTGAGGGGTGGAGGCTCGCCACAGGCATCAGGGGGCTCGACGGTGAGGAGGGGGGCCTGAGGCCTCGGAGCCTCTACCTTATCGTGGGCGAGGAGAAAAGCGGCAGGACAACGCTAGCCCTCCAGATAGCCGCTATCGCCTCCTCTCGAGGCGTGAACGTCATGTGGCTGGATTGCGGCGGCAGGCTCCACCACGCCAGGCTTCTCTCCATAGCCAAATACTGGGGTGGCGACCTCTCTAGGATTAGGGTGGCCGTTCCAGACACCTTCGCCGAGCAGCTCAGACTACTGGTGTGGGCGTGCGAGTTTACCACGGCTCCAGGACTGATAGTCGTGGACGACTTCACCTACCTGCACAGGGTGGAGGCTTCTGGTGACCCCTCGAGAGACAAGCCAATCTATATGCGCCTCGCCTTCCAAGCCGCCTACCTAAAGGAAACGACTAGGACACGAGACATTGCCGCCATAATAATCGCTGACGTCCACGAGAGACCGGGCCTCGGCCTGCAACAGCCGATAGCCGGCGCGATAGTCACCTTTTACTCCGACCTGAAGCTCTGGATGAGTACGCTGGGGCCGGGCCGGAAACTCCTCACCGTTGAGGGCGAGGTGGGCGGCGGCAGATACATCCTCCGCGTCCACGAGGGCGGGCTGTCCGAGCTCTAAGCTATAGCTTCTCGGCGAAGCCAGCGAGAAGGCCTAGGGCCGAGAGTATCAGGAGGAGGATCGAGCCGGCGGCCGCGTATCTTGAGGCCCTCCCGGTGAAGCGGCCCGTGGAGGCCATGTAGAAGAGCAGCAACCCTACCGTGCCGAGGGCATAGTAAGTTGCTACGACGATGAACTCCCCGATCGTCTGGATCGTCTGCGTAGGCGCGAAGACCTGTCTGCCGTAGAAGGGGCCTACATTGCTTATAGAGACGAACACTAGGCCGCTCACGATCAGGATCGAGGCCGCGATCAGCACCGCCGCGATCACGCTCTCAGCCTTCTCAACCCACGCGAAGGAAAGTACCGATACGAGTAGCCGCCTAACCTTCTCCATGACCCACCACCCCTCCCGCATGCCACGATTTAACTGTCCCGCCGAGCCACTAGGCCCACGACCGGACGGAAGGCGGAACGACGTGCCTAGCGTGGCAACGACCTTATATTGACCTCCAGACCTGAAGGTGTTTTAGGTTGGCTGGCGGAATATCAGCTCCCTTCGCCAAGGTTGCGAAAGGACTCCTGACCTTGGACCGGCGTGTTGGCGGCAGGGAGTCCTACGCTGTCGCCTCTATCCTGCTAATAGCCGTCTCGGTCGCCTTCATGGTGCGGATCCTGCCGGCCCGGTGGGGCTTCATCCTCAGCGAGTTCGACCCCTGGCTACACTTCAGGGCCGCCTCCATGATCGTGGAGAGGGGTTGGGCCGGCTTCTTCGAGTACGGCGGCTTCGTGGAGCCCAAGGCCTGGTACCCGACCGGGCTTCCGATAGGTAGAGTCCTCTACCCCGGCGTCTCATTCACCCTCGCCTTCATCTACCTGAGCCTCTCCTCGCTCGGGATAAGGGTCGACCTAATGGAGCTGGCCTCAATACTTCCAGTCGTCTACGGAATGATAGCCATCGTGGTGACCTTCCTCCTGGCTCGCCGCGTCCTAGGTACAGGGACAGCACTCGCCTCGACCCTCCTCCTCTCCGTGAGCTTCGCCCACATCTCGAGGACGCACTTGGGCTGGCTCGACGACGAGTCGCTATCCATCCCGTTGATGCACGCGGCCTTCCTGACCTACCTCGCCTCGATAGACGAGAAGAGGTCGGTGAAGGGGGCTGTAGCTCTCGGCCTGCTCACGGCCCTCCTCCTCGGCTACACAGGGGCCACTTGGGGTGCCCACCGGTTCCCGATCATGCTCGTCATACTCTTCACGGCCCTCCTCGTTTTCATGGGAAGGTATAGGAGGCAGCTCCTCTTCAGCTTCACTCCCCTCATAGCCGCGCTAGCAGCCGTGATGGCTAGTGTGCCCAAACTCGGGCCGACATACCTCACAGAGCTCACGCTGGTAGCAGGATACCTAGTTCTCCTCTACCTAGTGTTCTCCGAGGCTATCTATAGGTACTATGGGGGTCAGAAGGCCGTCTTGGTGGTCCGGGGACTGGCGCTGGGTTTCCTCCTCCTCGCCATCCTTGCCGCGCTGCTAGAGATCGCGGGCCTCCCGGGCCTGAAGTTCTTGTCCGTGCTGCTACCGACTCTGAGGCAGCAGCTCGTGATAATATCCTCCGTAGCCGAGAACCAGCCGGCCACGTGGGCGACACTCTTCAACGACTTCGGCCCCACGCTCCTCCTAGTACCAATGGGGATCTACCTGTTGCTGAAGAGGCGGGGTGAGGGAGAACTCTTCCTCGCCATATATGCGCTCTTATCACTATACTTCGCCTCCTCCCTCGTAAGACTCGCCCTACCCACGTCACCCATCGTAGCCATTGTAGCAGGGTTCGTGATACATGAGATGCTGGCGCGCGCGGCCGGCGTGCTAGCGGCGCCCCGTGGGGCTCCTCGGCTCAGGCGCGGAGATGGGGGAAGGAAGATCCTCATAGTTGTTCCGTTACTGGTGGTCGCGCTTATAGCCGTCAGCTATCTGCCGCGCGGCCTAGGCAACACCTGGGGCTACTCCTCGATCGACGCGGCCTACACGCCCAGCACCATAACCGCCTCATCCCTACCCATCTCGAGGGAGGCGAGGGTCTACGACTGGCTGAGGGCCGTCGAGTGGATGAGGAACAACCTTCCGCCGGACGCAGTCGTCGCATCTTGGTGGGACTACGGCAACTGGATAACGCTAGTCGGGAATAGGTCCTCACTAGTCGACAACACCACGATCGACACGCTCAAGATTGCTAAGGTCGGCTACGCCTTCATGTCCCCAGCCAACGTGAGTGTCAGGCTCTTCAAGGAGCTGGGCGCTACCCACGTCCTAATATTCGTGACCCACAGGCCCCAGTTAGGCGCGGGCGACTTCCCCCGCCTCCTCTACTTCGGCGACGAGTCGAAATGGTTCTGGATGCTACGCATAGCGAACCAGGATGCTAAGGCCCTCGGACTCGAGCCGCTAGACGAGGCGGCTATCCTTGGACCAGATAGGGACCCGACGAACCCCGCAGATAAGTTCTGGACAGAGACCACCCTTGGGCGGATGATCCCCTTCAAGCCCAGAACAACTACAGACCAGTTCGGGAACGTGGTGACGGCGCACTACTACGAGGAGCCCGTGATAGAGGGTTATAGGCTCGTCTACTCCTCCTCTGCACCCTACACAAGCTTAGCCTACGTCTATATCTACGAGATAACTGGCTAGCCGATGTAGGTGGGCGCTCCTCCGCCCCTCTCGAGCTGCTGGAAGAGCCTACTGGTCTCCTCGAAGAACTGTCTCTGCTTCTCTATCTCCATGTCGAGTTTCGTGGTGTCGATCGCGACGTTAAGATAGGTTGAGAGGATCGTGATGACGCGCTTGGCGGATGCAAGGTCGGGGGCGAAGCCCATTGTGTCGGAGATGATCAGGCTCATAGGTATCGAGCGTAGGTGGGACCTGAGCATCAGAGATGTCGCAACCCTGTCGACTGGCAGGTTCTCGAGGTTGGAAGTGGTCTTTGCCCCGAGCCTAACTAGCCTCCTCACCCTCTCTATCTCGGTCGAGGAGACGTAGACCTCGCCTGAAGTAGATATCCGGCCGCTTGTGATGAAGATCTCTTCCGAGACTCTGAGACCTGACAAGTAGCTCATGATTAGGTCGGCAGCCTCCTCCCCCACCTCGACCTCGTCAACTATGAAGTTCCTGCTCAGCAGGATAAGTGCGCGGCTGGATCCGTCTGGGAATCTGGCCACGCTAATGTCGATGCGCGGCGGTGAGGCGACTCCGTCGTTGCTTATGAGCGTTACTTGGGGGAAGCGGGGCGAGAGGACCTCAGCAACCCTCACGCTCCTCAGGCTCTCCTGGATCACGCTGCCAACGATAAGTGCCACGACACCCGGCCCTCCACAAACATCGATCACGATACACTCCGAGTCGCCCAGACCCGCGTCTTGAAGCCTATTCAGGATGGTGCTCCTCATTCTGACGAAAATTACCCGCCCTCAGCTATAAAGGCTATACAGCAACAGCCGTGAGAGGTCCTTGCCGCTGACGGCGAACCCCGTGGCCGCAGCGCCGGTGCCTATTTCCGGAGGCTCTATCCGGCCCCTCGGCTAAGTGTAGGTGAGTCACACATATATTACAGTATAATAGCCAGATAATACTGAGACTATGAGCAGCAAATCTACCGTACCCCCGCTTGTCTCGACGGAGTGGGTCCAGAAGAATCTGGACAATCCCGAGGTGAGGATCGTGGAGGTTGACTATGACCCGCAGACGGCTTACTATCAGGGCCACATCCGGGGAGCAGTCCTGTGGGACTGGAAGAGAGACATCAACGACCCCCTCACGAGGGACATAGTAAGCAAGGAGGGCTTCGCGGCCCTCTGCTCGAGGAGCGGAATCTCGAACGATACCCACATAGTCCTCTACGGCGACTTCAACAACTGGTTCGCCGCCTTCGCCTTCTGGGTCGCGAGGCTATACGGGCATGAGAAGCTAAGCCTCATGGACGGCGGGAGAAAGAAGTGGATCGCCGAGGAGAGGGAGCTCGTCAAAGACACGCCCAGCTACCCGCCAACCAACTACGTCGTCGCGAGGGTGAAGTATGAGCATAGAGTACTGCTGCCGGATGTCCGGGTGAGGCTCGGCAGCCCCCATGTTGCCCTCGTCGATGTCAGGTCCCCCGACGAGTATACGGGCAAGATACTTGCACCACCCGAATATCCGACGGAGCACGCTCAGAGGGGTGGACACATACCCGGGGCGGTGAACATCCCGTGGGCGAGGGCTCTCAACGAGGACGGCACCTTCAAGCCCATAGAGGAGCTGAGGAAGCTCTACGAGTCTGCTGGAGTCACACCAGATAAAGAGGTAATCACATACTGTAGGATAGGCGAGCGGTCCTCAGTCACTTGGTTTGTCTTGAGGGAGCTCCTTGGATACCCGCGGGTAAGGAACTATGACGGGAGCTGGAGTGAGTGGGGAAACGCCGTGGGTCTCCCGATCGAGAAGTAGCCGGGCATGGAGGAACTGGCTGGCTGCACTTTCCCCCGAGACGCATACTACTTTCTTGACAGTTTTTTGTGGCTCTCGGAGACAGGCGAGGGCAGGCTCAGAGTGGGTGTACTGCAGGTTACTCAGACCCTCTGGGGCAAGATCGTCTCCATACGTCCCAAGCCAGCGGGATCAACAGTCGAGGCGGGCCGCTCAATCTGCTTTGTCGAGTCGCGCCGCTTCGTGGGCCACCTTACCGCCCCCTTCAGCCTCAGGATAGATGAGGTTAATAGGTCCGTCGCGGAGAACCCCGCGCTACTACAGAGGCCCCCGAGTAACGACAACTGGCTCTGCTCGGTCAGCCCCCTAGAAGGGGGATACATGGGCAGGCTCACTGATTGGGAGGAGGCGCGGAGCGTCTTGGAGGAGATGATCAGCTCGAGGGGGATCGTCTGCTTCGATGAGCCTCCCGACTACGTCTACGCTGCGCTGGGAATCGACTGCAGCCAGCTCTTGATGATCCTCTCGGATAAGATAGAGGGATATCCCGCCGGCTCCCTCATACACGTTATAGCCGACTACAATAAGGGCTCTGAGGGGGACTTGGAGAGGTGGGGCGAGATAACCGGGAACGAGGTCCTAGGCTATAGAATAGTGGGGCGCGTGATACACGCGCTGATAAGGAGCTCGGCGTCTCGCCGAGAGAGAAAATAATGCCTGTCGCAATAAAACAGGTAGGGCTTAGGCTGGACACCCCTTGTCACGACTTTTTCCTTAGAAGGTACAACGCCAGAACCGACACTATGAATAGGCTTATGAGGTTGAAGCCCTTCAGAGGATGTCCTGCGAACCATAAGGCGCCTATTCCGTTGGGTATGCCGAGCCACGCGAGATACCTGCCGAGCATGTTGAACAGTGGTGCGAAGGAGATCGTCATCGCGTATAGATAGGTCATGCCGGGCTTGTTGAATACCCCGCCATTAAACAGCTGGCCTCCAACGACAGATAAGACCAACAACCATGCGACAGCGGCGTGGAACCTGCCTGGACTTAGGTCGCTGGGTTGGAATGATGTCCGGAGGCACAGGCTGGCTGCTTTCGGAACAACCCTATAGTCGCTAGGAAAGCGGTGATTGGTAATATGTAGTAAAGACCAGCCGGAGCCACCCATACGATGCTATGAAGCCTCGCGAAGTTGAAGGCCAGTAGGCCGACGAATGTTAATGGCAGGCTGATCAGCATCAACTTGTAGGCCAGCTCAAATACCCTTCTAGACACTCGCAGAACCGATAGTGTTAGAAGCACTATCACGGCGCTTGCTGAGAGAAGGGCGGCATGGTCGTGGAGCTGGACTAGGGCTGCCGGCGATATTGGTTTGTGGAACGCCTTGAAGATGGATGTCAGACCGAACCCCACGATCACGGAAGCAATTATAATTATTGTGGGCACTAGGAATATCTTGCGAGGTACCTCAACATCCACGAGAAGCTCGTACCTAGACTTGGACGGCAGCTCGGCTCCTGTTATGAAGGGGATCTTTATCCCTGCGGCCACTAGGGCGACCGCGCCCAAGGCGAGCAGCCCGACAAACTCGAAGAACGATGCCGCTAAGCCTAAGACCGGTAGCTCGTAATAGGTTCCGGGAGCGGCGGGGTCGGCGACCCTCCAGAAGGCCGGGCCACCGATCTCATAGTAAAGGGCTAATGTCCCTACCCAAATAGTTAGTCCGATAAAGGTCCCCGCTATTATCAGCTTCTTGGCCCATGACTTGAGCTCGATGCTTGGGAGGACCATGGCGGCAATCATGATCAGTACGGCCCACCATGAAGCGTGGGCATGCCCAACCTTCTCCCACTCCGGGACCGGCCGTCCCCAAGCCGCCGTGGTCCATATCCCTAGCATGCCCACGAGGGTTCCGGTGCCTATCGCCAGCAGAGCCGCTATGAACAATGGGATGTTTAGTCCCAGACGTATGGTAGAGCCTTTCTCTACATTTCCAACCCACTGAAGTATTTGCGCTTATAAAAGTATTTTTCTTTTAGTGTATTAGTATGCGTAAATAATTAATTATGTTTACATGTTTCAAATTAGATTTGGATGCGGGAGCTGGGGTCTGCACGGTGTGTGGCCCAAAGACGCTTCATGGGTCGGAGCCGGGGGTAGGGCAGATGGCGATTTACGTATAACCCGGGCCGGAGAGATCGGGCTCTAATTAAAATTTTAAAAAAATCCTGAAGGTATAGGGACGGAAATTTGTCTTTACGTTTATAAGACGCGCATGGACACGCGATTCCGCGAATGGTCTCACTGAGGAGTAGCCTCGGCTTCATGAATAACGTTATCCAGAACGTATCGGAGGTCGACGTGAGGCAGGTGGCGGACCTCTACAAGGACCTTAAGTCCGCCGGCGTCATCGTGCCTCACGGGGAGGGCCGCAGCAAGGGGGCGGTGAGCATCGTCTGTAGCGAGCTCGCCAAGATGGACAGGGGTAAGATAGTGGTCGACAGGAGCGATGTGGGATTCGCCGACAGGGACTTCGGACAAGCTGCCCTGAAGCTGTGGCAGAGGTTTGGGAGGGTGAGCCTCCTCATCTTGTCAGGCAGCGGGAGATCCCTGATCCCCCTAGTTGATGCTCAGAAGCTCGCCCTCCTCATCTCGAAGCCCGGGAAGACGGGGGACTACACGATAGACGTAGTCACGAGCGACCCTGAGTCCCCCATCGGGAAGCTGGGACAGAAGTATGGGACCTGCACATACGTGAAGGGCAGGACGGTCTCCGAGGAGAACTCATTAACCTCAGAGTTCAAGCAGTACGGGATACTGGAGGACATCTTCATACTCTCCGCCTGCATCGTGCTACAGGCGGTCGCAGAATGCATCTATGAGGACAGCGATGCAAACACAATCTCCGAGAAGATCAACAGGCTCCTAACGGAGACCAACGAGATAGTTGAAAGCGTCGTCAAGTCGGACTTCCTCCACACGCTTGTCGAGCTTCTCGAGAGGAGGGGGGTGTGCTACCTGGCCGGCTTGGGTAGCAGCAGGGAGGTGGCCAGGATGACGGGTGTCAGGCTGAGCCACGTGAAGAGGGCCATAGGGGACCAGGTGTATGTCTCGGGGGACACGAACACGCCCCCTCCTAGGGCCGGCGACCTCCTGATAGTCGTCTCCCACAGCGGGGAGACAGAGGTTGTCGCCACTTGGTGCAAGAGCTTCAAGAAGATGGGAGGAGTTGTTGCCTCGATAGTGGGGGCGAAGGACTCGACTATAGCGTCGCTCTCCGACTACACCCTCTACATACCCTCCAGATACTCGCCCGGAAGACCCAACGACTTCTACATCAAGGCCGCCTTCGCCACGAGCCCGATCCCCCTCTTCCTAGTTGACCGTCTGCAGGAGAGGGGATTGAAGCTCCCTGAATACATCCTCAGGTGGTACCACTCCATAATGGCTTAGCGGCGTGGGCCTAGAGCATGTATCGCTCCGCGGGGGCGCGGGTCGCGCGTGTCGGGCGGCTCCTGGTGGGTGAGGGGCAGCCCGTCAGGATCATGGGAATAATCAATGTCAGCCCTGAGTCTTTCTTCCCGGGCAGCGTTAAGAGTACTCCTGAGGAGGCGGCCGAGGCCGCGGCCCGAATGGTTGAGGCTGGGGCCGAGATAATCGATGTCGGGGGGATGTCCAGCGCGCCCTACAAGGAGGTCTGGGTCAGCGAGGAGGTGGAGGCTGAGAGGCTTAGATCCGCGATAAGGGCTGTTAGGGGGGCGGTTAGTGTCCCAATCTCCGCCGACACCTTCAGGCTCAGGCCCGCGGAGGTGGCGCTGAGCGAGGGAGCCGAGATGATTAACGACGTGAGGGGGCTGAGGCACTCGGCCGAGATAGCTCGGCTCGTAAAAGAATACTCGGCATCGCTCATAGTCATGGCTAGCGACGTGAGCGGTGACGTGGACGTGATGGAGGGAGTCTTGGGTCAGCTTAGGTCTTCGGTCGAGACCGCGCTGAGCATGGGGGTTGAGCCCGAGAGAATCATCGTGGATCCAGGGATCGGTTTTCACAGGAGGCACGCGAAGAAGTGGTACCTCGTGGACGGAGAGATCCTAAAGAGGCTTGGCGAGCTGCGGGGACTAGGCTATCCGATCTGCGTCGGCGTATCTAGGAAAAGCTTCATAGGAAAGGTCACGGGGAAGGAGGACCCTGGCGAAAGGCTCTACGGCTCGGTCGCCGCCGAAGCACTCGCCGTCCTTAATGGCGCGGACCTCATCAGGACCCACAACCCTGCTGAGAGCCTAGACGCTGTGAGGGTCGCCTCACTAGTCCTGGGCAGGACCACTACCTAGGTTCCTGTCAGCTTCGCGCCAGCAGTCGGCTCCTCGACCCTCAACAGCCTTTCCCTCACGGTCACCGAAAAAGCTAGGGCCGCCAACGCAGGCACGGCGCCGAAGACTATGAAGAGCCCCTGATGACCCGCGGTATGGATATAGGCGGCCGAGAGTGGCGCGCCCAGAGCTACCCCTAGGAGGCTTGAGACCTGGTTCAGCCCCGTTCCAAGCCCCCTAACCCGCGCCGGCAGCGTCACGGCTAGATAGCTGGAGGTAAAGATTATCGATCCGAGCGAGACGCCGAAGGCCACCGAGGCCGCGAGGCGCCCCGCAGCCACCCCTGCCGCATACTCCATGATGAGGGCTGTGGCGGTGGTTGCTGCGAGGCCGGTGGTTATCGGGATGAGCGGTGTGTGGCTTGAGGCGGCGCGGGCCGAGAGGGGGAAGAAGGGGATGGATACCGCGGTTGAGAGGGCCATGAAAATGCCGACCTGCGCCGCCGCCACATTCTCGGCGAACCCGTAGCGGTCTATCAGGAGGGAGGAGAGGGACCCGACCGCTGCCCCGATGAGTAGATAGATGCCCAGCATCGTGAACATGGATGCCGCGAGTCTCGCCCAATTCCTCCTAAGGAGATGCGTTACCGAGGCTGTTGCACTAGGGGCTGGCCTAGACGATGGAAGCCCTCGGACCATGAGGAGGGAGACTGCTAGAAGGACAGTCACGACCAAGTATATGCCTACGAAGCCGAGGGACGCGACTAGCGCGCTTGCAGAGCCCGACCCCAGCACTATTGCTGTGGCGACGAAGATCCAGAAGACGCTGAGCGGCCCCGCAACCCTCTCCCTGAAGAAGTCGCCCAACAGCGCGAGGGCCGGCGGGACAATGAAGGAGTCGCAGACCGCGTGGGTTACGCGGGCTAGGAGGAGGTGGAGGGGGCTGGACGCGAACATGTAGGTGAGCATGGCGAGAAGGTCTCCTGCCAGACCGGCCGCGAGCAGCCTCCGCCTTCCGAGCCTGTCCGAAAGCAGTCCCGATAGCGCGATCATCGGCAAGGCCACCGCCGAGTAAAGCCCAGCCACCACACCCGCGGTTACGGCGTCGGCCCCGAGGAACCGGGCGTGAGAGGCTATGACCGGCGAGATCATCGAGGTGTCCACGAGGGCTACGAACCCCAAAACACCGATCCTGCCATATATGGCCTTGTAGTTTCCACGAACCTCCTCCAACATTTCTTGAAGATTCAGCAAGACCATTCATTAATATACCTTAAGTATCTACAAGGGCAGCGCCGCACACATGTGTGGAGCGTTTTGGCGTAGGCCGCACCCCGCTTCCTAAGCGGCTCGGGCGATTGGGAGTGGTGCGCTGAGGGTGTCCGGCCTAAGCCTCCACCCTTACACGCCCACCCCATCAACCCCCTCTTCTAGGGGAGCCCTCGTCGGAGCCCAAGGCCCGTTGCCGAGCCCTATAGGCCCCGATCGGCCGCCTATTTTTGGGAGAGGCTTCGGGCTTAGATGCTTTCAGCCCTTATCCTCAAGGGCGCGGCTACCCGGCGTCGCCCTGTAGGACGACCGGTACACCGTTGGCCCCGGCCCTCCGTTCCTCTCGTACTAGGAGGACCCTACCCTCAGGCGGCCCGCACCCCCAGTAGGTAGAAACCGATCTGTCTCACGACGGTCTAAACCCAGCTCACGTTCCCCTTTAATAGGCGAGCAGCCTCACCCTTGGCCCCTGCTGCGAGGCCAGGATGGGAAGAGCCGACATCGAGGTACCAAGCCGCGGGGTCGATGGGGACTCTCGCCCGCGACGAGCCTGTTATCCCTGGGGTAACTTTTCTGTCACCACCGGCCCCCACTGGTAGGGGCCGATGGATCGCTAGGCCCGGGTTTCCCCTCAGGACCCCTTGCGTTCGAGGGTCCTGTCAGGCCGGCTTTTGCCCTTGCACTCTACAGCGGGTTTCTGTCCCGCCTGAGCCGACCTTTGGGCTCCTCCGATATCTTTTCGGAGGAGTGCCGCCCCAGCCAAACTGCCCACCAGCCGTTGTCCCAGGGTCAGGCCCTGGTTAGCGGGGCAGCCCGGGATGGCCGGTGTTACATTGGCGCCTCCCCCAGCCCCCGAAGAGGCTGGGATCGACGGCTCCCGGCTACGCTATGCATCCCAAGCCGCTCCGCAGCAACTGGCTGCAGTAAAGCTCCACAGGGTCTTCTCTCCCCACTGGGGGTTCGTGGACTGTTCGCCCACGTTATGTGGGTTCACGGGGCTCCGGGCCGGGACAGTGGGGCCCTCGTTGATCCATTCATGCACGTCGGAACTCACCCGACAAGGCATTTGGCTACCTTTCTCCCGGGGCCTAACCCACCTTGTAATCATCAGAAACAGGGATTAAGGAAAGAACTTCAATAATTGACCTCTTACGAGAGGATTTCAAATTTAGATCCGAAAGCTTGTAAGCCATTATCACCAGTTCTCGGATCTCATCACAGGTCAGCGAGTATTTCTTCTCGGCAAGTTTAAGAACAATCTCACGGAAGTAGTCGTACGATGATTTCTTCGCAACCAGCTTAAGCTCGTCTAGTGCTGGGATTAATTTTCGAGAGAGTTCATCTAAATCGTCTACAACGAGCATCCAAAGGTGCCTTTGTCCAGGTTTTTTGAATTATCCTACCACATCGAAGAACTCTCTGAACAATTTCTAGCACCTCTCTTTTTCTCTCCGTCATTCTGAAAACAGGGTCGACGCGCACTTTGCATAGTAGATCACGCTGAACTTTGACGCTTACTGAAAAGCTGGCTTCCGCATCAATTACGCCGCTAACGTAGCCTTTATCGAATTCATAATATTCATAGCCTGACCATCGACTGATGGCCAGGAATTTATGCATTGATGGTGGGCAGGTCCCCGTTAAGAGGGTCAGAGTTACCCCCGGCGTTGACCGGCCCTTATCCCGGTTGGACCCGGGGTTCAGGTACCGGTGCTGGCCAGGATTGAGGAGCCGTTCAAAGCCTTTCGGCCTGGCGGCTCCCTATGTTTTTATTAAACAGTCGGGACCCCCTTGTCACTGCGACCTGCCAACCCACCCTCACCGGGCAGGAAGGCAGGCACCCCTTCTCCCGAGGTTACGGGGCTAATTTGCCGAGTTCCCTAGCCCGGAGTAACCCCAGACGCCTTGGCCTTCTCAGCCAGGGGCACCTGTGTCGGATCTAGGTACGGTCTCCTGGAATCGTTCCAGGCTCCCTTTTCACTGGCCCCGGGAGCAGGCCGAAGCGGCCTTACGGCCGCCCCGTCCCCCCATTCACCTGGTTCTCGCCATTACGGCCCTCCCCAGGCTTCGAGGGTTAGACAGAGCTACAGCCCTGCTCGGCCCTACCCGAGGCGTCAGGAGCCTGGCTTGCGTCGCCGCACCTATCCAGGAGGCACCGGAATCTTAACCGGTTTCCCCTTCGGCCTACCCGGTTAAGGTCGGCCTTAGGACCGGCTTACTCCCGGCTGACGACGCATTGCCGGGAAACCCGTGCCCTTCCGGCGGCGGGGATTCCCACCCCGCTTCGCTGTCTACTACCACCGGGATCTACATTGGCGGCCGGTCCACAGGACCTCACGGCCCTGCTTCTACCCAACCGCCACGCCCCCCTACCCCCACCCACGCCTAGCGTGGGTGAGCCCGGGTTTCGGCGGCCCGCTTAGACCCGTCAATTTTCGGGGCCCCCGTCCTCGGCGGGTAAGCTGTTACGCACTTCTTAGCCGATGGCTGCTTCTAAGCCTACGGCCCCGCTGTCTCAGGACGGGGACGCCCTTTGGTTTGTCACTTAGCGGGCACTTAGGGGCCTTAACCCGCGGTCTGGGTTGTTCCCCTCTCGGTCCCGGAGCTTACCCCCGGTACCCCACTCCCGGGATCTACGGCGCCCACGGATTCGGAGTTCGAAAGGAGAGTGGAGCCTCATCGGCCCCTTGCTCCCCCATCGGTGCTCTACCCCGTGGGCAGCCTCCCCCGAGGCTGTCCTGCGAGACACTTCGGGGGGAACTAGCTATCACCGGGCTCGATTGGCTTTTAACCCCTAGCCCCAGGTCAGGGGACCGATTTGCACATCAAGACCCCTATTCGGGCCTCCACCAGGGTTTCCCCTGGCTTCGCCCTGCCCAGGGCTAGATCGCCCGGTTTCTAGCCTCACGGGCGTGACTACAGGCCCTTTCGGACCCCGCCCCTCACCGGAGCAGACTCCGGCTGCGGGCATGTCGGTTTCCCCACGCCTCCGGGCTTCCAGCCCTTAGGCTCGCCACACCCGTGAACTCCCCGGCCCGTGATTCAAGACGGAGCGCGCGACCCTGGGATCTCCCCACCTCGCCCCCTCTCGGAGGCTTCGCGGGGAAGCCCTTCCGGGCCGCGCTCGTCTGTTACCAGCCGGTTTCAGGCGCTTTTCACCCCCCTCTCGGGGTACTTTTCACCTTTCGCTCACGCTACTGGTCCACTATCGGTCTTGGGACGTATTTAGCCTTGGAGGCCAGTGGCCCCCGACTTCCCGCACCATATCCGAGGTGCGGTACTCTGGGACACGCGGCATCATCCCTCCAGCCTTCGCCTACGGGGCTATCACCCTCTATGGCGCCCCATTCCAGGGGACTTCGGCTCGGCCTTCAGGATGGACCCGCGGCCCCGATAACCCCACATTCCCCCACGGTTACCCATGGGGGTTCGGTTTGGGCTGCTCCCCTTTCGGTCGCCCCTACTGAGGGAATCTCGTTTTGATTTCTTTTCCTCCCCCTACTTGGATGCTTCCGTTCGGGGGGTTCCCGATCCCAGGCTTGAGGCCCGGGAACGCGGAGGCCGAAGCCCCCGCAGGAAATCCCATTAGGAGATCCCCGGATCAACGCCCGCCTGCGGCTACCCGGGGCTTATCGCAGCTTGCCACGTCCTTCGTCGGCGCCCAAGCCGAGGCATCCACCGGCTGGCGTACTCCCGCTTAGGGCCAAGGCGCGGCCTACTTCGCCACGCTCCACACACCTGTGCAGCGCGTTCATTGGATACCTTCACCGCATCCTCGCGCTTCTCGCCTCCCCAGGAAGCAGCTGGGGGGCAAACATCTCGCAGCGCAAATTATTAGGTGCGTAGTCTCTTATAAACGTATATCGGAGGCGGTTAGTCCGTGATTAAAACATTTATCTCCTCAATGTCCTTGGGGAAGGCGGATCTAAGCCGGTCGACTAGGTTCTGGCCGTTTATCCGGAGCTTAGCCCTCAGGACTAGGTCGACCGAGCCGTAGACCTCGTCTATCGACTCGACTTCCTCCCAAGTCGAGAGATCCGAGACTATTCTGGCCGTGTCGGCCTGTGGTCTCAGCCTCAGCAGGACGTAGGCCCTTTCCTCCCCGAAAAATCTCCTGACGAGCGACTCGTTGACTGGTCGGCCGAGAACCTCGCTCAGATACTTCGCAAGCTCGCGAGGGCTCGCCTTCCTCCCGTTCTGTAGGAGCTTTGACACTAGATTTCCTACTATGGCCCTCGCCTCCGCGTCAGATAGTTCGTGGCCGTCCAGGTGGGCGATCTCTAGGATCAGCTTGTGGCTCATGTAGGGCGTGATGGCGAACCTCACCGACTCTAAGTCGTGCTTCAGCTTCATTGGCGGGATGTAGCCCTCGGGCTTCTTTATCACCATAGACTGGTGGACGCCGGCCCTGATGGTTCTGGCCTCCTCCGAGAGGGGGTGCCTCCAGGGTATGGGTATACCCGTTAGCCTTGAGAACTCGCGATAGACTCTCGCGAGCACCTCCCTCCTCACGCCCAGGTCGATCCCATGCACGTCCTGCAGGGGTGCCACGACCTCGTAGAGATCCGCTATCCCGTTCCTATCCCCTATGCCTAGGAGTGTTGTGTGGGCCTCGGAGGCTCCTGCGAGGATTGCTCTAATCGTGTTGGCGGAGGCAAGGCCATAATCGTTGTGGAAGTGGCATGCTACGGGGAGGGCACACCTCTCAACACAGTATGAGATGAACTCGCCGGCCTCGTTTGGGAGCATCAGCCCCGCCGTGTCTGGGAGACTGATGAGCGTCGCGCCCGCGGATCTTAGCTGGTGGCTAAAGTCCATAAGGTCGTTCAGCCGCGTGAGGTCGCCCTCGCTATAGAGTCGCGAAGCGTCCTCGTAGGTGACCCTGACATACTTGAGCCCAAGCGGCTTCACCAGCTCGACCGCCTCAAGCATCCTCTGCTTCGCCTCTTCCTGCCCAATGCCTCCCAGCTTATGATCAAGGTGGATCTGCGACACGGCGAGGTAGACCGCGACGCCGTCGAGATCGTATTTTGTCATCGAGTCGACGTCCTGCTGGTAGGCCCTGCCATGCATCACCACCTCTGCCCCATGGTCCTTCAGGAACCTAACGAGCCTCGCATTCTCCTCGAAAGAGGTCTTGGGAGGGTAGTGAACCGTGACCTCCACCCTCCTGACACCAGCCTCGACAAGAAGCTCCGCAATCCTGAGCTTCTTCTCGAGCGGGAAGACGCGGAAGAGTTCGCCCTCCCTCAGAGTAGAGTCAAGTATCACCGCGGGCAAGGTATCTCTTATTAGTTAGGCTCAAATATAAAACTTATTAGACAAATGCCTAATCCCGACTCCTCTAAGACGCCAACGAGGCTTGCAGACGCCTTAAAAGGGGGCTCTAAAGCGTCCGAACAGCGTGACACCCCCCTACACGCCGGTCTCTACACGGGTAGCCCCGCCCGCGTTACTCAAAACAAGTATATAGGCCTAAACGTCATGTGGTGGCAGGGTTGGCGAGCAGGGAGCGGGACGTAGTTAAGCGCATGAGTGAGGCGCTGAAGGCCGGGGGGAAGATGCTGGCCGAGACCTGCCCTGTCTGCGGGAACCCGCTGTTCGAGATAAAGGGAGAGATGAGGTGCGTCTCGTGCGACAAGCCGGTGGTAGTGGTGAGAGATCAGACAGAGTCTGGCAGAGCCCTCCTCCCCGTCGTGCTCTCAAGCATAGAAACCATAGTTGTCGAGAAGCTCGATGAACTGTCGACGCGTCTTGCATCGGCGGTGGAGGTTAAGGAGATAGAGGAGATTGCCGAGGCGCTCGACTCGCTACTGGCGCTTCTGATGAAGAGTGAGGAGCTTGCGAGGGTGGTCAGGAGGAAGGAGTAGCACCGTAGACCCTCAGGTCCTCGTATATGGGGCCCTGCGGCGTGAGGGTGCTCTTCTTCAGCTTCATAGCGTTTACGACGACCTCCCCGACGTAGTAGCTGGCCAGGTTCCTGAGCGTTGCCAGCGCGCCCGCTTTATTTGTCACGCTCTTCACCCTCAGGATAGTTATGTGTGGCTTGAACTCCTTGTCCGGCTGGAACCCAAGCCTCGAGAGCCTCGACGCCACCTCCCTCTGAAGCTCCGTGAGGGTGGAGTCGGCATCCTCGACTCCCAGCCAGACCACGTTGATCCTCGAGCCGCCCGGAAAGTATCCGACGCCTCTAATGACGAGCCGCATAGGCCTAACCCGGACCTCCGATAAATTCGTCTTCACGGTCTCCAGCAGGGCCGGGTCAACCTCGCCTAGAAATTGGAGGGTTATGTGGAGACTCTCAGGCTCGACCGCCTTACCCACCAGACCCGCCTCGATAATCTCTCTCTGGAGGGCCCTCACATTCCTCACTATCTCGGGGGAGAAGACATCGACTGCGACGAAGCTCCGAATAGGGCTACCAGACATGCCCCACAATCCATCCCTCTGCCTTTGCTTTAATGTTGTGCCTCCTCTCCAGCAAGCCTCCTCTCCCTCAGACCAACCAAAGACTCAGCAGTGGTCTGCGACAGCCGCTCCAACATCCCCGCCTCGTTCTGAAGAGTTATAACGGGGATGGGAGCGGCCGCGAAGTAGTCTCTGTAGACCCGCCTCACAAGGTTCTGGAACTCAGTATCAAGCTCGAGCACCCTCTCCCCATCCCTCTTCCCCCTAACCCTCCTTAGCCGCTCCTCCTCAGACACGTCAACGAAGACGTAGGCGTCGGGGCTGAGGAGCCCGCCCCTCCCCAGAGACTCGACCAGCGACACAGCCTCCAGAACCCGCGACGCGGCCTCCACGCCCAATCTATACTCAAGAAGTGCAAGCCCGTAGACGAGGGAGCAGAGATAGTACCTGTCGATGAATAGAAAGTGTGGGTTGGTCAGCCTGATCTTACGAAGCATCGGCCGCGTCTCGTCGACGGTGTTTGCGAGGAATAGTAGGAGGCGAGAGAGGGGAGGGGTGGAGGGCCTGTTGCCGTAGAGGCGTGCGAGTCGTCCCGAGGGCAGGGCGCCGGGGGTCTTGTGGGACGCTACGCGGAACCCCCTCTCCTCGAGGATTCTGGCCACACGCCTGAGCAGCGTAGTCTTTCCGGAGCCGTCAGTCCCCTCCCAAACAACCACAAAAGCCTCCCCAATCAAAGGCCGACCCATAATAAGCCCTCCAACGCTATTTGTGTCTCTCGCCGTCCCTCAACGATAGGGCACCTCACTCACCTCCTCCTCTTATCATAGTGAGCCCGAATAACATATGAGATAACCATTCTAACCAATGCATATCTTGAGTCTGGGATTGTTGGCGTGCCTCAGGCCCCGTCGCAGCCCAAGCCTACCTGACGGGCAAGAGTCCAATGGTTAAAGCCAGCAACCTTCGTGGAGAATGGTTTATGGCTGCCGGCGCCCCCTAAGACTGAGTGGCGGGTCATGCAGGTGAGGGTGAGGGTCTGGGCCGCGGTGTATCCGACGGAGGACCCTGAGAAGGTTGTTAGGGCGGTCAGAAAGATATTCCCCGCGGTCGAGTTGAGGGTCTCGGAGAGGGGAGGGATGGTTTTTGTGGAGGGCGAGTCGCAGGAGCTCGCAGCCCTCAGCTACCTTAAGGAGAACTGGAGGAGGAGGCGGGTCAGGGCGGCCATCTCGAGGCTTCTGAGGTCCTCGGTCGAGGGCAGGGTGCTCAGGGCTAGGCTAAGCAAGCAGGGCGCCTACGTAGGTGTTGCCTCGGTCCTAGACGAGGATGAGAAGCCGGCGATCGGAGAGATAAACCTAGAGGTTGAGACGGATGATGTCGAGAGGCTTATCAAGTGGATGACCTCGTAGGATAGGGGGCTGAAAAGTGTTCATGGGCTATCCTCCAAACCCCCTCTTCCTTCTTCAGCACGGCTGTGCATCTGGCGCTCCTGATCCAGCGGCTACCCTCAAACCTGTACTGATAGACAAGTAGCCCGCTCATCTCCAGCTCGTACAGGACTATCGCCACGTCACCCAGAACCTCCACACCCTGCTCCTTGACACTGTATGACAGGTCCTGCACTTGGCTCATGAGGCTCAGCTTGAGGCGTAGCGCATCCTCGTCCTGGAGAAGCTCGTAGGGAGGGGCGTCGTTGAATAGGCTGTACCCGCTCTTGACATGCCGACTTATCAGCCTCTCGCTATCCTTGGCCCTCATAGCCTCGTATACGTCAAGTATCGCCTCTAAAGCCTCCCTCTCTTCGGAGCCTCCGCCCAACCCGCCGCCTCTCCTATCACTTGTCTTCAACGAACTCCACCTCGCCGACCATCCTAAAGTCTCCCTCAACGATCCTCCTCTGGACCTCCGCCACAATCTCATCTATCTGTTTCTGAGTCAGCCCGCTCCTCTTGAGCTCCTCCTCACTCTTCTCCGCGAGCGAGATCCCAACTGAGGGGCCTCCTAGAGTCATCACGACTATTCCTGAGAAGCGATAACGCTTATCCCCCATCAAGAACGACCCCTCTATCAGGCTGACACGGCCGCGGGTGCTCGCCTTCTCCACCTCAACCAACGCTATAGTAGGGGCTGGGATCAACGGATCAAGCCCTCTAGAAGATCCTCCTGGCCAGATCCTTCTCTATTATGAGCTCGCTGAAGCAGAAGCCGCATACATACACGTCCTCCCCGAGGACCATCGCGGCTCCGAGGTCACATCCACAGATTGGGCAGGCCTTTAGTGGGTCGTCTGGCGCCATAAACCTCTCGCCACACTCCTTACACCTCCTCGAGCCCACGGGCGTCTCCGCGCCGCATTTGGAGCAGATGATCGTGGTGCCAGAGCTCTTCACCTTAACGCCTCCCCGCGGCGTTGGCAGAGCACCCGCATCCTTTGACCGCTTCTCCCCCACCTCAGGCCTCGACTGCTCCCCAGGACCGCTAGGTCTAGGCCGCTGGATCAGCGGCTCAAACTCCTCGACGGCCGGCCTTCTAGAATAGGTGAGGGCCGCCTCCTCGAGCTCCTCCCTAACACCCCGCCTAAAAAGGAGCAGGCCCGACAGGCTGATAGGCACACCCACGAGCGAGAGGAGTAGATGCATCGTGAGGCCTGGCAGCGCCTCGTAAGCCAGAAAGCTCTCAACACCATACGAGACAAACATTATGTGGATAATGGGTGAGAGGAGCGAGATGCCGAGCCCCAGGGCCGAGAGTATTAGCCCCAGAAGAATCTTATTCACCATTACCGATAAACCTCTTGTTTTTGAGATTTAAACTTAATCGCCGGCGGGCTGTAGACACGGAATACGCGGCTCTACACAACGAGCATACAGGCTTCATAGGCGGCTAACGGCTCAGCCCCAAGACCAGCTGCCTATAACTCTCCTCGTCGACCTGGACCTTAAAGGCCCGTCTAAAATAGGAGGTGATGTTTCTGATGTCGCGCTCCAGATACATGGCCGCGTTGCGATGGTCGGGCGTTACCCACTGTGGCCAGTCTATGATTATGTGGTGCCCCTCAGGGTCGACGAGTATGTTGTAGGGGCTTAGGTCTCGGTGTATGACGCCAGCTCTCAACGCGGCCGAGATCGAGTCAATAATCTCCTTCAGCAGCCTCTCCGGTGAGGGATGCTCCCTAACTCTTACCAACAGGTCTCCCTGAATCAGAGAGGTGACGACCATGTGTCTGTTCCTGTATATGGGGGCGGGTACTGGGACCCCCACGGGATAGAGGATGCGGAGGGCCTCCATCTCCCTTGCCGCCGTTCTCTTTGATGAGACTAGATAGTTGATCGATTCGAGGCTGACCTCCCTCCACCTCTTGTGCTTTTTCATGCTCGCTCGCCCAACCCTATAGAACTTCACGGCGACGGGGTTACCCTCCCCGCTGATGCCCGTATATACGTCGGCCTCCTTCCCGACGCCTATCCTCACCCCGATGTGCGTGAGTATTCCACGCCTCGCCGCGCTGTTGAGTGCCAGAGCGTCGAGTCCCCTAAAGTTGAGGTAGTATCCGGACTCGGGCCCCCGTGGGGCCCAAACAAGCTTGTGCCTGTTGAGTGTCGCTACGATTTCCCTAACCCGCTCCTCATCCATCCGCAGCATCTTCGCAAGATGAGTCATGGTTGATGCTCGCCCAGAATCCGACATCCTCTCCATGACCTCGAGGACCTTAAACTCGATATCCGATAGCCCCGCCACGATCTTAGCTAGCGCCTTTACCTCGCTCATCGGCTAAGCGCTCTCGCCTTCGCCACTCTTGGCGAGGGCGATAACAATCTTCAGCCCATCGACCTCCCACTCCCTGACGTAGAAGTTCTCGTCAACATCGACTCCGCTCTCTATCTCTATCCTAGTCCTCGTCTCCTCCTCAATATACTCGACCACCGGCTTAAGTCTCTCAAGCCCCTCGGGCGGATTCACCGACAAGATGCACGGCACCTCCTTCACTATCTCCAGGTTCAGATCCTTCCTCATCACCTGTATCCTACGGATCACCTCGTTGGCAATCGACATAGACCTCAGCCTCTCATCCTCAGAGACATCGATGTAGACGGTTGCGAAGCGTCCTTCACCCATGACTAAGTGGGGAGGAAGTTCCTCCAAGACCCTAAAGTCCCGCTCCGAGATGTCGATCGATGTTCCGTCGCCTAGGACAAGCGTGTAGCGCCCGCTCTTTGAGACCTGCTCGACGACTTCGGCGGCGTTCAGCATGGACAAAGCATCCGCAACAGCGCCCAGCTTTTTACCCACCTTGGGGCCGAGCGCCGCAGGTATGGGGGCAATCCTCCGTACAGTCTCCCTCGGCTTCTCACCTACCCCAAGCAGCTCGACTGACAGGCTGTTGGTCATCCTCTCTATGAATTCTCTGAGCAGTTGGATAGCCTCGAGAGCTCTGGGCGACTTGGGCGAGATCACGAGCCTCCTAACGGGCCACCTAAGCTTCCTCCTAGCCTTGTTCCGGGCATTGAGAGCCGCTACGATCACGTCGTCAGCAATCTGCATGCTATCTTCTATGGCAGGATTTATGAGTCTCTCGTCGGGCCTAGGCCACTTGTTCAGGCATACGCTCTCAGGATCATCTTGGCTCCTAATCCTCTGGTACAAGTATTCAGACACGTAGGGGGCGAAGACCGAGAGCATTATGAGCAGCTTTTTGAGGACGTAGTGCAGTGCTGCGTAGGCCGCGATCTTCTTCCCCGTCCGCTCCTCGATCCAGAACCTCCTCCTCACAGCCCTGACATATGTTCTGCTGAGATCCTCGACTATGAACCGCATCAAGGCCCTCGCAGCCTCATGTATCTCGAATCTCTCAATGGAGCTTCCCACATACTTGATCAGGCTATTTATCCTTGAGAGGATCCACTTGTCCTCCGGCTCTGCGTGAGGCAACATCTTGCTGACACTCTCCCTCTCCGGGTCGTACTTGTCTAGGTCAAAGTAGGTCTTTGCGAAGGACACCACGTTCCAAAGTATGTTGAGGGTCTGGTTCACCTTCCTGACCTCGTCGGGGTCGAAGTTTATCGTCTCCCACGACTGGGCCTTGCTGACTAGGTAGAGCCTAATGTTATCGACGCCCCAATTATCCATCGCCTCCGAGGCCCATAGGACGTTCCCCCTGCTCTTCGACATCTTCTTACCATATTTGTCGAGGACAAAGTTCTGGCTTAGGACGGTCTTGTACGGGCTTTTACCGAATAGGAGGGCCGAGGTGAATAGAAGCGTGTAGAACCAGCCGCGTGTCTGGTCAATGGCCTCGGTTATGAAGTCGTAGGGGAAGAGCTTCTCGAAGAGCTTCGGATCCTTCAGCCAGTTGACGCTTGCGAAGTGGGCGACCCCTGAGTCGAGCCAAGTGTCCAGCACGTAGGGCTCCCTATGCATCTCGCCGCCGCACCTATCACACTTGAACACGACATGGTCTATCCAGGGCCTATGGAGCCTAATTTGGTCAGGCTTCCTCAGCGCAGTCTCCAGCTCTCCACGTGAGCCCACAACCCTCTGGGCACCACAGCTGACGCAGGTCCAAACATTAAGCGGGGTCCCCCACACTCTTGACCTAGATATGCACCAGTCCTCCGCGTTTTCTAGCCACTCGCCGAATCGGTTCTGCCCAGCCCAAGGCGGGTACCACTTGATCTTCGAGTTCTCCTCGATCATTATTCTCTTTATCCTGTCGACCTTCAGGAACCACTGGCGGCTTAGGAGATAGATGAGCGGGGTTCCGCACCTCCAGCAGAAGGGGTATGTGTGGACTATTCTCCCCTCTTTCAGCAATAGGTTCTTCTCCCTTAGCGTCTGGAGAACCCTCTCCGAAGCCTCTTTAACCCCCAGGTCTGCGAAGGCTCCTCCCTGCCTATTGAAGACCCCGTTCGGCTCGACTGGGCAGAAGAGCGGCAGGCCGTGCTTCCTGCCAAGGTCGAAGTCCTCAGGCCCGTGGCCCGGCGCTATGTGGACTATACCCGTGCCCTCGGTCATCGAGACAAACTCTGCGGTGAGGACCCCGTGGGCCGGCGGGGCATGATCACGGTGGATGCTGACCTCCTCAAGCAGGGGGTGCCTATACCTCAGGCCGGCGAGGCGCTCGCCCCTCAACCTCTCCAGAACCTTGCACTCACCTATACCCGCGTCTCTGCATACGGTCTCGAGGAGCTTCTCGGCCAGGATAAGCACGCCACCCGCCGCCTCGATCTTGACGTAGTACTCCTCCGGATGCACCGCGGCGGCCTCGTTGGCTGGAAGCGTCCAGGGCGTGGTGGTCCAGATCAGGAGCGAGGCATTCTCGTCGCCCTCCAGCGGGAACTTGACGTAGACAGAGTAGTCCTCGACCTCGTCGTATCCCTGCGCAACCTCGTGGGAAGACAGTGGGGTCTCGCAGCGCGGGCAGAAGGGTACGACCTTGTAGCTGGAGACGAGGTCTCCGCTCTCGTGGCACCTCTTCAAAAGGTACCAGACATGCTCCATATAGTCCTCGGACCTCGTCTGGTAGGCGTTGTCGTAGTCGAGCCAGAGGCCAAGCCTCTCGGAGTCCCTTCTCCAGCGCTCGATGTAGTAGTCAACGAGAGCGTTCGCCTCCGCGACAAACCTCTCCATCCCAATCTTCTCGATATCCTTCTTACTCGTGAGGCCGAGCTTCTTCTCCACCTCAAGCTCCGTCGGCAGTCCCTGGCAGTCCCACCCGGCCCTTCTCCACGCGTCGAGGCCCCGCATAGTTTGGTAGCGCAGCACGAGGTCCTTGTAGACCCTGCCCCTCGCGTGACCGATATGCATGTACGAGTTTACCGTCGGCGGCCCCTCGAGGAAGGAGAATATCGGGGCTCCCCGATTCATCTCCATGTGCTTCCTCGGAATATCCCTCTCCGACCAGAACCTCGCCACCTCATCCTCAACAACCCTGAAGCTATACCTCGGCGGTAGAGCGTACATTA